>OJAM01000301.1_pt1 | contig 23571 bp, 29 predicted proteins | sample 1589071 | NCBI WGS metagenome assembly OJAM01 (sample SAMN03283243) | human gut metagenome | biome: human-associated habitat; material: feces | host: Homo sapiens | place: Peru | collected 2012
CAGAGCGCGAAAATTTACATAACCGCCGGAAGCCTTTTCGGCTGCAAAACCTTCCAGGGTGCGGGGGTGCGAATTCCTGTCAGAGTCAGCTTTGAGACGGTTTGCAGCGTTGATTTTGCAGACGAATTTACCTCGGCGGGGATAAATCAGACGAAGCATTCGCTGATGCTCCGCGTAAGGCTCAATGTCGCGGTAATTTCCGCGTTTATGTGCGAGGAACGCGAAATCGACGTAAGTATGCCGGTTTGCGAAAATATAATTATAGGCAATGTCCCGACCTATTATTCCGACAGGCTTGGGGTTGCCGCTTTGGGAGAAAGAAATGAACAATACCGAAATTAAAGACAGAATTGACGAGCTTCGGCGCACGTTGGAGTATCATTCAAAGAAGTATTATGTTGATGATGCGCCGGAAATCTCGGATTTTGAATATGATAAGCTGATGCGCGAGCTGGAAATTCTGGAGGAGGAAAATCCGGAATTCCGCTCACCGCTGTCGCCGACGGTGCGCGTGGGCGGCGCCTTCTGCCGCGACGCCGCGCAGGGCGCTCTTGCCTCCGTGCTCGAGACCGCCGGCGCGGTCTGTGCGCTGACCGCAGCCGCTCCGCTGCTGCTCGCCGTGGTGGAGCTGGTGGAGGGCTGGCTGTGAGAAGGACGGTATTTCTCCTGCTCACGCTCGCGCTCCTGACCGTTCCGGTCTGCGCCGTGCAGCTTCCGGGCGAGCTTCTCGACGCGCTGCCGGAGGAAGCGGCGGCGCTGGCAGAGGGTGAAGGCATCACGGAGGAGGGCGTACAGCTCCTCGTGCAAAGCTTCTTCGACGCGCTGCGCGCGTCGCTGGACCGCTCGCTGCGCGGGGCGGTGCTGCTCGCGCTGACCGTCCTGCTCACGGGAGCCGCGGACGGCTTTGCGTCCTCGCTCGGCGAGAACGCCTCCCGCTTTGTGCCGCTCGTCGGCGTGCTGTGCGTGACGACGCTCTCGGCGGGCGACCTTTCCTCGCTCATCGGACTGGGAACGGCGACCATGCAGGATCTCGCCGACCTCACCAAGCTCCTGCTGCCGACGATGGCGGCGGCGCTCGCGGGCTGCGGCGGCGTGTTCACGGCGAGCGCCTGGCAGGTCGGCACGCTCTTTGCCGCCGATGCGCTCACAACGCTCATCCACGAGCTGCTGCTCCCGCTGGTCTACTGCCACATCGCTCTTGCCTCGGCGGGCGCGGCGCTGCCGGAGAGCGGTCTGGACAAGCTCGCGGACGGACTCAAAAAGCTCATCTCCTGGCTGCTGTGCGGCGCGGTGACGGCCTTCACGCTCTATCTGTCGGTCAGCGGCGTGCTCACCGGCAGCGCGGACCGCGCGGCGGTCAAGGCGGCGCAGACGGCGGTCTCCGGCACGGTGCCGGTGGTCGGGAGCATTCTCGCGGAGTCCGCCGAGATGGTGCTCAGCGCGGCCCATTCGCTGCGCGCGGCCATCGGGGCGGCCGGCGTGCTGGGCGTGCTGCTCGCCTGCCTCACGCCGCTCGTGCGGCTGGGCGTGCAGTTTTTGCTCTACCGCGCGGCGGCCTTCGTCTCGGCGGTCAGCGGCGTCAAGCCGCTTGAGCGGCTGCTCGAGCAGCTCGGCGACGCCTTCGCCCTCGTCCTCGGCATGACGGCGGCCTGCGCGGCGCTGCTGCTCGCGGCGCTGCTCGTATCCATTTCCATGGTGGTGATGTGATGACATTTTTACGGCAATGGCTCCTCGGCGTGGTGAGCTGCGCTTTCCTCGTGAGCCTTCTCGATCAGCTCACGCCTGAGGGAAGCGTGCGGAAGCTCGCGCGCTTTTCCGGCGGACTGGTGCTCATTCTCTGTATGCTGCGCCCGCTCGGGACGGCGGAGCCGTGGGAGCTGGCGCTCGACCTCGACGGTCTCTCCGCCGACCGCGCGGCATTGGAGGAGCAATACCGCGACGTGAGCGGGCAGTCGCTCGCGGCGGTCATAGCGGAGCGGACGGGCGCATATATTGAGGACAAAGCACACGCCCTCGGCGCCGAGGTCACCGCGGAGGTCACGGTGCGCGAGGAGGACGGCGCGTTCATTCCCGACCGCGCGGTGCTCTTCGGCGAGGAAAACGCGGAGCTCTCCGTGCTCCTCACGCAGGAGCTGGGGATCGCGCCGGAGAAGCAGGAATGGAGGGCGGAGAGATGAAGGATGCGCGGGCGGGGAAGTGGATCGAGGGCCTGAAAAAATACCGTCTCGCCGCGCTCGCGGCGCTCCTCGGCATCGTGCTGATGCTGCTGCCGGGAGGAAATGCGGAGGCCGAGCCGGCAGCCGGCAGTCCGGACGCCGAGGCGTTCGACCGCGCCGCAGTGCAGGAGGAGATGGAGAACATCCTGCGCGCCATCGACGGCGTGGGCGAGCTGCGGCTGATGCTCACCGTGGACTCCGGCACGAAGCGCGAGCTGGCGCAGGATACGACCGCCGAGCGCAGCGGGAGCGAGGACATGAAGCGCAAGAGCGAGACGGTCGTCGTCGGTACGGGCGGCGGCACGCAGGAGGTCGTGGTGACGAACCGCGTCTATCCGCGCTACGTCGGGGCGCTTGTAGTCTGCGAGGGCGGCGGCAGCGCGGGCGTGCGCCTTGCCGTGACGCAGGCGGTCAGCGCTCTGACGGCGCTGCCGAGCGACAAGATCACCGTATTACAGGGGAAACCATGAAAATCATTATTTTGGGGAGGAAGAACATGAAAAAGCTGTGGAAACGGAACATGGTGGCGGGAGCGGTCTTACTGCTCGTGTGCGGGGCGATCTTTCTGAACGGACGCTACGCGCAGCAGGTAGAGGAGACCGACAAGATCCTCGGGCAGGCCACGCTGGTGGACGGCACGGAGGGCGACGCAGAGGAGGTCTCCGGCGAAGCGCTGCCGGGCGACTACTTTGCGACCGCGCGGCTCACGCGCCAGCAGGCCCGCGACAGCGCGCTGAGCCTTCTGCAGGAGGCGAGCGGCGCGGCGGAGGTCGATGAGGCGGCCGCAGCCGAGGCTGCGCAGAGCATCCAGACGCTCGCAGCCTACACGCTCGCCGAAGCGCAGATCGAAAACATGATCACCGCCAAGGGCTACACGGACTGCGTGGTCTTCATGGCCGACGACGGCGTGAGCGTGGTGGTCTCGGCGGGCGAGGACGGACTTCAGACCGAGGACATCGCGAAGATCACCGACATCGTCAAGCAGGAGACCGAGCTGACCGCCGACTGCATCAAAATATTAGAAGTAAATTAGCTGTTGTAATTTGCGGCAAAGGATGGTAGAATACTAATAATTGAGCATAGCGTATGCTGAGTATCACTACCGTACAGCAAGGAGAGACAGCAATGGGCGAAAACCGCGAATATCTGACGCAGTCCGCGAGCGACGGCAGCATCAACATTTCCGAGGATGTTGTGGTCGCGATCGCGTCCGAGGCCATCGGCGAGATCGAGGGCGTCGGCGCCATGATGACCACCATGACCGAGCAGCTCACCGAGCAGTTCATGGGCAAGAAGCCCGCACGCGGCATCCGCATGGACATTCAGGACGGCGAGATCACGCTGGACGTTTACCTGACGGTGAAATACGGCTTCGCCATTCCCGAGACCGCCGCCAAGGTGCAGGACGCTGTGATGAGCGCGGTCGAGACGATGACGGGCTTCTCCGTCCGGGCGGTCAACGTCCATGTGGGCGGCATCAGCTTCAACTAACAAGAAAGAGAAAAGGACGAAACGTCTATGGTTCGCAATACTGCAAGAGAGATTGCCGTGCATCTGGCGTATGAGCTGAGCTTCACCGACAAAACGGCGGAGGAGCTGGTCGCCGAGCGGCTGAGCCGCGACGGCTTTGCCGAGCTGGCAGGCGAGGATGAGCTTTACAGCGAAGCGCCCAACGCCAAGCAGGCGGAGTATATCCGCGCGCTCGTGTGCGGCGTGGCCGATCACGCGCCGGAGCTGGACGAATTCATCGCCAGGTACGCCAAGGGCTGGAGCTTTGACCGCATCCCGCTCGTGGCCTCCGCCATCATGCGCGTGGCGATGTACGAGATCCTCTATTTCCGCGACGTGCCGAACTCCGTCGCCATCAACGAGGCGGTGGAGATCGCCAAGAAGTACGAAACGCCCGAGACCGTGAAGTTCATCAACGGCATCCTCGGCTCGTTCGTGCGCGCGGAGATCAGCGCAGAATAAGCGAAGAGGCAGAGCACCGCGCACGGCGGCGCTCTGCTTTGTATATCCGGCATCTGCAAAGGAAAAACGCTTCACAGGAGAACGCATGGAACAGCAAATGATCTTCTCGGTCAGCGAGGCCAACAACTTCATCAAGGCTCTGCTCGACCGCGTGCCGCAGCTGCAGGAGATCTTCGTGCGCGGCGAGATCTCAAACTACAAGCTCTACCCCTCGGGCCACCACTACTTCACGCTCAAGGACGCCGAGGGCGCGATGCGCTGCGTGCTGTTCAAGGGAAACGCCCTGCGTCTGCGCTTCCGTCCCGAGAACGGCATGAAGGTCATCGCCTTCGGGCGCATCAGCGTGTTCCCGCGCGACGGGGCCTATCAGCTTTATGTCTCCGAGCTATCGCCGGAGGGCGCGGGCGACCTGCACGTCGCCTTCGAGCAGCTCAAGGCGCAGCTGGAGCGCGAGGGGCTTTTCGATCCCGCGCACAAAAAGCCGCTGCCGAAATACCCGAAAACCATCGCCATCATCACCTCGCCCGCCGGCGCGGAGGATGCGGAGCATATCATGCTCCGCATCCTCCGCGCCCGCTGGCCGCTTACGGAGGTCAAGCTCCTCGGCGTGCGCGTGCAGGGGACCGAGGCCCCGCCGGAGATCGCCGGCGCGCTGCGCTACGCGAACAGGTATAAGGTCGCGGATCTCATCATCACGGGCCGCGGCGGCGGCTCCATCGAGGATCTGTGGGCGTTCAACGACGAGCGCGTGGCGCGCGCCATCTACGAATCGGAGATCCCCGTCATCTCCGCCGTCGGTCACGAGCCGGACGTCACCATCGCCGACTATGTCGCGGACGCGCGGGCGTCCACGCCGTCGAACGCCGCGGAGATCGCCGTGCCCGACCGGAATGACGTCCGCGCCCGGCTCACGGCGCTGGAGCGAAGCATGACCAAAACGGAGGAAAGCCGCCTTTCCGCGCTGCGCGAACGGCTGACCGCCTTGGAGCAAAAGCGCGTGCTGCGCGACCCGATGGCCTTCATCGCGGACAAGCGCCTGCTGCTCGACTACACACAGAAGAATCTCGCCTCGCTTGCGGAAAAGCAGGTGGGGGAGCGGCGGCAGCGCTTTGCCGCGCTGTGCGCGTCGCTCCACGCGATGAGCCCGCTCGCGGTGCTCGCGCGCGGCTATGCCGTGGCGCGGACGGCGAACGGTACGGTGCTCCGCAGCGCGGACGAGGTGACCGTCGGCGAGACGATCGACGTGACGCTCGGACGGGGCAGCCTGGTCTGTACGGTCAACGAAACGAGAGGAGAGAACAACCATGGCAAAAAGCTTTGAGGATAACATCACGCGGCTCGAGGAGATCGTGTCGCAGCTTGAGCGCGGCGACGCGAAGTTAGCCGACTCGCTCAAGCTCTTTGAGGAGGGGACGAAGCTCGTCACCTCCTGCGGAAAAATGCTCGACGAGGCGGAGCAGAAGGTCGTGCGCCTGACCAAAGGCGCGGACGGCGCGCCGGTCGAAGCCCCCTTTGCTGCGGAGGAATAGTACATGGAACGAGAACTGTTTGCCCTCCGCATGGAGGAATACCGCACGATGGTCGAGGACTTTCTCGATGCACAATGCGTCGCCGCGGACGAGCCCTACGCGCGGCTGCTCGACGCCATGCGCTACAGTCTCACCGCGGGCGGCAAGCGCCTGCGGCCGATCCTGACGCTGGAATTCTGCCGCCTTTGCGGCGGCGATGTTCACGCCGCGCTTCCCGCCGCCTGCGGCGTGGAGCTGCTGCATACCTATTCGCTCATCCACGACGATCTGCCGTGCATGGACGACGACGATCTGCGCCGCGGCAAGCCGTCGAACCACAAGGTGTTCGGCGAGGCCACCGCCGTGCTGGCGGGCGACGCGCTGCAGGCTCTCGCCTTTGAAACGGTGCTCTCCGCGCCGCTTGCGCCGGAGCGCGCGCTGCGCTGTGGGCAGATCCTGACGCACGCCGCGGGTCACGCCGGCATCTGCGGCGGCCAGCAGCTCGACCTCGAATGGGAGGGCCGCTCCCTCGACCGCGGCGAGCTGATGGCGATCCATCTGCGCAAAACGAGCGCGCTCATCCGCGCGGCCTGTCTGATGGGCGTCGCCGCCGCGGGCGGCACGGCGGAGCAGGCGGATGCGGCGCAGCGCTATGCCGACGCGCTCGGCCTTGCCTTCCAGATCCGCGACGATATGCTCGACGTGATCGGCGACGAGGCGACCTTCGGCAAGCCCATCGGCTCGGACAAGGCGGAGAAAAAGACCACCTTCGTCGATCTCCTCGGCCTTGCGGCGTGCGAGCGTGAAGTCGTGCGCCTGACGGACGAGGCGATCTCCGCGCTCGGTCTGTTCGGCGGAGAAGCGGACTTCCTCGCCGCGCTCTCGCACAGCATGGAAACGCGGAACAAGTAACGCCCGGCAGGGCGGAGACCTTCGGGACTCCGCCCTGTTTTGCGTCGTTCACAAAAATTTTGCGGTGAATAACGCGCTGTATATCTTGTATATTTCCGCACGATGGTCTATAATGGCCATGATTTGACATGACGGCGGTATCCCGCGCTCCTGCCGGGCCGCCCGAAAACAACTGCAAGGGGATACTACGTTGATCTTGGACCGAATTCATTCGCCGGAAGACCTCCGGGCGCTCGACGGCTCGGAGCTTCCGCTTCTCTGCGACGAGCTGCGCGGCTTTCTTGTCACGCAGGTCTCGCACACCGGCGGGCACCTCGCCTCGAACCTCGGCGTGGTGGAGCTGACCGTCGCCATCCACCGCGTGTTCGACACAGCGCGCGACCGCCTCGTTTTTGACGTGGGGCATCAGTGCTACGTCCATAAAATACTCACCGGCCGCGCGGACCGCTTTCCGACGCTGCGGCAGCTCGGCGGCATCTCGGGCTTTCCCAAGCCCTGCGAGAGCGTACACGACGCCTTCATCGCCGGTCATGCCTCCAACTCCGTCTCCGTGGCGCTCGGCATGGCGCGCGCCCGCACGATGCTGCACGAGGATTACAGCGTGCTTGCCCTCATCGGCGACGGCGCGCTCACCGGCGGCCTTGCTTACGAGGGACTCAACAACGCGGGCGCCTCCGGCGAGCCGCTGATCGTGATCCTCAACGACAACGGTATGTCCATCGACCGCAACGTCGGCGCGATGAGCGAGCATCTCTCGCGCCTGCGCACAAAGCCGGAATACTTCGCCTTCAAGAAGGCGTACCACAACGCGCTGAGCGGCACGGCCGCCGGACGCGCGCTCTACCGCTTCAACCACTCGCTCAAAACGGGACTCAAAAAGGCCATGCTGCCCAACGCCACGATGTTCGAGGATATGGGCTTCGCCTACCTCGGTCCTGTGGACGGGCACGACCTCGCGCAGCTCACCACCACGCTCGAATGGGCGCGGGAGATGAAGCGCCCGGTGCTCGTCCATGTCCGCACGCAGAAGGGGCACGGCTACGCGCCTGCCGAGCGTGAGCCGTGGAAATTCCACGGCGTCGGACCGTTCGACGCTGCGACCGGCGCGGTGCCGCCGGCGAAGGAAAGCTTTTCCTCCGTCTTCGGCAGGGCGCTCACGGAGCTGGCCGAGGAGGACCCGCGCGTGTGCGCGATCACCGCGGCGATGGAGGACGGCACGGGTCTCACGCCCTTTGCCGGGCGTTTCCCCGACCGCTTTTTTGACGTCGGCATCGCCGAGGGACACGCCGCCGCGATGGCGGCGGGCCTTGCCAAGCAGGGCGCGCTCCCGGTGTTCGCCGTGTATTCGAGCTTTCTCCAGCGCGCCTACGACCAGCTGCTGCACGATGTGGCGCTGAGCGGACTGCACGTCGTCTTTGCGGTCGACCGCGCGGGCCTGGTCGGTGCGGACGGCGCGACGCATCACGGCGTGATGGACACGGTATTTTTATCCGGCATCCCGAATATGACGGTGCTCTGCCCCGCGAGCTTCGCGGAGCTGCGCGCCATGCTGCGCCGCGCGCTTTTTGAAATGACCGGCCCGGTCGCCATCCGCTATCCGCGCGGCGGCGAGGGCGCCTTCACCGCCGATACGAGCGCCGGGGATTTTGCCGAGCTGCGCGCGGGGGAGGACATCACGCTCTGCGCCTACGGCACGCTCATCAACAACGTGCTCGGCGCGGCGGAGCTGCTGCACGAGGACGGCATCGAGGCGCGGGTGGTCAAGCTCAACCGCATTTCGCCCTTCCGCGGCGGCGAGCTTTCCAAGTGCTTCGGCACAACGAAGCGGCTGCTGGTCGCGGAGGAATGCTCGGGCGTGGGCTGCATCGGCCAGCGCATCGCGGCGATCCTCGCTGAGGAGGGGCACGAACCGCAGAGGCTCATGCTCTGCAACCTCGGGCGCAGATTCATCGAGCAGGGGAGCGTCGGCGAGCTGTACCGCCAATGCGGACTGGACGCGGAGAGCCTGGCACGCACGGCAAAGGAGGTCTGCCAATGAGTACAAAGGAACGATTGGACGTCGCGCTCGTTGCGCGCGGCCTTGCCGAAACGCGCGCCAAGGCGCAGGCGAGCATCATGAGCGGCATCGTCTATGTGAACGGGCAAAAGGTCGATAAGGCCGGCACGCCGGTCGCCGCCGACGCGGCGCTTGAGGTGCGCGGCCACACGCTGCGCTACGTCAGCCGCGGCGGGCTCAAGCTCGAAAAGGCGATGGCGGCGTTTCCCATCACGCTCACGGACTGCATCTGCGCCGACATCGGCGCGTCCACCGGCGGCTTTACCGACTGTATGCTGCAAAACGGCGCGAAAAAGGTCTACGCCGTGGACGTCGGCTACGGCCAGCTCGACTGGAGGCTCCGCAGCGACGAGCGCGTGGTGTGTATGGAGCGCACGAACGCGCGCTATCTCACGCACGAGCAGATCCCCGACGAGCTGGATTTCGCCTCTGTGGACGTGTCGTTCATCTCGCTCAAGCTCATTCTGCCCGCGCTCGCGGGGCTTCTGAAGCCGGACGGCCACGCCGTCTGCCTCGTCAAGCCGCAGTTCGAGGCAGGACGGGAAAAGGTCGGCAAAAAGGGCGTCGTGCGCGATCCCGCCGTGCATCTGGAGGTGCTCGAGCACTTTCTGGAGCACGCAAAGGAAAGTCGCTTTACCGTCCTTGGCCTGACGTACTCTCCCATTCGCGGCCCCGAGGGGAACATTGAATATCTCGGCTATCTCTCCCGTGCGGAGGAGGAGCCGCCGGTCCATGACCTGAAGGCTCTGGTCGAGGCGTCCCACGCGGCGCTGGAGGAAAAGAAAGGCGAAAACGATGCTTAAAAAGGTGATACTTTGTCCAAACCCCTACCGCGACCATGAGCTGACCGTCGCCAAGGAGGCCAAGCGCATCCTCGACAGCGTTCACTGTCCGAACGTCGTGTGCGTGCCGTTCCGCAACGAGGAGAAGCCCGAGGGCTACGGCCTCGATATCCGTCCGCTCCAGCAGGAGCTGCGCGGCGCGGACATGATCATCGCCTTCGGCGGCGACGGCACGATCCTGCACCTTTCCAAGACCGCGGCGCACCGCGACATTCCGGTGCTCGGCGTGAACCTCGGCTCGCTCGGCTTCATGGCGGAGCTGGAGCAGAAGGAGCTTGGCCGCCTCGGCGAGCTGATGGACGAAAAATACACGGTCGAGAGCCGCATGATGCTCGACGTCAGCGTGGTGCGCGAGGGGCGCGTCATCTACTCCAACCTTGCGCTCAACGAGGCGGTCGTGACCCGCGGAGCGGTGTCCCGCGTGATCCGGCTCCACATTCGGACCGAGCAGGGACGGCTGCTCGATGTGACGGGCGACGGCGTGATCGTCGCGAGCCCGACCGGCTCCACGGCCTATTCGCTCTCCGCGGGCGGGCCGGTCGTCGAGCCCACGGCGCGCAACCTCATCGTCAGTCCGATCTGCGCGCACAGCGTGCACGCCAACTCCTATGTGCTCTCGCCGGAGCGCACCGTCACCGTACAGACGGAAAAAACCGGCTACAAGCCGATCTTTCTCTCCGCCGACGGCGGGCGGGCGTTCTCGCTGCGCAACGGCGACGCCGTGGAGATCCGGCGCTCAAAATATGAAACAAAGCTCGTAAGGCTTTCCAATAAGAGCTTTTGCGATATCCTGCAAAAAAAGATGTTGATGGGAGTGTTGGGACATGAAGAATAACCGACAGGAGAAAATTCTGGCCATCATTGAGGCCGAGCCGATCGAAACACAGGAGCAGCTTCTCTCGAAGCTGCAGGAGCAGGGCATTGAGAGCACGCAGGCGACCATCTCGCGCGACATCAAGCAGCTCCACCTCATCAAGGAGCCGGTCGGCGGCGGGCGCTACCGCTACGCCGTGAGCGCGCAGAAGATCAAGCTCAACTTTGCCGGCAGATTGCAGGTCATCCTGCGCGAGAGCATCCTCAGCGCCGACCGCGCGCAGAACCTCGTCGTGGTGAAGATGATGCCGGGCCTCGGCCCCGCGGCAGGCTCCGCCTTCGACGGCATGGAGATCCCCGCCATCGTCGGCACGGTCAGCGGCGACGACACGGTGCTCGTCGTGCTGCGCGACGAGCAGAGCGCGGCGGAATTCTGCACCGAGCTGACCGCCATGATCAAGTAAGAAGGGGAGAAGGCCGCAATGCTTCAGCTTCTCCACATCGAAAACATCGCCGTCATCGAGCGCGCGGACATCTCGTTCCGCGCGGGCTTCAACGCGCTCACCGGTGAGACCGGCGCGGGCAAGTCCATCGTCATCGACTCGCTCGGCGCGGTGCTCGGCGCGCGCACCTCGCGCGACCTGATCCGCACGGGCGCGGCCAAGGCCTTCGTCAGCGCGGAATTTGACGGCGTGGACGCCTCGCTTCCTGTGCTCGCCGCGCTCGGCGTCGAGCCGGAGGACGGCGTGCTGCTGCTCCAGCGCGACATCTATGCCGACGGCAAGAACATCTGCCGCGCGAACGGACGGCCCATCACGGTCGCGCAGCTGCGCGCGTTGGGGACGAGCCTTTTGAATATCCACGGCCAGCACGAGGGCACGCAGCTGCTCGACGAGGAGCAGCACGGCGCGTACCTCGACCGCTTCGCCCGGCTCGATGGTCTGCCGGAAGCCTATACAGAGTGTTATCAGGCGGCGCGTGAGACCCGGCGGCAGATCGAGGCGCTTGAAATGGACGAGGCGGAAAAGGCCCGCCGCGTCGACACGCTGCGCCATCAGATCGCCGAGCTGGAGCGCGCGGAGCTGCGCGACGGCGAGGAGGAGGAGCTTCTTGCGCGGCGCGAGCTGCTGCGCAACGCCGAAAAGTTCATGGACGCCTTCGCCGCGGCGGACTACGCCCTCTCCGGCGGGGACGACGGCCTCGGCGCGGCGAGCCAGCTCAAGAACGCGGAGAACGCGCTCCACAGTGTGCGCGCCCTCGGCGCTCGCTTCTCCGAGCTGTGCGAGCGGCTGGAGAGCCTGTATTCCGACGTTTACGATCTCGCTGAAACGGTGCGCGACCTGAGAAGTGAGATGGACTTTTCCCCGCAGGAGCTCGACGCGGTGGAGAGCCGTGCCGACCAGCTCTACCGCCTCAAGAAAAAGTACGGCGCGACGGTCGGCGAGATGCTCGATTACCTCGAACGCAGTAAAAAGGAGCTTGACGAGATCGAATACGCGGACGACCGCATCGTGCAGCTTCAGGGGACGCTTTCCAAGCAGGAAAAGGAAATGCTCGCCGCGGCGCGCACGCTTTCCGACGCGCGCAAGGCTGCGGCAAAAGTGCTCGAGGAGCGCATTCTGCGGGAGCTGCGCGAGCTGGACATGAACAAGGTCCGCTTTTCCATCGACTTTACAGAGCATGAGCCGGACGCAATGGGCATCGACACGGTGCGCTTCCTCATGAGCGCGAACGCGGGCGAGGACCTCAAGCCCATCCACAGGATCGCCTCGGGCGGCGAGCTCGCGCGCATCATGCTCGCGCTCAAAAACGTGCTCGCCGAGCAGGATCATGTGATGACGATGGTCTTCGACGAGGTGGATACCGGCGTCTCGGGCCGCGCGGCCCAGCGCGTGGCGGAGAAGATGGCGAAGCTCTCGCGCAGGCGTCAGGTACTCTGCGTGACGCATCTGCCGCAGCTCGCCGCGATGGCGGACACGCACTTTTCCGTCGAGAAGGGCGAGGAGAACGGACGCACTTTCACGCGCGTCGTGGAGCTTGACCGCGCACAGCGCTGCGCGGAGCTTGCGCGGCTGACCGGCGGCGCGGCGGCGACCGAAACGCAGCTGCGCGGCGCGGAGGAGCTGCTGAGCGCGGCGGACGCGTTCCGCAGCGCGCTGTGAATTCTTCGTTTTGATTCGCTTTAACGTAAAAAAGAATTGCATTTTTCGCCGTATGGCATTACAATATCAGTTGATTTGCTGATCTGAAAAAAGGAGAACCGCTGCCGATGGACCAGTACGCGCAGCGCATCACGCGGGACTATCCCGTGCGGCGCAAGGCACAGGAAAAAGAAAATATGCGCACCTACCTCATGGGGCAGCTGCGCGCGCTCGGCTACGACGCAAAGCTCAACGACTGCGGCAAGGCGGTGAACGTCATCGCGGGCGATCCCGAGCGGGCGAGCATCCTCTATGCCGCGCACTACGATACGCCGCTGCGCGAGCCGCTGCCGGCGATCCTCTGCCCGACGCGGCCGGTGACCTATATGCTCTATCAGGCGCTCACGCCCGTGCTGGCGCTGGTGCTCTGCTTCGCGGTCTCCCTCGGCGTGACCTTCGCGCTGAGCCTTCCGAACCTGACGCTGCCGCTCTTTCTCGTGCTGCTGATCGGCGCGCTGGCGTATCTCAAATACGGACCGTCGGAGAAGAACAATGTCAACGCCAACACCTCCGGCGTGGCGGCGCTGCTCCGCACCGCCGAGCAGCTCACGCCGCGCTACCGCAACGACGTCTGCTTCCTCTTTCTGGACGGCGGCAGCGACAATATGCGGGGCGCCAAGGGCTTCCGCAAGCGCTATCCGAGCGCCAAGGAGAAGCCCGTCCTCAGCCTCGACTGCGTGGGCAGCGGAGACGAGCTGCTGATCCTGCCGGGCAAGGGCGCCCGCTGGAACGGCGAGCTGCTCGACGCGATCAATTCGAGCTTTGAAAACTCCGAGCGCAAGACCTGCTACGACAAGGTGGACGGTCTCGTGCATTTCCCCGGCGACCAGCGCGCCTTCCGGCAGGGCGTCGCGGTCTGCGCGGTGCGCCGCGTCCCCGGCTTCGGGCGTTTCATCTGCCCGACGGGGAAGGATAACCGCATCGACGATGAAAATTTAGAGCTTCTCAGCCGCGGTCTCGTGAAATTGGCGGCGGCTTACCAAATCAAAAAGTGACAGGGAGAATATACAATGGGTATTTATGAAGAGCTGCAGGCGCGCGGCCTGATCGCGCAGGTCACGAACGAGCCGGAGATCCGCGAAATGGTCAACAACGGCAAGGCGACCTTCTACATCGGCTTTGACCCGACGGCGGACAGCCTGCACGTCGGTCACTTCATGGCGCTGTGCCTGATGAAGCGCCTGCAGATGGCGGGCAACCGCCCCGTTGTCCTCGTCGGCGGCGGCACGGGCTACATCGGCGACCCCTCCGGACGCAGCGATATGCGAAGCATGATGACGCCGGAGACCATTCAGCACAACTGCGACTGCTTCAAAAAGCAGATGGAGCGCTTCATCGACTTCGGCGAAGGCAAGGCCATCATGGTCAACAACGCCGACTGGCTCTTAAAGCTCAATTACATCGAGCTGCTGCGCGAGGTGGGCGCGTGCTTCAGCGTCAACAATATGCTCCGCGCCGAGTGCTACAAGCAGCGTATGGAAAAGGGCCTGAGCTTCCTTGAGTTCAACTACATGATCATGCAGTCCTACGACTTCTATTACCTCTTCCAGCACTACGGCTGCAATATGCAGTTCGGCGGCGACGACCAGTGGAGCAATATGCTCGGCGGCACGGAGCTGATCCGCAGGAAGCTCGGCAAGGACGCGCACGCCATGACCATCACGCTGCTGATGAACAGCGAGGGCAAGAAGATGGGCAAGACCGCCAGCGGCGCGGTGTGGCTCGACCCGAACAAGACAAGCCCCTACGACTTCTACCAGTATTGGCGCAACGTCGGCGACGCGGACGTTTTGAAGTGCATCCGTATGCTGACCTTCCTGCCGCTTGAGCAGATCGACGAGATGGACAAGTGGGAGGGCAGCCAGCTCAACCGCGCCAAGGAGATCCTTGCCTACGAGCTCACCGCGCTCGTCCACGGCGAGGAGGAGGCAAAGAAGGCGGAGAACGCGGCCAAGGCGCTCTTCGGCGCCGGCGGCGACAGCGCCAATATGCCGACCACCGTGCTCGCGGACGCCGACTTTGAAAACGGCGGCATCAACATCCTCTCGCTGCTTGTCGCCACGGGGCTGTGCCCGAGCCGCGGCGAGGCCCGCCGCCTCGTTCAGCAGGGCGGCATCGTTGTGGACGAGAAGAAGGTCGAGAGCATCGACGAGAGCATCCCGCAGGAGAAGTTCGCCGGCGACGGCATCATCATCCGCAAGGGCAAGAAGGTCTTCCACAAGGCCGTGACCAGGTAAGCACCATGCACGAAAGCCTCCGCAGCGCGGTCTGCGGAGGTTTTTTTGCCGCCGCGCCGCAAGGGCTTGCGTTTTGAACGCCTGTTTGATATAATATATCATATTGCGCAGATCGCGGATCGCTGCACGCCGCCGTGCATCGCTCCGCACCGAGGGAGGGGAGCGCCATGCGGATACTCGGCATCGACCCGGGGCTTGCCATCGTCGGCTTCGGCCTGATCGAGGCGGAGACCGGGAAAACGCAGATGCTGCAATACGGCGCGGTCACCACGCCGGCAGGGCTTCCGCTCGCCGCGCGGCTCGTGCAGCTCGAGCGCGATATGGAGGAGCTGATCGCGCAGCTCCGGCCGGAGGCCATCGCGGTCGAGGAGCTGTTTTTCTCCAACAATATCACCACCGGCATCGCCGTCGCGCACGCGCGCGGCATCATCCTCTGCACCGCGGCGAAGAGCGGGATACCGCTCTTTGAGTACACGCCCATGCAGGTCAAGCAGGCGGTCGTCGGCTATGGCCTTGCCGAAAAGCGACAGGTGATGGACATGGTCAGGCGGCTTTTGAAGCTCAAGGCCGTTCCGCGTCCCGACGACGCGGCGGACGCGCTCGCCCTGGCGATCTGCCACGCGCGCAGCGCGACCTCGCTGCTCGCGCGCGCACAAAATCCGGTCAAGCAAACCGTCTAAGGAGGACGCTCCATGTTCTATTATCTCGAGGGCAAGGTCGCGCACGTCGAGCCCTACCTCGCGGTCATCGACTGCGGCGGCGTGGGCTACGCCTGCCGCACAACGAACCACACCATCCGTCAGCTCAAGAAGGGTGAAGTCAAACGGCTTTACACCTACTTGAACGTGGGCGACGGCATTTTTGAGCTCTACGGCTTCGCCACCGAGCAGGAGCTCAATAGCTTCAAGCTGCTCATCGGCGTTTCCGGCGTGGGGCCGAAGGCGGCGCTTGCCATCCTCTCCGTCGGCACACCGGAGCATCTGACGATGGCGGTCATCACCGGCGACGAGAAGGCGCTGACCGCCGCGCCCGGCGTCGGGAAAAAGCTCGCCCAGCGCATTCTTCTGGAACTGAAGGACAAGATCGCTAAGGAAACGCAGGAGATCGGCCTGCCGGCCTCGGCTGGCGGTGCGGCGCTCGGCAGCGGGAGCAAGGCGGCGGAGGCCGCCGCGGCGCTCGCGGTGCTCGGCTACACGCAGCAGGACATTTCCGCGGCGCTCAAGGGCGTGGACGTGGAGACTCTGCCGCTCGAGGAGATCGTGCGCCAGAGCCTGAAGAAAATGGTGAAGTAAAGAAGGTGAACGCGGAATGAACGAAAACACAAAAAAAGCTGTTAAGAACGGCATTACCTTTGGAACCTGTCTTGCTATGGTTATTTCCTATACGTCATGGAACAGCGTTGGATGGGCGATTTTTCACGGATTGCTGAGCTGGCTGTATGTGATTTATTTTGTGGTCACGTACTGATGATTCTTCTGCAAAGCGTGAAAAGGAGTGTGAGCACTTGAGCATTGATTTCGGGACCGACATTTATGAAGAGCCCATCGTGGCCAAGACCTTCCTGAGCGAGGACGCGCAGGAGGGCTCGCTGCGCCCGAAAACGCTCCGCGAATACATCGGGCAGGAGAAGGCCAAGGGCAACCTTGCCGTCTTCATCGAGGCGGCAAAGCGGCGCAATGAGTCGCTCGACCACGTTCTGCTCCACGGCCCTCCGGGCCTTGGCAAAACGACGCTCGCGGGCATCATCGCCGCCGAGATGGGCGTCAACATCCGCATCACCTCCGGCCCCGCCATCGAAAAGGCGGGCGACCTCGCGGCGCTGCTCACAAATCTGAGCGAGAATGACATTCTTTTTGTCGATGAGATCCACCGCCTCAACCGCGCGGTGGAGGAGATCCTCTATCCCGCGATGGAGGACTACGCCATCGACATCATCATCGGCAAGGGCCCCAGCGCGAACTCCATCCGGCTCGACCTGCCGCACTTCACGCTCATCGGCGCGACGACCCGCGCCGGTCAGCTCTCCGCGCCGCTGCGCGACCGCTTCGGCGTCACTCTGCGTCTGGAGCTGTACACGCCCGAGGAGCTTGCGAAGATCGTCACGCGCTCGGCGGGCATCCTGAACGTTTCCATCGCCCCCGAGGGCGCGATGGAGATCGCGCGCCGCTCGCGCGGCACGCCGCGCATCGCCAACCGGATGCTCCGCCGCGTGCGCGATTTTGCCGAGGTCAGGGCCGACGGCGTCATCACGCGCGAGGTGGCGGACGAGGCGCTGCGCGCGTTGGAGATCGACCGGCTCGGCCTCGACCCCATCGACTACCGGATGCTGCGCGCCATCATCGAGAACTACGGCGGCGGCCCCGTGGGGCTGGACACGCTGGCGGCCACCATCGGCGAGGAATCCGTCACGCTCTGGGACGTGTACGAGCCGTACCTCATGCAGCTCGGTTTCCTCACGCGCACGCCGCGCGGCCGCTGCGTGACGCGCAAGGCGTATGAGCATCTCGGCCTGAGCGTTCCCGCGTCCCTTGCGGACGAGGCGGAGCAGCTCAGCTTAAACTGAATCAATAAGGAGACTTTCATCTATGGGCAAGCTATTTGGCACCGACGGCATCCGCGGAATCGTGGGCGAGAATCTGACCGTCGAGCTGGCGTTCCACACCGGTCAGGCCATCGCCGCCGTTTTGAAGGAGGAGAAGGGGAGAGCGCCCCTCATCACCATCGGCAAGGACACGCGCATTTCCTCCGATATGCTCGAATCCGCGCTCATCTGCGGCATCTGCTCCGTCGGCGGCGACGTGATGCCCTTCGGCGTGCTGCCGACTCCGGCGGTCGCGTACCTGACGGTTCTCAAGGGCGCATCGTCATCTCCGCGAGCCACAACCCCTTCGAGCACAACGGCATCAAGGTCTTTAATGAAAAGGGCTACAAGCTGCCCGACGCGACGGAGGCGAAGATCGAGGAAAAGATCCTCTCCGGCGAGACCATTCCCGTCGCCACGCGCGGCGAGATCGGCGTGCTGCACCACGGTCTCAAGCAGTCGAAGCTCGAGTACATCCACCATCTCACCACCACCATCGACTCTGACCTCTCCGGTCTGCGCGTGCTGGTGGACTGCGCCAACGGCGCGGCGAGCGCCACCGCGCCCGAGCTGTTCGGACGCTTCAAGTGCTATGCCGATTTCATCCACCGCGAGCCGAACGGCACGAACATCAACGACCGCTGCGGCTCCACGCACCTCGAAAGCCTCGGCCAGCGCGTCGTGGCGGGGAAGTACGACGTGGGCGTGGCCTTCGACGGCGACGCCGACCGCTGCCTGATGGTCGACGAGCTGGGCCATGAGATCGACGGCGACAAGATCATGGCGGTCTGCGGAGCCTATATGAAGCGCAACGGCAGGCTCACCGGCAACACCATCGTGGCGACCGTCATGTCGAACCTCGGACTGCACGAGTTCTGCCGGAAGAACGGCATCGACCTCGTCTGCACCAACGTGGGCGACCGCAATGTGCTCGAAAAGATGGTGGAGTGCGGCTACAAGCTCGGCGGCGAGCAGTCGGGCCACATGATCTTCACCGACTACGCCACCACCGGCGACGGTCAGCTCTCCGCGCTCCAGTTCCTGCAGATCCTCGCGCTCTCCGGCAAGAGCGCGTCCGTGCTCACCGCCGACTGCCCGCAGTACCCGCAGGTGCTGCTGAACGTCGTCGTCAGCCACGACCGCGGCGTGAAGGAGGCCATCATGGCGAGCGATGCGCTCAAGACCGCCGTCGCGGACGAGGAGAAGTTCCTGCGCGGCGAGGGCCGCATCCTCGTGCGCCCCTCCGGCACCGAGGCGCTCATCCGCGTGATGGTCGAGGCCAAGACCGAAAGTGTCGCGCAGCTGGTCGCCGAGCGGCTGGTGAAGGTCATCCGATCGGTCTGATTCGTCGATTTGTCGGCGAGCGGGCGACAAATGAAACAGGAATTGTATCTTGTTGCCCGAATTTTATCTTTTTTTCAGTTTATTTTCGTAAATACTTGACAAAACCGTGCAAGTACAGGTATAATGCAGTATGGTAAATGTGGCAGAGGATAGAAATACCCCGATGGAGCCCTCGGACGAGGCGCTCTGCCGCCGCGCTGCTGACGGCAGCCGCGAGGCGGAGGAAGCGCTTGTCCGGCGCTATTCCGGTCTTGTGCGCTCGTGCGCGCGCCCGCTCTTTCTGGCGGGCGGCGACAGCGAGGACCTGATCCAGGAGGGGATGTTCGGGCTCATCCGGGCCATTCGCGAGTACGACGGCGCAAAGGCCGCGTCCTTCCGGACCTTTGCCGAGGTGTGCATCCGCAACCGCCTCATTTCCGCGCTTCGCGCGGCCTCGCGCGACAAGCATTCACCGCTCAACCAGTCCGTTCCCTTGGATACCCCTTTCTTTGATGGCAATTCCTATCCGTTCGGCGCTCTGCGCGCCTCCTCCGCCGATCCGGAGGAGCTTATCATCGACCGCGACCGCGTGGCCGAGGCGCTTGAGAGCACCCGAAAGCAGTTGTCCGAGTTCGAGGCGAAGATCTTAGGGTTGTATTTAGACGGTCTTTCCTGCCAGGAGATCGCAAAGGCGGTAGGGAAGTCCCCCAAGTCTGTGGACAACGCCGTGCAGCGCGTCCGGCGCAAGGCGGCACGGCAGCTTTCATCCGGCGATATCAGCAAACGCTGAACGCATATATTTTTTTCTAAAAGCAAAGAGAGGGTAAAATCATGTACGAAGACAAGACTTTAGTTTGCAAAGAGTGCGGCAACGAGTTCGTGTTCACCGCCGGTGAGCAGGAGTTCTACGCGGAGCGCGGCTTCCAGAACGAGCCCCAGCGCTGCAAGGCCTGCCGCGACGCTCGCAAGAACGCCGCCCGTGGTCCCCGCGAGTACTTCACCGCTGTCTGCGCTGCCTGCGGCGGCGAGGCGAAGGTTCCCTTCGAGCCCAAGTCCGATCGTCCCGTCTATTGCAGCGACTGCTTCGCCAAGATGAAGGAGCAGGGCTAAGTCATTGCTTTGACTTTTCCGAAAGCGACCGTCTCCGGACGGTCGCTTTTCTGCGTTCTGTTCCGGTCGTCCGCGTCCGTATCGAACGAATGCGGCACGTTTGCATTTTTTCCTATTGAAAAAACGCGGAAAATGGGGTAAACTATCTCCGACATTCTTTTCCGGAGGTATTTTCAAAATGGTTGAGATCACGAAGGACACCATCATCGGTGATATTCTTGACGTCGCTCCGCAGACCGCGCCGATCTTCTTCGGCATCGGGATGCACTGCCTCGGCTGCCCCGCGTCCCGCGGCGAGACCGTGGAGGAGGCCTGCGCCGTGCACGGCGTGGACGTGGACAAGCTCCTTGCGCTCGTGAACGAGGAAGCGAACAAGCCCGCCGAGGAATAACCGGACAGGCCGGAAGGCGCATACGCTCGTATGCGCCTTTTTCTGCTGCAAAGGAGGTCGCGCCGTGACAAGAGAATTATCGCTTCAGCCGCGGCTCGCGCTGCTCGCGTCGCTCGTGCCGCAGGGCGCTGTGCTCGCCGACGTCGGCACCGACCACGGCTACATACCGGTCTGCCTGCGGCAGAGGGGCGTGATCGACCGCGCCATCGCGTCCGACATCGGGCGGGAGCCGCTGGAGCACGCGCGGCGCACCGCGGAGGAATACGGCGTCGGCGGCATCGACCTCCGTCTCTGCGCGGGGCTTGACGCCATCGCGCCGGAGGAGTGCGACACCGTCCTCATCGCCGGCATGGGCGGCGAGACCATCTGGGGCATCCTCGCCGCGGCGCCGTGGACGCGCGACGGGCGGCACACGCTGCTGCTCCAGCCGCAGACGAAGATCGAGGAGCTGCGGCTCCGGCTCTGCGAGAACGGCTACGCCGTCACGCGCGAGCACCTTGTGCGCGACAAGGGAAAGCTCTATGTCGTGATGACCGTCACGGCAGGGGAGCGATACACCCCCGGCGCGGAGCAGCTCTACGGCGGCCTTGCGCTCGAGCGCGAGGCGCTCTACGGGGACTATCTCGCCCATCAGATCGCGCGTCTGCGCCGCCGGGCCGAGGGCCTGCGGCAGTCGGGCAGCGGCGAAGCGGACGGCTTTGCCGCGCTGGCGGACGCGCTGGAAGCAAAGAAAGGGAAGTGGGAACATGACAACGGCACATGACATTGAACGCAGTCTCTACGACTGGGCGCCGCGCGAGCTGGCGATGGCCTGGGACAACGTCGGCCTGCTCGTCGGCGATCCGGCGCAGGAGGTCCGAAGGGTCCTCGTGGCGCTGGACATCACGCAGGGCGTTGCGGAGGAGGCGGTCTCCCTCGGCGCGCAGATGATCGTCTCGCACCATCCCGTGATGAACTGCGCGTGGCACGAGGTGCAGACGCTCCGCGCGGACGACGCGCAGGGAAGGCTTCTGCGCTATCTCGTGCAGCACGGCCTCGCGGCGTGCTGTATGCACACCAATCTGGACGCGGCGGACGGCGGCGTGAACGACTGTCTGGCGCACGCGCTGGGTCTTTCGGGCCTTTCCATGCTCAATGAGGAAAAAATCGGGCGCATCGGCACACTTTCCTGTGAAATTCCTCTTGAAGAGTTCCTGCCTGCTGTGGTAAAATCATTAGGATGCAGCGGTCTGCGGTTCCGCGACGGCGGAAAGCCGGTCCATCGCGTAGCCGTCGGCGGCGGCGCCTGCCGCGACTACATCCCGCAGGCCATCGCGCAGGGCTGCGATACCTTCGTCACCGCCGACCTGCGCTACAACGACTTCCTCGATACCCACGGTCTCAACCTCATCGACGCCGGTCACTATCCGACCGAGAACGTCGTGTGCGAGGCGGTCCGCGCGTATCTCGCGAAGTCCTTCCCTCTGCTTGAGGTCGTACGCTCCGCGTCGCATCACGACGCCATTCAATACTATCTGTAAGGAGAAGATCAACTATGTCCGGACATTCCAAATGGCACAATATCCAAAAGACCAAGGGCGCGGCAGACGCCAAGCGCAGCGCGGCGTTCACCAAGATCGCCAAGGAGATCATCGTCGCCGTCAAGCAGGGCGGCAGCGGCGACCCGGCGAATAACTCCCGCCTCGCCACCGTCATCGCCAAGGCCAAGGCGAACAATATGCCCAACGACAACATCAAGCGCACCATCGACAAGGCGCTCGGCTCCGGCAACACGGACAACTACGAGTCCGTCACCTACGAGGGCTACGGCCCCGGCGGCGTCGCCGTCATCGTCGAGGCGCTGACCGATAACCGCCAGCGCACCGCACCCGAGGTCCGCCATTACTTCGACAAGTTCGGCAAGGGCATGGGCGCGCAGGGCTGCGTGAGCTGGTCGTTCGACCGCAAGGGCGTCATCATCATCGACAACGAGGACGGCGACTACGATGAGGACACCGTCATGATGGATGCGCTCGACGCCGGTGCCGACGATTTCAACGCCGAGGATAACGTCTTCGAGATCACGACCGACCCCGACGCGTTCAACGACGTCGTCAAGGCCCTCGAGGAGAAGAACTACGCCTTCGTCAGCGCGGACATCAGCCTTGTCCCGCAGACCTACGTGAAGCTCGAGAGCGACGAGGACATCAAGAACATGGAAAAGCTGCTCGACATGCTCGACGACAACGAGGACGTGCAAAATACCTACCACAACTGGGACCAGGACTAAACCCCTTGCAAATGCTGACTTTTTCAGCAGTGTGATACCCGCAGTTGTGACATATCTTTGTCCTGCTGCGGCGTACACGGCAGCTTCTGTTGTGACATACGATTACATTGATCAAAAGAGCTTGAGAAGATTTTCTCAAGCTCTTTTTTGCCGCCTGACTTATATGGATATCCTATAAAAATATATAAATATTCCACTTGAAATTGTCACCGTTGTTTGGTATTATATCTCGGCACGTCGGACGTCCAGTTTCGGCAGAAAAACAAGGTGCGCTGTGAGGAGGAGCTTTTTCCGCGGCGCGCTCCTGCTGTAACACCTGTATAGCCCCCTTGCACGGACGGCCGGGTGAAAGGAGAAGCATATGAGTAAGAACAACAACACGCAGAAGATCGTTGGTCTCGGTCTGTTCACCGCTATTGTGATCGTTCTGCAGCTGATGGGCAGCTTTATCCGGTTTGGCACGTTCAGCATTTCGCTGGTGCTGGTGCCGGTCGTTATCGGTGCGGCGCTCTACGGCGCAGGTGCTGGCGCGTGGCTCGGCTTTGTGTTCGGCGTGGTCGTGCTGCTCAGCGGCGACGCGGCGGCGTTCCTCGGCGTCAACGCGCTTGGCACGATCCTGACGGTGCTTGTCAAGGGCACGCTGGCGGGCTTTCTTTCCGGCGTTGCCTACAAGGCGCTTGAGAACAAGAACCGCACGCTTGCCGTGGCGGTGGCCGCAGTGGTCTGTCCGGTGGTCAATACCGGCGTGTTCCTGATCGGCTGCCTGCTCTTCTTTATGGAGACCATCGGCGGCTGGGCGGATGCGATGGGCTTTGGTGCAAACATCGGCCAGTATATGATCGTTGGCCTTGTCGGCGCGAACTTTATCTTCGAGCTCCTCTTCAACGTGGTGCTGAGCCCCGTGGTCGTGCGTCTCATCCGCATCGGCAAGAAGGAAGTCGAATAAATTTGCTATAGGGAAAAGCGGCGCTTATGCGCCGCTTTTTCTATATTTCAGTAGATTCGCTGTTTATGGGGAAGACATTTTCGAGCCTTTATGCTACCGTTTTCTTGGAGGTGATCATATGGATCAGGGAAAGATCGGAAAATTCATCGCGTCGCTGCGCCGTGAGGCGGGGCTGACGCAGGAGATGCTGGGGGA
>OJAM01000304.1_pt1 | contig 23480 bp, 16 predicted proteins | sample 1589071 | NCBI WGS metagenome assembly OJAM01 (sample SAMN03283243) | human gut metagenome | biome: human-associated habitat; material: feces | host: Homo sapiens | place: Peru | collected 2012
CCGCCTCGACGGCCAGCAGCTGTTCCGCCTGTGCGGCGACGACGGACACCATCATCACCTCGTCTGTACGAACTGCGGCAAAACCGTGGAAATTGAATCGCCTTCCGAAAGCTGGCTGAAAGGCATCTCCGACAAGTACGGCTTCACCATCGAACGGCACACGCTGGAGGTGTTCGGCCTGTGCGAGGACTGCCGGAAGGCGGACAAGTAGCGGCTGTCTGCCGTATTTCCGTTGGAATCGTATCGCCATCGGCGCAATCCAATCGTAAAAATCGTAAAGAAAAAACGTTGGACGTTGTCTTTTTCAGACGCATATATGACAATAGGGCATTGCAAACGAACTAAGTGGGGTTATGCGTGACCAAAGCAACATCGAAAAACGAGCCGATTGAGGAGCTCAGCATCGCCACCGTGGACCCGATGGCCAAGAAAGCGGGCAAGGAGTTCCCCGGCTGGCTCTACGGCGTGCTATTCGTGCTGTTCGATGCGGTGGGCATCGCTGCGTTGCAGATCGGCGTCAGCGAATCCGCGACGCGTGTGCAGCTGTCGAACAACATGTGGCTCACCGGTTGGGGATTCGTCGGCAAGATGTTCACCAGCGCTAATTTTGTGGCTGTGCTCAACCTCATACTGTGGGGCGTCCTGTACGTGATCCTGCTCATGCTCACCAACCGTTTCTGGGTGGCCACGCCGATATTTCTGGCGGTGACGTTCATCGTCGCCGTGATTGAGCATTTCAAAGTGTCGATTCGATACGAGGCGATTCTGCCAAGCGACCTGAACTTCCTCAAAGCCGACGCCGGCAATCTGATGAGTTTCATGCCGTCCGGCGCGCAATGGACCATTCTGATCGCGGTGGCGGCGTTTGCCGCGTTCGTGGCGCTGTTCGTCTTCCTGAACCGCCTCGACGCGCGTCACGGCAGACTGTTTCGCGGCTCCGACAAGCAATCCCGTTCCGTGAACGCGATCGCAAGACTGCTGCTGATCCTGCTTCCAGGCCTGTTCTTCACGCTGTATTCGATGCAGGTGAGCACCGTCGGCTCGTGGGCCAAAGGCTTCGCCACCGTCATGGGGGACAAGCCCTCCATGTGGGACTCCGTATACGACGCCCAGCGCAACGGGCCGCTGGTGGCGTTCACCCGTCAGCTCAACCCGAAAGTCATGGTCAAGCCGGACGACTATTCCGAAGAGACCATGAAGCAGGTCGCGGCCCGCTACACGAAGGAAGCGAAGAAAATCAACGCGAAACGTTCCGCGAACATGACCGACAGCACCGTCATCTACGTGCTGTCCGAATCCTTCTCCGACCCGTCACGCGTGCCGGGACTCAAAGTCAACAAGGATTCCATGCCGAAGATCCGTGAGATCAAGCAGAACACCACGTCCGGCCTGATGCTGTCCTCCGGATACGGCGGCGGCACCGCCAACTTGGAATACATGGGACTGTCCGGCCTGAGCATGGCGAATTTCGATTCCTCACTGACCAGCCCATACCAGCAGCTGGTGCCGAGCGAGCATTGGACGCCGACAATCAACCAGATGTGGGGCGCCGCAAAGAACTCCATCGGCCTGCACCCGTACGAATCGTCCATGTATTCGCGCGCCACCAACTACAAGAAGTTCGGCTTCTCGCATTTCTATACGTTGACCGGTCCGGACGTCATCTCTCATCAGGACAAGATCGACGATTCGCCGTACGTCTCCGACGAGGCCACCTACAAGAGCACGCTGGAACAGGTGAAGAAAACCAAGTCCAACCAGTTCCTGCAGGTCATCACCATGCAGAACCACATGCCTTACCACAAGTGGTACAAGCATAACGATTTCAAGGCGACCTCCACCACGGACAAACCGTTGAAGGACGACGAGCAGGAGTCCATCGAAACCTATCAGAAGGGCGCTTCGCTGACGGATGATGCGACCGCCGATTTCCTTGCCGAACTCGACAAGCTCGGCAAGCCGGTCACCGTGGTCTTCTACGGAGACCATCTGCCGGGCATCTACTCGTCGGCTTCCGCTGATGACGGCAACTCGCTGGCGTTGCATCAGACGGACTACTTCATCTGGTCCAACAAGGCTTCCGGCACGCAAGGCAACAAGATCGGCAACGCCGACTATTCGTCGCCCAACTTCTTTGCGGCGCAGGCCGCCGAGCATATGGATGCCAAGGTGTCGCCGTATCTGGCGTTCCTCACCGAAATGCACTCCAAGATCTCGGCCATGGAACCGCCGGTGGTCAACAACATCCAAGGCTGGGACCGTATTCCGGAAGGTCAGAACATCTATCTGAACGCCAAGGGCGAGCCCATGGCCGAAGAGGATTTCGACGCCGAGACCAAGCAGCTGCTGGCCGATTACAAGCTCATTCAATACGACATCACCACGGGGAAGAATTACCTGAAAGACACCTCCTTCATGGACCTGCCGTAACGAGGACGGCGCGCCTGCCGCACGGCTCGACACTCGACGTACCGTTGTGCGCCTTCGTGTCGTGCCGCACGGAATTCGCGCACGTCCTCGTCACGGCAGGCGTGTGGTGGGCGACGACGCGCCTGCCGCACAAATCTTAAAACATTGAGGGGCTGTTCCAAACTATTGGAACAGCCCCTCAACGGCTATTGGTTCAGCGCAGCCAACACACCATCATCACGCATTCAGCGCTTTGAAACCGATGTCGTGACGGTAGAACATGCCCTTGGTGTCGAGCTTGTCGATGATCGCGTAGACCTTGTCCTGCGCGGCCTTGATGTCCGCAGCGGAGGACTCGACCAGCAGCACGCGACCGGAGTTGGCCACGAGACCATGCTCGCCACGTGCGACGCCCGCATAGTAGACATGGGAATCGTCATCTACCGTGATCTCAGGAATCGCGGCACCCTTGACCACGTTGGTCGGGTAACCTTCGGAAGCGATCACCACGCCAAGAGTGGCATTGTCCTCATCCCACGTGAATTCCGGGGTTTCGCCGTTGAGAATGGCGTTGATGCCGGCACCGAGATCGGACGTGAGCTTCGGCAGCACCACTTCGGTCTCTGGATCGCCGAAACGCGCGTTGAATTCAATGACCTTCGGTCCGTCGGCGGTGGCGATGAGGCCGGCGTACAGAATGCCGGTGAACGGCGTGCCCTCGTCGGCCATGGCCTGAACGGTCGGCTTGACGATGGTTTCGATGGCGGTGTCGATCACATCCTGACCGATCTGCGGAACCGGGCTGTAGGCGCCCATGCCGCCGGTGTTCGGACCCTTGTCGCCATCGTAGGCACGCTTATGATCCTGCGAAATCGGCATCGGCCAGAAATCGGTGCCGTTCACAAAGCTCATCAGAGAGAATTCCTGACCCTCAAGGAAATCCTCGATAACCACCTTCGCGCCGGCGTTGCCGAAGCGGTGGTCCACGAAAATGTCCTCCAAAGCGGCGATGGCGGTCTCCTCATCCATCGCCACGGTCACGCCCTTGCCTGCGGCCAGGCCATCGGCCTTGATGACGATCGGCGCGCCATGCTCGCGCACATAAGCGGTGGAACGCTCCAAATCGTCGAACGTCTGGTACTTCGCGGTCGGAATGTCGTGACGTTCCATAAGCTGCTTGGCGAAGTCCTTGGAACCCTCGATCTGCGCGGCGGCCTTGTTCGGGCCGAACGCCTTGATGCCGGCGGCCGCGAAATCGTCGACGATGCCTTCGATAAGCGGCACTTCCGGTCCGACGAACACCCAATCGTAACCATTGTTCTTCACGAAATCGATGAGCGCCGCATGATTGGACGGGTTGAGCTGCGTGGTGCGGATGCCGTCAAGTTCCATGCCCGGATTGCCTGGGGCCACAGTGACCTCGCTGACGCTGTCGCCACGCATGAGCGTGTGGGCGATGGCATGTTCACGCGCACCGGAACCAATGACCAGAACCTTCATATTTCCTCCTGTTGTATCCCTTATGGGGAAGAGTGCCAATCTCAAGAAATAATATCGGGGGTGCCTGTTCGGCTACCCCCGTATGTTCGTTTACTGCAGTTCGACGTCCTCGCCGGTCTTCTTGACGATATTGCCCAGCACATAGCCGGCCTCGCCATTGGACTTCAGCAGTTCCATGGTCTTATCGGCATCTTCGGCGCTGACGGCCAGCACCATGCCGATACCCATGTTGAAGATGTTGAACATTTCCATATGATCGATGCTGCCGGCCTTCTCGAGCACGTCGAAAATCGGGAGCACCGGCCAGGAGCCAAGGTTGATATGGGCGGCAAGACCGTCCGGAATCATACGCGGAATGTTCTCGATGAAACCGCCGCCGGTGATATGCGCGACGCCCTTGACCACGCCCGCCTTGAACAGCGGGGAAAGGGCCTTCACGTAAATCTTGGTCGGAGTGAGCAGCACGTCGCCAAGCTTCTCACCGCCCAGTTCGTCCAGTACGGTGTCCACGGTGTAGCCGGCCTGCTCGAACAGGGCCTTGCGCACCAGGGAGAAGCCATTGGAATGCACGCCGGTGGACGGCAGGCCGATAAGCACGTCGCCCTCAGCGATGGTGGAGCCGTCGACGATAGCGGACTTTTCGGCCACGCCGACCGCGAAGCCAGCCAGATCGTACTCGTCTTCGTCATACATGCCCGGCATTTCAGCGGTCTCGCCGCCGATCAGACCGGAACCGGCCTGCACGCAGCCGTCGGCCACGCCGGAGACGACCTGCTCGAGCAGAGCCGGATCGTTCTTGCCGCAGGCGATGTAATCCAGGAAGAACAGCGGCATGGCCACGCAGTCGATGCCGATCGTGTCGTGCTTGTTGGCCATCTTGGCCACGACCAGCTTGGTGCCGACGCCGTCGGTGCCGGAAATCAGCACCGGCTCCTTGTAACCGAGGGAAGCGAGATCGAACAGGCCGCCGAAGCCGCCGATGCCGCCGACCACGCCCGGACGGTTGGTGCGCGCCACGTGGGACTTGATGCGCTTGACGACTTCGTAACCGGCCTCAACGCTTACGCCGGCTTCCTCATATGCTTTTGGCATATCTAACCTTTCTCGGGTCTCAGTGTTCTTCTTGGGATGAAGTGGTGGTGTATTCGTTGCCCTCGTACTTGCTCTTGTACAAAGCGAATTCAGGCAGACGGACACGATCCTCGGGGGTGAGCGACTTCAGGAAGTCGGCTTCGTAATCGTCCAACGCGGTCGGATAGTCGCCATTGAAGTAGGCCACGCACAGGCCGCCATACGGTGCGTCCGCGCCAAGGCCGATGGATTCGACCAAACCGTCGAGGGAAAGGAACGCCAGGGAATCGGCGCCGATGTATTCGCGGATCTCCTCAACGGACTTCTTCGCGGCGATGAGCTCTTTGGTGGTGGAGATATCGATGCCGTAGAAGCACGGGTATTTCAGCGGCGGCGAGCTGATACGCATATGCACTTCGGCCGCGCCGGCCTCCTTGAGCAGCTGCACGATTCGCTTGGACGTGGTGCCACGCACGATGGAATCGTCGATGACGATCACACGCTTGCCCTTGACCACGCCACGAACGGCGGACAGCTTCATGCGCACGCCCTGCTCGCGCAGTTCCTGCGTCGGCTGGATGAAGGTTCGCGCCACATACTGGTTCTTGATCAGACCCATTTCGTTGGGCAGACCAGCCTCTTCCGCATAGCCGGAGGCTGCGGACAATGAGGAATTCGGCACGCCGATCACCATATCGGCGTCGACCGGCGATTCCTGCGCCAGACGTGCGCCCATGCGCTTGCGGGCGGAATGCACGTTCACGCCGTAGATATCGGAATCCGGGCGGGCGAAGTAGATGAATTCCATCGAGCAGATGGCCAGCTGCGTCTGATTCGTGTACTGCACGATCTTGTAGCCGTGGTCGTCCACCACCACGATCTCACCCGGACGGATGTTACGTACCAATTCAGCGCCGACGACGTCGAGCGCGCAGGTTTCGGAAGCGAGCACATACGCGCCGTTCTTCATCTTGCCAAGGGAGAGCGGACGGAAACCGTTCGGATCGAGTGCGCCGATCATGGCGTTCTCGGTCATAATCAGATAGGCGAAACCGCCATGCACGATGTTCAGCGCTTCCTTGAGCTTGTCCATAAACGTGCGTTGCGTGGAGCGGCGGATGAGGTGCATCAGCACTTCGGTGTCGGAATTGGAATGGAAGATCGCGCCCTCATCTTCCAGCTTGCGGCGCAGGGACAGGCAATTCGTGAGATTGCCGTTATGACACAGCGCCATATCGCCGTCATGGAAACGGAAGATGAACGGCTGGATGTTGTCGGTGCCGCCGGAGCCGGCAGTGGCATAGCGCACATGGCCGATCGCCCTGTCGCCTTTGAGTCGTTTGATTTCACGCTCGTCGCTGAATACCTGGGTCAGCAGACCCGTTCCGCGATGACCGATGAGATGACCGTTATCGTTGGAGACAATGCCGGCACCCTCCTGACCACGATGCTGCAGCGCGTGCAGACCGAAGTAAGTGAGTCGGGCGGCGTCCGAGTGGCCCCAAACGCCGAAAATACCGCATTCCTCGTGGATGTCTTCGAGTTCAGCTGACAAGCCAAAGCTCCTTCCAAAACCATGGAGACAAGGGGTTCGCTACCGTTCAACAGTATCAATGGGCGGCTACAAGAGTCGGGTTTTGTCCAGTTCTCAGACGGTATATGGAACCGGACATGCAATCGAACAGCCGTTCGAAAAAGCTGTTATGATGGAAGACGTTGAAAACGCGAATCACGGTCGTCGGGGTGCGGGAAGTCCCCCGTATGAGCCATTGCATGGAAGGAGCATCATGGCCGGACGGATATACGTGGCAATCGACCTCAAATCCTTCTATGCGTCCTCGGAATGCGTGGAACATGGATTCCCTCCGCTATCCACACACTTGGTGGTGGCGGACCAGGAGAGGACCGACAAAACCATCTGCCTTGCGATCTCGCCGTCGTTGAAGGCATACGGTCTGCCCGGACGCGCCCGCCTATTCGAAGTCAAAGCGAAACTGAAGGAAATCAACGCGGTCCGTCGCGCCGCGGCTCCAGGCGGTGTGCTGACGGGGAAATCGTATGATGCGAAGGCGCTCGCGGCCAATCCGAATCTGGCCGCTGACGTGTTCATCGCCAAACCGCGCATGTCTCATTACTTGGCGATGAGTGCGAAAATCTACGGTATTTATCTGAAATACGTTTCGGCTGAGGATATCCACGTCTATTCGGTGGACGAGGTGTTCATGGACGTCACCGGCTATCTGCGCGCCTATGGAAAAGGGGTGGAGGAGATGACCCGTGACATCATCCGCGATATCCACACCCAGACCGGCATCACCGCCACCGCGGGCATCGGCACGAACATGTATCTGGCCAAAGTGGCTATGGATATCGTGGCCAAACACATCCAGGCGGGGGAGGACGGCATTCGCATCGCCCGGCTTGACGAGATGTCGTACCGGAGATTGTTGTGGAATCACCGGCCGCTTACCGATTTCTGGCGTGTGGGGCGTGGGTATGCAAGGAAGCTCGAAGCGCACGGACTGGCGACCATGGGGGATATCGCGCGCTGCTCCATCGGGCGTGCCGACGAATACTACAACGAAGATCTACTGTACAAGATGTTCGGTGTGAACGCCGAACTGCTCATCGACCATGCGTGGGGCTGGGAACCGTGCACCATCGCGGACATCAAAGCGTACAAGCCGGCGAGGCACAGCTTGAGTTCTGGACAAGTGCTGACAGGGCCGGTGGGTTTTGATGCCGCCCGGCTTATCGTGCGTGAAATGGCGGATACGCTGTCTCTGGATTTGGTGGCGAAGGGCGTGAAAGCCGGCAGAGTGGGATTGATGGTCGGCTACGACACGGCAAGCCTCGATCCGAAACGGCTTGGCAAGGATGTTTCCGCTGATTTGAAGGCGATTGCCGAACATGTCGCGGCAACATACGACGGCCCTGTTTCGATCGACAGGTATGGCCGCCGCGTACCCAAGCCGGCCACCGGGTCGATCGCATTGCCGGAGCCGACGTCGGCTACGTCGCGTATTTGCGACGCGGTCGATAAGCTTTTCCTTTCGATTGTCGACAGGCGTTTGCTGGTCCGTCGGGTGAATGTGGTCGCCGCCGATGTGCTGACCGACGAGCAACTTGAGGAACGGCGGCAGGCGGCCGCGTCCGAATATACGCAGCCTGATCTGTTCGCCACGATGGAAGCGCCGGTGGATTCCGCTTCCGCTGATGCGGCCGAATGCGAGGCTATGCGTTCCGCCGATGGTGGTTCCAAGGATTCGCCGCAAGGGGACGCCGAACTGCATATGCAGCAAACGCTTCTGGACATCAAACGCAAATTCGGCAGAAATTCCATCATCAAGGCCATGGATATGTTCGATGACGCCACAGGCCAGCAGCGCAACAAGCAGATAGGAGGTCATGCGGCATGAGCCTTACGGAAACCCATCGCTACGACGACATCATCGATCTGCCGCATCACCAATCGCAGACGCATGCCCATATGAGCATGCATAACCGTGCCGCCCAATTCATGCCTTTCGCCGCCCTGACCGGTTACGACGACATCATCAGACAAACCGCGCAATCCAGCGATGATGCGGTGGAACGCGCCAACAGGCCCGTCGATCTCGCCGAGGGTTACCTTTCCGCCTGAAGCGGCTGCTATGACGAATGTCGCGGATTGCTGTATATGAAAGGGTGGGTTCGGAATCATGAGATTTCGAACCCACCCTTGATTATGTGAGCGTGAAAAGAGTCTTGATGCTCAGGCGGTGAAGTATTCCACGCCGGCTGCGAACAGCGGCTGGTCCTTTTCGCCGGGCACGTTCACGAACGTGCCGTTGCTGTAGCGCTCGGAGTGGCCCATCTTGCCGAACACGCGGCCGTCCGGGCTGGTGATGCCTTCGATGGCCAGCAGCGAACCGTTCGGGTTCACGTCCAGATCCATGCCCGGCACACCGTTCTCGTCCACGTACTGCGTGGCGATCTGGCCGTTGGCTTTGAGCTGGGCGAGCACGTCGTCGGAAGCCACGAAACGGCCTTCGCCATGGGAGATGGCGATGGTGTGCATGTCGCCCACATCGGTCTTCGCAAGCCACGGGGAGAGGTTCGATGCCACGCGGGTGCGCACCAGACGGCTCTGGTGGCGGCCGATGGTGTTGAACGTCAGCGTCGGGCATTCGGCGGTCATCGGCACGATGTCGCCGTACGGCACCAGGCCAAGCTTGATAAGCGCCTGGAAACCGTTGCAGATGCCGAGCATCAGGCCATCACGGTTGTTCAGCAGGTCGCGCACGGCCTCGGTCACGGCCGGAGCGCGGAAGAACGCGGTGATGAACTTGGCGGAGCCGTCCGGCTCGTCGCCGCCGGAGAAGCCGCCAGGAATCATGATGATCTGGCTCTTCTTGATCTCCTCGACCAAAGCGGCGGTGGACTCGGCCACGGCAGCCGGAGTGAGGTTGTTCACGATAAGCGTGCTCACGTCGGCGCCCGCGCGTTCGAAGGCGGCCGCGGAATCGTATTCACAATTGTTGCCTGGGAACACAGGGATGATCACGTGCGGCTTGGCCACACCGGTGCCGGTGTACACGGTCTTCTTCGTTGTGTCGAAGGACACGGTTTCAACGGTCTTGCCCTTCTCGTCGCCCTTGGAACGGTACGGGAACACGGATTCGATGCCGCCCTCCCACGCGTCCTGCAGCTCGGCCAAGTCAAGCGTCTCGCCGGCGGCCGCGAACGAATACTCCTCGGTGGTTTCGCCGACCTCGCTGACTTCCACCAGGTTGGACACGGCCGGAACCTTCGCATTGTCGGCAAGCTCGATGATGAAGGAGCCATAGGCCGGAGCAAACAGGTCGTTCACGGCAATGCCGTCGGCCAGCTTCACACCAATCTGGTTGCCGACCGTCATCTTGAAGATCGCCTCGGCGGTGGCGCCGTAGCCCGGAGTGGACACGGCCAGAGCGTCGCCGAAATCGGTGAGTTCCTCAACCGCGGAGAACACCTCCAGCAGCGAATCCTTGTCCGGGGTGAGACCATCGGAATGATAGCGCGGGGCGATGCGGACCACACGGTGGCCGGCACCCTTGAACTCCGGGGATGTGGCGCGCTTCATATTGCCCACCGCCACAGCGAAGGAGATCAGGGTCGGCGGAACGTCAAGCTGCTCGAACGTGCCGGACATGGAGTCCTTGCCGCCGATCGCGCCGGCGCCCAGATCCACCTGAGCCATCAAAGCGCCCAGCACGGCGGCCATCGGCTTGCCCCACCGTTCCGGCTCGTCACGCAGCTTCTCGAAATACTCCTGGAAGCTTAGGTACGCCTTCTCATGTTCGAAGCCGGCGGCAACCAGCTTCGAAAGCGATTCGACCACGGACAGGTACGCGCCCGTGAACTGGTTCTGCTCCATAATGTACGGGTTGAATCCCCAGGCCATCGCGGAAGCGGTGGTGGTCTCACCGAACACCGGAAGCTTGGCGACCATGGCCATGTTCGGGGTCAGCTGCTTGCGTCCGCCGAACGGCATGAGCACGGTGCCCGCGCCGATGGTGGAGTCGAAACGCTCGGAAAGACCTTTGTTGGAAGCCACGTTCAGGTCGGTGAGCATGGTGTGCATGCGCTCGGAAAGCGTGCCGGAAGCCCACGGCGTCGTGTAGCCGTGCTGCGCCTCGACATGCACCACCTGATGCTTCGGAGCGCCGTTGGAGGCGAGGAATTCGCGGGAAAGGTTCACGATCGTGTCGCCGTTCCACACCATCGTCATGCGCGGATCCTCGGTCACGGTCGCGATGACCTCGGCCTCGAGGTTCTCTTCCTTGGCGTAGCCGAGGAACTCGTCCACATCTTCGGCGGCCACGTCCACGGCCATGCGTTCCTGCGATTCGGAAATCGCCAGTTCGGTGCCGTCAAGACCCTCGTACTTCTTGGACACCTTGTTGAGGTCCACATACAGGCCGTCGGCAAGCTCGCCGACCGCCACGGACACGCCGCCCGCGCCGAAATCGTTGCAACGCTTGATCAGACGGCACGCGTCACCACGGCGGAACAGACGCTGCAGCTTGCGCTCGACCGGCGCGTTGCCCTTCTGCACTTCGGCGCCGTCAAGCTCCAGCGATTCGACGTTATGCGCCTTGGAAGCGCCGGTGGCACCACCGATGCCGTCGCGACCGGTACGGCCGCCGAGCAGGATGACCTTGTCTCCCGGAGCCGGGGTCTCGCGGCGCACATGATCGGCTGGAGTCGCGGCCACGACCGCGCCGACCTCCATGCGCTTGGCCACATAGCCCGGATGGTAGATCTCGTCCACCTGGCCGGTGGCCAGGCCGATCTGGTTGCCGTAGGAGGAGTAGCCGGCCGCGGCGGTGGTGACGAGCTTACGCTGAGGAAGCTTGCCCTCAAGCGTTTCGGACACCGGCACGGTCGGATCGGCGGCGCCGGTCACGCGCATGGCCTGGTACACGTAGGAACGGCCCGACAGGGGGTCGCGGATGCAGCCGCCGATGCAGGTGGCTGCGCCGCCGAACGGTTCGATCTCGGTCGGGTGGTTGTGCGTCTCGTTCTTGAACAGGAACAGCCAGTCCTCGTCGTGGCCGTTCACATCCACCTTCACCTTGACGGTGCAGGCGTTGATTTCCTCGGATTCGTCGAGATTCTTCAGAATGCCGTTCTTCTTGAGCCATTTCGCGCCGATTGTGCCCATATCCATCAGGCATACCGGCTTGGTGTCGCGGCCCAGCTCGTGACGCATCTCAAGATACTTGTCGAACGCGGCCTTGACGGTGGCATCGTCGATCGAAACCTCGTCAAGCTGCGTGCTGAACGTGGTGTGACGGCAATGGTCGGACCAATACGTGTCGATCACCTTGATCTCGGTGATCGTCGGGTCGCGCTGCTCCTCGGTGAAATGCTCACGGCAGAACTGCAGGTCGGCCAGATCCATGGCGAGACCACGGTCCTCGATGAACTGCTCAAGCTCGGCGTCGCTCATAGAACGGAAGCCGTCGATGACCTCCACCTTGCCTGGCACCGGCACCCGGGCCTTCAGCGTGGTCTTGACATCCAGAGAGGCTTCACGGGCTTCCACCGGATTGATCACGTAATGCTTGATGGCCTCGACGTCGGCTTCGGAAAGCTCGCCTTCCAACGCATACACCTTGGCGGAACGGACCGTCGGACGCTCGCCTTGGGAGATCAGCTGGATGCACTCGCTGGCGGAATCCGCACGCTGGTCGAACTGGCCGGGCAGATACTCCACCGCGAACACGGTGTCGGAACCGAAATCAGGCAGGTCGGCGTAGACGTTGTCCACCTGTGGCTCGCTGAACACGGTCGGCGTGGCCTGGGTGAACAGCTCCTCGCTGATGCCTTCCACGTCGTAACGGTTGACGAGACGGACGTTCTTCAAAGCTCCGATGCCGAGAATGGTGCGCAACTCGTTGGCGAGCTGCTGGGCCGCGACGTCAAAGCCCGGCTTCTTTTCCACGTACACGCGAAAAACCATGGTCAACTCCTTGAAAAAAGAGGGGTTATTGGATTTGGATTGACAAAAGAATGAAGGATTGCGATATAACAAGGAAGCCCGCATCCGGCTTTCGCTTCAGATGCGGGCTTGCAAACGCATTACTCTGCGACTTCGATGCCTTCGGACTTGGCGAGTTCGGCCAGACGGCTTTCGATCTCCTCGTATGCCGGGATGATGTCGCCCAGGTCGCGGCGGAACAGGTCCTTATCGAGGTGCTCCACCTTGCCGGAATGGTCGCGCTGATCCCACAGACGGCAGGAATCCGGCGTGATCTCGTCGGCGAGCAGCAGCGTGCCGTCGGAGGTGCGGCCCATCTCGATCTTGAAATCGACCAGCTTGACGTCGATCTTGGCGAAGATTTCGATCAGGGCTTCGTTGATGCGGCGGGCGAGCGGCGCGATTTCGGCCAGATCCTCGCGGGTGCACACATCGAGCGCCACCAGATCGTCGTCGTTCACGAACGGATCGTGCAGGTCATCGTTCTTCAGGAAGTACTCCAGCACCGGTTCCTTGAGCTCGATGCCCTCTTCGACGCCCAGGCGGGAGCAGAAGTGGCCGGCCGCGGTGTTACGCAGCACGATCTCGAGCGGGAACATCGTGACCTTCTTGACCAGCTGGGAGGTCTCGCCCACGCGTGCCACCAGGTGGCTGTCGATGCCGCGCTTCTTGAGCAGATCGAAGATCAGCGTGGTGATGAGGTTGTTCAGCCTGCCCTTGCCGGCGAAGTCTTCCTTCTTTTCGCCGTCACCTGCGGTAGCGGAGTTCTTGTATTCGACCCAGAGGACCTCCGGATCGTCAGTTGCGTACAGTTGCTTGGCCTTGCCCTCGTAGAGCTTTTCCAACTTCTCCATTACTCGCCTTTCCTGGTGTGTGGGAGGTAGATAGTTTGGTGAACTTGACGGTTAACAAGATACCAACGGGAGGCTACAATCGCGCGACTTTTGGGCGCGTTCCGGCAGCCTCGTCTCAGCATCCGGCGATAGCCGTCAAACGATTGCGATGTCGAGCGATTCGGCCACGTTCCCGGCTTTGGCGCGCGCATCCGCCTCGTTGCCGCCGACGGCCAGCGCGACCGCCATGCGTCGGTGCCCATGCACTTCCGGCTTCGCGAAGACACGCAGGTCGGTACCCGGTTCGGCGAGCGCGGCGGCGACGTTGCGGAATTCCGCTTCGCCATCGCCCTGGACGACGATCGCATGGCTTGCCGCGACGGTGCCTTCCGGAATCGACAGGGCGACATGTTCCTGTGTGATCGGCAGGCCGAGGATCGCGCGCGCGTGCAATGCGAATTCGCTCAACCGCTGGGAAGCCATGGTGACCATGCCGGTATCGTGCGGACGAGGGGAGACCTCGTTGAACAGCACGTTTCCGTCGGTCAGCACGAACAGTTCGACGCCGAACACGCCCCAGCCTTTTTCGCCGGAAGCCTGGGCCTTCGCCACCAGACCTTCCACGGCGGTTCGTGCGATGTGCTGGGCCTGTTCGAGCACGTCCGGCGTGAAGGTGGCCGGCTGCCAGGATTCGCGGTAGTCGCCGCTTTCCTGACGTTGTCCGATCGGAGCGCAGGTCACGATGCCGGCGCTGGAGCTGACGGTCAGTACGGTCAGCTCGTAGTCGAGCGGGGCGAGGGCCTCCACGATCACGCGCGACACGTCGCCTTCGTCGTGTGCGCGGCGGCCTTCCTGCGCTTCCGTCCATGCGGCGTCGATCGCATCCGCGGAACGTACCACGGACTGTCCGTGGCCGGAGGAGCTCATGATCGGCTTGACCACGCATGGATAGCCGACGATTTGCGCGCCCTCACGTAGTTCTTCCAGAGAGCCGGCGAAACGGTACGGGGTGGTCGGCAGTCCCAGTTCCTCGTGTGCGAGCACGCGCAGGCGTTCGCGATCCATGCAGATCGCCGCGATTTCGGCGCTTGGCACCACCTGCGCGCCACGTGCTGCGGCGGCCGCGAGTTCGGAGGTGGCGATCGCTTCGACTTCCGGCACGATGATGTCCGGCTGGATTTCGTCGAACAGCGCGCGCAGCTGGTCCGCGTTGGCCATGTCGAGCACGCGGTATTCGTGCGCCACCTGTTGCGCCGGCGCGCCGGCGTAGGAATCGGCCGCGCACACCCATGCGCCGAGTCTCATCAGTTCGATGGTGACTTCCTTGCCCAGCTCGCCGGAGCCAAGGAACAGAACACGGGTCGGATGCTTGCCAAGCGGAGTGCCGAGGGCACGATTCTCTTCAGTCATGACTTCTATTGTGCCATCGGCGTAGGATGGAACGCATGTCCGAGAATGAGAAGAATGAAACGCAGCGCCCCCTGACCATTGCCATGGTGGTCGACACGTCGGGGAATCGGGGCAATGGCACCTCGAATTCGGCGTTGCAGTGGGCGCAGGAGCTGGAGCGCCAGGGGCATCATGTCCGTTTGGTGGGCATCGGCGCGCCCGAATATCCCGCGCGCGTCAATCATGTGCCGTTGGTCAGCTGGGTGGCGAAGAAGCAGCAGATGCAGTTCGCCGAGCCAAGCGACACGCTGTTTCGCAAGGCGTTCGATGGTGTGGACGTGGTGCATATCTACACGCCGTTCCGTTTCGGCCAGCATGCCTGCAAGGTCGCCAAACAGATGGGCATCGCCGTTACGGCCGGCTACCACGTGCAGCCGGAGAACGTCACGTATTCCGCGGGGCCTTTGAAATATGTGCCCGGCATCGACTCGTTCATCTACTGGCTGTTCGACATATGGCTGTACCGCAAGATCGACCATGTGCATGTGCCGACCGAATTGGGTGCGAGCCTGCTGCGCTCGCATGGATACAAGTCGAAGCTGCATGTCATCTCCAACGGCTACGAATCGCGGTTCACGCCGAAGCGGCAGCGCAAGGCGGACAAGCCGTCGCCGGTGCCGTTCCGTATCGTCGCGTCGGGACGACTGACCAATGAGAAGAACCATGTCGCGTTGATCCGGGCGATCGCCCGCTGCCGTCACGCGCAGGACATCGAATTGGTGATCGCCGGCACCGGGCCGCTTAAGAAGAGGTTGCAGCGTATGGCCGGACGGCTGTTGTCTCGTCCGGCTTCGATCGGATTCCACCGGAATGCCGACATGCCGGCGTTGCTGCGTTCCGGCGATCTGCTGGTGCATCCGTCGATCGCCGATCTCGAATCGGTGAGTGTCATCGAAGGCATGGCCGCCGGTCTGGTGCCGGTGATCGCCTCGTCGTCGCTGAGCGCGGCCGGCCAGTTCGCGCTGCTGGACGAATCGTTGTTCCCCGTGGACGATGTGGACGCGCTGGCCCGTCGTATCGACTGGTGGATCGACCATCCGGCGCAGCTCGCCAAGTGGGGCGGCACCTACGCCGAACATACGAAAACCAATTATTCGGTGGAATCGTCCGTACGTAAGTTCGTCGCGATGGAACGTGAGGCGATCGCCGATAACCGTCGCTGAATGGCGCCTGCCGCAATCGCAATACAATCGTTATACATAAGCGAAAAGCCGGGAGCGATTTCCCGGCTTTCCTTGTTTTGCGGACTGTCTTTTACAGCAGTGCGACCAGCTCGTCCACCTGCTCGTCGGTCGTGGCCCAGCTGGTGCAGATGCGCATCACGGTATGCGTGTCGTCCGCCTTTTCCGTGAAGCCGAGACGGACGTCGCGTTGCAGACGTTCGGAGGTCTCGTTGTCGAGCGTGACGAAGATCTGGTTGGTCGGCGCATCGAAAGTCAGCGTGTAGCCACGTTCCACCAGCACCTTGCGGATACGGTCCGCGGCATCGTTGGCGTGGCGGGCGATGCGCAGGTACAGGCCGTCGGTGAACAACGTGTCGAACTGCAGTCCCAGCAGCCATCCCTTGGCCAGCAGCGCGCCATGCTGCTTGACGATCGTCACGAAATGCTTCGGCATGTTGCCGTGCGTGAACACCACGGCCTCGCCGAACATCGCGCCCACCTTGGTGCCGCCGATATAGAACACGTCGGCGAGACGCGCGATGTCCTCGATCGTCACGTCGTTGCCGGTGGCGGTCAGCGCGTAGCCGAGACGCGCGCCGTCGATGAACAACGGCATGTCGTACTTCGTGCAGACCTTGCGGATCGCCTCGAGTTCGGCCAGCGTGTACAGCGTGCCGTATTCGGTGGCCTGCGAAATGTACACGCAGCCGGGGAACACCATATGCGTGTAGTTGCCGTCCGCGTAGAACGTGGCGCAGTATTCGTCGAGTTCATCCGCGTCGATTTTGCCGTCATGGTGGGGGAGCGTGAGCACTTTGTGGCCGGTGAATTCGATAGCGCCCGCCTCATGCACGTTCACATGTCCGGTGGTGGCCGCCACCACGCCCGCATACGGTGGGGTGATGGCGTCGATGACGACCTGGTTGGTCTGAGTGCCGCCGACGAGGAAGAAGATTTCGGCGTCCGGGCATGCGCAGGCCTCGCGGATTTTGGCTTTGGCGCTTTCGCAGACGTCGTCGGTGCCGTAGCCGGGATACTGGTTGGTCGCGGTTTCGGCGAGACGGGCGATGATTTCCGGCGTCGCGGCGCAGGAGTAGTCGTTTTCGAAAGACAGCATGGTCGTTCCTTTTGTTGTGGGTTGCTTGCGATCGGGAAAGTCTGGTTCCGCGCGTTCGGCCGCCGCGGATAGCAAAAAACCTCGGAATTTCTTCCGAGGTTTCACCGGGGTGGCTAACGCGGCTCGAACGCGCGACCTTCTGAACCACAATCAGATGCTCTACCAACTGAGCTATAGCCACCATGTTCTCACTTCCATGCGGAAGCGCAACGAATGGATACTATACACGATTTTTTGGATGTGCGCGCGTCGGCGTGTTGCGCTTCCGGCCGTCAAGTGATGTTCATTATGTGAACGGAATGTTACGCACTTGATGGGTGGGTGCCTGATTTGTAGGCAATTCCAACGGAAGATGTCACGACGGGGTCGGCAGAAAGCCGGTCCCGTTTTGTTTTCCCCGGAAATGACTTCCATGGAAACGTGATTGAGAAAAGAGGAAACGACAATGCAGAAGATCAAGGCATTTGGTGATTGGCTCACCAAATGGTTCACCGTGATCGTGATCGTATGGGCCGTGTTCAACTACTTCGTGCCGCAAACCAGCCTGTGGGGCAAGTCCTACACCGGATACTTCCTGGGCATCGTGCTGTTCGGCATGGGCCTGACGCTGACGCTCGACGATTTCAAACGTATCCTCACCCAGCCGCTGATGGTCGTCGTCGGCACGGTGGCCCACTTCGTGATCATGCCGTTGGTGGCCGTGCTGCTGTGCTGGATCTTCCGTCTCGACGGCCCGCTTGCCGTGGGCGTGATTCTGGTCGGCTGCTGCCCGTCCGGCACCTCATCCAACGTGATGAGCTATCTGAGCCGTGGCGACGTGGCGCTTGACGTGTCCATCGGCATCCTGTCCACGCTGTGCGCGCCGTTCATGATTCCTCTGCTGATGCAGTGGCTCGCCTCCCAGTATGTGACCGTGCCGGTCGAGTCCCTGTTCCTCAACGCGGTCAAGGTGGTGCTGTTCCCGATCGCGCTCGGTGTGATCTGCCACGCCATCTTCAAGGAGAAGATCGAGAAGGTCACGGTGGCGCTGCCGATCGTGTCCCAGGTCGCCATCCTGCTCATCATCGGCGTCGTGGTCGCAGCCAATGGTTCGAAGCTGTTCGTGGCATCCTCGCTGCTTGCCATCCCGGTGGTCATCCTGCACAACCTGTGCGGCTACGCGCTGGGCTTCGGCTTCTCCAAGCTCATGTACAAGGTGTATCCGAAGGGCTTCCGCTACGCGCAGCAGAAGGCCATCACCTTCGAGGTCGGCATGCAGGATTCCGCTTTGGGCGCCACGCTGGCCCTGAGCTCCTTCGCGTCCAACCCGCTTGCCGCCGTGCCGTCCACCTTCTTCAGCGTATGGCACAACATCTCCGGTTCGGTGCTGTCCAGCTGGTGGCGCGAGCACGATGACAAGCATCAGATCCACCCGGATTCCGACAATGGCGAGAAGGGTTCCGCGGCCAAGGCTTCGGAAGCCGGGGACGCCGTCAAGGATGAGTCCGAGGAAACGGTCAACGCCTGAATGTGATTCGTGGCATCGGCCAGGCAGCCTCTGAACCGTACAGAACGGTTCAGAGGCTGTTCTGTTTTGACCTGTTTTTCCATGGCGATGTTAGATTGTGTTGCTTTGCGCTGAAGTTCGGTTAAGTATTGAAAATATTGGGATTTAGGGGTGTTTTGCCCCGTGTCATATGTTCGTTTGCGGTATACTAAAGGTGAAGGCCGGAGTTGCAGATCGGTCGAGAATTCGTCAGGTCGCAATGAAGCGCCGATGGCCGTGAGGCCCATGCGCAACGCCTTCAAGATATAACTGAAGAACAACCGAATATAGCGATTCGAGATGGCGGCATAGGCAGTACGGCGAGGACGCCGGGCCGCATGGGGTTATGAAAAGACTCAGAGGTTTGAAGCGATGCGCGCAAGGTGGCGCGTGGGAGAGTGGCTCCGATGCCAGGATGGCGTCGGAGCCACTCTTCGTATAACGGCCGTTGCTGTCGCGACACGATTATCCAGCATTGTCCGGCAGACCCGTATACTGGTAATTCGTGTGTGCCAACGGCATGCCTTATGTAACAGGCGTGCGGGTTGGGATATCCCGGAACTCGATTGCATCACGCGCAGCAATGCGGCGGTGAGAGAGGGACGGGCCATCGGGCCGGTGGACTGTGGCTATCTTTACGATTCAGTGTCGTGGAGTGTGGGTGCAGTGCGGCGGTCACACGAAAACAAGAGAAACCACTGAATCGGAGAATTCAAGTTGCCTACTATTGAACAGCTCGTCCGTAAGGGACGTCAGGCAAAGCCGAAGAAGTCCAAGACTTTGGCACTGAAGGGAAGCCCGCTGCGTCGTGGCGTGTGCACCCGTGTTTACACCACCACCCCGAAGAAGCCGAACTCGGCACTGCGTAAGGTCGCCCGTGTGCGCCTGAGCTCCGGTGTGGAAGTCACCGCATACATCCCGGGCGAAGGCCACAACCTGCAGGAGCACTCCATCGTGCTCGTTCGCGGCGGCCGTGTCAAGGATCTGCCGGGTGTTCGTTACCACATCGTTCGTGGCGCCCTCGATACCCAGGGTGTGAAGGATCGCAAGCAGGGTCGTTCCCTGTACGGAGCAAAGAAGGCGAAGTAAGAGATATGTCACGTAAAGGACCTTCCAAGAAGCATCAGCTGCTGCCGGATCCGATCTACGGTTCCACCGTTGTGGCACAGCTCATCAACAAGATTCTGCTTGACGGCAAGAAGTCGATCGCCGAGGACATCGTCTACAGCGCTCTCGACATGGTCAAGGAGAAGACCGACCAGGAGCCGGTCGCCGTTCTCAAGCGCGCTCTGGACAACATCCGTCCGTCCCTCGAGGTTCGCTCCCGCCGTGTCGGTGGCGCTACCTACCAGGTCCCGGTCGAAGTGAAGCCGGGCCGCGCCAACACGCTGTCCCTGCGCTGGCTCACCGACTTCTCCCGCGCCCGTCGCGAGAAGACTATGGCTGAGCGTCTGGCCAACGAAATCCTCGATGCCTCCAACGGCCTCGGTGCTTCTGTCAAGCGCCGCGAGGATACTCATAAGATGGCAGAGGCCAACAAGGCCTTCGCTCATTACCGCTGGTAATTAGTCGAGAACGAGAGTTAAGGAACAATCATGGCACTAGACGTGCTCAATGATCTCAACCAGATCCGTAACATCGGCATCATGGCTCACATCGATGCCGGTAAGACCACTACCACCGAGCGTATTCTGTTCTACACCGGTAAGAACTACAAGATCGGCGAGACCCACGATGGCGCCTCGACGATGGACTTCATGGCTCAGGAGCAGGAGCGCGGCATCACCATTCAGTCCGCCGCAACTACCTGCTTCTGGAACCGTCAGACCCATGACGAGAAGCAGAAGTTCCAGATCAACATCATCGATACCCCTGGCCACGTGGACTTCACGGCCGAGGTGGAGCGCTCCCTGCGTGTGCTCGATGGTGCTGTCGCCGTGTTCGATGGCAAGGAAGGCGTGGAGCCGCAGTCCGAGACCGTGTGGCGTCAGGCTGACAAGTACGGCGTTCCGCGTATCTGCTTCATCAACAAGATGGATAAGCTCGGCGCTGACTTCTACTACTCCGTCGACACCATCAAGACCAAGCTGGGCGCGACCCCGCTGGTCGTCCAGCTGCCGATCGGCGCTGAGAACGACTTCGCCGGCGTCGTCGACCTTATCCGCATGAAGGCCTACGTCTGGAACGACGTTTCCGGCGATCTGGGTGCCCACTACGACACCACCGACATCCCGGCCGACCTGCAGGACAAGGCTGAGCAGTATCGTTCCGAGCTGCTCGACCAGGTCGCCGAGTCCGACGAGGAGCTGCTTGAGAAGTACCTCGAGTCCGGCGAACTGACCGAGGACGAGATCCGCGCCGGCATCCGCAAGCTCACCATCAACCGTGAGGCCTACCCGGTGCTCTGCGGCTCCGCCTTCAAGGACAAGGGTGTGCAGCCGATGCTGGACGCCGTCGTCGACTACCTGCCGAGCCCGGAGGACGTTCCGTCCATCGTCGGCTTCGACCCGCAGGACGAGTCCATCGAGATCGACCGCAAGCCGACCACCGATGATCCGTTCTCCGCACTGGTCTTCAAGATCTCCACCCACCCGTTCTACGGCAAGCTCGTGTTCGTGCGCGTGTACTCCGGTTCCGTCAAGCCGGGCGACACCGTCCTCGACTCCACCAAGGAGAAGAAGGAACGCGTCGGCAAGATCTTCCAGATGCACGCCGACAAGGAGAACCCGGTGGATGCCGCCGAAGCCGGCAACATCTACACCTTCGTGGGTCTGAAGAACGTCACCACCGGTGATACCCTGTGCGACGAGAAGTCCCCGATCTCCCTCGAATCCATGACCTTCCCGGATCCTGTGATCGAGGTGGCCGTGGAGCCGAAGACCAAGGCCGACCAGGAGAAGATGAGCATCGCTCTGGCGAAGCTGTCCGACGAGGATCCGACCTTCCAGGTGAAGACCGACGAAGAGTCCGGCCAGACCCTGATCTCCGGCATGGGCGAGCTGCAGCTCGACATCATCGTCGACCGTATGCGTCGTGAATTCAAGGTGGAGTGCAACGTCGGTAACCCGCAGGTTGCATACCGCGAGACGATCCGCAAGGCCGTCATGAACCAGGAATACACTCACAAGAAGCAGACCGGTGGTTCCGGCCAGTTCGCAAAGGTCCTGATGAACTTCGAGCCGCTCGACACCGAGAACGGCGAGACCTACGAGTTCGTCAACGAAGTCACCGGCGGCCACATCACCAAGGAATTCATTCCTTCCATCGATGCTGGCGTGCAGGAAGCCATGGAATCCGGCATCCTCGCCGGCTTCCCGGTGGTTGGCGTCAAGGCTACCGTCACCGACGGCCAGGTCCACGACGTCGATTCCTCCGAAATGGCCTTCAAGATCGCAGGTTCCATGTGCTTCAAGGAAGCTGCCCCGAAGGCCAAGCCGGTCATCCTCGAGCCGATCATGGCCGTGGAAGTGCGTACTCCGGAAGAGTACATGGGCGATGTGATGGGCGACATCAACGCACGTCGTGGTTCCATCCAGTCCATGACCGACTCCACCGGTGTCAAGGTCATCGACGCCAAGGTCCCGCTGTCCGAGATGTTCGGCTACATCGGCGATCTTCGCTCCAAGACCCAGGGCCGCGCAATGTTCACCATGCAGATGGACTCCTACGCTGAGGTTCCGAAGAACGTCTCCGAGGAGATCATCAAGGCCCAGCGCGGCGAGTGACACGCGCTGCCACTGAAGTGGAAACTGTCTCCAGTCAGCGCTAGTATTTTGTAGCGCTGACTGGGTTCGGGCTCCAAAGTGGCACAAACCCGTCAAACCCAGTAAAATGTAGCGAGTGCCTTGAAGTGAGTTCAAGGCTTACTACGAGACGTCCAGGAGGACAAACACATGGCAAAGGAAAAGTACGAGCGTACTAAGCCGCACGTTAACATTGGTACCATCGGCCACGTCGATCACGGCAAGACCACCCTGACTGCAGCCATCTCCAAGGTGCTGCACGAGGAGTACCCGGATGTCAACCCGGAGTACGACTTCAACCAGATCGATTCCGCTCCGGAAGAGGCCGCCCGCGGTATCACCATCAACATCGCCCACATCGAGTACCAGACCGAGAAGCGTCACTACGCTCACGTCGACTGCCCGGGCCACGCCGACTTCGTGAAGAACATGATCACCGGCGCCGCTCAGATGGATGGCGCCATCCTCGTTGTGGCCGCCACCGACGGCCCGATGGCTCAGACCCGCGAGCACGTGCTGCTCGCTCGTCAGGTGGGCGTCCCGAAGATCCTCGTCGCTCTGAACAAGTGCGATATGGTCGACGACGACGAGCTCATCGAGCTCGTTGAGGAAGAGGTCCGTGACCTCCTCGACGAAAACGGCTTCGACAAGCTCCTGCGCGCACCAAAAGCACCACCCGACGACTGGCCCGTCGCCGACAAAAACACCTACGAAGACATCGTCCGATCGCTGCGACACGTCTGGGCTTTCGAACTCGACCTCTATTGCCTCGTCTATCAATACGACCCCGAAGAAAATACGTTATAATCTGCCAAACGCCGAATTTCATTCATTTCAATTTCGGTGTTTCTTTCGCTTTTTACGCCTTTTTTCTTTTTCCATTTTTCTTTTTCCATTTTTCTCCTTTTTCCGAATCGTTTTTTCGTCTCTTTTGTTGGTGCTCCCTATCGGCTTTGCCGATACGGTCGCTTTTTTTGCTGGCGCTCCCTATCGGCTTTGCCGATACGGTCGCTTTTTGCGCGTCTATTGCCGGCTGGCAATACGCCGCGCGACGCCCTATTGCGCAAGCGCAATACGGGCTTTTGTTGGCGCTCCCTATCGGCTTTGCCGATACGGTCGCTTTTTGCGCGTCTATTGCCGGCTGGCAATACGCCGCGCGACGC
>OJAM01000307.1_pt1 | contig 23312 bp, 15 predicted proteins | sample 1589071 | NCBI WGS metagenome assembly OJAM01 (sample SAMN03283243) | human gut metagenome | biome: human-associated habitat; material: feces | host: Homo sapiens | place: Peru | collected 2012
CGTTTTTCTTTTCATCGACGAACCGTTTTGAAGTTTTACGATAAAACTGCCGTCGTTTTCGGTAAATACCGCGATATTAAAGCCATCGTCGCTTTTAATCTCCCAATCCCGACCGTTTTCGTTCAAAAGTTTCAAAATTTCCCGCTTAAATTCTGTTAAATTCATATTAAATAACAAGTTTCTTGTGATTTTTCTTTTATTGTACAAGATTCTTGTACTATTGTCAATATGAAAGAATTAAAAATTGCAGAAAATATAAGATTTTATCGTAAACAAGCAGGGCTCACGCAAGAACAATTAGCGGCGCATTTCGGAAGCAGGAAGACGCTAATAAGCAATTATGAAATCGGTCGTAATACGCCCGATATAGTTACGTTATGGGAACTTGCGGATATTTTTGACATAACTATCGATGAACTTGTGGGTAGAGAATGACGGATTTAACGACCTTGCGTAAAAATATTTGTGCGTATAGAAAGTTGCTTAATATTACGCAAGAAGAACTTTCCTATAAGTTAGGCGGGAGCAAAAACCTTGTTTCAAATTATGAAAACGGAATCAGCACGCCCGATATTTACACGCTTGTAAAACTTGCGGATATTTTCGACATCACTCTTGACGAATTGGTAGGTAGAGAATAATTATCAAAATGAAATCGTTCAAATTTGCAGAAAATCTGAAATATTACCGCAAACAAGCAGGACTTACCCAAAGTCAACTTGCCGCGCATTTTAACAGCGACAAGTCGTTAATCAGCAATTATGAAAACGGCAAAAACGTTCCCGATATATTCAAAATGTGGGAACTTGCGGACATTTTCGATATTACTCTTGACGAATTAGTCGGACGAGAATAAATATCGCTCATTGTTAGCAAACATTAAACAGGGCATAAAAAAAAGACACTCGGCAGTGCGAGTGTCTTTTGTTTTTTGCTGAATTATGCTTTGCCGGCGCAACCCAAAACGTCGATGAGTTTGTGGCGGACGCATTCCTTAATCGCCGCTCTTGCGGGCCCGAGATATTGACGGGGATCGAAGTGCGAAGGATTGTTATAGAAATGTTCGCGGATAGCGGCGGTTGCTGCCATACGAAGGTCGCTGTCGACGTTGATTTTGCAAACAGCCATACGTGCGGCTTCGCGAAGCATATCTTCGGGAACGCCTTTTGCGCCGGGCATACTTCCGCCGTACTTTTCAATGGTTTCGACGTATTCTTGCGGAATGCTGGACGCACCGTGCAATACGATGGGGAAGCCGGGCAGACGTTTGCCGACTTCTTCAAGGATGTCAAAGCGCAGACGGGGAGCGGTCTTGAACTTGAATGCGCCGTGGCTGGTGCCGATTGCGATTGCAAGGGAATCGACGCCCGTGCGGCCTACGAATTCTTCAACCTGGTTGGGGTCGGTATAGCAAGCGTCCTTTTCGCTGACGTTTACCGCGTCTTCGATGCCTGCCAGTTGGCCGAGTTCCGCCTCGACAACGACGCCATGGTCGTGAGCGTATTGGACGACTTCCGACGTGATTTTGATATTTTCTTCAAAAGAGTGATGCGACGCGTCAATCATAACCGAAGTAAAGCCGCCGTCAACGCAGGATTTGCAAAGTTCGAAACTGTCGCCGTGGTCAAGGTGCATTACGATGGGCAGTCCGCTGACTTCCGACGCCGCCTCGATAAGATGACGGAGATATACGGGGTTTGCGTACTTTCTTGCGCCCGCGGATACTTGCAAGATAACGGGAGCGTTTTCTTCGGTGCAAGCCTCGACGATGCCCTGGATGGTTTCCATATTGTTGACGTTAAAAGCGCCGATTGCGTAACCGCCTTCATACGCTTTCTTGAACATTTCGGTGGATGTAACTATTGGCATAAATAACCTCCATTGATTATTATGTTTATTTTTGTCAAGGTTATTATATATTAAAAGCCGATAAATTTCCACTAAAAGACGCACAAAATTGAAAAATACTTCAATTTTTTACAAACCGCGCAAAATGCCGAAAAAGGCGAAAAAAAACCGCAACGGGCGTTGCGGCATTAAAAAAAGGCGAAATTATTGTTCTGCGCTTATGGGTTCGTAGGGGATATAGGCGTCGTCATCCTCGATAATCTTTCCCTTTTTGACAAGGTGTTTGTAATGAAGAATCTTTATCACGAGAATGAATATTCCAAGCGCGATGGGCGCGCACGCCGCGACCACGATGACGTAGTAAAGAAGCGGATTGAAAATGCCTGCGTACGACGAAAATCCCGCATAGGTTTTTATCGACAGGTAATACGTCAAAAACGTTGCCGCCGACGAAGCGAATCCGAAGCCCACAAGATGATATATGCGGTTTTTGCCCGTGAGAGCAAGCACGATAAGCATCGCCGCTCCGTAAAGAACCACGATGTAATACCACTTTGAAAACAGCACGTTGTACGCAAGCGACGTATCGATTGCGGCTTTTGCCGCGATGTCAAGCATCTTATACGATTCCGTCTTCATAAATCTGCGTTGGGCAAGGGCGGCAACGTTGTTTGCCATAAAATACCCTGCCGCGGCTGCCGCAGCAAACACAATGACGAAACAGAACACGGTATAAATCGTATACGCCGTGCGTTTCGAGTTCAGGTTTTTCTTTTCCTGTTCAAGAGCGCTGTCGACGGGAAATTCCTTGACGTTGGCTTTCTTGACTTTTTTCTTATTATCTTTCTTTCCCATAATCTTAATAAAAGGCATATACCTTACATCTATTTTAAGGCTTAAAACGGTAAAATGTCAATACAACTTTGAAAAAATGTGTCGATTTCGCCCGATATACGGTTGAAAACATAGTTTTTACTGTTATAATATATACGGAATATTGAAAAACAGAGGTTTAATTATGATTTCAGATGAAAGACAAAAACTGCTGGCAAAGAATCTTGTGGAATATTCGATAAGCGTTCAGAAGGGCGAAAAGGTCTGGATCGACGCTTTCGGCATCGACGTTTCTTTTGTGAACGCGCTTGTGGACGCGGTGTATGCGGCGGGCGGACAACCTTACGTTTTCCTGCACGACAGACGCGTCGAACGCGCTGTTCTTAAACACGTTACCGACGAACAGCTGGAACATATGGCGGCGCACGACGCGCGTCTTATGTCCGAAATGCAATGTTACATCGGCGTCAGGGGCGGGCAAAACAGTTACGAACTGTCCGACGTGCCCGACGACCGCATGCAGGCGTACAACCGCATTTACAACCACCCCGTGCATCACGAACAACGCGTGTGCAAAACCAAATGGGTGGTCATGCGCTATCCCACGGAAGGCATGGCGCAACTTGCCGGAATGAGCACCGAAGCCTTTGAAGATTTTTATTTCAAGGTATGCTGTCTGGATTACGCAAAAATGGAAAAAGCAATGCAACCGCTTGTTAATCTGATGAATAAGACGGATAAAGTGCGTATTGTGGCAAAAGACACCGATTTAACGTTCAGCATCAAAGATATTCCCGCGGTTACTTGTTCGGGCAGAATGAATATCCCCGACGGCGAAGTTTACACCGCCCCCGTGAAGAACAGCGTCAACGGAGTGATACACTACAACGCACCGAGTATCGAAAACGGCTTCCGTTTCGAAGACGTCAGGCTTGTTTTCAAAGACGGCAAAATTATTGAAGCGACCGCAAACAATTCTGCGGCGGCAAACGCGATTTTCGACACCGACGAGGGCGCACGCTACGTCGGCGAATTCGCAATCGGCGTCAACCCTTATGTCAAGAACGCAATCGGTGATATTCTGTTTGACGAAAAAATCAGCGGCAGTATTCATTTTACGCCGGGTGCCTGTTACGACGACGCTTACAACGGCAACGTGTCTGCTGTCCACTGGGATCTGGTTTTGCGCCAAACCCCCGACGTCGGCGGCGGTGAAATCTACTTTGACGATGTGTTAATCCGCAAAGACGGTTTGTTCGTACTTCCGGAGCTCAGCTGTCTTAACCCGTCCCACCTTGTTTAACGGCGATATTTTGCGACCTTACGGCGTTTTGACAGAACTTTGCTCAGTTACGTACGCATAAGTACGCGCCTTCGCAAAAACCTGCCAAGAACGCCGTAATCTCATCAAAATCTCGCCGTTAAATGGCAGCGGAATAGCCGCGACTTTTCGGCGTTTTTGCAGAACCCGAAAAATCGTGTACGTCAAAGTACACTGGATTTTTCTGAACCTACAAAGAACCCCAAAAATCCATCGAATTCTCGCCGTTAAACGATAGAGATAGAGAATGCGCCTTTTTGAGTTTTTCCGAGAACCCCAAAAATAAACGGGGACCCCGCGGGATACTGTGTACCCGTGGGGGAAAGTCAAAAACAAAAAAACAGGGCGAATTTTTGAAATATCAGTAACTAACTCGGGTATTTTTGGAAATATCGTTAAAAAATAAACAATAATTGGTAAAAAGTGGGTAAATTTGCTTGTTAAAATTACATTTTAAGGGTAAAATGTACTTGCAATTCGGGTTTCCGATTGTTAATTACTTCGTAATATAAATTTTGGAGGATATCTATATGTCACAAAACGTCAGAGTTGCTATCAACGGCTTCGGCAGAATCGGCCGTCTTGCTTTCAGACAAATGTTCGGCGCGGAAGGTTATGAAATCGTCGCTATCAACGATCTTACCAGCCCCAGAATGCTCGCTCATCTTTTGAAATACGACTCAACCCAGGGTAACTATGCAAACAGCCACAAGGTTGAAAGCGCAGAAGCTGTTCTTAACGAGGACGGCACCGTTAAAGAAGACGGCTACATCGTTGTCGATGGCAAGAAAATCACCATCTACGCACAAAAGAACGCCGCTGACCTTCCTTGGAAAGCCCTTGACGTAGACGTTGTTCTCGAATGCACCGGTTTCTATACCAGCAAAGCGAAAGCGCAGGCTCACATCACCGCAGGCGCAAAGAAAGTCGTTATTTCCGCTCCCGCAGGCAACGACCTTCCCACAATCGTTTACAACGTAAACCACAAAACGCTCAATAAAGACGACAATATCATCTCTGCCGCAAGCTGCACCACCAACTGCCTCGCTCCGATGGCAAAAGCCCTTAACGACTTTGCTCCCATCAAATCGGGCATTATGGTTACCATTCACGCTTACACCGGCGACCAGATGGTTCTTGACGGACCGCATCGCAAGGGCGACCTCCGCCGCGCTCGCGCAGCTGCCGTGAACATCGTTCCCAACAGCACCGGCGCAGCAAAAGCAATCGGTCTTGTCATTCCCGAACTTAACGGAAAACTTATCGGCTCCGCACAACGCGTTCCCACGCCTACCGGCTCCACCACGATCCTTACCGCTATCGTTGAAGGCACCGTTAAGAAAGAAGATATCAACGCCGCTATGAAAGCAGCCGCAAACGAAAGCTTCGGCTATAACGAAGAAGAAATCGTTTCAAGCGACATCATCGGTATGAGATACGGCAGCTTGTTTGACGCAACTCAGACGATGGTCATCAACCTCGACAACGGCACTTCCGAAGTACAAGTCGTTTCCTGGTACGACAACGAAAACAGCTACACCAGCCAAATGGTCCGCACCATCAAATACTTCTCGGAACTTCTCAACAAATAATCGAAAAACAAAAATTACCCTCGGCAAACGCCGAGGGTTTTTTATTTGCTTTTGTTCTTATGCCGTCGTCGACAACTGCGTGACGGTGATGAATGCGTTGTTGAAAGACGCGGTGTCTGCCGTCGTGTTGTAAATCGACAGCGTGCCGGGCGATGAAAAACTCAGATAAACCGTCTTCGCCGCGGACGTAATCCCCGTGTCGGAACCGTCGTAAACAACGTTGTTCGACGCCGCTCCGTTGACGTACAAAGTTATGGTTTTCTGGGTTGCGCCCGTGGTTGACGCCGCTCCGCCGAAAGTTACGAGATATTCGCCAATCGGCACGTTTACGGCGTTATTTGATACGGTAAACGTCCCGCCCGTGCTTTGCGCGGTCTGCGAAATCGGGATAATCGTGTTGGTTGCAACGCTTTCTGTTGCGGTGTTTTCCGCATGCACGGTGTAGCTTACGCCGGCAGGTCCCTGCGGTCCCGTTGCGCCGGCAGGTCCTTGCGGACCGACTGCGCCCGTCGCACCCGTTTCGCCTTGCGGTCCCTGTGGGCCTATCGCACCGGCAGGTCCTTGCGGACCGACTGCACCCGTTGCACCCGTTTCGCCTTGCGGTCCCTGCGGTCCCGTTGCACCGGCAGGTCCCTGCGGACCGACCGCGCCCGTCGCACCTGTTAAACCTTGCGGTCCCTGCGGTCCCGTTGCGCCGGCAGGTCCTTGCGGTCCGACAGGTCCGGGCACGCCTTGCGGACCGCGAAGTCCGTTGAAGCCGCGAGGCCCCGGTATTCCTTGCGGTCCGACGGGACCGCGCGGTCCTAACACGCTGCAAAGTCTTGCGGGCGGATTGCAAGGATAAATATTGTTTCTGCATAAACAACCCATAGTTTTACCTCCGAAAAAATATGTAAACAAGGGCTTTCGTTATATCCTATGCCGCCGCGCTTCGGCGTGTGATTTTCAATGGTTTGACATCATAAAAATAATGTGATATATTTTATATATTCTTTTATGGGAGAATTGATAATGAACTATGTAATAAGCACCGACGCGTGCGCAGACATGCCCGTCGGATATGAAAAGGAACACGATATACCCATCGTTCCGATGCCGTACTCTTTGAAGATGCCGAAGGGCACGCCGAAAAAACTTGACTTTATCGGGAAGGCGAACACGGAGTTCGATATTGTGGAATGCCGCACCGACACGACGGGCTTCATTCAGAACATGAAAAAGTTCTTTGACACTCTTCGCGCGGGGGCGATTCCCAAGACGAGTCAGTCCAACGCCGAAATCACTTTTGAAACGCTTGAACCTTATGTGAAAGCGGGCAACGACGTTTTGCATATCGCGTTTTCGTCGGGCATGAGCGGCAGTTTCAACTCCGCCTGCATCGCGGCAACCGAGCTTATGGAAAAATATCCCGGCCGCACGGTGAAAGTCGTTGATAGTCTCGGAGGCGTCGGCGGCGAAGGGCTGTGCGTAATGGACGCGGTGAAACTTCGCGACGAAGGCGTGAGCCTTGAAGACGCGCACAAAAAACTTACCGAATACGCGCCGAGATATCATCATTATTTCACGGTCGGCGACAAAGCCTATCTTGCAAGAAGCGGCCGTATCTCGGGCATCGAATATATGTTCGCAACCCTTCTCAATATCCAGATTATTCTGGGACTTGACGGCGAAGGCAAAGTTTATCCCGCCGCAAAGGTCAGGGGAACGAAAAACGTATACAAAAAGTTTTTGGAATTGTTTGAAACCGAAAAGGGCGACGAAGACAACTCCGAAATCATTTTGTGCCACGGCGACAATCCCGACGGAATCAAACTTCTGGGCGAAATGATGACCGAAAAATTCCCCGAAATCAAAAAAATCGATTACAACTACGTCAACCAGATGGTGGGAAGCAATTCGGGCCCCGACAGTCTTGCGCTTTTCTTCCACGGAAAACCGCGCGCGATTTACAAGAAGTAATAAAAAACAAAAGCGAGGAAAAAATCCTCGCTTTTTTTATGCGAAAAGCAGTTATTCGTTGAAATCTTCGCGGCTTAACGTTTTTCCGCTTTTTGCCGATTGATAAATGACGTAATAGCCTTTTCCGTTTTCGTCGTCGGTCAGTGCCAGCCAGTCGCAGACGTTTTTGATTTCGTCGGGTGGCGGGCTCTTTTTTTCGTACGGCACGCCGTAGCAGATGTATTCGACCTCGTCAAGGTTGAAAATCAAGCCCACGACGTAATTGCCGTCGTCGCCGCTAACGTCCACCCATTTGCTGTTCGGAACGGCGTTTTCAAGGTCAGTGTTTTTTGGAAAACAAATGAACATTTCGTCAAGTTGCGGCTTTACGGCAAGGTAAAAATCGTTGCCTGTAAAATTGTTTTCTTTTGCGAAATCGGGGGCGGAAACGCTTGCGTTTTCCACGCGAAAACCCGCGTCTAAGGCATCTTGCGGCGGTTCGTCGGGCGGTGAAGACCGTGCGGTTTCGGCGGTTTCGGACACTGTTGACAAATCGACGTTTTCATCTTTTTTCCGTGTTTTTTCGACGGGGTTTTCTTGTTTTTTCACCGCCGCTTTTTTGCGGCTTTCCGTTTTCTTTTCAAAGTCGGATAACAGGTTGAAACAGCGGAATTTGTCGTTTCCCGTCGTGCCGAAATACAAGGTTTTGCCGTTTTTTGCGATAACGCAATCTATGTTGTCGGAAAGCGAAAGAGTGCCGAGATTTCTTTCTCCGTTTTCTGCATTAAACGACAAAATTTTGTCGCCGATTCGTATTATCATCGTTGCGTCCCGAACGTCGTCAACGTGCAAAGATGTGTTGAAAACAGTGCGCCCGCCGTCGGACACGAAACGCAAAATACCGCTGCCGACGCCTGTTCTGACATCGGATAAAATCATAACTTTTTTCTGAAAAGACATATTAAATTTCTCCTTTTAAGAAATAATATGTGCCATACGTTAAAAAAATGCGTCTGTTTTGAAAACAACAAAACAGACGCTTTAAGTTAAAAAAACGATGTTATAAACCTATTGTTTTGCGACAACTGTTGCGGAAGCGATGACGGCGATGCCGTCTCCCGCGCCGACGAGACCAAGTCCTTCCGTCGTCGTGAAGGCAAGCGACAAATTGTCCTTGCATATCGAAAGAGCGTGTGACAACGACGTGCGGATTTTGTCGAAATACGGGTTAAGTTTCGGGCGTTGACAAGCGACCGTTGCCGAAACGAATTTCACGACGTAGCCGCGCTTTTCTAAGCGCGATAAAACTTCTTTCAAAAGAAGCATACTTGAAATTCCTTTGTATTTTTCGTCGGTGTCGGGGAAAAGAACGCCGATATCTCTTTCGCCGATTGCGGTAAGAATCGCGTCCATTACGGCGTGCGTCAGGACGTCCGCGTCGCTGTGTCCGAGCAGTCCTTTTTCAAAGGGGATTTCCACGCCGCCGAGCACGAGTTTACGATTTTCGACGAGCTTGTGCACGTCGATACCTACGCCCGTGCGGTACGGGGAAGTTTCAAGGTCGGAAAATCTTGTGATTTTAATATTTTTCACGTCGCCGTCCACGGCTTTCGCGTCGTCGTACAAAGTAAGGTAAACCGACGCGTCGTCGGTGAAGGACGAAGAAATGCGGGCATAAGCGGTTTTCAGTTTTTCGGTTCTGAAACCTTGGGGTGTCTGAACGCGGCGGAAATCTTCGCGGTCTGCCGCGCGGTATCCGTTTTTCACGTTCGCGACGCTGTCGTCGAGTTTTATCACGGGGACCACTGCGTCGACGTCGTTCAGCGCGTCAAGTACGTTTTTTATCACGTTGTCGGAAACAAAAGGCCTCGCGCCGTCGTGGATAAGAACGAATTCGGCAGTTACGCGTTCAAGGGCGCGTTTCACGGTGTCGGTGCGGGTGCTGCCGCCCAAAATCACGGTTACGTTTTCGTATCCGTCGAAAAGCGAGCGTGCGCGGGCAAAACTCTCGTCGTTCACCGCGACGATTATTTTTTCAAGACCTTGAAACGCAAGAAAGGGCAATACGGAATTTTCAAGCACCGTACGGCCGTTTACCGTGCAAAAGAGTTTGTTGAGATTGTCTGAAAAGCGGGAACTCTCGCCCGCCGCCGGAATAATTACGTCAAACATCAGTCGTCGATCACCTCATACAAATCGGTTGCGTTTGCCTTGTTTGCGACGTCGGGGGTTGCAAGGATTTTGATTTTTACGGTGTCGTTGCCGAAATGCACGACGACGATATCGCCCGCATTGACGTCTTTGGACGGTTTCGCGTCGCGGCCGTTGACCTCGATTCTGCCGCCGTCGCAGGCGTCCTGCGCTACGGTGCGGCGTTTAATAATGCGTGAAATTTTCAAAAATTTGTCGATTCTCATTATTTTTCGTTTATTTTTGTACTTTTTTTATTTTATTTATAAATATATAGGCAAAAACGGTTGACATCTTGTGCGACTTCGTGTAAACTCGTAAAATGCGTAAAAATATGAATAAGTATATTTTTCTTTTTCGAATCAGTCGGAAAGGGTAGGGGCGAATGTCGCCTTTTTGCGTTGTCGTACTGAGGTTTTAGCCCTCGCGAGGTGCATCAAGACATAACCTTCTTATGCACTTATCTCATTATAATGCACGGTAGCAAAAATTTCAACATAATTTCAAAATTTAATTTCCAGTAAAAAAGGAGTTACACGATGTCAGAAGTAAAAGTTCACAAGGTAAAGTATGGCAATACCGAGCGTTACTCTTTCAGCAAGATCAAAGACGTGCTCGATATTCCGTACCTCATCGAAGTTCAGAAGAATTCGTACAAGAGTTTCCTCGAACACGGCATCAAAGACGTGCTGGACGAGTATTCGCCCATCCGCGACTTTTCGGGACGTATGGAATTGTCCTTCATCGATTACAGACTCGACGGCGAGCCGAAGTATTCGGTCAGGGAATGCAAAAACCGCGACGCGACGTATGCCGTGCCTCTTAAAGTAAAGGCTCGTCTCACCAACCTCGAAACGGGCGTTATCGAAGAGCCGGAAGAAATCTTTATGGGCGATATTCCTTTGATGACGGACAGCGGAAGTTTCGTCATCAACGGCGCGGAACGCGTTATCGTCAGCCAGCTTGTCAGGAGCCCGGGCGTTTATTACAAGGGCGAAAGGGACAAGAACGGCGTAATGCGCTATTCCAACCAGATGATTCCTAACCACGGCGCGTGGCTTGAATTCGAGCAGGACGCCAACGGTTTGCTTTGGGTACACGTAGATCGTCAGCGCAAAATCACCGCAACCACGCTTTTAAGGGCTTTAGGTTACGGCACGGACGACCAGATCAACGCCGTATTCGAAGAAAAGATGATTGCCGACACCTGTGAACGCGATCCGCAAGGCTCGCACACCGAAGAAGCGGGCAAAATCGACCTGTTCAGAAGAATGCGTCCCGGCGAAGTTCCCACTCTCGAAGGCGCGAACATTCTCATCAACAATTACTTCTTCGACAATCGTCGTTACGACCTTACGAGAGTCGGCAGGTATAAGTTCAACAAAAAGTTGAGCATTGCTACCCGTATCGCGGGACAAAAAATCACCCGCGACGTCGTAAGCGTTCTCACCGGCGAAATCCTTGCCGAAAAAGGCGAGGTCATCACCGAAGAAAAAGCAAAAGAAATCCAGAACAACGCCGTGAACGAAGTTTACGTCGAAGTTTCCTCTGTCGAAAAAGACGGCGAAAAGAAAACGATTGAATTCAAAGTCATCGGCAACAACACCGTCGACCTTGACGCAATCGTCGACTGCAATCCCGAGGAACTCGGAATTCTGGAAAAGGTTTATTATCCCAACCTCAAAAAACTTCTTGACGAAGTCGAAGGCGACGAAGCGCGCCTTGACGCAATAAGAAACAACGTGAAAGAACTTGTCGTAAGACACCTGACGCTTGAAGACATCGTAGCGGCAATCACTTACAACCAAGGTCTTTCTTATGGTCTCGGCACGACCGACGATATCGACCACTTGTCGAACCGTCGCGTCCGCTCCGTCGGCGAACTTCTGGAACATCAGTTCGGAAAAGGTATGCTCCGTCTTGAAAGAGTTATCAAGGAGCGTATGTCCATCGCCGCCGAAACCGCCGATATGAAACCCTCGACGCTTATCAACACCCGTCCCGTGGCAAGCGCAATCAAGGAATTCTTCGGAAGCTCCCAGTTGTCGCAGTTTATGGAACAGCCCAACCCCATTGCGGAACTCACGCACAAACGTAAAGTTTCCGCTCTCGGCCCCGGCGGTTTGTCAAGGGAAAGAGCCGGCTTCGAAGTCCGTGACGTTCACCACACTCACTACGGTCGTATGTGCCCGGTCGAAACGCCCGAAGGACAGAACATCGGTCTTATCACTTCGCTTGCTTCGTACGCACGCATCAACGAATACGGATTTATCGAATCGCCGTACAGAAAGGTCAAAAAACCCGAAGGCATCGTTACCGACGACGTCACTTATATGGCGGCGGACGAGGAAGATAAGTACGTCATCGCGCAAGCCAGCGAAACGCTTGACGAAAACGGAAAATTCATTCACCAACGCGTTACATGCCGTATCCGCGAAGATATCCGCGAGGTTGACGTAAGCCGCGTCGACTATATGGACGTATCGCCCAAACAGTTGGTATCCATTGCAACCGCTCTTATTCCGTTCCTTGAAAACGACGATACGAACCGTGCGTTGATGGGCTCGAACATGCAGCGTCAGGCAGTGCCTCTGCTTCGTCCCGAAGCGCCGATGATCGCAACCGGCGTCGAACATAAAATCGCATACGACAGCGGCGTGCTTATCATCGCCAAAAACGACGGTATCGTAAAATACGTCGACGCAGACAAAATCGTCGTGGCTCGTCCCGACGGTGAAGACGATACTTACTACACCTCGAAATTCGTGCGCAGCAACCAAAGCACCTGCATCAACCAGAAACCTATCGTGGTCAGCGGTCAGAAGGTGACGAAGGGTATGATCCTTGCGGACGGTCCTTCAACCCAGAACGGCGAACTCGCGCTTGGCAGAAATATCCTTATCGGCTTCATGAGCTGGGAAGGCTATAACTACGAAGACGCGGTACTTATTTCCGAACAACTCGTACGCGACGACGTTTTCACCTCGATCCACATCGAAGAATACGAAAGCGAAGCCCGCGAAACGAGACTCGGCGAAGAACAAATAACGAGAGATATCCCCAACCTTTCGGAAGAGGCTCTTAAAAACCTGGACGAAGACGGTATCGTCAGAGTCGGCGCGGAAGTCAGAAGCGGCGACATTCTCGTCGGTAAAGTCACCCCGAAGGGCGAAACCGAACTTACGCCCGAAGAAAGACTTCTTCGTGCAATTTTCGGCGATAAAGCAAGAGAAGTGCGCGATACGTCCCTCCGTGTGCCTCACGGCGAAAGCGGTATCGTTGTCGACGTGAAAATCTTCACAAGAAAGAACAGGGACGAACTTGCTCCCGGCGTCAACAAACAGGTGCGCGTATATATCGCGCAAAAACGTAAGATTTCGGTCGGCGACAAGATGGCGGGCCGTCACGGTAACAAAGGCGTCGTGTCCCGCGTTCTTCCCAAAGAAGACATGCCGTTTATGGCAGACGGTACGCCGCTGCAAATCGTGTTGAACCCGTTGGGCGTTCCTTCCCGTATGAATATCGGTCAGGTTCTTGAAGTTCACTTGGGACTTGTCGCGAAAATGCTTGACTGGAAGATCGCAACCCCCGTATTCGACGGCGCGTCCGAAAACGACATCAAACAACTTTTGCAGGAAAACGGACTTCCCGAAGACGGCAAAATTCAACTTTTCGACGGCCGCACGGGCGAACCTTTCGAAAACCGTGTAACGGTCGGCTATATGTACTACCTTAAACTTGCTCACCTTGTCGACGACAAGATTCACGCAAGAAGCACGGGCCCGTACAGCGTGGTAACGCAGCAGCCCCTTGGCGGCAAGGCGCAATTCGGCGGACAGCGTTTCGGCGAAATGGAAGTCTGGGCGTTGTATGCATACGGCGCGGCGAACATTTTGCAGGAAATTATCACCGTTAAGTCGGACGACGTCGTGGGACGTGTCAAGACTTACGAAAATATCGTGAAGGGCAACAACGTGTCCGAACCGGGTATCCCCGAATCGTTCAAGGTTCTTATCAAAGAATTGCAATCGTTGGCTCTTGACGTCAAAGTTCTTACCGAAGAACACGACGAGGTCAAACTGCGCGACTTCACCGAAGAAGACGCAGACACCGTTGCGTTCAACGCGGATAAGAAAGACGAAGAACTTGCGGAAGTCGACATCGACGACTTGTTCAAGGTTGACAACGTTGACGAAGGCGATCTGTTCGGCGACAATCTGTTCGACGACAGCGACGCTGATTTCGATAACGATATTTTCAAGGATATGGCCGACAACGCGTCGGACGATGCTGAGTAAGGAGGTATCGGCATTATGTATGAATTAAGTTCTTTCGATTCAATGCAAATCGGTATTGCCAGCCCTGAAAAAATCAGGGAATGGTCGTACGGCGAGGTTCTTAAACCCGAAACGATAAATTACAGAACACAAAAACCCGAGCCCGGCGGACTTTTCTGCGAGAAAATCTTCGGGCCCACGAAAGACTGGGAATGCCACTGCGGCAAATATAAACGCATCCGTTACAAGGGCGTCATCTGCGAAAAGTGCGGCGTCGAAGTAACGAAAGCGAAAGTCCGTCGCGAACGTATGGGACATATCGAACTTGCGGCGCCCGTATCGCACATCTGGTATTTCCGCGGCGTTCCTTCGCGTATCAGCCTTATGGCGGATATTTCCCCGAAGGAGCTTGAACAGGTTTTGTACTTCGTATCCCATATCGTTCTCGATCCGGGCGAAGTACCCGAAATTCATAAAAAACAAGTCCTTACCGACCGTGAGTATCGCGAACTTTGCGAAAAATACGGCAGCAAGGCTTTCCGCGTCGGAATGGGTGCGGAAGCTATAAAAGAACTTCTTATCGAAATCGACCTCGATAAGGAAAGCAAAATGCTGAAAGACATCGTCGCGAATTCCGTCGGACAAAAGAGACTGCGCGCGGTAAAACGTCTTGAAATCGTGGAAGCGTTCCGCATCAGCGGCAACCGCCCCGAATGGATGATTCTGGACGTTATCCCCGTTCTCCCGCCCGAACTTCGCCCGATGATTCAGCTGGACGGCGGACGTTTCGCAACGAGCGACCTTAACGACCTTTACAGACGCGTTATCAACCGTAACAATCGTCTGAAACATCTGAAAGAACTCGGCGCGCCCGACACCATCATTCACAACGAAAAACGTATGCTCCAAGAAGCCGTCGACGCTCTTATCGATAATGGCAGAAGGGGCAAGGCGGTCACCGGCAGCGGCAACCGCGACCTTAAATCGTTGTCCTCCATGCTGCGCGGTAAACAAGGCCGTTTCCGTCAGAACCTGCTTGGTAAACGTGTCGACTATTCCGGTCGTTCCGTTATCGTCGTAGGGCCGGAACTGAAACTTTATCAGTGCGGTTTGCCCAAAGAAATGGCTGTTGAGTTGTTTAAGCCGTTCGTAATGAACAAACTTGTGGAACGCAACATCTGCCATAACATCAAGAGTGCGAAACGCTTTGTGGAGTCGATGAAACCCCAGGTATGGGACATTCTGGAAGAAGTCATCAAGGATCACCCCGTACTTCTGAACCGTGCTCCGACGCTTCACAGACTTGGTATTCAGGCGTTTGAACCCGTCCTTGTCGAAGGTCGCGCAATCAAACTTCATCCGCTTGCCTGCGGCGCGTTCAACGCCGACTTCGACGGCGACCAGATGGCAGTCCACGTACCTTTGTCGATCGAGGCGCAAGCCGAAGCCAGAATCCTTATGTTGTCCACCAACAACATTCTGAAACTTTCGGACGGTCACCCGATCATCTCTCTTACACAGGATATGGTAATAGGTTCTTATTACCTTACTATCATACGCCCGGGCGCGAAAGGCGAAGGCAAAATATTCAGATCTCCCAACGAGGCGATGACCGCTTACAGAAACGGCGTCATCGACCTTCAAGCAAAAGTCGTAATGCGCGTTGAAAAGGAAATCGACGGCAAAATGTACAGCAAACGCCTGACCACTTCCATCGGCCGTTGGATTTTCAACGAAATCATTCCGCAGGATTTGCATTTCGTACCGCGCGACACGCCCGAACAAATGCTTGACCTCGAAGTCGAAGGGCTTATCAACGAAAGCAAGGGCATTATCGCTCTTCGCAAGCAGGAACTCAACAAGATCGTCGACAACTGCTTTAAGTACAAGGGCGCAACCGAAACCGCAAAAGTCGCTGACGCTATCAAGAGCCTTGGCTATAAATACTCGACTTTGTCGGGCGTAACGACAAGCGTTTTCGATATGCATATTCCCGAAGGCAAGGCGGCAATCATCAAGAAAGCCGACGACGCAATCGTCAACGTCGAAAAGAACTTCCGTCGCGGTATCATCTCGGAAGACGAACGCTACAATGCGGTTGTCGAAACCTGGAAGAAAGCCACCGACGAAGTCACCGAAGAACTTAAATCCGAAATGGATCCCTTCAACCCCATCTGGATGATGGCGAACTCCGGCGCTCGTGGTAACATGGGACAGATTCGTCAGCTTGCAGGTATGCGCGGACTTGTTTCCGACCCGTCGGGCAGAACAATCGAACTTCCCGTCAAGGCAAACTACCGCGAAGGGCTTTCCGTTCTTGAATACTTCATTTCGTCGCACGGCGGACGTAAAGGTCTGGCGGATACCGCTCTTAAAACGGCTGACTCGGGTTATCTTACCCGTCGTCTTGTCGACGTATCGCAGGACGTCATCGTCAACGAGGACGATTGCGGCGACACGAAAGGCGTCGAAGTCACGGCAATTTACGACGGCAAGAACAGACTTGAAACTCTTGCGGAACGTATCGACGGCAGATATACGGTGAAACCCGTCCTGCATCCCGTCACCGGCGAGGTGCTTGTGGAAGCGGATACGATGATCCTTCCCGACAAGGCGCAGGAAATCGACAAAATTCTTACCGACGAATGGATTAAGAACGGCTCCGATCTCAAAAAACTGCCGAAAGTCGCAATCAGAAGCATTCTTTCGTGCAAAACACGCCACGGCGTCTGCGCGAAATGCTACGGCAAGAATATGGCGAGCGGCAACCCCGTAAAACTCGGCGAAGCGGTCGGTATCATCGCGGCGCAATCAATCGGCGAGCCGGGCACGCAGCTTACGATGCGTACCTTCCACTCGGGCGGCGTTGCAACGTCGGACGATATTACGCAAGGTCTTCCCCGTGTCGAAGAATTGTTTGAAGCGCGTCGTCCCAAGGGACAGGCGGTCATCGCGGAAAACAGCGGCGTCGTAACCCGCACCAACAACGACCGTGAAATCATCGTTACGAGCGCGGACGGCGAAACCAAATCGTACGCGATTCCTTACGGCGCGAAACTCAAAGTCGATAACGGCAGCAAGGTGGAACCGGGCGATCCGTTCACCCAAGGTTCAATCAACCTGCAAGATATGCTCCGCGCACGCGGCGTAAAAGGCGTACAGGATTACGTAACGAAAGAAGTCCAGTCGGCGTACAGAAACTCCGGCGTTGATATCAACGATAAACATATCGAAGTCATCGTCCGCCAGATGCTCAGAAAGGTCAAGATCGAGTCGCAGGGCAGCACCGATATGCTCCCCGGCACGCTCGTCGACATCTTTGCGTACGAAGACGCCAACCAGAAAACCCTTGAAAACGGCGGAGAACCCGCAAAGGCAAAACGTACGTTGCTCGGTATCACGAAAGCCGCTCTCGCGACGGAATCCTTCCTGTCGGCGGCATCGTTCCAGGAAACCGCCCGCGTACTTACCGACGCCGCAATCAAGAACAAAATCGATCCGTTGCTCGGTCTGAAAGAAAACGTTATCATCGGTAAACTTATCCCCGCCGGCACCGGTATGAAGATTTACAAAAACATCACCACCGCTCCCGTTGTGGATCATCCCGAAAAGCCGGTTACCTGCACTTTCGAAGATAAGGAATTCGACGACACCCTCGGCGATTACGACAACGAATAACAAATACACGGCGGTCACATCGGAAGAATATCCTTTTTGACCGCCGATTTTTTGGAGATACTATGAAAAGACTGTTTACATCAGAAAGCGTTACCGAAGGGCATCCCGATAAGGTTTGCGACCAGATCGCGGACGCTATCCTTGACGATATTCTTGCAAAAGATCCCGGGGCTCACGTTGCGTGCGAAGTTTGCGCGACGACGGGCGTCGTGTTCGTAATGGGCGAAATCACGGCGGATTGCTACTCCGACATCTCGAAAATCGCGCGCGACGTCATCAAAGACGTCGGTTACGACAGCAGTGATTTGGGATTCGACTACAACACCTGTTCGGTTCTCACCGCGATTAACGAGCAATCGCCCGACATCGCAATGGGCGTCAACGACGCGCAGGAATTCGACGGCGATATTATCGACAAAACCGGCGCGGGGGATCAGGGTATGATGTTCGGTTTCGCCTGCGACGAAACGGAAGAACTTATGCCGATGCCCATCGTGCTGTCGCACGCGCTCACCAAAAAACTCACGGCGGTGAGAAAAGACGGCACTCTTTCGTACTTGCGCCCCGATGGGAAATCACAGGTTACCGTCGAATATGACGACGGCGTTGTGAAACGCGTCGATACGGTTGTCATTTCCGCACAACACAACCCCGACGTAACGCAGGAACAAATAAGAAAAGATATTATCGAAAAGGTCATAAAAACCACAATCCCCGAAAACCTTATCGACGACGATACAAAGATTTTCGTCAACCCCACGGGCAGGTTCGTTATCGGCGGACCGCACGGCGACAGCGGGCTTACGGGACGTAAAATCATCGTCGATACGTACGGCGGATATTGCCCGCACGGCGGCGGCGCGCTTTCAGGAAAAGATCCCACGAAAGTTGACAGAAGCGCACTTTACATGGCAAGATACGTCTGTAAAAACGTCGTTGCGGCAAAACTTGCAAAAAAATGCGAAATCGAGGTTGCCTATGCAATCGGTCGCGCACACCCCGTTTCGGTGTCCTTGAACACGTTCGGCACGGGCGTAGTTTCCGACGAAATTCTGACAAAAGCGGTGCTGAAAGTGTTTGACTTCCGTCCGCTTGCAATCATCAACAACCTTGACTTACGCAAACCCGTTTACAGAAAGGTCGCCAACTACGGCCATCTCGGAAGAAACGACGTTACTTGGGAAAAGACCGACAAAACGGAGGAACTTAAAAAAGCGGTAGCGGAGATTAAGTAATGATTATCTCGGGCGACGTCGAAAAAATTATTTTCAGAAACGAAGACAACGGTTATACCGTCGTCGATTTAAGAAGCAGCGGTGATTACGTCACCGCTGTCGGCGTTTTTCCGGAAATTTACGAAGGTATGCGGCTGGAACTTACAGGCGACTATAAGTACCACACAAGACACGGCTTGCAGTTTCTTGCGGAAAGCGTGAAAGTTGTCGAGCCCGACGGCGCGGCGGCAATCGAAAAGTTTCTGAAAAGCGGAATTTTTAAGGGCGTCGGCGAAGTTACCGCAAGGAATATCGTGGAGCGTTTCGGCGAGCGCACCCTCGACGTGATGAAAACAAGCCCCGAAAAACTTGCCGAAGTGAAAGGAATCAGCGCGAAAAAGGCGGCGGAAATATGCGCCACCCTTCGCGAGCACGGCGAAATGCAGGATACGCTTGTATATCTTCAACGCTTTGACGTGTCCTTAAACCTTGCGCTTAAAATCTATAAAACGTACGGCGCGCGCACCGAAGAAGTCGTAAAAACCAATCCGTATCAACTTATTTCCGACGTGGAACGCGTCGGGTTTCAGACCGCCGACAAAATCGCACAGGAAGTCGGAATCACGAAAGACAGCGATTTCAGAATTCGGGCGGGCATAATTTATACCCTTAAAGAAGCGTCGAACAAGAGCGGGCACACCGCGCTTCCCGACGATATACTCAAAAAAGAACTTTTATCCCTTCTGGGATTTGACGAAACTTATCTTGAAAAGGTGGAGTGCAATATCGAAGACCTTATTTTCCTGGCGGAAATCAAAGACTACGTCGTCGATAACGCGCGCTTTTATATGCTTTACAAAAGCTACCTTACCGAAAAAACGATTGCAAGACGGCTTGCGCTACTCGAAGCGGCGCACGGCGACATCGAAGTGGATTTTTCGGAACAAATCGATAAGTTTGAAGAAATGAGCGGCATAAAACTGCACGAAAAGCAGCGCGAAGCCGTGTCGAACAGCCTTAATTCCGGCGTGCACGTCATAACGGGCGGCCCCGGCACGGGCAAAACCACGATAATAAAGTGCATTCTGCACATTCTCAAATTTTTGAAGCTGTCCTATCAGCTGTGCGCGCCAACGGGACGCGCGGCGAAACGTATGGGCGAGGCGACGGGTGAAGAAGCGAAAACCATTCACCGCCTGCTTGACCTCGATTTCAAGGACGGCAAAGGCTATTTCACTTACAACGAAAACACGAAAATCCCCGTGGACGTCGTCATCGTCGACGAAGTGAGTATGGTTGACGAATACGTCTTTTCAAGCCTTGTCAAGGCGTTGCAGGACGGCGCGACGCTAATACTCGTTGGCGACAAGGATCAGCTTGCGTCGGTGGGCGCGGGCAACGTTCTTGCGGACGTAATCGCGTCGGGACTTTTCAAAATAACGTATCTTGACAAAATCTACCGTCAGTCCGACGGCAGTATGATTATCGAAAACGCGCACCTTATAAATCACGGCAAAATGCCCGTGCTCGACAACCGCGCAAAAGACTTTTTCTTTGTCGATAAGTCCGACCCGACCGAAGTCAAAGCCGAGGTCGAAGCGCTTGTCACGACAAGACTGCCGAAGTATCTGAAATGCGAGCAGACCGACGTGCAGGTGTTGTGTCCGATGAAAAAGGGCGTTGCGGGCGTCATCAGTTTAAACGCCGCGATAAGGGACAGCCTTAACCCGAAAAAGGATTCTTCCGACGACATAAAATGCGGCGAATACACCTTCCGCGAAGGTGATAAAATAATGCAGACCGTCAATAATTACGAGCAGGAATGGTTTGAAGAAGTTGACGGAAGAATTAAACGCGGGGCAGGCGTTTTCAACGGCGATACGGGCTTTATCGAAAGTATTGACCGACAAAATATGAAGTTTAACGTGCGTTTTGATGATAATAAAGTGTCGGAATATTCATTAAGCGATATTGACCAGATTATCCCGGCATACGCCGTTTCGGTGCATAAATCGCAGGGAAGCGAGTTCAAGGCGGTGGTTGTCGCACTCTCGCAGGGGAACTATTTCATAATGACCAGAAACGCCGTAACCCGCGCGAAAGACCTGTGTGTCATCGTGGGCGCGGAAGACGTCGTAAAGCGTATGGTCAGGAACAATTACACCGCAAAACGTTATACGTTGCTCACAAGATTTCTGACGGAGGCGTACGGTGAATACGACTAAGATGAAGGAGTTTTTCAAAAAACTTTCCGATAAGTTTCTGGATTTGCTGTATCCCGAAGGGCTGACCTGCGTCAACTGCGGCGACGAACTTCAACACGAAACAAGGCTGAATCTTTGCGGCAAATGTTACTTAAACCTTATCGAAAACGACGGGCATCGCTGCAAAATCTGCGGCATAAGAATGAGAAACGAGGCGGATTACTGCGACAACTGCACCCGCTTCGATAAATACTTCGATATGAATCGTTCGCCGTTCATTTACGAAAAAACGGCAAGCGACCTTGTCAAAAAACTTAAATTCGGCAACAAACTTTATATCGCGAAAGAACTTGCAAAAGCGATGGCGGACGAATATTTCACGGGCGGTTTCAATTGCGACTTTATTTTGTACGTCCCGATGACCGAAAAAGAAGAAAAAGAAAGGGGCTACAATCAGTCGGAACTTCTTGCAAAAGAGGTCGGACTTCGCACCGGGCTTTCGGTTTTCGACAATCTCAAAAAGGTCAAAGAAACCGACAGGCAGAAGAAGCTGACCGCAAAAGAGCGTCGTGAAAACCTGAAAGGCGTTTTCGACGTTGTCCGCGCCGACGAAATCAAGGGCAAAAACGTCCTTGTCATCGACGACGTTTACACGACGGGCGCGACGATAAACGAATGCGCGAGAGTACTAAAACGCGCGGGCGCACGCAAGGTTTATTCGATAACGGCGGCGCAAACCGCGTTCAAACCCGACGGCGAAAAAGGCGAAATCGCCGAAGATAACGCCAACGCTTTACACAAAAACTAATTTAGTGTATTATATAAAAAAGTCATTTTTTGCGCGCACGCGCACAAGGAGATTAAATGGGTATTTTCAGCACGCTTTTTGACGAGAACGAAAGAAACGTCAGAAAACTGAAAAAGATTGCCGACAAGGTTGAAGAATTGTCGGAAAGATTTAAGGCTATGTCCGACGAAGAGCTGCAAGCGATTACGCCGGCATTGAAAGAAAGATACAATAACGGCGAAAAGCTGGACGCACTTCTGCCCGAAGCGTTTGCGGCGGTGAGAGAAGCGTCGACGAGGGTTACCGGGCTTCGCCATTATTACGTGCAACTTCTGGGCGGCATCACCTTGCATCAGGGACGCATCGCAGAAATGAAGACCGGCGAAGGAAAAACGCTTGTCGAAACGCTGCCGGCATATCTCAACGCGCTTACGGGGAACGGCGTACACGTCGTTACCGTCAACGATTACCTTGCAAAGCGCGACGCCGAGTGGATGGGAAAGATTTACAGGTTCCTCGGAATGAGCGTCGGCGTCATTTTGCACGATATGAAGACGGAAGACAAAAAAGCCGCCTATAACGCCGATATTACTTACGGCACGAACAACGAATTCGGTTTCGATTACCTTCGCGACAATATGGCTGTCACAAAAGAAGACCGCGTACAGCGTGGACACGCCTTTGCAATCGTGGACGAAGTGGACAGCATACTCATCGACGAAGCGCGCACACCCCTTATCATTTCGGGACGCGGCGATAAGTCGAGCGATATGTATATCCGTGCAAACCGTTTCGCAAGGACGTTGAAAGAAGGCGAAGATTACACCCACGAAGAAAAGGAAAAGACGGTCAATCTCACCGACGAAGGCGTCGCGAAAGCCGAGAAGTTTTTCGGGGTGCAAAACCTTACCGACCTTGACAACACCGCGCTTAACCACTATATCAATCAGGCGATGAAAGCCAACGTCATAATGAAAAAGGACGTCGATTACATCGTGCAGGACGGACAGGTGCTTATCGTCGACGAATTCACAGGCCGCGTTATGACGGGACGTCGTTTCAGCGACGGGCTGCATCAGGCGATCGAAGCGAAAGAAAACGTAAGGGTACAAAGCGAAAACCGCACTCTTGCGACGATTACCCTGCAAAACTACTTCCGCCTTTACAAAAAACTGTCGGGTATGACGGGTACGGCAAAGACGGAAGAAGAAGAATTCCAGAACATTTACAATCTTGACGTCGTGGTTATTCCCACCAATCTTCCGATGATAAGAATCGACGAAAACGACCAGATTTATACGAAAAAATCGGGCAAAATCGACGCGATTATCAAGGATATCAAAGATTGTGCGGAACGGCGCAAAGGTGTTTTCGCAAACGCTGATGCTGTCCGTCATATTCATTACGTCGCAGTATATTTTCAAAACGA
>OJAM01000311.1_pt1 | contig 23257 bp, 21 predicted proteins | sample 1589071 | NCBI WGS metagenome assembly OJAM01 (sample SAMN03283243) | human gut metagenome | biome: human-associated habitat; material: feces | host: Homo sapiens | place: Peru | collected 2012
CAAGCGTACATCGACGAGGCGTGCTACCGATGGAACACAAGAAAAGCGTCCCAGTCGGAACGCTTCTGTGATATGTTTAACAAGTCTATCGGACTTGTGGTCAAGCACTATGAGTTGAAATTGTGTATGATGGTGGGGTGATTAATATAAATGTTATTATATCTCACGATTTAAAGACCCTTTACGATGTAAAAACCTTTCGTTTGCCTTGTTGTAGTCTTTTCTATTGGTTCGCCTATTTTTTACACTATGATGGATTCGTTTCTTGTTCATTTTCTCTAAATCAGAAATTGCCTTTCCTGCTTTAGCATCATATTTAAACTTATCATCATTTATATATGAATTTCTAAAGTCAGTATCGCTATCGTATAAATTAGAATTGTTTCTCTCAATATAGTGATTAATATTATCGTTTGATGGCATTTTTTGGTACTGTAACTGTTCATACCTTTTTAATACATCTGGGTATTTTTTTGGTCCAGCGAAATTGTCCTTATACTGGAGATATGAATATAACGTTGGATTCATAAAATGTGATGACTTTTCTTGTCGAAAATTATCATCATAATGCACAAGTTTACGGTATTCTTCTGGTGTTACTCCAAGGTCCTCAAAATCTGATACATCATCAGGAGTTATATAGCGTTCAGAAAGCACCTGTTTTACAGATTCGCTAATCATATTACGTAACTGAGACTCATTGAGTCGTATTGTGTTTTTCTTTCTCATATCCAATTTGAAATTTCTTTATATGATAAATATCTAGTAATTGGAAAAAAGGTGTATATTTGTGGAAAATAAGTATTTATAGTATATGGAAAACGATAAGAATAATAAAACAATGAAGAAGGTTGTGTTAACAGAATCAGAACAACGAGAAGTGGATTTGATTACGGAAGAATTCAAGGCCAAAGGTGGTATGGATGATGAAGAACTTATGTCTCGCCTTAATGCAATTCCTTTTGAGGAATTTATGAATAAAATGAGTGAAAAAATACGGAATTATAAAAAATGAAGATATATGTAAGTAGTAGCGTATCAGTGAAACTAGATGAATATGTTGAGTTCCTAATGAAAACTTGCCATTATAACATTGATGAAGCAGAAGCAAGAAGATGGGAAGTTGAATACCAAGTTAATCAACATTGTAATCCAATACTAATGAAATCAGGTTCGTCAGGGACTATAAAGTTTAAAAGCGTATTACAGCGACAAGAAATTGAACGATTTGCAAACAATCGTTCTGAACTTTTGAGAATCATCAAAAGGAGAAGAGGTAAGCGGGGAAATACACAATGGAATGTGAGTTATATAGTATCCAACCAAGGAAATGTATATATTACCGCAATTAATTGTTACAATGGTATCTATGAAAATACATTCTTTAAAACAAACCTACTTATCAAGGAATCTCAATTGCGTTCAATAATTCGTGAAACAATAAGGAGGTTATTGAACGCATAAAAACTTAAAATTCGTATCTCTACAAATGGTACGGATTTTTATTATATACATTTAGTCCAAACGGTATATGATTGCCTATAACACTTGTTTATTTACAGGGACAACTTGTATATCATTCCCAAAATTTAATGTTGTGAATACTGTGTGGGAAGCCCTTACCCTCTTTCCTCTATTATCTAATTTCTAACCTCTAACTTCTAATTTCTAACTTCTAATTTCTAACTTCTGATTTCTGATTTTTAGATGTTATTTTGGGGTGGGGAAGAAGGTGAGGAAGTAGGGGGGGATGGGGGTTTCGAAGTGGAGGGGGGCACCGGTGCGGGGCTGGTAGAAGGCAAGGCGGAAGGCGTGGAGGCAGAGGCGGCGCGCGCCGTCGATGTGGCTGCCGTATTTGTAGTCGCCCACGATGGGGTGGTGCAGCACTTGCATGTGAACGCGGATTTGGTTTTTGCGGCCGGTGTGCAGGTGGAGTTCGAGCAAGGCGAACTGGTCGTTTTGCTGGAGCAGTCGCCAGTCGGTTGATGCCCATTTTCCGCCATTATTGGTGCGGCTGCTTACGATTTTCATGCTTGGAGTGTCTTTCAACCAACTTTCCACATGACCTTCCTCTTTTGGCATAGTTCCTTCAACCACTGCCACATAGCGGCGGTCGATAATGGTGCTGTGCCAGTCGGCAATCATCATTTGCTGCACTTCGGTACTCTTGGCATACACCATCAGTCCGGAGGTGCGCGTGTCGAGGCGGTGCACCACATGTGCGTGGCAGCGCTGGCGCGTTTCCACAAAGTATCGGTCGAGCAGATCTTTCATGTTGAGGCTGTTGCGCCCTACGCCCATCGAAAGCACCTCGTCGGCCTTGTCCACCACTATCACATCGGCATCTTCATACACCACGCTGAAATATTGGCTAAAATCGAAGCGTGTGCGTGTGGTGCCGGGGTGCTTGCTGATTTCCACCAGCGAGTCGGGGTGCACGATAAAGTCGTGTCGGGTTTGCGTCACCTTGTCAACCAATACGCCTCCACCAGCAAGGATAGCTTTCGCCTTGCTGCGACTGATGCCGTCGAGTTTCTTCATCACAAACTCAAGCAGCGGCATTTCTTCTCGCGAGAGAAACTGGGTGTATTTTGCATCAACGTGTGGCACATTGCCAGCAGGAGTGGGGCGGTGGTTGTTTTTACGCATAATATTTGTTGTAAACAAACAAGCCCCTGTCGGATTAATTCGCACAGGGGCTTATGTATGTTGCTTAATTTTAGTTTTCGAAGAAGCGGCGGAAACGGTCGAAGATACGATTCTTGGTGGTTTCCGAAGGCTTCATATTTGAAGAATTCTTGAGCGATTCAAACGCCTTGCGTTCGTCGGCGCTGAGTTGCTCAGGGATGTAAACAGTGACATTGATTAGCAAGTCGCCGGTGCCGTAGCTGTCGGGCGATGGCAGACCCTTGCCACGGAGGCGAAGAATCTTGCCAGGCTGTGTGCCAGGTTCGATGGTGACACGCACACGACCATCAACGGTAGGCACTTCCACCTTACCGCCAAACACGGCAGTAGGAATGTCGAGCATCAGGTTGTAAACGAGGTCGTTGCCATCGCGGTGGAGTTTGTCGTCGTGCTCCTCCTCAATCACGATGAGCAAATCGCCAGAAATGCCACCGCCGGGAGCCTCATTGCCTTTGCCACTCATTTTGAGTGTCATGCCTTCGCCCACACCGGCAGGAATATTGATGGTGATCACATCGTCTTTTTTCACCAAACCTTGGCCGCCACATTCGGGGCAACGCTCTTTGATGATTTTACCCTTACCGCCACAGGTGTGACACTCGCTCTGGGTTTGCATTGTGCCGAGAATGGTGCGCTGAATACGAGTTTCCACACCGCTACCGTGACATGTAGGGCAAGTTTCGAGTTGGGTGCCGTTTTTCGCGCCAGTGCCGTTGCAGGCATTGCACGAAACCATGCGAGGAATTTTCAGTTTCTTCTCCACGCCGTGTGCCACATCTTTCAGGTTGAGGCGCACACGCACACGCAGGTCGCTACCACGCTGCACGCGACGGCCACCACGCGCACCGCCACCGCCGAATCCGCCGAAACCGAATCCGCCGAAAATGTCGCCGAACTGCGAGAAAATGTCGTCCATCGACATGCCAGCACCACCGCCGCCGAATCCGCCTTGCGCTCCAGCGAAACCGAATTGGTCGTAACGAGCGCGCTTGTCTTTGTTCGACAGCACGTCGTAGGCCTCAGCCGCTTCCTTGAATTTCTCCTCGGCGGCTTTCTTTTCCTCGTCGCTCTTGCCTTGCTGACGGTCGGGGTGATATTTGATAGCCAACTTACGGTAGGCTTTCTTCAATTCATCATCTGTGGCATTCTTCTGAACGCCAAGCACTTCATAATAGTCTCTTTTTTCTGCCATTTTGCTGAAAAATTAATAAATAGTATATTACTGACCCACTACCACTTTAGCGTGGCGAAGCACTTTTTCATTAATAGTGTAACCCTTTTGCACAGTGTCGATCACCTTGCCCTTCATACTCTCGTCGGGAGCAGGGAAAGTGGTGACAGCCTCATAAATATCGGCATCAAAGTCGGTGCCAGTTGATTCCATAGGCTTCACTTGCTGTGATTCGAGGTATTTCATAAATTTGTTGTAGATGAGGTCGACGCCCTCTTTCAGGCCTTCCACATCTGAACTTTTGTCGATTGCGTCGATAGCGCGTTCAAAGTCGTCGATCACAGGAAGCAATCCAAGCATAGCCTTTTCACCACCATTCTTGATGAGTTCGGCTTTCTCCTTCACTGTGCGCTTGCGGTAGTTGTCGAACTCTGCCATCAGGAAAAGGTATTCCTTTTGCGACTTTTCGAGTTCGGCTTGCAATGCCGCTATCTTGTCTTCTGGAGTTTCCTCCTTTGCAGGTTGCTCTTCTTCAGCATTTTGGTTTTCAACTTCGGCATTTTGTGCCTCGGTTTGAGTTTCCTCTTGCTGCAATTCTTCTTCTTTAACCTGCTCTTGTTCTTTCTTGCTCATATTTCGTTTGAATTTCAATTTCATAAATGTGTATTTGTAGTGACTTTATCGCAAGTCATATTCAATAGCGATTGCGTGGCTCGCACTATGTAAACCACGCCCTCAGCAATTATTAATCAACGATATGCAAAAATAATGCCAACTTGCGTTGGCACAATATGGATGGGAAGGAATTACAGCTGTATGACAAAATGACTATATTCCTTGAAATTGTCGGCAGTCTTTTCTGCCATTTCGGCACAACTGAAGATGCCGAAGATAGACGAGCCAGAGCCCGACATCGCCGCATAGGAGGCACCGCTATCGAGCAGCGTGCGCTTGATTTCTGCCAGTGAGGGGTATTGGGCAAACACGCTTTTCTCAAAGTCGTTGACCAACTCCTTCTGCCAATTCTCCATGCCATCTGACAGAATTTCGGGAATCGGCTTGGCTGATGGGGCAGGGGTGACTTGCGCATAGGCGGCCTTGGTTGGCACCAACATATCGGGCTTCACGAGCAGCAAGTGCTTCCCTTTCAGGCACACATCGGTGGGCGTGAACTCATCGCCAATGCCAGTAGCCATCATGGGCTTGTTGTGAATGAAAAACGGGCAGTCGGCACCGATTTTTGATGCCATTTTTGCCAACTGTTCGTCGGTGCAGCCAAGTTCGAACATGTCGTTGAGCATCTTCATACAGAACGAAGCATCGCTTGAACCGCCGCCCAGACCGGCACCATCGGGGATATGCTTCACCAGATAAATATCCACAGGTGGCAGACCGAACTCCTTTTCCATCATTCTATAGGCCTTCATCACCAAATTCTTTTCGGTGGGGCAGTCCACCACTCTGCCATAGCATGTGAGCGTGGATTCGGAGCCCTCGGCTGGCACTATCTCCAGCGAATCGGTGAGTGGAATGGGGTAGAACACTGTTTCGATATTATGATAGCCATCGGGCCTACGGCTCACGATGTTGAGACCGAGATTGATTTTAGCGTTGGGGAAAGTTATCATTATAATAGTAGTGTATTTATTCGGTTAAAGCACTGGACCGAGCAGGCGCGATGAGGATTCGAGCGCGCGCTGGCTCAATGGGCGTTTCACCCATTCCTCAAGCGTCATTTCCACGCAACTTTGTTCGGTGTCGGCGAGGAAAATCGCCTTCATCTTGGTGCAGAACGATTTGCTGTAGATGAGCGCATTGCACTCGAAATTGTGTTCAAGGCTGCGGAAGTCGAAGTTGGTGGAGCCTGTGGTCACAAATTCATCATCGATAATCACGCACTTGGCATGAAGCATTCGCTCGGTGTAGAGCAGCACCTTGATGTCGGCAGCCAAGCACTCTTTCACATAGGAGAGCGACGAATATTTCAAAATCTTGCTGTCGGGATAAAGAGGTATCATGATTCGCACATCCACGCCCGAAAGCGCCGCGGCCTGAAGCGCCGACTTCATGCTCTCTTCGGGCAGGAAATAGGGCGTCTGGATATAGATGCACTTTTGCGCTTGCGAAATGGCGCGCAGCAGCACCATCGACATGGCGTTGAGCGGTTGAGTAGGGCCGCTAATCACGATTTGCATACCCACTGACTCGGCGTTTGGTGCGAGGGTGGAGGTGCAAGGCTGGTCGAGCAACATTCGCTTCATGAAGTTCCAGTCGATGGCAAATGAGAATTGCAAGCCCTTCACGGCATCGCCCACGATGCGCAAATGCGTGTCGCGCCACGCTTTATAGCCTTTTTCGCCAGTCACATAGCGGTCGGCAATGTTCATACCCCCGATGTAGCCCACTTCGCCATCAATCACCACCACTTTGCGGTGGTTGCGCCAGTTGAGCCTGTTGGCAAGTTGTGGGAAAGTCACCTTCAGGAACGGATAAGCCTCCACGCCCTCTTCGCGCAAATGCTTGAAAAACGACGAGGCGATGCTCCACGAGCCCACATGGTCGTAGATCACCCTCACTTTCACGCCCTCGTGGGCTTTTTGAATGAGGATTTCCGCCAATTCCTTGCCGATGGTGTCGGCAGAGAAGATGTAGTATTGGAAATTGATGTATTTTTTTGCCGCGAGCAAGTCGGCTTTCAGTTGACTGAACTTTGCTTCGCCCTCGGTGAAGATGTCCACCTGGTTGGTTTTGAAGAAGTGTGGTTCGCCAAGGGAATTGACCAGGTTGATGATTTGCAGACTCGATTCCGAAAGACTGAAGTTGGAGGATTCGGGGGTGTTGAGCGAAGCCTGGCCACTGCGTTTCATGCGATTGTTGCGCGAAATCATCATCACACTTTTCAAACTCCTGCCGAAAAACAGATACACAAGAATGCCCACCACCGGCAGCAACAGCAGCACGGTGACCCACGCCAGCGAACGCACAGGGTTGCGATTCTCCGACACCACCACTATAATGCACCCGATAGCGGTGATGATGTATAGCGCGGTGAACACGTAGAACACGGCATTTGCGTAGGGAAACAGTTCGGCTAAAAGCATTGGTTGTGTGAAATAAGGGTGACTTGCTTAAAGATTATCTTAAAAAATAAAAGGCTATCACGCCACCTTTCCGCTATGGGCTTAGGCGTAATGATAGCTTGGTGCTCTTGGGCGGTGAGGCGGTTATATGCTCTACTTCACCACCACCTTGCGCGACCACTGATTGTTGTGGCGCACGATGTAGAAGCCCTTAGGCATTTCGATAGTCACATGGCTATCGGCGTTTACCTTCACCGATTTGATCAGTTGACCCGTAATGGCGTAGATGTTGAAAGTGGCATCGTTGCTGCCTGCTGCGAAATAGATTACTCCTACTCCGCCTTTGACAAAAGCTACATTTGCAACACTTTCAGCCACAGCAGGCACTGGCTCAGGGGCAGCCCAAGTGCCAGCCGCGCCACAAGCGACCATAATAAGCAATATTGCGAGTATCTTCTTCATATCAAAGACAAAATTATAAAGAAAAAACATAAAAAACAATTTTTCCACACAATTTTTCTCAAAAATTTCCGTTATTGCCACCGTGGTTGGAGAAAATGCTCATAGTGAGTGGGTTATGCGGAAAGCGAGCAATGCCCATAATGAATCTCTCCATCTCCACAATCATAACCGACCCTCTCCGAGGCTCGAACCAGCCATGGTCCTTATCACCAAGCTGCGCTCAATCGCTCTGCGATTTTCGCTTGCATGGTGTTTCGCATGATACGGCATCTCCGATGCCTGTGGTGTCAAATTTATATGGCGTTATCGTTATGGCGTTATGGCGTTATCGTTGTGGGGGCGGCGGAAGGGTAGAAATAAACTGTGCCGCAATACGGATGATTGCGGCACAGAAGAAATATATTTTACTAACTAAGCTTTCTTTTGGTCAGAGAGATTAGAGGGTGAGCAAGTTGATAGCCACGCCGTAGTAACCTCTGTTAGCTTGTGGGTTCCACATTGCAGTGCCGGTGATAGGCATTTCGTGGTTACCAACTTTTAACTTGTAAGTTACGTTGAGGCGAACATCGTTGATACCACCTTCATTGCCGTAGAAAGTTTCACGCTTCTTGCCTTCGTCGTTCATTGTTGGCTTGAAAGCGAAGTTGCCACCTACGGAAGGAGTAACTACGAACTTGTCGTCTTCATACACCTTGTAAGATGCCTGAACGAAAGTAGAGTAGCGTTGAGTGTCCATTGCTTCGCCATCAGCGTTGCCACGGTCCTTACCACCGATGATGGTTGACCAGTAGAGAGTCAGAGGCACTTTTTCACCAAAATTGTATTGGAAGCTCAAATCAAAGAAGTGACTTGTGGTGCGGCAGTTGTAGTTGAAAATCTTTGCTGCGTCGCCTTCAGCATCTGTGAAGTTCCAGATGTCCCACAAAGCTACGGTGAAGCCACCGATGCTGTAAGAAGCGAAATAGTCGAATTCTTTGTATTTGTCCTTATTGATTTGCATACCGCCCCAGAAACCGATGTTGAAGTGGTTAGCCTTATCGCTAAAGGTGAATTGGCTTGTTACGTCTACGCCAGATGATACTTCCAAACCACGCCAGAGGTGTGAGGTCTCAAGACCTGCGTTGAAGTGGATTTGTGCGCTTGCACCCAATGCTGCCATACCGCAAATGAGTGATAAAAGAATTTTTTTCATAAAATAAATGTTAGGTTATGTGATTAATTAAATTAATGAATAACTAAAAAATTACACTGCATAGCAGAACGCAATAGCACCATAGAAGAGAGCAGCGCAGATAGCACCTGCGATAGGAGCCACTACAGGAATCCAGCTGTAACCCCAGTCGCTGCTACCTTTGTCCTTGATAGGGAGAATAGCGTGAGCGATACGTGGAGAAAGGTCACGAGCAGCATTCATAGCGTAACCAGTGGTTGCGCCGAGTGACATACCGAGAGCTGTGATAACCCAAGTGATTGGGAGGAGACCCATACCGTCAGCACCACCACCGAAGCAAGCGATAACGAGGATAGCGAGCATCAACATGAAGGTAGCCAAGAACTCACCGAAGAAGTTGATTGGGGTGTTCTTGATTGCAGGAGCTGTACAGAACACGCCAAGCTTAGTGGCCTTGTCGTCAGTAGCATCAAAGTGGTCTTTGTAGAAAATGTAAACGCAGATAGCACCGAGCAAACCGCCGAGCATTTGAGCTACAACGTAACCAGCTACACCAGCCCATGGGAATTTGCCAGCTACAGCCAAACCGATAGTCACAGCAGGGTTGATGTGGCCACCTGAAGGACCAGCAACCATTGCACCCATCATCACAGCGAGACCCCAACCGAGAGTGATTACTACCCAGCCAGCACCCTGTGCTTTAGATTTGTTGAGAGAACATGCGCAGCATACGCCGTCGCCGAAGAGAACAAGAACGAATGTACCAATAAATTCGAGTATACTTTTTTCTAATAAAGCGTCCATAATAAAAATGTTTAGGGAATTGTAATTAGTTATTAAGATAAATGGTGAAAAAACCCTTGTGGGCTGTTAAGCTTGCCCACAAGGAGTAGAGAGTTGATTTATTATTTTTTAGAGAGTGTACGGCTCATAGCATCTGCCCAACCCTTCTTTGCTTCTTCCACTTCTGCTGAAGCCTTAGGTTCGAAGGTGCGTTCCATTTGCCATTGCTTCTTCACTTCGTCGAGGTTTTTCCAGTAACCTACTGCCAAACCAGCGAGGTAAGCAGCACCGAGAGCGGTGGTTTCTGTAATCTTAGGACGAACTACGTTTACGCCAATCACGTCGGCTTGATATTGCATGAGCAAGTTGTTGCGAGATGCGCCACCATCAACTTTAAGTTCGGTGAGAGGAGCACCAAGGTCTTTTGACATAGCCTTAGCGATGTCCATAGTCTGGAATGCGATACCGTCGAGAGCTGCGCGAGCGATGTGAGCAGCGGTAGTGCCACGAGTGATACCTACGATGGTGCCACGAGCGTAAGCGTCCCAGTAAGGAGCTGCCAAACCAGTGAGTGCAGGCACGAAGTAAACGCCTTCGCTGCTTGGAACTTGAGAAGCCAATTCTTCAACTTCGCTTGAGCTCTTGATGATGCCAAGACCGTCGCGGAGCCATTGAACCACTGAACCACCCACATAGATAGAGCCTTCGAGAGCGTAGTTCACGGTGTTGCCAATCTTCCAAGCGATAGTGGTGAGAAGGTTGTTCTTCGACATTACAGGCTTGTCGCCAGTGTTGAGCATTACGAAGCAGCCAGTGCCGTAAGTGTTCTTGATAGCACCTGGTTCGGTACACATTTGACCGAAGAGAGCTGCCTGTTGGTCGCCAGCGATACCGCTGATGGGCACTTCGTGAGCGAAGATAGTGGTCTTGGTGTGACCGTAAACCTCTGAACTTGACTTCACTTCAGGAAGCATGCTTGCTGGAATGTCGAGCAAATCGAGAAGTTCTTCGTCCCACTTCAAGTCGTTGATGTTGAAGAGCATGGTGCGAGATGCGTTGGTCACGTCGGTTACGTGAACATCGCCCTTTGTGAGCTGCCATACCAACCAAGAGTCAACGTTACCGAAGCGGAGCTTGCCTTTAGCTGCGAGTTCGCGAGCGCCTTCCACGTTGTCGAGAATCCATTTGATTTTTGTGCCGCTGAAGTAAGCGTCGATAATCAAACCAGTTTTTTCACGAATCTTGTCAACGAGACCTTTAGCCTTGAGTGTGTCGCAGTATTCTGCGGTACGGCGGTCTTGCCAAACGATTGCGTTGTAGATAGGTTCACCAGTGTCGATGTTCCACACGATAGTGGTTTCACGTTGGTTAGTGATACCAATACCTGCGATGTTCTTGCCGTTGATGTCGATTTTGGTGATAGCTTCTGCGATTACAGCTGCTTGTGAACTCCAAATTTCATGAGGGTTGTGTTCTACCCATCCTGGTTGAGGAAAAATTTGGGTGAATTCTTTTTGGGCTACTGAACAAATCTTGCCATCGTGGTCGAATACGATAGCTCTTGAACTGGTTGTACCTTGGTCAAGTGCGAGAATGTACTGTTCCATAAATAGTTTTTTAAGGGGTTGTAAATAAATATTAGTTTTAAAAAATTAATTAACCGTTTTATAATAGTTAAGTAAAGTTTTTTTCATATCAATTAGAAAACACTGAATATTGGTCATTAGCTATTGAGGTTTAATAGCAAAAAGATAGCATAAGGCTGTCTTTAACGAATACTTAGTTTTCTCACTCGCAAATTTATGAAAAGTTGCAGAAGTACAAACTATTCATAGTGTTAAAAAATGTTATTTATTTTTTCTTTTTAATTTTTCGTCTTTCGGAAAGGTGAGAAAATCGAGTTTAATGCTTTTGTTTTGAAAGATTTACAAAGCCGAAACAAAAGCAATCCTTTCGCAAAAGATCATTCCATAGTGCCATTTCCGATACCTAAACGATAAAGTGGAGGATAACGCTATAGCGTAGGACATGCCTTTTGGGTGTCTATGAGCGTGGCTTGGAGAAAAGAGGCGCACCTCCGTGTGTGTGGGGGTGCGTCTCGGTATGGGGGGGTGATGTGTTGCTTATTTTTGATATATTTTATGCTGTGCTGCGAGCAGGGTGTTCTTCATCAGTGCGCAGATGGTCATTGGACCTACGCCGCCTGGAACAGGGGTGATGAAACTGCAAAGTGGAGCCACTTCGTTGAAATCCACATCGCCGTAGAGTTTGAATCCGCTCTTGGTTTTGGTGGATGGTAGGCGAGTGGTGCCCACATCAATCACCACGGCACCCTTTTTCACCATGTCGGCCTTCACAAAATGAGGTTGACCGATAGCGGCGATAAGAATGTCGGCACGGCGGCATTGGCGTGGCAGGTCTTCAGTGGCGCTGTGGCACACGGTCACGGTGCAGTTGCCTGGATTGTCTTTCTGGAGCAGCATTTGTGCCACTGGTTTGCCCACAATGTTGCTTCTGCCCAGCACCACGCAGTGCTTGCCGCTGGTTTCGATACCATAGCGTTCGAGCAGTGCCAAAATGCCTTGTGGAGTGGCTGAACGGAAGCAAGGCAATCCGATTGACATGCGGCCCACATTAATGGGGTGGAAACCGTCAACGTCTTTCTTGTAGTCGATGGCCTCAATCACTTTTTGCTCGTCGATGTGGCGTGGCAGAGGGAGTTGCACGATGAAGCCGTCCACATCATCGTTGTGGTTAAGCTTGTCGATGGCTTGGAGCAGTTCGTCTTCTGTAATGTCGTCTTCAAAACGAATGAGTGTGGATTTGAATCCACATTCGTCGCAAGCCTTCACTTTGTTGGCTACATAGGTTTCGCTACCTCCATCGTGGCCCACAAGAATGGCAGCCAGATGAGGTTGCTTTTCGCCAGCAGCCATCATTCGCTTTACTTCTTTGGCAATTTCTTGCTTGATTTCCATTGCCGTTTCTTTACCGTCGATAATTACCATAAAAAATTCCCCTGGTTGGTTAAGAAATTAATATTAATGTATATGGTGAGAGGTTAGAAATTGGATGTCGGTTATGGGGCTTGAGGCGAGTGCTGTGTCGCCGTAACTCCCTCCGCGTCGTGGGTTCTTAACTTCTTACCGTCGTGATTTCAAAAGTTATGTATTCTTATATAGAACTGAAGGGCGTCTCGTGTTGGGAAGCGAGAAGCCCTTCATGTCAGTTCGTTGTATTATTTGCGGCGCATGCCCTTGAGCATTTGCATCGGATTTTTAGTGGCTACGGAGTGCATCATCTTGCGAGTGGCGTCGAATTGCTTCAGCAGGCGGTTCACTTCCTCAATCTTGGTGCCAGAGCCCAAAGCGAGGCGCTTGCGACGGTGGCCGCTGTCGCGACCGGTGAGCAGCACTTCGGGGTGCTCGCGCTCGTATGGTGTCATTGAGTCGATAATCGCCTCGATGCTCTTAAACGCATCATCTTTGATGTCGACGTCTTTCAGCGCCTTACCCACGCCTGGAATCATTGAAGCGAGGTCTTTCAGGTTACCCATCTTCTTGATGCTGGCGATTTGGTTCTTGAAGTCGTTGAAGTTGAACGTGTTTTTACGCAGCTTGGCTTCGAGTTTCTTTGCCTCGTTTTCGTCGTATTGCTGTTGCATACGGTCAACGAAACTCACGATATCACCCATGCCCAAGATACGGTCGGCCATACCGGCAGGGCGGAATGGGTCGAGCGTGTTCTTGTCCACGCCTTCACCGGTGCTCACGAATTTGATAGGTTTGTCAACCACCGCACGGATAGAGAGGGCTGCACCACCACGGGTATCACCGTCGAGTTTGGTGAGCACCACGCCGTCGAAGTTGATGCGGTCGTTAAATGCCTTGGCGGTGTTCACCGCGTCTTGACCGGTCATCGAGTCGACCACGAAGAGCGTTTCGGTAGGATTGATAGCCTTCTTGATAGCTTCAATTTCAACCATCATCTGCTCATCTACGGCGAGACGACCAGCGGTATCGACAATCACCACATCGTTGCCATTCGCCTTGGCGTGTTGAATACCGTGGAGAGCGATGCTTACTGGATCTTTGCTCTCAGGCTCGCTATACACAGGCACATTCACCTTTTCGCCATTCACCTTCAACTGCTCGATAGCGGCAGGGCGGTAAACATCGCACGCCACAAGCAGAGGCTTCTTGTTCTTCTCCTGCTTAAGTTTGTTGGCGAGTTTTGAAGCGAAAGTGGTTTTTCCCGAACCTTGCAGACCCGACATCAGCACCACTGCTGGCTTGCCGTCGAGATTGAATGGTGCTTCTTCGCCACCCATGAGCTTCACCAGCTCTTCGTGAACGATTTTCACCATCAGTTCGTTTGGCTTCAATGCGTTGATCACATTTCGGCCGAGGGCTTCGTTCTTCACACGGTTGGTGAAGTCTTTAGCCACCTTATAGTTTACGTCGGCATCAACAAGTGCGCGACGCACTTCTTTCATTGTCTCGGCAACATTGATTTCCGAAATCTTGCCTTGACCTCTCAGAACCTTAAACGATCTTTCGAGTTTCTCGGATAAATTTTCAAACATATATAATAATGAGTCTTTTGTTTCAAATTACTGAACCAAGTGCAAAATTACTACCATTTCACCACTCCACCAAATAAAACTTTAATAACCCCCATTTTGCTTCCCCAAAAAAGAGTGTTGCCTTTAGTGAAAAAAATATACTGACAGTCTATTTGTTGAAAAAATGGCTATAGTGAAAAAGTTGAAATAAAGAAATACGAAATTTGTTGAAAATGATTTTGTTGCCACAAAAAATAATTCTATATTTGTGACATAATTTGTAATTTTATCATAAAATAATGACAATGGCATGTATAAACGTAAATTAAAAATTGAACAAGAAAATGGTGATAGCTATTTCCTTTGGGGGGCTCGTCAAACAGGAAAAACCACTTGGCTCACAACAGAATATCCGAATTGTAGATACTATGATTTGTTGAGGCCGACGGAGTTTGAACGATTGTTGCGTAATCCTGAACTTCTTTCTCAAGAGCTTGATGGGTTTGGGGAAGGCGATATCGTTGTGATTGATGAAATACAAAAACTTCCTTTGCTGTTAGACGAGGTGCACTATCTGATTCAAAGAAAGGGCATTCAATTTGTGCTCAGTGGTTCAAGTGCTCGCAAGTTGAAGCGTGTGGGCACCAACTTGCTTGGCGGACGTGCTTCGCTTGAGCAAATGTTTCCGTTAGTGAGTGCGGAGATACCAGATTTTGATATTATGCGTGCTGTCAATAATGGTATGATACCACGTCATTACGCAGTTTTAAATTCCACACAGAGGCTTAGGGGGTATATAGGCGTGTATCTTAATGAGGAAATTCGTGAAGAAGCTTTGGCGAGAAACCTTTCAACATTCGCTCGCTTTTTAGAGGTTGCTGCTCAATGTGATGGGGAAGTTTTGGTGTATAAGAATGTGGCTCAAGATTGTGGAATTGACCACCGCACCGTGAAAGAGTATTTCGCCATACTTCAAGACACACTTGTGGGCTATTTAATCCCTGGTTTTACATCATCAAAGAAGCGTAGAGCCATTGCCGCGCCAAAGTTTTATTTTTTTGATGTGGGTATCACCAACTATTTGCTTCGCAGGTCAAATATGGCACTGGGTACAGATGCATTCGGGCACGCATTCGAACACTTTATAATTCAAGAGTTGATAGCCTATATTGGATATAATCATTTGTGTGATCAGTTGTCATATTGGCGCACGGCTACGGGTTATGAGGTCGATGCAGTTGTTGGTGACGGACGTGTGGCGATTGAAATTAAGGCTGTAGAAGAAGCTAAGTCGCGTCACACTAAGGGCTTGAAGGCGTTTAGTGAGGATTATCCGGAAGCGAAGTTGTATATGGTGACATTCGATAAGTATAGGCGGACTCTTAATGGAGTTTCTGTTGTCCCTGCTATGGAATTTCTTTCATCACTTTGGAAAGGAGAAGTGATATAAGCATGCTCTAATTAGTGGCAGGATTGAAGTATTAAAGTTTTTCATTATCTTTGTGGTGATGAAGAAATTTGATGTGCATAACGATACTGAAAGTAAGTTTAGGGTGCTGATGGTGTGTTTGGGCAACATTTGCCGGTCGCCGTCGGCACATCATGTGATGGAACACCTGATTGAGCAGCGTGGGCTGAGCCACTTGATTGAGGTGGACTCGGCTGGCACCTACGGCGGCCATGCTGGCGATTTGCCCGACCCACGAATGCGCAGGGCGGCACGCAAGCGTGGCTACGACCTCACGCACCGCGCACGCAGGGTGACGGGCAGCGATTTCGATGATTTCGACCTGATAGTGGGTATGGACGCTGGCAATGTGAGCGACCTCCGCATGATGGCTGCCACGCCCGACGAGGTGGCGAAAATCGATATGATGGGGCGTTACATTCGCCGTTTTCCGCACTACGATTATGTGCCCGACCCCTATTACGAGGGCGCAGAAGGCTTTGAACTGGTGCTCGACTTGCTCGAAGACGCTTGCGACAATCTTCTCGACCATATTGTGGAGAGGATAGAAGTTAGAAATTAGAAGTTAAGGAGTTAAGAAGTTAAAGAAGTTAAGACGATACCGTTTTTCTGTAATTTGATTTCTCGGCATTTAGATATATAAGGCTATTGACCATTGACATATAAAAAACAATTATTTTGATATGAAAAAGATATTTTCGATTGTGGCTTCCACTGCGGTGGCTTTGACCGCATTGGCACAGCAAGCCCCTATCGCTGTGCGATGGGAGATGGGGCGTAATGGCGCTGAAAAGGGCTATTACAGTTCGCGCTTTGTGATTAAGAATGTGAGCCAATCACCGCTTGAAAAGAATTGGCAATTCTATTTCAACCAGTTTTCGCGTCGCCTGAAACTTGGCGACCAGTTGCCTGTTGACATTAAAGAGGTGAGCACCACCTACTATCAGGTTACGCCCAACGACCGCTACCACACGCTCGCTCCGGGCGATTCGATGGTGGTGGATATGCTGATGCGTGGCACGATGGTGAATATCTGTTATGTGCCTATGGGTGGGCATGTGGTGATGAATGGCGACACCAAAAAGCCTATTGGCGTGAAAATTGCCATCGCTCCGCTCGACAATCCCGAACAATTCCAAAGTCGCCCCAACGACTATCCCGATGGCAACAGAATGTATGCCTTTAACCAAACGCTGCAAGATGCGCAAGCGCCTGCTCACTGCTACGACATTTTCCCAACACCAAAAAGCGTGACACTCACTGGCGGACACACTTCCATTGGCAATGTGGTGGCTGTGAAGGGTGGCAAGTTTGGCGATGCGCGCCGCTTTATGATTGATGAACTGAAAAAGCGTGGCGTGTATGCCACAGGCAACACCTCCACCACTATCACGCTGATGGCTGATAAAAAACTGTCGGGCGAGGCTTACGAAATGGTGGTAGCAGATGGCAAGGTGCTGATTACCGCTGGCTCGGAACAGGGCTGCATGAATGGTGTGAAAACCTTGATTTCCGCCCTCGACCACAGCAAGGCAAACCGCTTGGAAAATGCCGTGGTGAAGGATAGCCCCGACTTCGGTTATCGTGGTTTCATGCTCGATGTGTCGAGAAATTTCACCACTTTTGAGAATATGAAGCGAGTGATTGATTTGCTGGCTTACTATAAGTTGAATGTGCTTCACTTCCACTTCTGCGACGATGAGGCTTGGCGTGTGGAAATCCCCGGACTGCCAGAATTGACCGACGTGGCATCGCGCCGTGGCTGCACCTTTGACGAAAAAGAATACATTGCCCCCATCTTCGACGGCAATGGCAACCCCGACGACCTTAGCCAAAGTTCAAACGGCTACTACACTCGCCAGCAGATGATTGAACTGCTGAAATATGCAAAGTCGAAAGGCGTGAAAGTGATTCCTGAAATCGAAACCCCTGCCCATGCCCGTGCCGCACTCGTGGCAATGAAGGCACGCTACAATAAGTATGCCGCCACCGATATGGCAATGGCGGAGCAATACAAGATGTGGGACGACAACGACAAGAGCGTTTACACCTCAGCCCAATCATATCACGACAATGTGCTCAACGTAGCGCATGAGGGCGTGTTCAACTTTTTATATAAGGTGGTTGACGAACTTGAGAAGATGTGGAAAGATGCTGGATTGAAACTCGACATCGTGCATCTTGGTGGCGATGAAGTGCCAAAAGGCTCTTGGGACGCTTCGCCCGACATTCAAGCCCTGATGAAGGCAAAAGGCTTGAAAGATGCCCACGAAGTGAGCGAATATTTCATTAGCCGTGTCACCGAGCACCTCGCTCAAAAGGGCATCAAGGCTGGCGGTTGGCAGGAAGTGGGACTCGACCACCCCGACAGCCACAATGCCACTGTGGCACCACGCTTTGCGATGGTGAACGCATGGAGCACCGTGGGCAGCCGTGCCAACATTCCTTACCGCTTGGCAAATGCGGGCTATCCCACCATTCTCTCGAATGTGACCAACTTCTACGTGGATTTGGCTTACACTTGGCACCAGTACGACAAGGGACTTCACTGGGGCGGCGTTTGCAACGAGTACGCCTCATGGTTTGCTCAGCCCTACGATGTGTATCGCTCTGAAAGATACGATTACAATGGCGTGGCACTCGATGTGTTGAAGTCAGGCGAAGGCAAAACTCCACTTCAAAAGCCCGAAAACATTATCGGTGTGCAAGGTCAACTTTGGTCAGAAACCATTCGCGATTTCGACCAAGTGCAATACTACATGCTCCCTAAAATCTTCGGTTTGGCACTTCGTGGCTGGGACGCAAAACCCGAATGGGACGATGCAAAGCCCGAAACCTACATTGTCGCCAGAGCCAACTATAATGCAAAGGTGGGCAAGGAATTAGGCGTGCTGAACCTGCTGGGCTTCAACTTCCACATCGGTATGCCAGGCGCAAAGGTTGAGGACGGAAAATTGCTTGTCAACACCCAATATCCGGGCGAAAAGGTGTGCTACACCCTCGACGGCTCAGAGCCAACGGCAAGTTCGCCAGTCTGGACAGCCCCAGTGGCAGTGCCCGACTCCGCCAAACTGATTAAGGTGAAGGCATTCTACTTAGGCAAAGAAAGCCTCTCCACCTACCTCTGGAGATAGCACCACGCACATAACGAAAGATTGCACGAACTTCGCGAACATTCGCCCCATTCGTGCAATTTTCGTTTTTTTTAGGAAAAAATAGGCGAAAATCAAAATAAATTGTTAATTTTACAAGATTTTAATACAATAAGCATCGAATAAAATGAAGAAACTCACAGTAGTGGTTCCATGCTATAACGTGGAAGATTATCTTTGCAGATGTCTTGACTCGCTCGTGCATCAGGATATTCCAGAATCAGATTACGAAGTGATTGCCGTGGACGATGGTTCGACCGACTCCACAGGCGAGATATGCGACCGCTACGCCAAAGAATATCCACAAGTGAAGGTGATGCATCAAGCCAATGAGGGAGCTTCGGTGGCACGAAACAATGGCATGAGCATGGCACAGGGCCAATATCTGTATTTCGTTGATGGCGATGATTTTGTGGCAGAAAACTGCTTCAAGGCGCTTTCGCACATTGCCGAGACGAATGCTCTTGATGTGGTGATGTTTGATTTCAAGGCAGTGAATCCCGACACACCTGTGCCCACAGCGCAGAGCAGTGAAGTGCAAGATGTGAAAGTGATTACTGGCAAAGAGTTTCTTACCGACAACTGCTTGCATGGCGCTTTGTGGCTTTACTTTGTGAAGCGTGAACTTGTGGAGCGCGAACGGTTGCATTTTCCTGTGGGCCGCATGTGTGACGATAACGTTTTCTCTCTCAGTGCCATACTTGCTGCACACCGAATGGTGAAACTCAGTAAAGTGTGCTATTACTATGTGCAACGCCCCGGCAGCATTATTCACGAAAAGAGCATTGCGCATAAGTTGAAATATGTGGGCGACATTATCTATTGCAGCAAGCAGTTTGGCGAGGTGATAGAGAAGTATCGCGGCGAACTCAGCGAGCCTACATATTCACGCTTGATAGGTAGGCGCAACAGTTTCCTTTATATCGCCATCGTGGGAGCGTTGAGGGCAGGAGTGATTAGCGAGGTTTGCGCACAGTTAAAGACTGATGGACTGCTGCCATTGGGCAAACTTGATAAAAGAGATTTTACCGACACAAGGTGGACTGCCATTCGGCTATTGTCGCGCTGCCCGATGATGCTTTGTGCCGTGGGAAAACTGATGTCGTGGTTAAAATAAGAATGAAGAAGAGATGAATGATATAAAGTTTCTTTCGGTGGTGGTGCCTTGCTACAATGTGGAGGGGTATCTTTCCAGATGCCTATCTTCGCTCGTGCATCAGGATATTGACGGTTCGGCGTATGAGGTGATTGCTGTGGACGACGGCTCAACCGACTCCACAGGCGAGATATGCGACAGCTATGCCACAGAATATCCGCAAGTGAAGGTGGTGCATCAAGCCAATAGGGGAGTGGGCGCAGCGAGAAACGCTGGACTCGGCCTTGCGCGAGGCAAATATCTGCTGTTCGTTGACGGCGACGATTTTATGGTGGAGAACTGCTTCAAAGAATTGATTGACACGGCAGAGGCAAACCTGCTTGATGTGTTGGCGTATCATTCTGTAGATGTGTATGACGGAAGCCCCATTCCGTCGGTTTCGGAAGCACCAAAGCAATATATTAAAGTTCAGACAGGTGCTGAATATCTGTCGGAAAATTTTATGCAAGGTCCTGTGTGGTGGCTCGTCACTAAGCGAGAAATCATTGAGAAAGAAAGACTGAGATTCCCGGAGGGGCACATGCTTGAAGATTCGCCATTCACCCCAGAGGTGATACTTTCTGCCAAGAGAATGGCAAATATTGGTAAGGTGTGCTATTACTATGTGCAACGCCCCAGCAGCATCATGCACAGTCGTGACCGTGAGCATCTGTTGACGCTGCTCGACGACTACATTTTCGCCTACAAATCGGTAGATGAGGTGATAGCGAAGCATCGTCACAAAATGGACGAGTCGGCATATACTCGTTTGGCGTCGCGTCGCGATAGTTTCTTGTATTTCGGCATATTCCGAGCGTTGAAATCAGGTGTGGCAAAAGAATTTTACCAGCACCTGAAAAACGATGGTTTGTTGCCACTTCGCCAACTTGATAAAAGAGAGTTTGCCAGCAAAAAGTGGAATATTCTACGCCTACTATTCAACTGCCCGGCTTTGACCTGCGGTATAGGCAAAATATATGGATTTATAAGATGAAAAAAGTGAAAGATATAGCGATTTTTGGTGCAGGAGGTTTTGGCCGCGAAGTGGCTTGCCTCTTGAGAAAAATCAACACCGTGGAGCCTACATGGAATTTTGTCGGCTTCTACGACGATGGACTTGAAAAAGGTTCGCGCGTGGACTATGGCGAAATACTTGGCGGCATCGCCGACTTGAATGTCGTGGACCGCCCCCTCAGCGTGGTGGTGGCGTTGGGCAATCCCAAAACGCTCCAAACTGTGGTGGAAAAAATCACCAACGATAATATTGATTTCCCAAATATCATTTCGCCCGATGTGGCGTTGCTCGATTCCGACAATTTCAGAATGGGAAAAGGCAATGTGGTGTCGGTGGGCAATTTCTTCTCGTGCAATGTGAGCATGGGCGATTTCAACATCTTCGTGCTTTATAGCACAGTGGGGCACGACTGCACATTCGGCAACTTTAATTGCCTGATGCCAGGCACAAGAATTTCGGGAAATGTGACCATAGGCGATGTCAATTTGTTTGGCTCAAATTCCGTTGTGATTCAAGGGAAAACCATTGGGGATAATACCACTGTGGCGGCAGGCTCGGTGGTGATGACAAATCTGAAAGATGGGCACACCTATATGGGCTGTCCTGCCAAAAAGGTATTTTAAGATGAAGTGGTTTGTGTTCAGGAATAATACGGTAGAGCCGTTTTTCGATGGCAAGAAGGTGGCATTTTCGGGTTACGATGATGTGAGCGTGGTGCCGACTGAAGCGGAGGGATTTATTTGGTTTTATCAAGTGCCAGTGAAGTTCAGCAGCGGCGTTTTGGCGCAGGAAATCCGATCTATTACCGAAAAACTCCAACTGGTGGTTGGTGAAATCGGCGCTAAGCCATTGGTGGTATTCACAATGGAAAATCTGGTGGACTTGAAACTTGTGACCAGCGATATGGCGGTGCAGGAGGCTATCGACAGTTTTAACGCCACCGCACGCACTTTGGCGCACGCGCATAGCCATGTGAAAGTGGTGGATTTCAGCGAGTTTACCAAGCGATACACCAGCCAGCAACTCATCGATTGGAAGTATTATTTCATTTCGCAATCACTGCTCAATCCCAAAATTGCCAAAGACTTCAAGGTGTGGTGGCACCGCATTGAGGAAGAGTTGGCGTTATGCCGCAAAAAATGCCTTGTTCTCGACCTCGACAACACCCTTTGGGGCGGCATTCTTGGCGAAGACGGAGCAGAAGGCGTCAAAATCGGTGGCGACTATCCCGGCAATGCCTTTCTGTATTGGCAACGGGGCTTGGTGGAACTGAGCAAATGCGGCGTGATACTTGCCTTGTGCAGCAAAAACAATGAGGCTGATGTGCAGGAATTGTGGGATGCCAATCCGTTTATGGCGCTCAAGTGTGAGCATATCAGCGCACATCGCATCAACTGGCAGAGTAAAGACCAAAATATCAGGGAATTGGCTGAAGAATTGAACATTGGGCTCGACAGCATGGTGTTTGTTGACGACAATCCCACCGAGCGTGAACTGGTGAAGCAAACGCTGCCGATGGTGGCTGTGCCTGATTTTCCTGCCAAGCCGTATGAACTGGTGGACTTTTTCCAAAGCCTTGTGAGAGACTACTTCCGCATCTACGAACTCACCCTCGACGATGCCGACAAGGTAAACCAATATAAGGCAAATGCCCAGCGCGATGCCGAGCAAAAACGCTTTGCGCAATACGACGACTATTTGCGGAGCCTCGACATAGAAATCCGTGTGGAAGGATCCAACGATTTCAATTTGGCACGCATCGCCCAACTCACGCAGAAAACCAACCAATTCAACCTCACCACACACCGCTACACCGAGGCGCGATTGCGAGAAATGCAAGCCGCCGGCAGTCAGATATGGTGCATGAGTGTGAGCGACCGCTTCGGCAGTTACGGCATATCGGGCGTGATGATAGTGAGCCCGATTGACGCCACTGTGGCAGAGGTAGATACGCTGCTGTTGAGTTGCCGTGTGCTGGGCAAGGGCATAGAGCACGCATTTGTGTGCCACATGCTTCAAATGCTGGCGAAGAAAGGCTACCATTCGCTCACGGTATCATATCTGCCTACGGCGAAAAATGCCCAAGTGAAAGATTTTTGGCAAGCAGTGGGCGGCGTGGTGGTATCGCAAACAGCCAAAGCCACTACCTACCGAATAGATTTAAATCAAGAATTTCAAATAAAAAACCACTATAGATTCGTATAAAAAGATGGAAAATAAAATACTCTCAATCATGAAAGATGTGTTTGATGTCTGCGACCTCGACAACACTTGTGCGCAAGATAACTGCGAAAATTGGGATTCGCTGCATCATCTGATGCTCATTTCCGAACTTGAAGACGCTTTCGGCGTGGAATTCGACCCCGAAGAAATGGCAGAAATGAAAACCTTCGCCCAAGTGAAATCCACCCTCGAAAGCAAAATGTAGCGAATAATAGCGTAGGGACATGCCTTTGGCGAAAGCACTGAAAAAGTCGAAAAGAGGGATTTTGAGCCGTTGGAAACGGCATATTGTGGTTAACTCCATGCAAGCTCGCTTGCGAGCGCAGCTTGGAGACAGGTCCAAAT
>OJAM01000312.1_pt1 | contig 23175 bp, 21 predicted proteins | sample 1589071 | NCBI WGS metagenome assembly OJAM01 (sample SAMN03283243) | human gut metagenome | biome: human-associated habitat; material: feces | host: Homo sapiens | place: Peru | collected 2012
AAAAGAAGGGTAAAACGACTATTTCTCCGTTATTAACTTTCAATCTGAAAGTTGGTTTTACTTTTTCAGTGCTCTCGCCAAAGGCATGTCCCTACGTTATACTTGTAAATTTGACACATTATCGCATTTTCCCTTATGAAAAACATTCGCCACAAAGCGACGCAAAAGGCTTTGTGGCGAATGTGATATATATGGGTATATGCTATTAATTTTGCATACCTTCCATGCTTTGAACCTTTCCGATGAATAAGATGGCGCCGGTTTGGCGTTCCCTAATCAAATAGATGAATGGGTGGTCGATGATGAACTCTTTGGGCAGTTCTCCTACGTTGGTGTCCACACTTCCGTCTATTCTTGTGGTGGCAGAGGCCACTGAGCCTTCTTCATTCACCTCTATAGTGGTGTTTTGGAGAGCTTTTGTGATTTTGAATTCTTTTTTGGTAGAGATTTTTCCAAATTCGGCATAATCGCTGAAGGCTTTAGTAATACCCATCGCTTTCAGGGGATTTTCTAAGTTGTAGCTGTATTTGCTTTTGAATTTCGGCATAGCTACGATTGACTTGCTTTTCGTCATATACGAAAGCATCTCTGCATATTTTTCGCCGTCCAGGTCTTGAATATAATCGTTGATCTTCTCTTTTTTGGGCATAATAATTTGCATTTGGAATGCTTTGCCACCATAGTCAAATTCAGCCATCAGTTCCTCGTCGGTGACGAAACCTGTTAATTCGCACTTATCGGACTTCATCATTTTCACTTTTTCGTTGCGGTCAAACTGGTTGCGGAAGTTGTCGGAATAAGTGTTTTTCTTTGGGAAGTAGTTCCACAGTCCCTTGAAGTATAGGCTGTTTAATAGTATGGTGTGTGGCATATCATTGCTCAAATTGTCAACAATAGTGGGAATTAAGCCATTGGTTTGCTTCTTCGACCAACTGTTGATATTGTCGGTCGATTTACCGTCGGCAAAATCAAGCACATCCACCATCGCATCGTATGACGATTGCATATTTTTCTTGTAACTGTCGAGGATAGTGCCGTCAAAATCTTTGTTCACCCAAAGTGAATTGGCAAAGGCTATCTGTGACGAGCACTTGATGTCGGTCAGTGCCTTGTTCATCGTGGCGTAATAACTGTTGATGTCGTCGATGGAAATTCCGTCGCCGATTTTCAGTACAGCGGCAATTTCTTCCAGAGTTTCACCCTCTGCGCCATTGGCAATCATGGCAAGTGCTTGCCCAAGACTGTAGGGTGAAATGAAAGCATTGGTGTTTTCATTATTCACCGCTTTCAACACATCGAATGCGAAATCGTTGGATTGTGATAACACCTTCATTTGTGGAGCCGACAGCTTAATCATATATTGTGCTGGCTCTTCATTTTTCACATTGGGACCGTCGCTTTCATTGCTGCACGACGGTAGCGCCATCATTGCTGATAAGCAGATGAGCAGACAATAATAGAGTGACTTCTTCATTTTGCTGTAATTTTTTATTGGTAATATTAATGTATAGTTTTAGAGGCTTTGGCTAAATTAAACTCTTGTACTATTTTTGTCCAAAGGTAAATACAAATTATTTTAAATGCAAGTATTCACCTCCCCATTTTAAGGTAATTTAGCATATATTCTATTGCGTTGATATATTGGAGATTGGGTGGGTGATGAGAAAAGGCATATCCTGATTGGGGATATGCCTTTTTGAGGGTATTTGATGTTTGTTTTTGGGGCTTTGGGGGTTAGCGACGGCCGCCAGAAACGTCCACGCTGCCACTGTTGCCATTGCTACTGCTGCTTTTTGTGCTGGTGGCTCTTTGTGCTGGTGTGGATTTAACAGTCGTGGTGCTCATAGTTGCTCTTCCTGGGGGTGTGGTGGCAGTTTGTACCGAGGTGCCAGAGGATTTGCGTGATGTTACGCCATTGCCAGAGTTGCCGCCGAAGTCACGGTTTGGACGGTTGCCACCGCTATAGTTGCCATTATTCTTATTGTTATTGTTGCGGTTGTAGTTGCCGTTGCTATTGTTGCTGTTAGGACGCTTGCCGCCGCCGTAGTTGCCGTTGTTTTTGTTATTGTTGTTATGGCGGTTGTAGTTGCCTGGGTTGGCGTTGTTGCCATCGCCAGGGCGTCGGCCGTTGCCCGATGAGTAGTGATGCTTGCGGTTGTCGCGGTTAGCGTCGCGATAGCCTTGGTCGTAGCCACTGTCGTAACCGCTGTTGTAGCCGTTGCGGTATGCGCTACGAGGCAGGTTGTTGGCGCGGCGCACGCTCATTGTGCCATAGGAATCGTATGGGAGATAATACACGTTGTTGTAATAGTAGTAGGTGGTGCCTTCGTAGTAGTAAGGCGATCCATACATCACCACGTCGTTATAACTTGGTTCGTCGAATATGCCGCAAGATGTGGTCACAAGCGCCATGAATGCGAGCATTGCCAATATGTTCATCTTTGCTTTCATAATGCTGTTGTTTTTTTTGATTCTGCAATCTCGTTGTTTGTTGAATAGACAACCGATTGCAGATTTGGTTTAATGAATATTGTTGATTATTTGTATAATTCTTTCTTTAGCCTCACAGGGGTGGAGCCACTGTATATCAGGGTCTTTTGCATACCATGTGAGTTGTTTTTTTGCATATACCCTCGTGTTTTTCTTCATTCGCTCACGAGCGGTGATAAAATCCATGGTGCCATCGAAGTAGGCAAACATTTCCTTGAAACCCACGGTGTTGAGCGAATTGTAGTGCCACAAGTGGTACACGCTCCGTGCCTCTTGCTCAAACCCAGCCTCCATCATGGCATCTACACGGCGGTTGATGCGGTCGAAAAGTTCGGCGCGCTCCATGTTGAGCCCGATTTTCACGATGCGAAACGGCCGCTCTTTCTTGTTGCCGGTGCGAAACGAGGTGTAGGTTTTGCCTGTCTGTCGGCACACTTCCAAGGCGTGAACTATTCGTTTCGGGTTCTTCTTGTCCACGATGGCGAAGTATTCGGGGTCGGATTGCTCCAGTTCCTTCAGAAGTGGTTCCAAGCCGTGTTGCGCCAATTCTTGCTTGGCTTGCGTGCGGATTTCGTCGGTGATGTCGGGCACGATGTCGATGCCCTTGCACACTGCATCCACATACATCATACTGCCACCGCACAGCACCGCATAGTCGCCTTTCGCCCAAAAATTAGGGAGCAGTGCCATCACATCGGTTTCAAACTGCGCCGCGCTGTAATATTCGTCAAGATTCTTAAACGCCACAAAATGATGCTTCACCAGCGCCTGCTCCTCGGCTGTAGGGGCGGCGGTGCCAATGGGGATGTCGCGAAATATCTGCCGGGAGTCGGCGTTGATAATCTCGCACCCCAAATGCCGAGCCACAGCAATGGCAACCGCAGTTTTGCCAATGCCGGTAGGCCCTGTAATCACTATAAGCGTTTTTTCGTTCATTGTTTTTTGGGGAAGTCAACGAGTCAACAGGTCAACGAGTCAACAGGTCAACGAGTTTGGAATTTTCGAGATTTCGATTTTTCGAGATTTCGAGAGCAAAGACTATCGTCTTAACTTCTTTAACTTCTTAACTCCTTAACTTCTAAAAAATCTCCTTAACTTCTAAAATGAAATCTTGTTTCCTTCAAGGGCGGTGATTTGAGCGAGCGATTCCACGCGGTAGCCACCGTCGATAAGTAGTTTTCTGCCGTTTTGGAAAGTTTTCTCAATCACGAAGCCGAAGCCTGCAATTTTGCAGCCAGCCTGGTTTGCCAACTCGATGATGCCTTGGGCTGTGTTGCCTCTTGCCAAGAAATCGTCGATTACCAAAATGCGGTCGTCGGGCTGGAGAAATTCCTTACTTGCGCAGATGGTGACATCAATGTTTTTGGTGAAGGAGTGCACCACGGTCGAAAGCATGTTCTGCATCGTGGATGGTTTCTTCTTCTTGACAAACACCACTGGGCGGTGAGTGGCTATGCCCATGGCTATGGCTGGCGCTATGCCGCTGGCTTCGATAGTCACAATCTTGTTGTAATCACTGTCTTTGAAGCGCTCGGCAAACTCTTTGCCGATAGCCATCATCAGGTCGGGGTCCATTTGATGGTTGATAAAACCATCCACTTTCAGTATGCCACCGTCGAGGCATTTGCCTTCGCTTAGAATACGGTCTTTGAGTAATGGGAAGTTATTCATGCAATGAATGTTTTTACAAAATTAATCATTAATTCCCGAAAATGCACTATATTTGCACCAACTCCTAACGATTTAAATTTCCAGACTATGACAGATGCAATAGGACGCAAAAAATATGACCTCGACCGCACGGTGCGGTTGGTGCTCACTTGCGCAAGTGTAGGCTTGGGCGTGTTTTTGATTAATTACTTGAGTAGCATTTTGTTGCCTTTTGTGGTGGGTTGCCTGTTGGCGTATATGCTGGAGCCGGTGGTGCGATTCTTCATGCGAGTGTTTCATTTGAAAAACCGTATGTTCCCGGCACTGCTCACCATGACGCTTTTCTTTGGCGCACTGTTTTTGGCTTGCTGGTTTTTGATTCCGTCGGTTATCGAATCGTTTGTGGATATGGGCAAACTGCTCGGCAAATACATCACCCACGAGGTGAAATCATCTACCATGCCCGACTGGCTGCTTCAGTTCGTGAACGAGTATCTGAGTGCCGATAAACTGGAGGCGATGTTCTCAAAGGACCAGATTTTCGACTTCTTTAAGAGCGTGATGAGCGGCACGGTGTCGGTGTTGGGCACTACCATTCATTTTGTGCTTGCGGTGGTTTCGTGGCTGGTGGCATTGCTGTATATGTTCTTCGTGTTGCTCGACTACGATATCATTGCTCGTGGATTCAAGGCAAGTGTGCCAAAGCCATATCGCCATACCGTGTTTCGCATCTTCAACGATGTGACAGGCACCATGCGACGCTATTTTCGTGGCCAGGCGTTGGTGTCGCTGTGTGTGGGCATTATTTTCGCCATAGAGTTCTCGATTATCAAACTGCCGATGGCTATAGTGTTTGGTCTTTCAATTGGAGTGATGAATATGGTGCCATATCTCCAACTCGTTTCCATTCCGTTTGCGGCTTTCCTTTGCGTGGTGCAATCTGTGGCTACTGGCGCGCCGCTCTGGCCGCTGTTTGGCTGGACTTTTGCCGCCTACTGCATTTGCCAAGCCATTCAGGATTTGGTGCTGATTCCTCTGATTATGCGTTCGCAAATCGGACTCCGCCCAGCCATCGTGTTCTTGGCGTTGGCGCTTTGGGGCTATGTGTTGGGCTTTATCGGACTGATTATCGCTTTGCCTCTCACTTCGTTGCTCATTTCGTACTACAACGAGTTTATCCTCCATGTGCCTAAAATTCCGTCAGGCAAACGCAAATCCAAAATCGACGAGACGAAAATGGACGCCGTGATTGAGGAAAAGGTGAAACAGCACCTTGAAGAACACATGGACGAATTTTTCGAAGAACACCTCGACGACATCAAACAATCAAAAAACAAATAAATTGCTGTTTTGCCTCAAAATGGGCAGGGAGCCTTGAAGGTGAGGCTTTCCTTGCTGACGGGGTGGGTGAAGGTGATGGCTTCGGCGTGGAGCATGAGGCGTGTGTTGGCGTGTCCGTATAGCATGTCGCCCACGATGGGGCAGCCCAAACCGCTCTTGTGGCTGGCGTGTACACGCAGTTGATGCGTGCGGCCTGTCAGAGGGTAGAACGCAATGCGTGTGCGGTGGTCGGGCGTGTGGCTCAGCACCTCGTAGCGTGTGATGGCGCGTTTGCCGTGCTCGTGGTCCACCATTTGGCGCGGACGGTCGTTGATGTCGGGACGTAGCGGTAAATCAATCACGCCTTCTTTTTCCATCACCATGCCGTCGAGCAGCGCAATATAGCGTTTTTCAATGTTGCGGCTTGCGAAATCGGCTTGCAAAGCGGCATACACCGCATCGCTCTTCGCCAAAATCACGATGCCTGAAGTGCTCATGTCGAGTCTGTGCACCGCTTTCAAATGTGCACCAATCTCTTGTGAAATAATGGTTTGAAGTGAATTGTCGTGCAGGCGGCCAGGCACGGTGAGCATACCGGCAGGTTTGTTTGCCACCACTATCCACGAGTCGGCATAGAGTATCATGTCGTCGGTGGTAGCCATCCTCTTTTCGTGCTGCTGAGGCTCGATGTCCACGCCTCGGAGCATGTGCGAAAGGATAGGGCGGCACTTGCCCAGACACGCCCCATAGTAGTGACCGTGGTGGCGAATCTCCTTTGCTGGCGAATTGCCCCACCAAAATTCGGCGATGCAAAGCGGCTTCAACTGGTGATTGAATGCGTATTGCAGCAATTTTGGCGCACAACACTCGCCAGAGCCCGATGGCGGAATGGCAGATGCTTGCAGTGTGGGGTTGGCTTGGTAGAATGTGGCAAACACGTCAATCAGGTCGCGTCGCTCGCCTTCGCCACTGTTCACCACAAACAATCGGAAAATGCGCTCCTGAAGTGCCTCGCTCATGGTTTTGCGGCGGGCTTTCAGCGCAGATATTTCGCTTTGTAAGCGCGCAATCGCCGCTTTCTTTCCCTCAATGGTGGCATCGTGGCGCTGACGAATACGTTTCAATTCTGCTTTCTGAAATTGGCTTTCAGCGATGAGTGCCTTTTCTTCCTCGGCAGAGAGCACCCCACCTTTGCGGCGCGCCTCCCTGTTAGCCTTCGCCTCGCTCATCGTCAGTTTGTAGGCATTGATAGCAGTGGTTTTTGCTTCCTCCGCCTCTTGCAACGCGCGTTTCGCCATGCGTAGCGAATCCGACGATTCGAGTTGTGCAATCTGTGCGTTGATGGCGGAGATTTGTGCCTCGCCCTGCTTAAATTCGCCGTTGGGCGTAAGCAAATCGTAGATGGGAGGCACGAAATAATCGTGGTTGTTGCTCCCGGCCAAAATTCCCGAATACGCAGCCAGAAAGCCCAATTCGCCACTCGCATCGCTCACCACCAGCACACCAAGCATCTTGCCACGCGCCAGTTCCCCAGCCCATTCCGAGTGCCCAGCCACATACCTTTTCACTTGTTCGGCAGCAAGCACAGCAAGTGGGTGTGGCGCATATTCGAAAGGATTGTTGAGCCGCTCCGGCACCTCAATCCCCCCAATCTCCGCCTCAAACCTATGTAACTTCAAGTCCTCCATCACTCCACAAAATTAACCATTCTGTTTTTTCTTGGATTTCACGAAGATGATGGTTTGGGGTGATTTTGTTTGATGGGTGCGGAGTGTGAGTTTGCCGTCGATCACGGTGGCTGTGTCGCGCACTCCGTTGGTGCCTTTCAGTAATATTGAGCTGAAATTGGCGCCAATGGGTTGCCATTCCGAATAATTCATCTTTTTTGCATTTTGAACCGATGCTCTGCCGCCTTGTGCGATGGTCAGTTCCACCGCTATGCTGTCGGGGGTGGTCCACGTGGCAATGTATCGTTCACATGCCTTCAGGTATGGCTCGGTCACATCGGTGATGCCGTGAAGCACGTATTCGCCCGATTCCTCGCGCGAGATTTTAGCAATCACCACCTTGCCCACGGTGAGCAGTCCTTCGGCTTTTTCTCCATCGGCAGCCTTTTTCGGTTTCAACGCATCGGGGAGCGCCACGTTCACCGTGTCGGGAAATTCGTTCTGGAATTTCAGCACCAGTTGAAGCCGCTCCGCAGTCGATGCCTTGCCAATCACCGCCAACGTGGAATCGGGACCCAACTTCATCACAATCGTATCCGGACGGTCGGCCCTCACATCATCAGTCGCCTTACCGCCACACGACCAAAGCGCAGCCACCATCACCAAAAAACTGAACCAAACCACATTCTTCATCACAATATATATTTTTGATAATTCATTTACAATCGCACCGACACACCAGCAGAGCCACCACATCGCCGCATTAACTCTGCAAAAATACGAAATTAATATCAATTACCCGAATCGAAGAACATGAATAAAAAAACGGAGTTGAAATACAAGTTGCCCAGAAGAAGATATGTAACGAAATTCCTACGTTTTTACAATCATCATTAACTATAATAATTATTAATGGGGCAATTTGCATATCATTTCCTAAAGCTGCTTGATTAAGACAGCCTTCTTCCTGAGTTCGTGAATATTACCGACGGCAGATGCGGAGACAACAGGGGCGCATCTTCAGAAACATCAAGCAACTGCTGAAAATAAAGAGTTTCATTGGCACTTCACGCAATGCTGTTGAGACGCAGATATGGGCCGCATTGTCTACGATGCTGTTGCTTTGTTGGCTAAAACACATCGCCAAGTACAAATGGGGACTCGCCAACCTTGTCGTATCGCTCAGACTGAACACATTCACTAAAATAGAACTCGACAAGTGGCTGGACGAGCCATTTACTCCTCCGCCAGAGCAAGTGGGGGATGAGTAAATATGTCGCAAAAAGGGCTTGAGGGGTTGCGTTCTCTAACAACCTCATTCTCTTTATGCCCGTAATTTATTTAGGACAACATTGCCTAAACTCCTGATGGCTATTGTGGTGATGGTGAAAAATGACTAACTTTGCATTAGAATGACAAAACAGGAACTTGTAGCGAGACTACGCGATAAAGAATGGAAAGATTTTGAGGTCAAGGTCGCTATGTCTAAACTGCCGAAGAATATCAGGGAGACCGTAAGTGCGTTTTCCAATGACTCTGGCGGAAGGGTTGTGCTCGGCGTGAAACAGGCCGGAAAAACAGTTGAGATTAAAGGCGTGGATAACAAAGAGAAACTCGAACAGGATTTTATTGGCAAGCTACGTTTTGAGAAATTCAATAAATTTATTAGTGCATATCTTCATCGCTATAGTATAGACCGCAATAATAAACTGCTTCCTGTCAACAGTTATCAGAGGTTAGCCCATTCATCCCGTTCCCTTACAAACGTCGTAATCCTTATGAATAATTGTGACCAAATTACAGAAATCAATGTCAATGCGTATTATCAGTCTTTTATAGACTGTATGCTATGGAATAAATCGAGTTAAATATAAATGTTTTTAGAATCAAAAATTGTAAATTAGATATGTCTGGTGATATCTTTAGTAATGGAATGAAATGGCTTCGGGCTGACTTCCATCTTCACACAAAAGCAGATAGAGAATTTCAATACTCAGGAGCAGAAACTGAATTTAACGGTCTTTTTGTTGATAGACTTGTTGCAGAAGGGATAAACATAGGAGTGATAACCAATCATAATAAGTTTGATAGAAAAGAATATAACTCATTAAGAAAATTGGCGGTCAAAAGAGATATTTGGTTATTACCTGGAGTTGAACTGTCTGTAAATGATGGAGCTAATGGTATCCATTGCTTAATAGTTTTTGACAAAGACAGTTGGCTGGGAACAGATGATGATTATATAAACCAATTTCTAACATCTGTTTTTGAAGGAATTGCTAATAGAGAAAATGAAAACACATCGTGTAATTGTAATTTAGAAAATGTTCTTGCCAAATTAGATTCACACAGAAATCAAGGACGAGATTCGTTTTTGGTTCTTGCTCATGTCAATCAGGCTAAAGGTTTTTTTCAAGAATTGGATGGCGGAAGGATTCAATCCTTAGCCAACAAAGATATCTTCAAGCAAAGTGTATTAGGGTTTCAAAAATTGACGGATAGAGACACGGAGCAAAACTGTAAGATTTGGCTAAAAGACTGGATGCCTGCAAAACTAAATGGATCCGATTGCAAATCTATTGATAAAGTCGGTAAAGCTCATGTTTCTAATGGAATTGAATTAAAAACATTTGTCAAAATAGGAGATTATAATTTTGAGGCTCTTAAATATGCATTGTTAGATTGCCACTTTCGAGTAACGGATGTTGTTCCAAATCCTACTAAGTCTTATCTTAAATCTGTTACTTTTAGTGGCGGAAAGCTTGATGGTGAAACCATATTGCTATCTCCAGATTTGAATAGTTTTATTGGAATTCGTGGAAGTGGCAAATCATCAGTTATTGAGATTATACGCTACACGCTTGGAATAGAGCTTAATAAAGCTACTGCAGATGCGGATTATAAAAACGAGCTAATTAATTATGTTCTAGGCAGTGGAGGTAAAGTAATATTGGAATTTCATGGATTGGACAATAAAGATTATCGGATTGAAAGGATATTGGGGCAATCTTTATCATTATATTCCGTCGACGGGAATTTAATGGACTGTTCATTGAACGTTGTTCTTGATATGCCAATGTATTTTGGCCAGAAAGATTTATCAAATAAAAAAGACTCTTTTGATTTGAGTCTTATTGAACGAATGATTGGATTTCATTTCGAACAACAAAGACAGACTATCAGAGAAAAAGAGCAGCAAGTAAAATTATGCCTTATTGAACTTCATAAGATTGACTCTGCATCTGATCAAATACCCGAACTCGAAAAGATTATTAAGGATGCCAAACAAAAGCTTAAGGTATTCAAAGAAAATGGGGTTGAAGAAAAATTGCGACTTCAAACACAGTACGAAAACGATATCCGAAAGTTAGAACAAAAAATCACAATAATCTCAAATCTCCAAACAATCATAAATGAAAAATTAGACAATACGGAGATTTGGAAATTACTTGATGGTTGCGAAGCCAACAACGAGATATTTTCATCTGTTAATACAATACTCGATAAAGGAAGAAACATTGCTGAATCAATACTAAACCAATCCATTCAATTGAAGGAAATAATTAGGCTCTTGAATGAACAGCTTAAGCTTCTGAAAGATAAAGCAGAGTCTATGCAGGAGGATTTCGCTCAAATAAAGCGAGAATTAAATTCTGATTCTGTGAACCCCGATGATTTTTTACAAATTAATAGAGTTTTATCAGATTCGGTTCAGAAGATGGAGGAACTGAAAGCTATTGATTTGAAGAGAAGCGAACTTAAAATAAAATTACTAGCATCATTAGATAGCCTAAATGATGCATGGCGCACGGAATTTCTTGAATTAGAGAAAGAAGTTAATAGAGTCAGCAATGCCAGTGCTAATCTTGACATCCAAGTGGAATTTAAAGGCAGGAGGAAAGATTTCATGAGTCATCTCAAGAACTTTGTTCGCGGAACAGGAATGAGAGATAATACATGTCAACGTATTGTTGAACAATTCAAAGATTACATAGAAATCTATAAAGAATGGGATAGATTCAAAGGTATGTTGAGTGATTCGATTAGCAGTGAAATAATAAAAAGATTTGAAGATAGCATTGAAGAACTCCTTACATATAAAGTAGAGAATAAGGTGACAATCAAGTATAAAGGGAAAGAGCTATCAAGACATTCATTAGGTCAACGAGCATCGGCTCTTATCCTGTTCCTCCTTGCTCAGCAAGAGACTCATATTCTTATTATCGATCAGCCCGAAGATGACTTGGATAATCAAACTATTTATGATGAAGTAATTAAGGAAATTGTTAACTTAAAACCAAATATGCAATTTTTGTTTGCGACACATAATGCAAATATCCCAGTATTGGGTGAGAGCGAGAAGGTTATCGCTTGCAATTTTGAAGAATCCTCTAAAATCAATATAGTTGAAGGCTCAATTGACACTCCTTCAATTCAAAAATCAATTGTCTCTATTATGGAAGGAGGCGAAGAAGCATTCAATCGTAGAAAGGCCATTTATAACATTTGGAAGATAAAATAAAATAGAGTAAAAACGTGATGATAGTTTAGCATCCCGAAATGTCATAAATAACCAGAGCGTAGTTTACATGACTTGTTATTAGCATTAGAATTCGCATATTCAATAATTTTTGTAGCTATATACTCTGCCATTTTGACCGGTACGGCATTTCCAATAGCTTGTTCTATTGCTCCATTGTTTCCTACGAATGTAAAAGATTCGGGAAATGTCTGCACGTAGCTTCTTTCTTTTGTCGTTAGCGGACGTACTTTTGATAAATCGGATGTTTTATCTGCGGGATGAATCGTGTAATTACTTGGAATAGGTCTATTTACACTTCGTATTGTACTACAAGGCTCATCAATAGAGAATATGCCCCTTCGTTTGTAGTTTCTGGGATGCTGATAGATGAACTCTGTGTCAATCTTATCCTTGAAATACTTACGAATTGTCATACGTTCTTTGCTCAATCCATCAATCATATGTTGGAGCATGAAATCATCATCTTCCCATAAGCAGCCTATTACAAAATAACGTTTACGCATTTGCGGAACATGCATATAAGAGGCATCCCAAACGCGTTTTGTAATACCATATCCAGCACTCTTAAATATATTAAGAGCTTCGGAAAAAATTGGTGACCGCTCAATAGTATAGACATTTTCCATCACAAACCATTTGGGTTGAACTTTAGCTATGATATGGCTATAGACGCGTGTCAGATTTGCTCGATTTCCAGTCAGGTTTAGTTTACCGGCTATCGAAAAATCTTGACAAGGAGGCCCCCCTATAATAATATCTGGAGACATAGCTTTTAATTCATCTGTAATATTGTCAACGGCCAAATCACGTTTATATATTGGGTGATTAAAATTACGCCTATAAATGTCTATTGCTGGTTGCCAATTATCATAAGCACCAACAATTTCAAACCCTGCATTTTGAAAACCAAGGCTCATTCCACCGCAACCGGCAAACAAATCAACAAGTTTCATGCTCATTAATGTATTCTTTTATGCAATTCGCAATATATTCTCCCAATTTTACGGGTACTGCATTACCTATCGCTTGGTTGAGATTCGTCTTTGTTCCTTCCCATATAAAATCTTTGGGAAAGGTTTGAATCCAACTTCGCTCTTGAGGTGTAAGAGAACGAATGTCGGAAGTAAGAGGAACTGGATCTGCAGGGTGTCCCTTATAACCTTTAGGAACTGGCCGATCAACCCCTCTGATAGTCATTGAAGGTTCGTCAATAGAGTAAATGCCCCTACGTTTATAAGATGTGGGCACGCGAAAGTAATATTCAAAGCCAAGTGTATCTCCGAAGTATTCGCGCATTGTCATGCTCTTATCATTCAGATTGCGAGTAAAAATAGCCATGGCATCATTGTCTTTGCCATCCAAAATACCAAACGTAATGTAGCGTTTGCGAATTTGCGGCACCCCACATTTGCTTGCATCAATAGTTAGTTGAGTAAGACCATAACCGGCATTCTTAAATATTCTATTGACAACTTTCAGTGTCTCACTCTTTTCAATAACAGCTACATTCTCCATAAGAAAATATTTGGGACGAATACGCTCTACTATGCGTGCGTATGATATGGAAAGAGCGGCTCTACCCTTAGTCTCATCACGATGCCCTGCTGTAGAATAATCTTGGCAAGGTGGACCACCAATAATGATATCTGGAGACAAAGCCTCTATATCGGTTAGGTTTGTCAAATCACTAAGGTCTCTTTTGTAAACAGGATGATTGAAATTCTTTTGATATATATTTAAAGCCGCATCCCAATAATCAAAAGCTGCAACAATGTTGAAATCTGCCTGTTGGAAACCCAAAGATAGACCTCCACAACCACAAAACAAGTCTATGACTTTGAATGTCTTTATATTCATGTCAATTAAGTGTTAAGCAAATTTTTATACATTTGTAAAAGGCATACTATCATATCGTTCTCTGTAATATCCTCACAAAAACCGTATGCCGCTCTTACTGCAGCGTCATTCTTTAAATGCGCTGAACGGAGAGCATCTGGCATTGTGTCGTTATCGTAGAGGTCTGATAATGAACAATTAGGATAGCTTTCTCGGACTTTTATAATATTTGATGCTGTTTTTTCGATATTCTGTCTCTGCTTACTTGTTGGAGATGGCCAAGGGAAATTATTAAATACAATATTTGTACTATAACGTGGACGGAAGTCCTTGTAACCACACACTCCCTTTGTCCACACCATGTGAACAATACTTTGTAGCACTCCGAAGTGATAGTAGGTTGCGTTAGGCATCAACTTCACAAGGTTACTAAATAATTTCTGTTTTGCAGATTCTACAGATATATATACCATCGGGATGTATTTTCTATCTTCTGAAGATACTTCTGGAATAACAATAAAATCGGCTTCAGGTACATTTGTTACATGGAATTTTGTTGGGAAATTTGCTAACTTTCTCGTACTAGAATCAGTACTTTTTGCTCTAAATTCACGAACTTTCTTAATTAGTTCCCTGCTCATCGGCATCTTTTTCAGTTCGGAAGGGTTACACTTGGCAAGCCATAGGAAATAGCGCTTTTTACCCTTTATAAGTTCATCAGCACCATACCATTCCATGAAATACTTTTCTGATTCTGGTTCCAAATGCACAAATTCATTCTTTTTAGCAGGCTTGAACAAGAAATTTGAGTTGTCTATCGGCTTGTTGCCTATTCCTGTTTCAGGCACACCACATAATGGGTGGTTACGTGAGGAGACCAATATAGTCTCCTCATCACGCAGGTACGGACTTATGTTAGTCGCAAATTGTGGATGTGAGGTTTCTGAATAAATTACTTTTTTGTTGGAAACTTGACACGAAAACCCAATTACAGTGCAATGAACTTGAGCTTTCTTTTTCGATTCACTATTCCACACAAAAGGGAGATAAGCATAATTGATATTAATATTATACTTGTTAATAAGCGCATCCCATAATAGTGAAACCTGTTCACCACGAGTTATATTAATGGTTGTCACAAAAGACACTCCAATATGTGTGTCTTGTATATAGCGCGATGCTTTGTAAAACCAGCCACTCACGAAATCCATATTTCCAGGTCTCAGACTATCCTGGCCAATGACTTTCAGCAAGTCTTTCTTTTGGTCGTTTTTTCGGCTTTTTTTCCCTTTAAAGGGAGGGTTACCAATGATATACGAGAGGCTTTGCTTATTAATAAGTTCATTCCAATCTGTGGTCAGAGCATTGCCACATTCTATGTGAGAATAGCTTTTCAATGGCAATAACTCTAAATCACGTGAAACTATATGCTCTGTCTCGTTCATCATCTGTGCCTCTGCAATCCATAGTGCGGCCTTAGCTACAGTAACAGCAAAATCGTTAATTTCAATACCATAGAAATTTTCAATTGACACCTTTATAGTGCTTAATTCGGTCGATAAATAAGGTGCGCCAGATTCAGTCAGTAATTTAATTACTTGATTTTCCAAACGTCGTAATGATAGATAAGTTTCAGTAAGGAAATTACCGGAACCACAAGCAGGATCCAAAAATGTCAACGAAGCAATTTTGTCTTGGAATTCAATAAGTTTTTGTTTACATTTTTTTTCAACTCTTTCTTTTAATATTAAGTTGAATTCATCCTTTAATTCGTTAAGGAATAAAGGATCGATAACGCGATGAATGTTCTCTACAGAAGTGTAGTGCATACAACCCATTTCGCGTGTCTCAGGGTTCATTGTATCCTCAAACAATGCACCAAAAATAGTAGGCGATATGCCACTCCAATCAAAGCCTGCACTACATTCGTTAAGAAGAAGGTCAGCTATTTCAGATGTGAAAGTTGGAATCTCAATATCCGTTGCTGCGAACAAACCACCATTGACATACGGGAAAATATTTAATTCCTGTTCATATTTATCACGCTCCTCAAATGGAGTATTGAGCACTTCAAATAAAGATAGGAGTGCCTTGCGCATCTGAGAAGGTTTAAAGGAATGCATATAATTATAGAATACTCCATGATTTTCTCCAAACAGACCACTGTCTTCTGCGAATAAGCAGAAAACCAACCGCACGCATAGAATGTTCAGAGAGCGCAATGATTCTGAAGTATAAGGATTAATGTACCTTTTATGCAATTCATCATACATTTTTCCTATAAGTTCTCCGGCCTTAATGGATAACTCCTTTTCGCGGCGCAAGTTTATTTCGGCATCATCTACCAAAAACCTAAGAAGATAATACTCTCGTTCTAAATCCTCCAACTTGACTTCAAATGGTTCACCATTAGGCTTTTCCATATCATATACAAGGAAGGACTTAAAATTACAAGTAACAATCCATCTTGGACGCTCGGAATATTTCATGCCAGTTGAATACCGCAATGCTTGCTCATAAGGAGTTAGCTCTTCTTTATCGCTTTGCTTCTTCGCCTTATGTAAGTTTTCTGTTGAGGACTTTTGTTCAATAAGAACTTTTGTGGAATGTATGTATGCATCAATAAATTTAGCATTTTTTAGACGTACGGGCAATTCAAACGATATAAAGTTAGCCGGTGTTTCTATGTCAAAAACATCGTGTAGAAGCTGATACCAAAATGTTTGGCTTTCACTTCGTTCGTGCCCTTGATTTGTCCATGTTTCTACAAATCGTTTTGCGGCTTTCTTATGTATATTTATCATCATGCCAATATTATAATCTTTAATATGTTATATAGGATTTCATCCTAAGAAATCTGAGGTGTGTTTTTGTGCCTCAATGTCTCTGGTCAAATCGGTATAATTACATTTTAGGACTTCTGTAATCTTAAAATATCATTTCAAATAACGGTTGAGAATATTTGTAGCCCACTTCGATACCGTTGCAGGATTCTTGCCGACCTCGACCTGTTCTGCTAACCACTTATTTGTATGATTACGTTCAGCCTGCATGACTTTAATTCGATTTGAATTCTTAGTTGTCATACTATATATTCTATTATATGTGCAAAGGTATAAATTAAAAACGAAAACGGGAGGAGAATACGCAAAAAATACGAGTTAAAAGTCAAACATATGAAGTTGCTTTCATTTTAATGAAATCAAGACTAAGCTTTAAATATTCGTGTGTATTAAAAATCGGCGAGTCGCGAGCTGATTTGCCCCAGACTGAACAGGCGGCAAGTTACTTTTCTGTGGTAAAACGCAGTTTTATCCGGAGGGGGGGAAGTACAACTTGCTTGACAAATTTTAAAGGTTCGCCCCGGTCAGGTTCGTTCAAGCCTCGCCTTCGGACAGCGAAATTAACACGTTCCGATTACTAACACACAAATTCCGAACATGGTTTTTGTATCACCATCCGGAATGTAATGGTTGTCTGATACTCATATAATCACGGTATATGATATTCACATTATCCGATGGCTCATATATCTTGTAAAACGGTTATGGCACATCATTTATATAATTACATATAGCCATAATGAGGTGAAACAAGCATATTATTATCGGATTATCAGCCGTAGAGGTGGGTGATTTTTGGGGGAATTTGGGGTGGGGATTTGGTGGTGTGGGGGAAATTGGCTATATTTGTAAATTAAACCCAAATCGGTCATTAGGCCGTATGAGGATTTTTTAGATTACTTCTTGCGGTCTTTCGGCTTTTATAAGATGCCTTTTGCTTGTTTTTAATTCGTAATAGCTCGCTATCACTCATTAAAAGACAAACAAAAATCATTCTTCTAAAAATCCGAAATACCACAAACCCTAATGCCCGATTTGGGTTAATGACTTTAAGAAATGGATAAACTACCCCAAGACCCGTTTATGCTCTTTAGCTATGTGAATACGCAGCTTCGTGATGTGTATAGTTCACTCGACGAATTTTGCAAAGCAACTGATGTGGACCGTGATTGGCTCGAAAAAAAGTTGAAGGACGCAGGATTTGAGTACAGCGAGGAGCTGAACAAATTTTGGTAATAAAAAACATTTAATATTATGGATTACAAGACTTTGCGCAAACGCGCGCTGATTTTTGATTTTGTGGCGATAGCCGTGGCTGGTGCTGTGCTTTACGCAGGGCAGAGTCTGCTTGTGCCTGGTTGGGTGCTGGTGTTTGGCGCTCTGATTTCGGTAGGTGCTTTGGTGCTTGCCCTTAAGTTTTCGTTTGCTGCTCGCAAACTGGCTCGTGAAGAATTTGAGCGTGTGGTGAAGGAAATGAAACTTCAACAAATTGATAAAGAAGAAAAAAAATAATATGAAATTCATTTCTTGGAATGTGAACGGACTTCGCGCGGTGGTGGGCAAGGGTTTCGCCGAAATCTTTGCTTCGCTCGATGCCGATTTCTTCTGTTTGCAAGAAACGAAGATGCAAGCCGGTCAACTCGATTTGGCATTCGACGGCTATGAGTCGTATTGGAACTACGCCGACAAGAAAGGCTACAGCGGAACGGCGATTTTCACCAAGCACACTCCGTTGAGCGTAACCTACGGCTTGGGCATTGATGAGCACGACCACGAGGGACGTGTGATTACGCTCGAAATGCCCGATTTCTACCTCGTGACTTGCTACACGCCCAACAGTCAGGACGGTCTGCGCCGCCTTGACTACCGCATGACGTGGGAGGACGATTTTCGCGCCTACTTGCAGGGGCTCGATGCCAAGAAACCTGTGATTGTGTGCGGCGACTTGAATGTGGCGCACAAGGAGATTGATTTGAAAAATCCAAAGACCAACCGCAAAAACGCCGGTTTCACCGACGAGGAGCGTGAGAAAATGACCACGCTCTTGGGCGCAGGATTCACCGACAGTTTCCGCTTCTTCTACCCCGACCTCACCGATGCCTATTCGTGGTGGAGCTACCGCTTCCGTGCGCGCGAGAAGAATGCGGGGTGGCGTATCGACTATTTCCTCGTGAGCAACCGCCTTGCCGACAAAATGGCTTCTGCCACCATTCACAACGAGATTTTCGGCAGCGACCACTGCCCCGTAGAACTCGTACTCAACGACTAACTCACACACTACTTTTACAAAATAAAAAATCACATTTAGACTATCAAATCTAAATGTGATTTTTTTTATGCGGAAAAAATTCCTGTGGGTTAGTATTCCACTTCGTTGTTCATCATCTTGTGGGTGTCCCATGGGGCTGGGTCGCCGCCGAGGTATTTGTGGAACCATTCGAGGTGGGCGTTGTAATACACTGGCATCGAGTTCATGGTGTCGGGCCAGTGGCCGTCGTTGCTGAACACAATCAGGCGTGATGGAATACCGAGGGTTTGCAGCACGCTAAAATACTGTATGCTTTGGGTGTAACTCACACGGTAGTCGCGTTCGCCTGTGAGAATGAGCGTTGGAGTCTTGAAATTCTCCACATATTCCGATGGCGACCACTTTTTGTAAAGTTCAGAGTTCCAAGGCTGGCCTTTAAGGTCGAAATTAGGGAACCAGAGTTCTTCGGTAGTGCCCCACATCGAACGCAGGTCGTAAAGGCCCATCATCGAAGCCAAGCACTTGAATGGGTGGTCGTGGCCTTGCAGCCAGTTCATGAAATAGCCACCGTAACTCCAGCCCATTGCGCCCATGCGGTCGGCATCCACATAAGGGAGTTTGGCAAGTGCCTCGGTCACCTTAATCACATCTTCGTAAGGCTTACCGCCCCAGTCGCCCGAAATGCTGGTGGTGAAGTCCTGACCGTAGCCAGTAGAGCCGTGAGGGTTGGGGTAAGCAATCACATAGCCTGCGCCTGGATACACCTGCCAATCGGCACGGAACGAGTTCATCCACTGCATCTGTGGGCCACCATGCACATTAATCACCAAAGGATATTTCTTGTTGGGGTCGAAATCGTGGGGCTTGACCACAAACACCTGAATCTTGGCACCTTCTGCGCCTTCCACCCACATCACCTCGCTTGGGCGAATGTCCACCTCGTCTTCCAACTCTTGGTTGAGAAAGGTGAGTTGCTGTTCGGTCTTGCCGCCGTTCTTCATGCGATAGAGTGCCGAAGGCTTGCCTGTGGTGGAGTAAGTGTAGTAGAGATAGCCGTCGTTGCCGAGGCAGAAAGTGGCAACGGCACGGTCGGGCAACACTTTGGCGTGCTTGCCGCTTTTCACGTCCACCTTATAGATGGGCACTGCGCCCAATTCCTGCACCCCGAAATAAATGCTCTTGCTGTCGGCAGTCCAAAGGTAATCGTCGTTCACCCAGTTGTCAATATCCTCGGTCAGCACTCGCTTCTCGCCAGTAGCGCGGTCGTAGAGTGCCAAGCGGAAGCGGTCGCTTTCGTGGCCAGGCACCACTTGAAAGCGGTAGGCGATGTAGCGGCCGTCGGGCGAGTATTTTGGCGTGCCGTCCCAAGCCTTGTTGTCGGCGGTGATACATTTAGCCTCACCACCAGTCACAGGCACAACGAACAAGTCGGCGTTGGTGTTCGCCTCTGGGTGGTCGGTGTGGTTGCTGATAAAGCAAAGTTCCTTGCTGTCGGGCGAAAAGGCGAAGCCTGGAGCATTGCCCCAAGTGGGAGCCGAAAATTCGCCAGGAGTGACATCGGTATAGGTCTTTTCAGCGATATTGTAAACGATGATATGGCTGTAGCGGCCATCGGCATAGTCGGTCCAATGGCGGTAAAAGAGTTTGTCGGCAATGTGGCCTTGCACCGAGCCCTCGGTTTTCTTCTTCCAGCGAGCGGCATTAGCCTTGCCGTCGGCACCGAGGTCGGGATAAACTTCGGTGGCGAAAGCCAAGAGGTTGCCGTCGGGGCTAAGCACTGCGCCCGACACGCCCAACTCGTAGTTGGTGATTTGCTCCGTGTCGCCAGTGGCAACATTGCGGCGGAACACCTGTGGCAATTTCACCTCCTTGTCATCTTCGGCGATGGTGGTGCCAGTGGCTCCGTAGTAAATCCACTTGCCATCAGCCGACCATTGTGCGTTGCGGCTCTTGCCGTCAATCATTGGGGCAAACTCTGGAGTTTTGCCCTTGGTGTCGAGTCTCATCAGATTGATGCTCGTGTTGGTCTTGTGATTTTTCAAATCCTGAGCGGTGACATTGAACGCCAAAGTCTTGCCGTCGGGACTCAAAGCCAATGCGCTCACACTCTTGGTGCGATACACGTCTTGAATGGTGAATGCGCGCTTTGCCGCGCCTGTTTGTGATAGTGCCATCGTCGCAATGGTTGCTAATATGATTTTCTTCATACTCAATGAATTATTGATTATTTTTATGTGGTTAGAATACTTTTTCGAAAGCGTTTCGCTCGCCGTCTTTCACCATGATCATGCCACAGCGAGTGAAACCGATTTTGGGCAGAATGTGGAGCATTTCCAAGTTGTCGAAATTGGTGTCGATGCGCATACTCTCGCGGCCCATGCGCTTGCTCTCGTCGATGAGCATAAGCAGAAACGCCGAGGCAAGTCCCTGCCCGGTGCGACCGTGGTCGATGCCCAGGCGGTGCACCACCGTGTAGCGGCTGTTGGTGGAATTGCTGTCGGTGAGCCATTCTCCGTCCCAAATATGGTCGTAGCAAGGGTCGCCAGCGGTGATAAAGGCACAATAGCCCACCACTTGGGTGCCATCAAGCAGCACCCAACCTTGCCCTATTTCGATGTCGGAAGCCACGGTGTCGGGGTTGGGGTAGCCATACTGCCACTGGTCGCGCCCGGCACGCCGCATCACCTCAATCTCCCCATTCAGAATTTTCCAAATCACGGGAATGTCGTGTTCGGTGGCACGGCGAATGTGAAGCACGTGGTTATTCTTCGTCGTCATCTTCTTCAATTGGGGTGTTGAGCAGTTGCTCTGCGTCGTCGAAATCTTCGGGCTTTACCACCACGCGCCACATCCCCTTATCGCTGCCACGGAGCAGGGTGCTGGCTGTGTTGTCGCCCAAAACTCCAGCCTCGATGCCATTGGCACTGAGCATACCTTTCACGATGCTGGCCTCAACTTCGCTCTCGAATTGAGCCAATACTTTCAAATCATCTTCGTTAGCCATAGTAGTGAAGTTTTATGATTATTTGATATTACGTTTGTTGAGTTCGGCTTGATAGCGTTGTGCGTTGGCGTTGTGCGAGCCAAGGTCAGTGGCAAAATCGTGATACCCCGAAAAGTCGCTCTTTGCGCACATGAAAATGTAGTCGTGCGGCTTGCTGTCGAGAATTTGGTCGATGGTCGCCTTTTCGGGCAAGCGGATTGGACCTGGTGGCAGACCAGCCACACGATAGGTGTTGTAGGGCGAATCGTAGGCGCACATGTCGTGCGTGATGCGGCGAATGCTGAAATCGCCAAGGGCAAACTTCACGGTAGGGTCGGCTTGCAGACGCATCTTCTTTTGCAGACGGTTGATATACAGGCGCCCCACCTTGCCACGCTCGTCGCTCTTTGAGGTTTCTTCCTCGGCGATAGATGCCACAATCACCACCTCGTCGGGTGTGAGACCTAATTTCTTCGCCTTTTGAGTTCGCTCATCGTTCCAGAATTGCACATAGTAGTTATACATGTTTTTCAGCAATTTTTCTGGCGTGATGTCCCAATAGAATTTATAACTGTCGGCAAGCAGAATGCAGCCGATGTTGTCGGGCGTGTGGTCAAGTCTGGCGCACACCTCCGGATCGGCAAGTGCCTTCAGAAAATCCTTCTTGCTGGGCTCGAACTTATTGCCGGCACGAGTGGCAAACTCATCGAGCGTGCGCACATTGTTGAAGGTGAACTTCAATTCCGACGGCTCGCCCCTGCGGAGCGTGTAGGCGGCCATCAATGCCGTTTCGCCCTTCGCAATCTTAAACGCACCGTGCCTGTATTCCACCTTCATGCCACTCACCTTGAGCAACGTGGATACACGGCTGGCGAACGTATCGTCGGTGTTCTTCTTCAGCGAGTCGGTAAGAGCCTCCATTGTGGTGCCCTTCGGAATATAGATAATGGTGTCGGCGCTTGCTTTCGTAAGCACGAATGGCAGCGAAACGGCAGCCATAGCCACCAGCACCACCGCCACAACCAGCAGCACCCTCTTATGCTTATCCACAAAAGATGATTTTTTCTTTTTCCTCGATTTAGTCGTTTTTGCCATTTTTGTTTGAATTGTGTTTGTGAAAGCAAATTTACACTTTTTTTCCGAGAACTGGTGTCAATGAATGTAAAAACACCTGCCTGTACACCCAAATCGGGCAAACAAGTCGCCAAAACAGCGGTTTTTTCAAGAAAAAAGCACAAAAGTGAAGAAAAGTTGCAAAAAGTTTTGCGACTTTGAAAAAAAAGCGTAACTTTGCACTCGCTAAAAGCAAATCAGCACAAAGCACTGGAGAGGTGGGTGAGTGGCTGAAACCAGCAGTTTGCTAAACTGCCGTAGGAGTAATCCTACCGCAAGTTCGAATCTTGTCCTCTCCGCATCAAACGGTTGTGATTTATATCGCAGCCGTTTTTTGTTTTTATGCCGGCTCCAAACTCACCTGAGCGTCGGTATTTGGGTTCAGTGGAAAAATACTGGGGGACTGAAACAAAAACATAAAAAAAACAGCCTTTTAGCGATGCCAGTGCTTCGCACCTGTCGTTAGTGCTGTGGCATGTCTG
>OJAM01000314.1_pt1 | contig 23162 bp, 16 predicted proteins | sample 1589071 | NCBI WGS metagenome assembly OJAM01 (sample SAMN03283243) | human gut metagenome | biome: human-associated habitat; material: feces | host: Homo sapiens | place: Peru | collected 2012
CGCCGAAGAGCTGCGTTACCCCTACTACGCGCACGGCCTGTCCGAGATTCTTGCCTCGCGCGGCGAGGCGTTCTCCGGCATCGTCAACGGCATCAACATGGCGCTGTTCGACCCGGAAGAGAACCCGAATCTGGCCGAGCATTACAGCATAAAGACCATGCGCGAGGGTAAGACCGCTAACAAGCTGGCGCTCCAGCAAAGGCTCGGCCTGCCCGAGGACAAGGACACGGCGCTGCTCGTCATGGTGACGCGCCTCGCCGGGCACAAGGGCATCGACCTGCTTTGCTACATTGCCGAGCGGCTGCTGCAGCGGCGCGTGCAGCTCGTGATCATCGGCACGGGCGAGGAAAAATACGAGTGGTATCTGAATACCCTGCGTGACCGCTTCGGCGACAAGGTCTCCGTCAATCTGCTCTTTGACGGCGGACTGGCCAATCTGGTCTACGCGGCGTCGGATCTGTATCTCATGCCGTCGAAGTCCGAGCCCTGCGGCCTGTCGCAGCTCATCGCGATGCGCATGGGCTCCGTCCCGGTCGTCAACGCAACAGGCGGACTCAAGGATACGGTCTGGCCGTATAACGAAGCGGATGAGACGGGGCGCGGCTTTACCTTCCAGAGTTACAATGCAGACGATTTCCTCGCCGCCATTGACCGCGCGCTTGCGCTGTACTATAATGAGCCGGAAAAATGGCTGCGCCTCGCCGAAAATAATATGGCGGTCGATTCCAGCTGGGAAGTTCCGGCGCAGAAATACATGGCGCTGTTCCAGAACGTCTGCGGACAGTAAGCGCCCTTGAAAAAGATATTAGAGAAAAAGGACATATAGAAGCATGACAAAAGAGAACCTTCTTCAGCACTTACAGGAATGCTGCGACCGGCTGTTCGGCTGCTCGCTCGAAATGGCGACGGAAAAACAGGTATATCGCGCTGTATGCGTCGCCGTGCGCGAGCTTCTGGAGGACGACCGCCGTGCGTTTGTTGAGCAGACGCGTGCAGAGCAGCGCAAGCAGGTCTATTATATGTCGATGGAATTTCTGGTCGGCACGAGCCTGCGCAACAACCTGTACAACATGGGACTTCTGGAACCGGCAGGGGAGATCCTGCATGATCTCGGCTTCAGTCTGGAAAGCCTCTGCGCGCTTGAGCCGGATGCCGGACTTGGCAACGGCGGCCTGGGCCGTCTGGCCTCGTGCTATATGGACGCAGCGACCGGTCTGAATTATCCCGTGACCGGCTTCTCCATCCGATATGAGTTCGGCATCTTCCGCCAGAAGATCGTCGACGGCTGGCAGATGGAATTCCCGGATAACTGGCTCGAAATGGGCGATGTGTGGCTGCATACCCGCAAGGACGACGCTGTAGAGGTTCGCTTCGGCGGACAGGTGCACGAGTGGATGGACGGTGACAAGTTCAAGACCGCCCAGACAGGCTATCAGTCCGTCATTGCTGTCCCGCACGATTTGTACATTTCCGGCTATGGCTCCAAGGCCGTCAACAAGCTTACGCTCTGGAGCGCCAGTATGCCGCAGAGCTTTGACATGAACGCGTTCTCGCGCGGCGATTATGTCCGCGCGCTCGAGCAGAATACCATGGCCGAGGCCATTTCGAAGGTTCTCTATCCGGCAGACGACCACATCAACGGCAAGCGTCTGCGTCTGCGCCAGCAGTATCTGCTGGTGTCCAGCTCACTGCAGTCGATCCTGAACGAGCATCTGAAAAATTACCATACGCTTGATAACCTGGCTGACAAGGTTGCCGTGCACATCAACGATACGCATCCGGCACTCTGCGTGCCAGAGCTGATGCGCCTGCTGGTCGACGAGCACGACTACAGCTGGGAACGCGCGTGGGAGATCACCTGCGCGACGCTTTCCTACACCAACCATACCGTCATGGCCGAGGCACTTGAGCGTTGGCCGGTCGATCTGTTCCGGGAGCAACTGCCGCGCATTTACGCCATCTGTCAGGAGATCAACCGCCGCCTCATGGAAAAGCTGCACTGCGTCTATCCGAACGATCCCGGCAAGTGGGAGTATATGGCCGCTGTCACGAACAGCGAGGTCCGCATGGCGAACCTCTGCCTGGCCTGCTGCCATAAGATCAACGGCGTTTCGCAGCTGCACACGGAGATCCTTGAAAAAACCATCTTCCGGGATTATTATAATCTCGATCACAGCCGCTTCCTGAACATCACAAACGGCATTGCGTACCGCCGCTGGCTGTGCCAGTCGAACCCGGCCCTGACCGGCTATCTGCAGTCGCTCATCGGCGACGGCTTCCTGAACGACGCGAACGCGCTCGAAGCGCTGCTCCAGTACCGTGACGATCCTGATGTTCTGGAAAATCTGCAGGCCATCAAGCGCAAAAACAAGGTACGCCTTGCCGCTTATATCGCGAAGCACAACGGTGTCAATGTCGATCCGGATTCGATCTTCGACGTGCAGGTCAAGCGCCTGCATGAATACAAGCGGCAGCTGCTGAATGTCCTGCATATCCTGACGCTTTACAACGATATCAAGGATCACCCGGAAAAGCCGGTCTATCCGCAGACATTCATCTTCGCGGCCAAGGCCTCCGCAGGCTATTATCTGGCCAAGCAGATCATTTCGCTCATCGTCGCCGTTTCCAATCTTGTAAACTCTGACCCGCAGGTGCAGAACAAGCTCAAGGTGGTCTTCATTGAAGACTATAAAGTCTCGCTGGCCGAGATCATCATCCCGGCTGCTGACCTGTCCGAGCAGATCTCCGTTGCGGGTAAGGAGGCCTCCGGTACCAGCAACATGAAGCTGATGATCAATGGCGCGGTCACGCTCGGCACGCTCGACGGCGCAAACGTCGAGATTCGTGAGCGCGTGGGCGACGAGAATATGTTCCTGTTCGGCATGACGGCCGACGAGGTGCAGGCGCTGTGGCAGCGCGGCTATGACCCGCGCCAGTTCCTGACGCCGGAGCTTGACAGAGTTCTGCAAATGCTGACCTCCGGCGTGCTGGGGCAGCGCTTTGACGATGTCGCCGCTTCGCTCCTGACGCCGCGCTTCGGCGCTGCCGACAGCTACATGACCGTCGCGGACTTTGCAAGCTACAAGGCTGCCAAGGCGCACGCGGTCGAGGTCTATCAGGACCGCACCCGCTTTGCAAAGATGTCCCTCACAAACATCGCAAGAGCCGGCATTTTCTCCTCCGACCGCTCGGTCGAGCAGTACGCCAGGGAAATCTGGGATCTGTAAGCACCACAGCAAATATTCCGAAGGGGCCGACAAGCATCGTCGGCCCCTTCCCTGATGAAATGGACGGTACGCCACATGAGAATTCTATTCGACAGCAAGCTTTCGCAGTTCAAAACGCCCTTCGGAACGCTCAAACGGCAGGAGGTCTGCACGCTGCACATCATGATCCCGTGCTCCTGCCGCACAACGGCGGTCGGCCTCGTTTTGCAGGCGGAAAACGGTGCGGAGCTGCGCCGTGTCCCGTTTGCAAAGCAGTCAGACGATACGCTCTACGATACCTGGGGCGGAGAGCTGACGATTTCCGATGCCGGACTGTATTTCTATTACTTCCATATCACCACGCAGGATGGCGCGTTCCGCCTGTTCAAGCAGGGCGAAAGCGACACGAACATGGAAGACGGCGGCCTCTGGCAGATCAGCGTTCTGGAGGAAAAATTCCCCGTCCCGGACGACTGCGCGGGCGCAATCATGTATCAGATCTTCCCAGACCGCTTTTTTCAGGCCGGAGTTTGTGACCTGACCGGGAAGATCACGCCCTATTGGGTGCATGAGAACAAGGACGACGTGCCGGTCTATCTGCCGGATGCCAACGGCGAGGTGCTCAACAACGACTTTTACGGCGGAAATCTGAACGGCATCCGCGAAAAGCTTCCGTATCTGCACGCGCTCGGTGTGGAGATTTTATATCTCAATCCGATTTTCTATGCATGGTCAACGCACCGGTACGATACCTGTGATTACAAGCGCATCGACCCCATGCTCGGCACGGAGGCGGATTTCCGCGCGCTCTGCGGCGCGGCGCACGCGCTGGGCATGAAGATCATTCTCGACGGCGTATTCAGCCATGTCGGCAGCCGCAGCGCGTATTTTCAGCAGGCGATCCATGACCCGGCCTCGCCGTACCGCGGCTGGTTCCGGTTCAAGCAGTATCCAAACGTCTACGACAGCTGGTGGGGGATCACGACGCTGCCGTGCATTGACAAGCTGAACCCGGATTATATGGACTATATCATTGACAGTGACGACAGTGTTGTCGTCCGCTGGCTGAAGCTTGGCGCGGATGGCTGGCGGCTGGACGTCGTCGACGAGCTGCCGGACGCGTTTCTCGCACACCTGCGTGAGCGTATCCGGCAGGTCAAGCCGGACGCGATTCTGATCGGCGAGGTCTGGGAGGATGCGTCCAACAAGATCGCATATGACTGCCGCCGCCGGTATTTTACCGACCGGCAGCTCGATTCCGTCATGAACTACCCGTGGCAGAAGGCAATCCTGCGCTATGTGCGCGGGGAGGATGACGGGACAGGACTCGGCGCGTCTATTCGCACGATTGCGGAGAATTACCCGCCCGATGTGCTGCAGGCTGTGATGAATATTCTGTCCACGCACGACACCCCGCGCGCCATCAACGCGATTCTCGATCCGCGTGACGGCGACCGGGCAGAGCTGGCCCGGCGGCACTTTACGGCGGAGCAGCTTGCAGAGGGGAAAAAACGTCTCAAAATGGCGGCATTTTTACAGTTTATGCTCCCCGGTATGCCGTGTATTTATTACGGCGACGAGGCGGGCATGACCGGCTACCGCGACCCGTTCAACCGCGCGTATTATCCGTGGGGCAGGGAAGACGGGAATTTGATCTCGTTCTACTGCTCACTGGCGCGCGTCAAAAAAGCTTCGCCCGCCCTGCGGCGCGGCACGGTTCTGGTATTGGAAGCGGGCGGCGGACGTCTGATGCTGCTGCGGCAGTATGAGGGCAAAAACGTGGCAGTCTGCTGCAACCGCTCGGAAAGCCCGTGGACGCTTCCGCACAGCGGCACGATCCTACTCGGCGGCGGCATCGCCGAATATACCGGCGAAACGCTCACCCTCGGCTGCGGCGGCTTCTGCGCCATGGAGCGCGAATAATATACGGAGGCAATTCAAATACAAATCAGGGCTGCAGCGTGCTCAACTCGCTGCAGCCCTGATAAGATATGAGGAAGGATCCCGGAGCAGGCATGATTTCGGTCATGCCTGCTTTTCGTTTCCAATAGCCGGCCTTTTCAGCTTGCCGCACCAAGCGTATCCGCAAGCGCGGTATCGTCGGAGAAGGTACTGAGATTGTAGAGGAAAAGGACATCGGTCACGCCGCGCTGCGTCATAAGCTGCTCTACATCGTCGTAGTAATAGCGAGGATCGACCATGACGATCTGCTGATAGTAGGGGATGAGGAACGGTACGAAGCTGTTCGCATAGGAATCCTTGAAAATCAGCAGGATTTTCCCATTATTTGCGGTCGTTTTGATGGTGACAAGCGGATGGTTGCCGCCGAAAAAGACGGTGTATTTGTCCTTCGTATCCAGCGCAGAATCGACAAAGACAGAGCCGGCCTTTTCCTGCGTGCTGTCGTAGAGCACATAGTAGCTCACATCGGTGCCGAGCGGCTCATAGGCCGTGATCGTATCCTCGGCGGTGTGCTTGCCGCTCTTAGAGGCAAGCGTGCCCTCAAAGGAGTTGGTCAGGACATGGACGCGATAGTTCGTGATCGGCGTCTCGATCCCAAGCAGCTCCGCCGAGGCGTCAAAGGCGCAGTATGCGCCGAGGCTTGTCCAATGGTGGTCAGTGCGGTAAAAAACGCCGTCCCTGACGTGGGCTTTCAAAGCCAGCGTCACATCTGCATACTGCATACAGGGCGAAAGCGCTTGATTGACGGTGAACAGATCCTCCTGCTGATTGTGCGCAGGCGCGTTTGCAGGAAGATAATCGCGCATAACGAGGGAGGCGTTTGGGACGATCATCGCCGTCATGCGGAGATCATCGTGCTTCACGGCGAACTCCTTCATCGCGGTCAGCGTCCGGTCAAGCACAGCCGGATCGGGGGCCTCCGGAATCTCAATCAGATAATTGTCCTGACAAAGGTAAACGCCGTTGGACTCCTTCTGCCCAAGCAGCTGGTCGATCCGCAGCTTGGCGGAAATCCAGTGGTCGCGCGCAAAGAACTGATCTGCAAAGGCAGACTGCAGCTTCGACATAAAGCTTCCGTCCAGAACTGAAGCCGCCGTCAGCGCTGGATAGGCTTGAAGCTTTCGGTTCTCATTTTCCGAGAAATCGCGCTTCGTGTGAAGCAGATTGACAAGGCCGAAGACAAGCAGAACCACGGCAAGCAGCGCGGCCAGAAGGACTCCATGCAGCTGGCTGTTGCGCTGAAGGATCAGCTGCTGCTTTTCAAAGTCCTGCCTGCGCTTTTTTTGCGGATTCATGGGATCACCTCGCTTAGAACTGAGCATAGAGGAAGGATTGATAGGTGGCGTTCGTCATATACGGGACGCAAAGCAGGAAAATGCCGATCAGAAGCAGCGCAGAAAGCACAAGGCCAGGACTGCGCCGCGAGAACACGAGATGCCGGTAAAGCGTCCGAATCCATGGGCCGCAGCCAAGAATGCCGAGTACAAGAAGCTTCCAGTTTGCTGCAAAATAGTATTTTGCGGTGGAATCCCAAAACGCGCGGCTCCCGGCACCGAACATCCGCCCAAGATAGAAAATCGCCGAGGAAAAATCAGGAGAGAAGAACAGCACCCAGCCGACGATGACGGCCAGCAGCGTCAGAATATGGCGAATCGGGGAGGGCGTCTTTGCAAGGAGGCCTTTGAGCGGATACTTTTCCAGCAGCAGCAAAATCCCGTGATACAGGCCCCATGCCACGAATGTCCACGACGCGCCGTGCCACAGGCCGGTCAGGATCCAGACGATCAGCAGGTTGCGGATGCATTTTGGCGTGCTTACACGGCTGCCGCCAAGCGGGATATACACATAGTCACGGAACCAGCGGCCAAGGGAAATGTGCCATCTGCGCCAGAACTCCGTCAGGGAAGCAGAGAGGTAGGGATGGTCGAAGTTAGCGTCAAAGTCGAAGCCGAACAGCTTCGCCATGCCGATGGCCATGTCGGAATAGCCGCTGAAGTCGAAGTAGAGCTGAAGCGAATAGCAGATCGCGCCGAGCCACGCCGACCCGCCGGAAAGCGAACCGGATGAGAGTGCGGAAATACTCTGGAACGCGGCACCGAGATTATCGGCCAGCAGCACCTTTTTCGCAAGGCCAAGAACGAGCATCGGGACAGCTTCGGAAACCTTGTACAGCGTCACCGGATGCGATTTCAGTTGCGGCTCGAACTGTGCGTACTCGACGATCGGGCCGGAGATCATTTTCGGGAAAAAGCTGACATAAAGGCAGAAATCCAGCGGATTTTTCTGCGCGGGCGCGCGACGGTGGTAAACGTCTGAAAGATACGACAGGTTCTGGAAGGTGAAGAAGGAAATGCCGAGCGGAAGCGCCGCAGACGGCGCGTTCAGCGTGAACGGCAAAATGGCGTTGAGCGTTTCGATGGCAAATGCGGCGTATTTGTAAAAGCCGAGAAGCAGCAGATTGAACAGCACGCCGATCACAAGAAGGAATTTTGTGCCGCGCTGCCCCAATTCTGCGCAATTGCCGATGTCCAGGCCGACGCAATAGTTGAAAACCGTTACCAGCAGCAGAAGCAGCAGATAGACCGGAGAACCCCATGCATAAAAAACGAAGCTGATCAGAACAAGAAGTGCGTTCTTGCAGACACGTGGGCAGACCAGGTACAGGATCAGGCTGACCGGGAGAAACGCGAAGACAAAAAAGAGCGTGCTCAGATTCACGACGGTTCCTCCTTAAAGCGCTTTCAGAAACGCCTGCGCGGTAGCGGCTGCGTTCTCATGCACAACGAACAGGATATAATTGCCCTGTATCTCCACAACGGAGTTGGAGAGCAGATCATACTGTTCAACGCCATAGCCCTCGAAGCTCTTCATCTGCGTCTGCCTGCGGGCCTGAATGGCGTCAGAAACGGACGTCTGCTGCGAGAGATCGGAGAGCTTGACGAGCAGCAGCTCCCGTGCCCCCATATTTGTGGCCGGATAATAGAGCAGGCAGCCGTCCATTTCAGACGGTGCAAAGCCATAGAGCCGCCGCACCATCTGCGCGTCCGCCTCCTGCATATCCGTCAGATCGATCGATTGCAGAACGGCACTGCTGACAGCGTCAAAGGACGCGCTGCTCTGCCGGTTCTGCATCGTCTGCGTGTAGAGAAAGCCCGCGGTTGCCAGAGCGGCGGCAAAGGCGAAAATGCGCAGGAGGATGCTCACGATTCCCACGCGGCGGGCCGCAGGCTGCGCAGCAGCAGTGTCCGGAGCAGGCACGTCTTCTGTGACAGCGGACTTTTCCGGCGCGGGGGGCTTGTTGGCTTCCGGCGTTTTCACCGGCTCGCGGATGGGCTGCGGGTCGGGAATGGGGGCAGCGGCGGTTTTGCGGCTGGCCGGAGCGTTGTCCAAAAACTCTGAAAAGTCGACCCCATCGATCACAAGCGGGGCGGATGGGGCAGGGGAAGCGGGCTGCTTCTGCGCCGGAACGGCCTGCTTGGCCGCTTTTTTTGTGGGTGCAGAGCCGAATTCGGCCAGAATATCGTCAATCGCCTGCTCCTTCAGCTCCGGCGAAAGGCTGCTTCCGCCGCGCAGGAGCAGGTCATTCAGCTGCGGATTCGTTTGATTCAAGGGCAAAGACATAATCATATACCTCAGCAATCAGTTCGGTACCCCAAAGCGGGTAAAAGCCGCCCAGCAGGTGCACGCCGTCGTCCTGATAAAGATCCGTGTGTTCTTCGCAGAGCTGCGTAATGTCCACGTACGGCGTGCCATTTTCCTCGCAAAAGGCGCGCACGGCGTCGTTGTAGTCCGGGATCTCCCGCCATGCGGGGCCGCGCTTGAACGCGGGTTCAAGCGCGGGGATGATGGAGCAGACATAGACCGTGGCGTTCGGAAGGTGCTCCTTGAGCAGGGCAAGTGTGTTGTTGATTTCGTTTACATAATCCTCTGGCGTTGGCCAGTACCCGATGCCGACGTCATTGATGCCATAGGTCAGGAAAATGATCGACGGATTCAGCGCGACAAGCTCCTCCAGGTGGTCAATAACCTTTTTGATGGTCGCGCCGGAGTCGGCGAACACGCGCTCAGGGGCCAGATAGCCATAATAGGTGAAGCCTGACGTTCTGGAGTCGCCGAGCATGGCGTAATCCTCAAACAGCGACCAGACGGAAATTTCTCCGCTGTAGAGCTTTGCGCGCCATTCGTCCCGCATCGCATCCAGCTCCGCCTGACGGATGGCCTTGAGCTCCGCTTCCACGTCGTCGGGGCTGTGTGCCTCCTGCTCCTGAAGCCATTGCACGCCGGATGCAACCTCCGCATCCGTTGCGGAGGCAGCGGCGCGCTTCGCCGGGAACACAAAAATCCATAAAATCAGCAGCAAAAAAAGAACCAGAGGCAAAAGCGTCAGCATCCTCCAGCTCCAAGCCCTCGCATTCATCAGCGTAACCCCCAGAGGTGAAAGTCAACCGGATATCAAGCCTGACCATTATAGTATAGCGCCACCGGTTTGTCTACAAAAATTGACAAAATACGCGCTGATTTTTTCGGGGGTGAGCTTTTGGCGAGGAGATAAAACCCCCGCAGCCGAAGCTGTGGGGGAGCGCTCATACTGTATGCTGTTCGGATTTCGTGTCAGCCCTGATAGGTTCTGTATCATTCTTTTGTTCCCGTATGTTTTCCACCTGATGCACAGTTCGCATGATGTCGATGAGCTGTTTTTTGATGTCCTCCTCGGAGCACTTTTTGCCGCTTGTGAACCAGCTGCGCAGACTTTCGGAAATACCGCCCGCAAAGAATGTCGCCATGACCTCCGGGGAAGCTGGCATACGGTGGCCGCGGGCCTGAACCTGCTTGAGCTTCTGGCAGATGTCCGGCATCACCTGCTGGGACATGATGTTGAGCAGCAGTAGTTACCTTCAACGTGTGACAGCGTTTTTCGAGAGCTATTTTGAAATCCCGAAATTCTACTATGCAGAGAAGAAACGGGTGATTCGCACAGAAGCAATACACGACCTCATGCGGCAGCTCGTCGGAATGGGCGTTTTTCAGGACGAAGAAGACGTTCGGAAAGAGGCGTTGACGGACTACGATGTGATGCTTCCACCTACAGAATAAGCGAATGGGACTGCTAGGCGAAGATACATATTTGTTATACTCGCATGAATTTAGAGTTTTATTATCTGATCTATCGCATAAAGCGGCAGATTCACAAGCCATTCTTCTTTTTTGTAGTCTGCCATAGAGGTGCGGACAGAAACTTCAGGCGAAAATTTTTCCTGATATGTTTTCAGGCTTTTTGCTCGGAGGTTTACTTCTGCCTTTACTTCAACAGGCACAATTCGCTCGCCCGTATCAACGACAAAGTCGATCTCGCAGGAGCCTCTGTCATTGGTGTAGTAATATACATCCAAATCTTCGATCGTTTTTAGCTGCTGACAAACATACTGCTCGGTAAGAGCGCCTTTAAACTCAACAAAAAGGTCATTGCCGTCAAGTAAAGTACGCTGGCGAAGTCCAGCCATGCAGCCAAGAAGCCCGACATCTACCACAAACAACTTAAATGCTTTCAAGTCCTCATAAGCCCGCAGGGGAATGCCAACTGTATTGACGCGGCTTACCTTATGAACAAGGCCACAGTCACTGAGCCATAGAATGGCGGTTTCGTAGTCTTTTGCGCGCGCGCCTTCACGCACGAGGCCGTATATAAACTTTTTGTTTTCTTTTGCCAACTGAGAGGGGATACTATTCCATAACATACGCAGTCTTGGAACGATTTCATTGGGAGCGTGCTTGGAGAAATCCTGCTCGTATGCCGCAAGAATCCTTTTTTGAATTCCACGAACTTCATTAAAGTCCTTGTTTTCTGTAAAACTTTGTACTGCTTCAGGCATCCCGCCGACAAAATAATAGTGCTTCAAAGCATCAATATATGTTTGCTTGAAGCTCGTGATCATTTGGAAGCCTTGGCTATCCAGAAGCGCGGCAAATTGCTCTTTGCCGGTTGCCATTAGAAACTCTTTGAAAGAAAGGGGATATAATTTTAGGAAATCTACCTTACCAACAGGAAAAGACGTGCCTTGATGCAAGGCGATACCGAGCAAAGAACCGGCGCATACAATGTGATACTGCGGAGCATTTTCATAGAAGTATTTGAGAGAGGCCAAGGCTCGTGGAACTTCCTGTACTTCATCAAAAACCAACAGAGAATTGTTGGGGTCGATCTTATGGCCTACATAGAGTTCCAAGCCCATAATTAAACGATCCGTATCCAGATCAGACGCAAACAGCTCAGCCATTCTGGAATTGGAGTCAAAATTGATATATACGGTATCTGCATATGACTGCCTGCCAAACTCCTTCATCAGCCAAGTCTTACCAACCTGCCGAGCGCCTTCAATAATCAAAGGCTTCCGGCGTTTGCTTTGTTTCCATTTTAATAGCTTTTCTATGGCGATTCGGTACATATATGCACCTCCATCCTTATAATTCAAGGATAGTATAGCATAGAACCACAAAAAATACAACGAAATTTAGACTGATAGTCACACTTTTTGCGACGAATTAAGGTTGAACGCTTCTAAAGGCGTTTTCTATGCGTGCTTATGTAGTTGGCGCTGAAAAAAGAAGGCCTGTTCTGAATATATTACAGCGGCGCAGATTCTGCGCCGCTGTAAACAAAGAACAGGAAGAAATCACAAGAGACATGCTGCCTGCCAGCTCTCGCCCATACCGGCCAGATGCAATCCCTCTTTGCCGGTGTTATTCATCAGGTCGCGCAGATCGAGCAGCAGCGCCTTGCGCAGATACTCGATTCCTTTTTCGCGCAGCCCGTTTTGCAGCGCAAAGAGTGCATGACTGGCAAAACTCAGCGTAGAGTCGTGCAGACAGAGCGGTTCAAAATCATTCCATGCCTGCATTTTTTCTTCCTTTGTGAAAAGCTCTGGCAGGCGTGTCATGAGAAGCAGCACGTCGGCCTGCTTCACAACTTTATATCGCTGTAAGCGGTCGAAGCAAACATGATGATAGCTTGCGCCAAGATCTGGCTTTAGTGCTGCAATATCCACCGGTTCAAGCAGATGGAACGTCTCGTCCTGCGCAAGATGCCCGCTGTCTGGGTCGTGCGGCCAGATGATCGCATCATGAAGCGTCTGCCATGATGCAATTTCTTCTTCCGACAAGCCGAGATCCAGATATGCAGGTTTACCTTGCAGCGCTTTTGCCGCATCTATGGCAAGCGCCAGATTATGCTGCACCATGACGTTCGTGAAAAGGTTGTTGCGCGTGATACCGCAGTATTCATCAGGTCCCTTGCAGAACATCAGATCCGCCTGTGTGTGCGCACGGTTCCATGTGTATCGGCTGGCCCAGAAGCGGGCGGTTTCAATGAATACGGGTGCGGCCTTATGCAGATAAAATTCTACATCCCCGGTTTCACGGCAGTATTCGCCCAAAGCATAGGCTACGTCCGCCGTGATATGAACCTCGCTGCACCCAATGTCCCATGTTTCGCACTGTTCGCTGCCATCGAGCGCCGCCATCCAGGGATACCGCGCTCCGGCAGCATTCATCTTTTTTGCATGATCCCTGGCTGCATCCAACGCATTTGCGCGATACAGGCACAGATTTTTTGCGGCTGTTTTATCATTCTTCAGGAAGAACGGGAGCATAAACAGGTCTGTATCCCAGAAGTAACAGCCTTTATACCGTGCATGGGTCAAACCTCTTGCGCCGATGGAAACGGTCGGATCATGTGCGGCGCAGCTTGCCATAAGCTGAAACATCGAATAGCGCAGACCGGTTTGCAGTTCTTCATCGGGAAGCGTTCTGCCGCAATTCTGCCATGTATGCGACCACGCGACAGTATGCGCGCCCCAAAGCGCGTGGAAACTCCAATCACCCGGAGCAGCCGCAATGCGCTCATCCGCATCACGGCTTGTACGGATGCAGACCAGTTTTTCGACTACCAGCGTCTGTCCGGCAGCTGCATGAGCGGTCAGCGGACAGGTGACTTCTGCACCGCTGTTCTGCACGATTCCCTGCGTAAATTCCGGCGCATGAAATTGGACTTCCTGCTCAATGCGTAAGCCTGTTCCGACAGTTTCAAACGTGCAGGAGAAAAGGTTGCCATTGTCCGTCACAAATTGCAGTGGGGCGAGCTGTACCAGTTCTGTATTTTCCTTTACCTGATCGTCTGGAATTGGGCTGTTGCAGCTTGAAAGATTGATGCCACTGCGCAGTTCAAGCTCCACATCACTTTGAACATGAATTTCAAACCGCTGCATCAAAAGCGCAGGCAGCTCTTTCGGGAAAAAGCGCGTGTATCGCACGTCCGCGCGCGTATCTCCAGCCGCCAGTGTAAAATCTGCATAGAGGCTGGCTGATTTCAGATCAAGCGTCCGATGGATTGGGGAAGCAAGCACAGCGGTCGCGCCATTCAAAAGCAGCGTTTCGCAGACGGGGGACGGAAGATTCGCAAAATCGGTGATTCCATCCTTGATTTCTCCGAAAATTCCCGCAAGAAACAGTCCCTGCTGCGTCGGACGCGAATCCGGTTCAAAAGGCAAATACCCTCGAACACCCATACGCCCGTTTCCAAGAAAAAAGACGCTCTCTAAAAACTCGTCATTCCAGCCATCTGCCTCAGAGCAAATCTCCCATGGCAGCAGCTTCAAATCGTTCCGCATGATGACCCCTCCTTACAAGCCGTCAGCAGCGCATGACACAGGAAGCCTGCGCAGGTGGCAAATGCGCTGCCGGTCGTACACTCGCCGGTGTCCGCGTCAACGCTCTCACAGGCGATTCCGTTGTCCATCGGCATGATTGTCAGTTCGCGCAGCGCCTGCTCCGCATGACCACAAAGAAGGCTGTTGCACAAGCTCAATACCCAAGGCCAGGGCGCGTGCGGGCAGCCGATCTCTGCAATGGGCTTTCCGGCAAAGCTGAATTTATAATCTGCCGAGCGGATTATACGGACTGTGTTCTGCCAGATCACATCTGTTCTTTCACAGAAGCCGTAATACGGTAAGAGCTGCAAACTTCCGGGCGGCTCGTCATAGACATCGTGATGCCCAGCCAGATCGACCGACCATGCAAAATACGGCTGTCCGTCTGTATCCTTTTTGACGCAATGCGTGAAAATCGCAGCGCGCACAGCGTCTGCTTTCGCAAGCAGCGATCCGCGCTGTGCCGGCCGCCAGTCTGCCAGCAGCTGCAACGCACGCCAGACAAGCACGTTGTCATACGTCAGGTACGGATGCACGATCTCATCATCCGTTGGCTGCAAGAACGTTTCATAAAGCGCAGTATCCGGGTGACGCGCTTCCCGTAGGCGCGCCAAAATCAGCGAAAGACCATCCTGTACAAAGCGTTCCTGCAAAAATGCTTCATCGCGCGTTTTGGAAAGGTACGCCTGGAGCGCCAGAACCGGCGCAACCAGCTCATCCAGCTCAAACCCCGGTTCCAGCATGGTTCCGTCGATAAACCGGGAATGTACGCCGACGTTTTGCCGCTGGCGGGTGAAAACATAGGTCAGCACTTCTTTTGCAAGCGCAGCGTCCGCACGCAGGATCGTTGGGAACGCCCACAGAAGTGAATCTCTATCCCAATAAGCGGCGCTGACATAGTAGCGTGTGGATCGGCTTGTCGCGCAGATCAACTCCTCGGTATCGAATGTCCGGCCGGTCGCATAAAACAGGCAGAAGAACTGATTGACGTTGTAAACCTCCGTCAGCTCCGGTGTCGGAAGCTGCACGGTGCGCTTGTCCAGCCAGTCTGCTGTTTTCCGATACAACCAATCCCACCCACGGCGAAGCTGCTCTTTCGCGCTGGTCGCAGCGGCGACTTCTTCAAAGCCAAGACCCCAGAAAATCGTAAAAGCTTCTTCCTGCCCGGCTTTGGCGTCAAGCGCACAGGAAATCTGATAGGAAATGCCATCCTCTGTCTGCGCCCATTCACTTTTGCCTGCATGGTCCGACATAGGCGCAAGCGCAAATGCCGGGAAACCGACGCGGTAATCCATGATAAAGCTGCTGTTCCACGCGCTCTCATAAATGTACGCCTGACCGGTCAGTTCTTTATCCTCGTTGACGCAATGAACACTTTTACTCCATAGACCGCGCGCACCAAGTTTTAAGCGGCAATCTGTTCGCGCTGTGACAGACAAGCGCATCGCAAACCCGCGCTCTCCAACCGGCGTCAATACGGTGAATTTGACCGTGGCCTGTTCGGTTTCCTTATGACCGGACGGAATCCAGAAGTGTTCCCGCGACCATTGCAGACCTGTAAGCGCCAGTTCTTCCTGATCGATCTGGATAAACGGCTGCATCAGCGGCTCGTCTTCTGTTCCGCAGAGCTCGATCATGCCGCGCTGCTGCATGGAGAGAAAAGTCAAATCCTCGATTGCCGCAGTCTGCTCATTCAGCTTTGGCAGCGAAATCATTTCATTTCCGGTTGGTAAATAACGTTCCATACGCATCCCTCAGTTCAAAATTGGTTAATCGCTTAAATATGCCTTCCTGTTAAATATAACAAAATTCATGGTCTTGTCAAGGAGAATTTAGAGAAAATCAAAAATGGTATTGACAGATGTGACAAGATTCGCTATAGTTTGAATAAAAAAATGATTTAAGCGGTTAACTGAACTGAGGTGAAGATATGGCACGCGCGACGCTCAAGGATGTAGCACAGGAGGCTGGCGTTTCATCGGCTACAGTATCGTATATCTTGAATGGGAAACGTTCGATTTCTGAAGAAACAAAAGCCCGTGTCATGGAAGCAATCAAAAAACTGGATTATGTACCTGATTTGAACGCGCGTGGCTTGACGATGCGGGATTCCAAACTCATTGGCGTCGTTGTTCCGCAGACGGAGCCCGGTGAGCGTCTGATGTTCCAGAACAGTTTTTATAGTGAGATCCTCGGCAGCATTGAATATTACGCACGTCTGAGCGGCTATCATATTCTGATTTCTGCAACGGACGCAAATGAAAGCTATCTGACGCTGGCCAAGAAGCGGAATCTGGATGGAATCATTGTAATCGGTATGTATCCGGACGAGTTTTACCAGCAGATGAAAAAAACGCAGATTCCGATTGTCCTGATCGACAGCTACTGCGGCGACCACTATTATCACTCCATCCGAATCGATGATGCTTACGGCAGCTATCTTGCCGCAAAATACGTCCTGTCACGCGGGCATCGGGAAATTGCGTTCTTCTGCGGCCAGATCAAGGAAAACGGCGTTATGAAAAAACGCCTGCTCGGATTCCAGCAGGCATTAGAGGAATATGGCGTTCCGTATCAGGAACAAAACATTTTTGAAGGTCAAATCGATTACCGCAGCGGTATCTCCCTTGCAAAAGAACTCGTTTCCAAAAAGCTCCCAACGACGGCAATCGTCTGCGCGGCTGATATTCTGGCAATCGGTGCCATCCGTGGGCTATATGAAGAAGGCTTGCGCGTGCCGGAGGATTTCTCTGTGATTGGCTTTGATGATCTGGAGGTTTCACAATATCTGACGCCGGGGCTTACGACTGTCCGGCAGCAGATCTCACTGAAAGGTCAGAAAGCCGTTGAGCTGCTGCTCAAGCACATTGAAGATCCGGCGCTTACAAAGCAGGAAGAAATTTTGCCGCTCCAGCTTGTAGAGCGCGAATCCGTCCGCACCATTTGATCGTCTTTCATCAGGAGACGATGATATAGTCGGCAAGTGCTGTGGGCGAGAGATTTTGGCACAGATCGACGTTTGGAAGCGCAGGAATACTGGATGTATTGCAAGCTTCCGAACGGAAGAACTGGGGCAAAAGATCCGACCACAGCCGCGGACGGCTGTATCATCGGCTCCTGCAATAAAAAACGGCCTGCATCTACTTTGACGAGACGATACAGGCCGTGGGAAAGAAACTCTGCGAAAGTCCTTCCCGTACTCTATATTCTAAGCGAGAAGGGCGAAAAAATCAACATTACAGGAGGAACAACAATGAAAAAGACCCGGATTTTTTCGCTGATTGCACTGGTTCTTGCCATGCTGATGGTGTTTGCAGCTTGCGCACCCGCAGCCACTGACACAAAATCGAACGACAGCGAACAGACCACCCCCGCCGATACTCAGCAGACTGAGGAACCGGCAAAGACGGATGAACCCGCAGCCCAAACCCCGGCAGAGCCCGTGACGATCACCTATTGCAACTTCAATTCGTCTGGCGGCAATGAGGAAACGCTTCAGAAAATGGTCGAAGCCTTTGAAGCCACCCATGAGAACATCAAGATCGAAGTTGAAACAATCGGCTACGATGATTATTTCACGCAGATGCAGACCCGTGTTGCTGGCGGCACTGCTCCTGACTGCTACGAGCTGAACATCGAGAACTTCGCAGCCTATGCAAACAAAGGCCTGCTTGCAGAGATCACTGGTCAGGACCTTTCCGGTCTGAATGAAACCGCCCTCGGCGCATTCAATGTGAATGGCAAGCAGTACGGCCTGCCTGAGAGCTTCTCCAATGTTGTCCTGATTTACAACAAGGATCTGTTCGATCAGGCTGGCGTTACATATCCGACGGATGATTGGACGCAGGATGATGTTCAGAATGCTGCTGAAAAGATCCGCGCACTGGGCGACGATATTTTCGGTATCTGGCAGCCGATCACCTACAACGAGTTCTTCAAGGTCGTTGCACAGTACGGCGGCAGCCTGCTGAACGAGGATAAGACGCAGTTCACGATCAACTCCGAAGAAAACATCAAAGCAGCACAGACGCTTGTTGACCGCGTTCTGGTCAGCAACGTGCAGCCGAACTCCGTCCAGCAGGGCGGCATGGGCGACTGGGATATGTTCATGAGCGGTCGTCTCGGCATGATCCCCACCGGCATCTGGGCATTCCAGACCTTTACGGAAAACTGCGATTTCGCATGGGACATCGCTGTTGAGCCGGGCAGCACGCAGAAAGCTACCCACTTCTTCTCCAACTGCGTTGTTATGAACCCCGAAACCGAGCACCCGGAAGAAGTTGCCGAGTGGCTGGCATGGCTGACCTCCAGCACCGAATCCGCTGATATTCGTCTCGCGGCTGGCTGGGATCTGCCTGCACTCAAGGATCTGAACGCTCTGTCCAGCTATCTGGAGATCACGCCTCCTGACAACCGCAAGGCTGTTTTCGAGAGCCTTGATTATCTGGTCATGCCGCCTGTCATTGAGGACTATGCCCTCATGAGCGACATTATCGGTCAGTATCTCTCCGCAGCGGCTGACGGCACCATGACTGTCACCGATGCTCTGAACGCGGCGCAGGCTGACTGCGAAGCACAGATCACCCTTGGCTAACAACTTTCTTGGCGGGCGCTTATGCGCCCGCCTTTTTAAGATAAAGGAGGCAGACAGATGAAAACAAGTAAAACTGGGCCTCGGCTGAAAAAGCCGGGTGGAGAGGGTCTGCTGCGAGCGTCGCCGTTTTTGCTTCCCAGTCTCATCGGTCTGGCAATCTTTTATCTGGCACCGATGGTCGTTTCTATCTTCATCAGCCTGACAGACTGGAATGGTCTTGACCGACTGTTTGCGGATGATTTCATGCAGAAGCATTTTATCGGCCTTGATAATTACAAGGCGATTCTGACAAGTCAGGAATTTTGGAAAGTCTTAAAAAACACGCTGACCTATATCGTTTTGTATCTGCCGCTTATGATGGCCGTATCACTGGCTGTTGCATCGCTTCTGTCGCAGCAGCGGCGCGGCGTCGGTGTGTTCCGTGTGCTGTACTATATTCCGGTCCTGACCTCTTGGGTCGCGGCATCGTTGATTTGGAAAAGCATTCTGGCCCCGCAGTACGGTGCTATGAACAACATCCTTGCTTTCTTTGGAATTGAGGGCCCCGGCTGGCTGCTAGACGAAAAATGGGCGATGCCCGCAATCGTGTTGGTGTCCGTATGGAAAGACATGGGCTTCTTTGGCCTGATTCTTCTGTCCGGTATGGTTGGCATCAACCGAACCTATTATGAAGCCGCAGAAATTGACGGCGCAGGCGCTTGGACGCGCTTCTGGAAAATCACGCTGCCGCTTCTCACACCGGCGATTTTCTACGTTCTGATCGTCAGCCTGATTAACTCGTTCCAGCTTTTCCCGCAGATCATGATTATGACGGACGGCGGCCCGAACGGGGCAACTCAGGTTATGGTAGAACGTATTTATAAGTACGGCTTCCGCTATTTCAAGATGGGTTACGCTTCAGCGTTCTCTTGGATTTTGTTCCTGATTATCATGGTTTGCACAGCAATTCAGATGCGCGGACAGAAACGGTGGGTGAATTATGACGCATAAGAAAAAAATCGGCACAGTAGCCTATTACGTTGTCGGCATTCTGATTGCAATTCTGGCGATCATTCCATTCCTCTGGATGGTCAGCACGTCACTCAAGGCGCGCGGCGCGCTTATGAGTATTCCGATCGAATGGATCCCAAAAGAACCGACGATTGCCTCCTATGTAAAGGTGTTTTCAAAGTTTCCGTTCTTCAGCACCATCGGGAACAGCTTATTTATCTCCGTGACCTACACGTTCATTACGTTGATCTCGGCGTCTATGGCGGCTTTTGCTTTTGCAAAGCTCAAGTTTCCAAAGGCTGATCTGCTGCTCAAGGTGTTTCTGGCAACAATGATGATCCCAACGCAGGTCACGATCATTCCACTGTTTGTCGTCATGAATAAAATGTCGTTGATCAACAGCTATGCCAGCGTCATTCTGCCGTCTATTTTCCGGCCGTTTGCCGTGTTCCTGCTCGTTCAGCAAATGCGGACGATCCCGAACGACTATCTGGATGCAGCCAGCATTGACGGTGCATCAACCTTTACAGTTTACTTCAAGGTTGCACTGCCGCTTTGTGCGCCGACACTTGCAACTCTGTCGATCACAACATTCATGGAGTCTTGGAATGATTATCTCTGGCCGCTGCTTATGCTGACAGACAAGACGAAAATGACGCTTCCGATTGCCCTTTCGACGCTGAACGGCCAGTTCGCAACGGAGTATAACGTCCTGATGGCAGGCAGCCTGATTTCCATGATCCCGATTATTCTCATTTACTGCTTCGCGCAGAAGTATTTCCAGAACGGCATGATGGCCGGTGGTATCAAGGGGTAAACCATGCAAAGATTTGAAAGTTCTGCATTCCAGGCACATATATCCTGCCCGCGCACCGATGTGCAGCTTGTGCGTCACGGCGCAGTCCTGACGGTAAGCCTGTCCTATCGAGGCGCATACGGAATGGGCGAGAAATATGACGCGCTGAATCAAAAAGGACGTGTCGTTGTCAATCAGGTGGAAGAAAAGTTCTGCTTCCAAGGTGAAAAAACATATTGCCCGACCCCGTTCTTCTGGACAGACAGCGGATTCGGTCTGTATGTTGATACCTGTGAAACTACAACGTTCCATTTTGACGAGAACTCTGTGACGATCGATTTACCGGAATCCGCCTCCGTCGTGACCTTTTCCGGCGAACCGGCGCAAATCGTCAGCGCATATATGGAGCTGTTCGGAAAGGCTGTTCTGCCGCCTGAATGGGCGTTCGGCGTGTGGGTTTCGGCAAATCGCTGGAATTGCCAGAAAGACGCGGAGCAGCAGATCGAGAACCTGAAAAAGCACGATTTCCCGGCCAGTATTCTGGTGCTGGAAGCATGGAGCGACGAAGCGACGTTTTATATCTGGAACGGGGCGAAATACCAACCGAAACCAGACGGAGCTGCGCTCCAATATGACGATTTCGATTTTTCGGGTTCCCCATGGCCTGACCCCAAGGACATGGTGGATGCACTGCACAAGGCCGGGCTGCATCTTGTTCTCTGGCAGATTCCCGTCTACAAAAAGCAGGGGCCCGACGAGATCCTGAACGTACAGAACACGCTTGACCGCGAGGATGCTGTGCGGCGCGGCTTATGCGTCCATCTCGCAGACGGAACACCCTATACCATCCCCGACGGACATTGGTTTTCCGGTTCCATGATCCCGGATTATACAAACCCGGAAACCGTTCAGACGTGGTTCGCCAAACGTCAATATCTTCTCGACATGGGCGTTGACGGCTTCAAAACCGATGGCGGCGAGTTCATCTATCGCCCGGACGTGCGCTTTATGGATGGCAGCGACGGAAAATCTGGAAAGAATCGCTACGCACGGGACTATACCTGCGCATACCGCGATTTTATCGGTTCGCAGCGGGTTTTGTTCAGCAGAGCTGGATTTTCCGGGCAGCACACTGTCCCGATGCACTGGGGCGGCGATCAGCAATCACAGAACGCAGAACTGCGAAGCCAGCTTCACGCCGGGCTTTCGGCCGCGGCATCCGGTATTCTGTTCTGGGGCTTTGATATTGCCGGGTTTGCAGGCCCGCTTCCGACACTGGATCTCTACCGCCGCGCAACACAGATGGCCTGCTTCTGCCCGATCATGCAATGGCATTCAGAGCCGGACGGCGGGCAGTTCAAAGAGCTGATGCCGGGCGGTGAGGGCAACAACGAACGCAGCCCGTGGAATCTGGCTGCCGCCTGCAACGCGCCTGAATTTGTCGATGAGATGCGCTTCTGGCACAAGCTGCGTGAGCGGCTGCGCCCGTATCTTTGGGAGACTGCGCAGGCGTGTGTGGCTGACAATATGCCGATGATGCGGCCGCTGTCCTTCCTCTGGCCCGAAGATGAAGCTGCACTTGCCTGCGAGGACGAGTATATGCTTGGCGATGCACTGCTCGCTGCGCCGCTTCTGGAGGAAAACGCAGAAAGTAGGCAGGTCTATTTGCCGGAGGGTGAATGGATCGGATTCTTTGATCGAAAGCCATACCAGGGCAAGCAGATGATTTGTACGGACTGCGACGGAAAGATCCCGGTTTTTATCCGAAGCGGATATGAAAAACAATTCTGAAAGGACGTGCCGGAGCTGATTCAGCTCCAGCATTTGCTAAAATTATGAGAAGATTTACTGCATATATTTTTGATTTGGATGGTGTGCTTTGCCATACCGACAAATTCCATTTTGCGGCGTGGGCTGCGCTGGCAAAGAAACTTGATCTTCCGTTTGATGCGTCTGTCAATGACCGGCTGCGCGGTGTCAGCCGTATGGAGAGCCTTGACATTGTCTTGGGTGAGAAGAAAAACGCTTACACTGCGGAGCAAAAGAAGTCGTTTGCAGAGGAAAAGAATGCAATTTATCGCGGCTATCTGCAAACTATGACACCGGCCGATCTGGACGAAGATGTGCGCAGCACACTGCTGAAGCTGCGTGCGGATGGTCATAAACTGGCCGTGGGGTCGTCCAGCAAGAATGCTTCGCTGATCCTGGAGCGCATTGGGCTTGGCAGCTTTTTCGATGCCGTTGCCGACGGAACACAGATCACCCACTCCAAGCCAGACCCTGAGGTGTTCCTTTTGGCGGCAAAGCTCCTTGGCGTAAAGCCGGATGATGCGCTCGTCGTGGAGGATGCCGAAGCTGGCATACAGGCTGCAAAGGCCGGCGGCTTCTGCGCTGCGGGCATCGGTCCCGCGGCAAATTCCTTGCTTGCGGATTTCCGTTTGCAAAAGCTTTCCGACCTGGTGAAAACGTTTGCGTAAAAGGGCTGAATTTTGCTCCGCAATAGACAAAGAATACGCTGCCGGCGCGTTTACCGGCAGCGTAGTTTCATATTTTCGAGTCGCGGAGCCACTGCTGGAATTCTTCCAGCGAGATGATCTCCCGGTCGCACTTCTTCTTTTCTTCTCTGGCTTTCTCGCTCCATGCGTAGAATTGCTCGTCGGTGATGCGCCCGGCCTTAATCCACGCGAAGCGCTTTTTATACTCCTTGCGGTACGCCTTGAAAATGGGGTCGTCGGTCTGTTTTTTCGTCCACTGCCGGAACGCGCCGATCTCGCGGCAGCGCTGCTCACCGTACTTTACCGGGCGCTCGCAGTACTCCGCGCTCACGCGCCCAGTCTGCGGAAACCAGCGGCCGCAGTTCTTGCAGCGGCGCACGGTCACACCGCGCTCGACGCAGCTTCGCAGCGAATAGT
>OJAM01000320.1_pt1 | contig 23038 bp, 26 predicted proteins | sample 1589071 | NCBI WGS metagenome assembly OJAM01 (sample SAMN03283243) | human gut metagenome | biome: human-associated habitat; material: feces | host: Homo sapiens | place: Peru | collected 2012
AGAACCCGCGTGGTGGGGACGTTCCCTGACGGAAATTCCGCCCTGATGCTGGTCTGCGCGAGGCTGCGCCACGTGGCGGGCACCCAGTGGGGCTGCAAGAAATACATGAACATGAAGCATTTGGAGGCGGCTTTGGACGATGCCTCTATTGCCGGCTGACTTCATTCAGCCGGAGCCTGCAAATAAATTTGCGCATAAATCTTGACGGGACCACCGGCTCCATGACGATGTGTTTCCGGCACACCTCGTAGCACCGGCGGCTCTGGACGGCGGGATCGTCGTAGTCCAGATAGTTGAACTGGATCTGCACCACCTCGATGTCCGGATAGTCGGTGAGGATCTGCTCCAGCACCTCGGCGGTGTCGTGGAAGGAGATGCCCACATGGCGCACCTTGCCCTCCGCCTTCAGCCGGAACGCCGTCTCGTAGGCATGGCACGCCCGGAAATGGGGATAGTTCCCCGCCCCCTGCGCGTGCATCAGATAGAAGTCGAAGTATTCCACGCCGCAGGCCGCCAGCTGGCTCTCGAAGAAGGGCCGGATGTCCGCCTCGGTCTTGAAGAAGTTGGCCGTCAGCTTGTCCGTCAGGATGTAGCGCTCCCTGGGATAGCGGCTGGTGAGACACTCCCGCAGCGCCGTCTCGCTCTTGCCCTGCAGATAGCCGTGGGCGGTGTCGAAATAGTTGAAGCCCGCGTCCAGAAAGGCGTCCACCATCTGTTTCGTCTCCGGGATGTTCACGTTCTCGCCGTCCATAGGCAGCCGCATGCAGCCGAAGCCGAAGTTCTTCCTGATATGTTCCATGTCCGATCTCCTTTCTCTGTCACCCGCCGGCGGGCGGTCTTTGACCAAACAATACCGCATCCGGGCGGGAGTTGCAATGCTTTTTCCGCCGGAATGTTGTATTTTCCGGGCCGATATGGTATCATTTCCCCGGAAACACCTGTCCACCGGAAAGGAGCGCCGCACCATGGAACACACCGAACACCTCTTCCCCGCCCCCGCCGGCTATGACCGGCTGGTGCAGGCCATCCGCGCGCGCCTGACGGACGCGCCGGTGCTGGTCGCCCTCGACGGCCGCTGCGGCGCCGGCAAGACCACGCTGGCCCGGCGGCTCCAGACGGAGCTGGGCTGCCGCGTGTTCCACATGGACGACTTCTTCCTCCGCCCGGAGCAGCGCACGGCGGAGCGCCTGGCCCGCCCCGGCGAAAACGTGGACCACGAGCGCTTCCTCGCGGAGGTGCTGTCCCCCGCCCGGCAGGGCCTGCCGGTGACGTTCCGCCCCTACCTCTGCCAGCAGCAGGCGCTGGGCGAGACGGTACACGCCGCCCCCGCGCCGCTGACCGTTGTGGAGGGCGCCTACGCCTGCCACCCGGCGCTGTGGGACTGCTACGACCTGCGGGCCTTCCTGACGGTGGACCCGGACGAGCAGCTGCGCCGCATCGAAAGCCGCAGCGGCCTGGAAAAAGCGGCCATGTTCCGCACCCGCTGGATCCCGCTGGAGGAGCAGTATTTCGCGGCGTTCTCCATCCCGCAGCGCTGCGACATCCTCTTACACAGTGAAACGGAGGTGCCCTATGTACGTTGAACAGTTCGTCATGGCCTACGGCATCGAGCAGGACCGCATCCCCTGCACGCAGGTGCTGGGGGCCTACACCGTGCGCTTTCAGCGGCAGGACTGACCCTCTTTCGGTATGAAAGAGAGCGCTTTCATCGTGTGCCGGTAGACCGGCAAAAGGAGAAAAAATGGTTTTTATAGAGACCGAAAGGCTGGTCCTTCGCAATACCGCGGCAAAGGACGCAGACAGTATGTTTGATTACCGCAGCAGCGAAATATGCGCAAAATATCAGCGCGGCCAGACAAAGGAGCTTGATGGCATCCGGCGGCTGATCGAGCACCGCCAAAACGATGTGATCTCTGTGGACGCCCCGTTTATGCTGTCGGCCGCGCTGAAGCAGTCCGACGAGATGATCGGCGAGATCGTGGTCATGCCCGAGGATGGCGTCATTTCCATGGGATACACGTTCCACTACCGCTGCCATCGCCAGGGCTATGCATACGAGGCCCTGACCGCGCTCATGGATCTGCTTCACAAAAGATACCCGTCATGGGCGTTTGTCTGCTTTACCGAACCGGAAAATGCGCCCAGCATGGCATTATTGAAAAAATTGGGCTATGAAGATCTGGGATACCTTCCCGATATTGGTTCCCAGGTGTTCAGCAAATGGACAACGCCTGCTGTCGGGGCAAAACTGGCGCGGACAGCCGGCGGCAAAGGCTGAGGCAAACGCCCCGGAAACGCGCTCCCCTATACGGCAAAATAAATATCCCCCGGCGAAGCCGGGGGTATTTATTTTGCGGGCGAAGCCCTATGTTACCAGCCACGCCTCATGCGGCGTTGGTACGACTTGCCATTTGCATAGGCTGTCCTCCCCACACTGGTATAAATCCGTTATCTTTTCTTTCTCATATAGCTGTCATTCTTAACGCTTACACTTTTCCTTCTGCCTAATTATTCCAACAGCAATCTTTACTTCTATCTCACAACTTGCTAAACTGTTTTTGCCACTTCATTCTTGAATGGCCTCCCTTTGTTTTGTAGTTTGTAGTTGCCAGACCGCATTCCTACTATAGCAGAGGGAGTTTTATTTTTTCTCATCGGCAGCAGCCTTTTTTGAACCACTCGCCCAGCGAGTGGTTTTCGATATACAAAAAAAGAGACGGCTGCGCCGTCTCTCTTTTTTTGCGTTTTACGCGGGAGTTACATGCCCTTGATGATGTCCACGATCTCCGCGCCGATGCGCTTCTGGGCCTCCACGGTGGCCGCGCCGATATGCGGCGTGCAGGACACCATGGGATGGCTGTACAGCGCCTTGTTGGTGGCAGGCTCGTCGGCGTACACGTCCAGACCGGCGGCGCGCACCTTGCCGGACTCCAGAGCGGCCAGCAGAGCGGCCTCGTCCACGTTGGTGCCGCGGGAGGTGTTGATGATGACGACGCCGTCCTTCATCTTGGCGATGTTCTCGGCGGAGATCAGAGCGCCGCCGTCCACTGCGGGCGCATGGACGGACACGAAGTCGGACATGGCCAGCAGCTCATCCATCTCCACATAGGGGATGCCCAGCTGCTCCTCGATGCCGGGGATGTGGAAGATGTCGAACGCCACGACCTTCATGCCGATGGCCTTGGCCATCACGCCCAGGTGCTGACCGATGCGGCCGAAGCCCACGATGCCCAGGGTCTTGCCCTGCAGCTCGATGCCCTTGCCGTAGGCCTTCTTCTCCCACTTGTCCTCGCGCATGGTGTGGCCGGCGATGGAGATGTAGCGGGCGCAGGAGAACATGTGACCCATGGCCAGCTCCGCCACGGACTGGGAGGAGGCCTTGGGGGTGTTCTTCACGTCGATGCCGTTCTGCTTGGCATAGTCCACGTCGATGTTGTCCACGCCCACGCCGCCGCGGATGATCAGCTTCAGCTGGCTGCCCTTGGCCTCGTCGATGTGGTTGGCGCGGACCTTGGTCTTGGAGCGGACCACCACCACGTCGAAATCACGCAGGGCCTTGCCCAGCTGATCCGGCTCGTAGAACTGCTCCACCACCTCGTGGCCCATGTCGCGCAGCTGCGCCATCGCGGTCTTGTCCATACCGTCAGTAACCAGAATACGCATGATACTTCTCCTTTATAATATACGTTTTGTGAAACCTTGCCGCGGAAGGGGGCGTCTGCTCCCCCGTTAATCAGTTCGTATGCTCGGCCTCGAACTTCTTCAGGAACGCCACCAGCGCCTCGGCGCCCTCGATGGGCATGGCGTTGTACACGGAGGCGCGCAGACCGCCCACGGACTTGTGGCCCTTCAGGTTGTCGTAGCCGGCGGCCTTGGTGGCAGCCACCACCTCGGCGTCCAGCTCGGCGCTGCCGGTGACAAAGGGGATGTTCATCAGGCTGCGGAACTCCGGCTCCACGGTGCCCTTGAACATCTTGGACTGATCCAGGAAGTCATAGATGACCTTGGCCTTGGCGATGTTGCGCTTGTGCATCTCCTCCAGGCCGCCGATGCTCTTGAGGTACTTGAAGACCTTGCCGCAGCAGTAGATGGCCCAGCAGTTCGGGGTATTGTACATGGAGCCTGCGTCGGCATGGGTCTTGTACTGCATATAGATGGGCAGCTCGGTCAGATCGTCGCGGATGAGATCCTCGCGGATGATGACGACGACCATGCCGGCCGGGCCGACGTTCTTCTGCACGCCCGCGTAGATCATGCCGTAATCGGACACGTTGCAGGGCTTGGAGAGGAACATGGAGGACTGGTCGGAAACAAGCACATGGCCCTTGGTGTTGGGCAGCTTGTTCCAGGTCACGCCATGGATCGTCTCATTTTCGCAGATGTAGACGTAATCGGTGTCTTCGGGGATATCCAGATCGGAGCAGTCGGGAACGTAGGTATAGTTCTTGTCCTTGCTGGAAGCGGCGACGATGACCTCGCCGACCTTCTTGGCTTCCGCGATGGCCTTCTTGGACCATGCGCCGGTCTCGATGTAGACAGCCTTGCCGTTCTTCATGAGGTTCATGGGGATCATGGAGAACTGGAGCGTTGCGCCGCCCTGAATGAACAGGACCTTATAGTTGTCGGGAATGCCCATGAGGTCGCGCAGATCCTGCTCGGCCTCGTCGATGATCTGCTGGAAAACAGGGGAACGGTGGCTCATTTCCATGACGCACATACCGCTGCCGCGGTAGTTCATCATCTCGTCGCGGATCTCCTCCAGCACGGGCTCCGGCATCATTGCGGGGCCTGCGGAGAAATTGAATGTACGACCATATTTCATGACTCTTTGCCTCCTGAACGTTGTGTTGTTGTTGAATGGAGTTGTTTCCTGATTCCAAGTATATACCTTCCGCATCAAAGAATCAACCCATTTCTCAAAAAATTTTATCGAAACTCACAAATTTTTAGCAAGCTGTATAAAAAGCCGGACGTTTCCCCCCAAAAAACGGGAAAACGCCCGGAAAACGACAAGATTCAGAACCCCTTATATTTCTTTCTCGTAGCCAGACCGCCGCGGATATGGCGCTCGGCCCTGTTCTGGTCGAGAATCTCCCGCACAGAAAGATACAGCGCGCGGTTCGCCATCGGCAGCCGCTCGGAAAGATCCTTATGCACGGTCGATTTGGAAAGTCCGAAGTGCTTTGCCGCCTGCCGGATGGTGGCGCGGTTCTCGATGATGTACACAGCCAGCTCTCTGGCTCTGGTGAGTAAGTCCTCTGTCATACGGGCACCTCCAGGCTGTGTATGCTATTGGAGTATATGCCCGCTGACACGGGAGTATGAGCCCGGCAGATATAGGTGCTTTTCCGCCGCGCCCGGTCAAATGCCGCCTGCGCGATGATGCGGAAATCCTTGCGCTCCGCACCCATCCAGTCCTCTTCATCCGGCTCTTACGGGTCAGAAAATCTTTGGTTTCTTCTTTTTCGGTTGAGCGTGCTTGTTTTTGCTTTTGGGGCACTTGCAATTCCCCGGCAGTCATGGTAAAATAAAGAATAATTTTGGCTATATTTCGAACATTTTGATGAGAAAAGTACGCGCTGTTCGTGCGTTCGGCATTGGGATGCAGTGGAGAAAAGGATAGGAGAGGGCATGGATAAACGTCTTTTGCTGGCCAGTCCGCATATGTCGGACGAGGGCTATGAACTGGAATATATCCACGACGCATTCCGGAAAAACTGGATCGCGCCGCTGGGCGAGAACGTGAACGAATTCGAAAAAATCATGGGCGCATACATGGGCCGGGGCTATCCCGTCGCGCTGTCCGCCGGGACGGCGGCGCTGCATCTGGCGATGATCCTTGCGGGCGTGCGGCCCGGCGATACGGTGTTCTGCCAGAGCCTGACCTTTTCCGCGTCGGCCAACCCCGTCGCCTACTGCGGCGCGAAGCCGGTGTTCATCGACTCCGAGCGCGAGACGTGGAATATGGACCCTGTCGCACTGCGCCGCGCGTTCGAGCTGCATGGCACGCCCAAAGCGGTCGTTGCAGTGCATCTGTACGGCAACCCAGCCAAGCTGGACGAGATCACTGCCATCTGCCGTGAGCACGGCGTTCCCCTGATCGAGGACGCTGCCGAGGCGCTGGGGTCTACATACAACGGCCAGAAGTGCGGCACGTTCGGTGAATTCGGCGGGCTGTCGTTCAACGGCAACAAGATCATTACCACTTCTGGCGGCGGTATGCTGCTGTGCCGGACAGAGACGGATGCCAGGCACGCGCTGAAGCTGGCGACGCAGGCACGCGAGAACGCGCCGTGGTACCAGCACGAGGAAATCGGCTACAACTACCGTATGAGCAATATCTCCGCCGGAATTGGTCGCGGACAGATGAAGGTTCTGCCCCTGCGCGTGCGGCAGAAGCAGGCGATTTTCGCCCGCTACGCCGAAAGGCTGAAGGGCCTGCCGCTCGTCATGCAGCCGAAGCTGGACTGCGCCGAGCCGAACCGCTGGCTGTCGGTCGCGCTGCTGGACAAGGACTGCGGCGTAACGCCCGCAGAGCTGCTGACGCGGCTGAATGAAGAAAACATCGAGGGCCGCCACCTCTGGAAGCCGATGAATTTGCAGCCTGTCTTTGCGGACTGTCCTTTTGTCAGCGCCGAGGAGGAACCGGTTTGCAATGACCTGTTTTCGCGCGGCGTGTGCCTGCCGAGCGACACGAAGATGACCATGGACGACGTTGACCGCGTCTGCGCGGCCATCCGGGGGAGCTTCTGATGCGGCACAGAGCGGGATTTTACGAGAAATACGGTAAGCGGTTTCTTGATTTTTTTCTCTCCGGAATGGCGCTGATCATCCTGTCCCCCGTGCTTCTCGTGACGGCGATTTTGGTGCGCGTGAAGCTGGGCAGCCCTGTGATCTTCTGTCAGGAGCGTCCGGGCAAGGACGAGCAGATCTTCAAGCTCCACAAGTTCCGCAGCATGAGCGACGCGCGGGATGAAAACGGCGAACTGCTGCCGGATCAGGAGCGTCTGGGTAAATTCGGCCGTTGGCTCCGCGCCACAAGCATAGATGAACTGCCGGAGCTGTTTGACATCTTCCGCGGCAAGATGAGCATTGTGGGGCCGAGGCCGCTGCTGGTGAAATATCTGCCGCTCTATAACGACGAGCAGCATTACCGCCACGCCGTCCGCCCCGGCCTCACCGGCTGGGCGCAGGTGCACGGCCGCAATCTTTCCTCATGGGAGGAACGCTTTGCCTACGACGTGGACTATGTGGATCATATCAGCTTCGCACTGGATGTAAAAATTATCTTTATGACCATCCGCTGTGTCTTCGCCCACGAGGGGATCAGCGCGGAGGGCAGCGCGACAAAAGAGGAGTTTACCGGCCCTAAAGCTTATCTTTGAGAAATAGAGTGGGTGTTCAATATGAAACTGCTATTAACGAGTATAGGCAGACGAGTTGAATTAGTCCAAGCATTCAGGAACGCCGCAGAAAAGCTGAACGAAGACCTGCGTGTTGTAGGTGCAGATATGTCCCTAACGGCACCTGCATTGTACTTTTGCGATGAGGCCGTACGTGTTAGCCGAATTCACGACAAAAACTACATTCCTCAGCTTGTTGATATTTGCAAAGAACGGAAAATCGACTGCCTGATTCCTACGATTGATACGGAATTGCTGATTCTGGCACAGAGTAAATCAAAATTTGAGGCAGTTGGAACAAGGGTACTTGTTTCTGATGTCGAAAGGATTGCTTTGTGCCGCGATAAGCGCAAAACAGCAGATTATTTTAAGCAGATCGGGCTAAATACCCCTGTACCTGTTGACAAGGTCGCAGATTATGCAGATGGATTCCCGGCATTTATAAAGCCGCTTGACGGCAGTTCGAGTATAAACGCATACAAAGTCCAGAACAAAGCAGACCTTGCGGCGTATGCAAATCTGATTCCCGACTATATCATTCAACCTTTTATTTCGGGACGCGAGTTTACAATTGATATTTTCTGTGATTTTACCGGAAATCCCATTTTTATTACACCACGGGAACGATTGGCCGTTCGTTCGGGAGAAGTCCTCAAGACAAAAATATATCAAAACGAGGTCATGATTGACGAGATGAAACGTCTTGTGAAAGATTTCAAGCCTTGCGGACAAATTACGGTTCAGCTTATACACGACGACATATCACAGAAAAATTACTATATTGAAATCAATCCGCGCTTCGGCGGCGGAGCTCCCTTGAGCATGAAAGCCGGGGCGGACAGTGCAGCTGCGTTGATTCGGCTCTTGAAGGGCGAAGCGCTTAGCTACATGGAGTGTGCGGCGCGAAATGGTGCTACATACAGCCGATTCGATCAAAGTGTTTGTATTGACGAAGGAAGTGAAGGCTATGATCGAAGTATGTAGCGTATTAGATGTCGAAAAATATAGTTCAGAGTTTAAAGTAATACTTTTTGACTTAGACGACACGCTTTATAGCGAAAAAGACTATGTAAGAAGTGGATTTCACCAAGTTTCAAGCCTGTTTTCTGAGAGAAACGAAGCGGAAGCAAGGCTGTGGACATTTTTCCTGGAGAACAAACCGGCAATTGATTGTCTTTTGTCCGAACGGCAAATTGCAGATACAAATTTTAAAGAGCGATGCTTGCACGCATACCGGTTCCATAGTCCGCAAATTTGCTTATACCCGGGTGTCCGTGAAATGCTTCTTAGAATGCGGGAGCAGAAGAAAAAGCTCGGGCTGATAACAGATGGCCGTCCAGAGGGGCAACAGGCCAAAATTGATGCGCTTAAAATACGAGACGTATTTGACAAAATTATTGTTACGGACGAATTGGGCGGCACATCGTTTCGGAAACCCAATCCAAAGGCATTTGAACTCATGGCTGAATGGTTCGGTGCCTCATTCGAAAGTATGTGTTATGTCGGAGACAACAAAACAAAAGATTTCGACGCCCCGGAAAAGCTGGGGATGCATTCAATATGGTTTCAAAATGCTGATGGAATTTATTTTGGTCATAGCTGAATAGAGAATGGTTGTTTTTGGAGGAGAATAACTTGAATATTTGTATTTGCGTAAATACTCTCAGCTACGCAATGGGCGGAGTAAGTACACATATTCTTGATCTTTGCAAACAGTTTTCAGCGCACGCAACAATTGAGAAAATTGTTGTCTGCTGTGATGGTGGAGAGCATATTCCCGCTTTGTCTGTAATCCCCAAGGTGATATACTACCGGCTTCCATTTGAAAAGTATGGATTGTCTTTTCAAGGCGTTTGTAAGGGATACAGGGAACTTAGAAGGATAGTTTCCAGTGAACAGATAAGTATTATTCATGTTCATAGTCAAAGAATACTTCCAAGTGCGCACCTGATAAAGATTCGTTTGGGTGTGCCATATTTGTGGACGAATCACATTGATGCAATTCCGAATCAAAGAGTATTTCGTTGTATGTGTGCGTTGATGCGCTTTCCGGTTATTTCGGTTTCGCAAGAACTGCGCAACATGATGATATGCAAGTATCATTGCAATCCACAAAAAGTATTTGCTGTGAACAATGGCATAGATCTGGATGAATTTGATCCATTACGTGATGATGAAATTACCAGACTTGAACATGAATATGCAATTGACAGAAGTAAAACGCCGTACATCATATCGCTTTTATCAAGAGTAACCTATGTAAAAGGGCACAAAACGCTTCTTCAAGCCATTGCGAGGTGTAGGTATCGCGAACAGATACATATCATTTTTGCCGGTCATACATACCCAGAGAGCGAAGCGTACAGAAATGAAGTACAATTGCTGGCCAAACACGAAGGCATCAGAACTACATTTTTAGATTGGTCCAAGCCGCGTGAGGTATTTGGAGTGTCAGATTTATTTGTGCTTCCATCGTTGTATGAAGGCTTTGCCCTTGTTTGTATTGAGGCATTGGCAATGGGATGTGCTGTTCTTCGTAGCCGGACACCGGGGTGGCAGGAAATGCAGGACTTCGTTGGCATTTTTGAAAAAGGTGATGTAGACGGGCTGAGTGAAATGATTGAGAACGCGATCAAACACGATTTTTTTCCTGATAAGACTGCCATTGGGTACAAAAGGGTACGGGAAGAATTCACAAAAGAACATTGTGCCAACGAGACATTAGCGGTGTATGAACGAATACTTAATAGCTGAAAAGAAAGTGAAAAAAATCTGCTTTGTTACAACGATTTCCGGAACAATGAGATCGTTCGTTGTTGGAGTGGCAAGCTACCTCCATCAGCAGGCTGGTTACGATATTACGATGATCTGCGATGACGATGCGGCGTTTGCCGCCTCATTGCCGCCGTATATGCATTATATCCCCATTCCCATGAAGCGCGGGGTCAGCCTTGGCGGGATCGGCGCAATGATGAAGATGGTGAAGGTTTTCCGCAGGGAACGGTTCGACATGGTGCAGTATTCCACGCCGAATGCGTCCTTGTATGCTGCGCTGGCGGCAAAGCTTGCCGGAGTCCCTGTGCGGCTTTATTGTCAGTGGGGAATGGCCTACGTGGGCTTCCACGGGATCAAACGCGTCATTTTTAAGCGGATTGAAAAGCTGGTCTGTACGCTTTCAACATGGGTCGAGCCGGACAGCTTTGGGAATCTGAAGTTCAGCCATGCCGAGGGACTGTACCCGGAAAATAAAGGCTCTGTGATTTGGAACGGCAGTGCCAGCGGCGTCAATCTGAACAAATTTGACAATTCGCAGAAGCCGGTCTGGCGCGCTGAGATCCGGGAAAAATATGCGATCCCGGACGATGCGGTTGTTTTTGGCTTTGTCGGCCGTATTACGCGCGACAAGGGCATCAACGAGCTGCTGGCGGCGTTCAAAGCATTCCTGCAAAAAAACAGCGGCGCATACCTTTTGATCGTTGGCAATCCGGAGCTTTCTCCTGCCGTTGATATGTCCCTGTATCAGTGGGCGCAGGAACAGGCGCATACGATATTCTGCGGAAGAACCAGCACGGTAGAAAAGTATCTGGCAGCGATGGATGCGTATATCCTCCCCAGCTATCGCGAGGGCTTCGGTATGGTCGTGGTGGAGGCAGAGGCAATGGGCGTGCCTGTGATCGTGACGGATATTCCCGGCCCCACGGATGCGATGATCCCCGATGAAACGGGCCTGGTCGTAAAAAAAGCGGACGTGGATTCTCTCGTATCCGCCATGGAGGCGCTTGCCGGTTCGCCGGAAACGCGGCAGCGCTTCGGCTTGGCCGCTCATAAGCTTGCAGCGGAAAAATTTGAGCAGCAACGGCTGTTTCAGGCGATTTTGCAGGATCGCAAGCGCCTGCTGGGTGAGGAGTAAGCTATGGCAAACGTCAGCGTCATTATGGGTATTTATAACTGCGCGGATACGCTGCCTGAAGCGCTCGATTCCCTGCTTGCGCAGACCTTTACGGACTGGAACCTCGTCATGTGCGACGACGGGTCACGCGATGCGACGTATGAGGTCGCGGAACGGTATCGGCGTACATATCCCGAGAGAATCACGCTTCTGAAAAATGAGCAGAACATGGGACTGAATTACACGCTGAACCGGTGCCTTTCTATCGCGGATGGAGCCTATATCGCGCGGCAGGACGGCGACGATGTGTCCATGCCGACCAGATTTGAAAAGGAAGCGGCCATTCTCGACGCGTCGCCTGATATCGCCATTGTCAGCACGGCAATGACTTATTTTGACGAGAACGGCGCATGGGGGCAGAGCCACCCTGTTTTGTTTCCGGAAAACAGAGATTTTATCGCGGGAACGCCCTTCTGCCACGCGCCGTGCATGGTCAGGCGGGAGGCGTATCAGGCGGTAAACGGCTATACGGACGACCCGCGCTATCTGCGCGTGGAGGACTACGACCTCTGGATCAAACTGTACGCCGCCGGTTTCCGCGGCCAGAATATCCCGGAGCCGCTCTATGCCATGCGGGACGACCGCAATGCATTTGCCCGCCGGAAATTCAAATATCGCATCAATGAATTTCGCGTCCGCATAAAAGCGGCACGGCTGCTGCATCTGCCGCTGAACGCATATCTTTACGCGCTGCGCCCCCTTGCGGTAGGGCTGCTGCCGGGGCCGGTCTATCAGGCGCTGCACAAGAGAAGATTGGAGAAACGCCCATGATCCCAAAGATCATCCATTACTGCTGGTTTGGCCGCGGCGAGAAGCCGGAGCTGGCGAAGCGTTGCATTGCCAGCTGGCGTAAATTCTGCCCGGAGTTTGAGATCCGCGAGTGGAACGAGGATAACTGCGACTATCTTGCCCTGCCCTTCATGGCGGAGGCCTATGCCGCGAAAAAATACGCCTTCGTGACCGACGTCATGCGCCTGCTGGTGCTGGAGCGGTACGGCGGCGTGTATTTTGACACCGATGTAGAGGTCGTGCGGGATATTTCGCCATTGCTGAATGACGAGGGCTTCATCGGCTTTGAGAATGACCAGTTTGTCAACAGCGGACAGGTCATGGCGGCTGTGCCGCACCAGAGTGTTGTGCAGGCGATGATCGCGGCATACAGGCCGCTGCATTTCACCAACGCAGACGGGAGCCTGAACACCGTGACCTGCCCGCACCTGAATACCGCCGTGCTGGAGCGCTTCGGCCTTGTCCGAAACGGACAGGAACAGCTTATTAAGGGCATCCGCGTCTACCCCGCCGACCGGTTCAACCCGCTCGACAGCGCGACCGGCAGGCTGAAAAAAACAGAAAACACCTGGTCCATCCACTGGTACTCCATGAGCTGGCTGCCGAAGGGTATGCAGCTCCGCTGCAAACTTACAAAGGCCTGCCGGAGACTGTTCGGGAAGAACTGCCTTGATTGGCTGAAGCGGAAATGAGCGGAAGCTATGCCGACAATTACAGTATTTACACCTACATACAATCGAAAAGATACGCTGCAGCGGCTTTACCGCAGCCTTTGCGCACAGACTGTATTCGACTTTGAATGGCTCATTGTTGACGACGGTTCCACGGACGGCACGGAGGCTGCGGCAGGCAGCTTTTCGTCTGCCCGGTTTCCGGTCCGCTATATCAAAAAGGAAAACGGCGGGAAACACACGGCGTATAATCTCGCCTTGCAGCAGGCCACGGGCACGTATTTCCTCTGCGTGGATTCGGACGACCTTCTCGTGCCGGATGCAATGGAAGCGCTGCGGGAAGCTGCGTCTCCTGAATGCGGCATATGCGCATATAAGTCTGCGGCAGACGGAAAAAGCCTGAGCACGGAGTTTCCGCCTGAAATAAAAGAAACGACCTTTTTCGGGCTTTATTCGGAGCTTCATTGCCGCGGGGAGTACACCTTTCTGTATCCCCTGCAGATTGCCCGAAAAGCGCCATTCCCTGTCTTTCCGGGCGAAGCATTTGTTACGGAAAGCGTCGTGTATGACCGGCTGGACAAGCTGTGCAGGCTCCGCCTGCTGCCAAAAACCATCACCGTTTGCGAATATCAGCCGGACGGACTGTCATCCAGAGCGACCGAGCTGATGAAGCGCAATCCGGCGGGATATTGTCTTTACTTTATGCAGCGCATTGATTTGGTCAACAGCGTTCCAGAGCGGCTGCTCATGGCCGGAAAGTACCAATGCTTTGGTATGCTGGCGCGCAAGAAGCGCACGGCATATCGCGGAACGCACAGGCTGCTGGCAGCGGCCTGTTATCCGATCGGTCTGCTGTTTCGGGCGTATTACAAATTATGCAGGGGGATCTGATCCCCAATCGCGGGAGATACTATGAATTCAGTCATTTTCACCGCCGGAGTCGTGCTGGTGTGGCTCTCTTCCCTGTTTAACGGAACCGGGCTTGGAAACGCGTATCATACAGACAGAATCACCACTGCCGCACTGATTGGCCTCACGGTGATCCTTCTTCTGCGCCGCCGTCAGCGGACGGTGCCGAAGGACGTCTTTATTGCCTTTGGCGGAACGGTATGCATTTTCGCCATGTCGGGGATCCTTCACGGAACGGGCCTTGGCGGGCTCCAGTATCTGTGCTGCTTTTTGCTGATTTATATCTTCAGCCAGATCAAGGTTCAGGAGCGCGCCATGCGGTTATCCGGCCTTGCGGTGTTGGCGTTGGGAATGGCGATCCTCGTGATCTATGACTTTGGGACGCAGCTGTCCGGCTGGAATGAAAACAGCATCGCCATGATCGGTCTTTTCAGCTATGTCCTGTTTATGGCCGCTTTCTATAACCTGCGGTCCGGCTGGTCAAAGTTTCTGATCCTTCTGGCAGGCGGGCTTGTGCTCTGGCTGATATCCAAAACGGAATCCAGATCCTGCATGGTCGTGCTGGCGGTCACCATGCTGCTGGCGCTGATCATGAAGCCGTACCCATGGGCGCTGCGGTCACGCGGCTGGGTGATCTTCCTTCTGCTGATCCCCCTTTTTGTGGCACTTGTCACAGTCGTGATCTCCCTTTGCGGCGCTGTCTACGATATGGAGGTATGGAGTCTGAAAACCTTCGATAAGCCTATTTTTAACGGGCGGGACCAGCTATGGTTGAATGGCTTCCGCAGTCTCCTCCGTCAGCCGCTGCTGGGCTCCGGCAACATCAGCACGAACAACTGGCACAATACCGCCGTTGCCTGTCTGACCAGCTTCGGCATTTTGGGCTATGGCTTCTGGCTCAATTGCCTGTATCTGCCGCTGAAACGGGCGACTCCGTACCTGTCTGATCCGATCGTAACCGGCTGCGTGACGGCGTTTTTGCTGATGAATGCGCAGCAGTCATTTGAGTTGGGCATGTTCTCGCCAAACCCTAATTTACTGATTTATCTTCCCCTTGGCCTATTGTTGGGAAGAATTCGATATCTGGAGGAGAAAAGAGATGAAATACATCATTCCAACTTTTGAGAAAATTGAGTGGATGCCCCCCACAATCACGCTAATACAGAAGCTTGCAAATCAAGGAAATGAAGTTGTATATATAACTCTCTTTCCCGACACCTATTTCTCTGGGTATCGAGGGGATGGTTCTATCCGGAATCTGAGTCTATGCGGGAAGAATATATCACTTAATGAGAGGCACAGGTATGTAAAAGGTATATCGGGAATCCTCTTTCGTATTGATAATATGATTAAGAGGGTTATCGCAACAAGACTTAGTAAAGCTATTGAATCTGAAGAAACAGATTCGTCGATTCTTTGGGTTGTTAATGAAATGACAGTTTTATTTGCCGGGACACACTTTCTTAATAGGCGAAGATATATATTCACTATTTATGAGCTGCACAAAAAAAGCATTCTCACAAGAAGAATTGTTAAAGCTGCTCGAGAGGCTTCGATTGTTGTTGTTCCTGAGTATTGTCGAGCGCATATCATGCAGAGTTGGTATAATCTCAGCAAATGCCCGGTTGTTTTGCCTAACAAGCCAGATATTGATATTAATCTTTTAGCGGATGCAGAGACCAATGCGGCAATAGAAAAAATAGAGAGCATTCGTAATTCTGGGAAAATTGCAGTCTTATATATGGGGGGGATTACACCAGAACGTCCGTTAGATAAGCTTATCGATGCGCTTGGAGAATCTGAAAAGTATCGCCTGATTGTGATGGGCAAAAAGTCAACGTATCTGGATCGGCTCAAGAAGAAATATCCTGGTGCCTTTGAGTATATAGGAAATTTTACCCCACCTCAGCACTTGTTAGTAGCAGCTCATGCAGGAATAGGAGTTCTAATTTATGTTAGCATTAATCAGGCTCAAGGATTGAACGCACTTTTCTGTGCCCCTAATAAGATCTATGAATATGCTGGATTGGGACTCCCAATGATAGTAAATGATATCCCCGGTCTGCATTTTGAAATATTAACAGGGAAAATGGGACATATCGTTGATTATAACGATATGAACAGCATTCTTTCGGCGCTTGACAATATTTGCGATAATTACAGCGAGTTTTCAAAAAATGCTATAATATACTATAACAGAATAGATATTGACGCTATAATCAATAAAGTTATAGATCTTTATTTAACTGCAATATAGACTATTTAAGATAATGTGATGGTTTTTATTATGTCTACACATTTGAACAATCTGCTTCGCGTGCCAATTGACAAAAGAAATCGCAAGACATTACATGAACACGATTTTTCCGTCTTTGCCAGCAACTGCAACGGGGCGTGCATCTGTCATGACCTTGGACTTGCATTTAACTCCCCGTTTGTTAATCTCTGGATGACCCCGACGGATTTTATCGCATTTCTAAAAGCACCTCAAGAATACTTAAGCTTGCCGCTTGTGTTTCAATCGGAAAAGAGTGTGCCGTATCCGGTGGCAAAACTCGGTGGCCTGACGATCTGGTTTGAACATTACTCTTCCGATGAGGATGCGGCGAATGCGTGGAAACGACGTTGTGAACGAATTCGATGGGACAAGCTCTTTATCATGATGATGGACCGAGATGGTTGTACCTATGAAGATTTGCAGTCGTTTGACGCGCTGCCATATGAGCACAAGGTGGTTTTTACTCATATTCCATACCCTGAACTTCAGTCCGCGTTCCATATATCCGGGTTTGAACAGGAACCCTGCGTCGGCGTATGCAGCGAGTTTGTGAACGGACACACGGGTCGAAAATGGTACGATGCGTTCGACTATGTAAAATGGTTTAACGAAGGAATATAATATGCCAAAAATCAGTGTCATTATGCCAGCATACAATGCGGAACGGTACATACGAGAAGCAATTGACAGCATCCTGAGGCAGACATGGTCTGACTTTGAATTAATTATCATCGACGACGGTTCAACAGACAGCACAGCTGCGATCATTGCCGGATACACGGATAACAGGATCCGCTTTTGCCCGAACGCGCAAAACATGGGCGTTGCCGCAACGCTCAACCGGGGACTCAAGCTCGCCTGCGGGGCGTACATCGCCCGCATGGATGCAGACGATATTTCACTGCCGGAACGCTTTGCAAAGCAGGCGGCCTATCTGGATGCGCATCCGGACGTGACGGTATGCGGAACAGCGATCGAGCTGTTCTGCGAAGGAAGCGTGACCGGCACCCGGTTCCCGGCTGCCGGCCCGGAAAAGCTGAAGGAGGACCTGTTCTTTTCCTGCGGGATCGCGCATCCGTCCGTAATGATGCGCCGAGCCGCTATTTTGGAGCTTGGCGGCTACGATCCTGCATTCAATGGGATGGAGGATTACGAGCTGTGGTGCCGCGTCGCTGAAAAGGGCAAGATCGCGGTGCTTCCGGAGATTCTGCTTCGGTACCGAATTCACAGCGGGCAGGTGACGCAGAACCCATCGCCGAAATTCAAAGAGCAGATGCAGAACCTGAAGCGGCGGCAGCTGGCGCAGCTCGGCGTTACGGCAGAGCCGGAAGAATTCAGCGCATATGCGGCGTACTGCATCGGAACCATTGAGGCGGACTACGCGCAGACTGCCGCATTGGGGCGCTGCTTTGAAAAGGCTGCGGCCGGGAATGAAGCAAGCAGCTATTATCGCAGCGACTTCCTCTGTTCCGATTTCAAAAGCATATTGCTGCGCCTTGCCGCAAAGCTGAGCCGGCAGGAGCAGAAGCGGCTGTGCGCAGAATGCAGCCTGATCACCGAAAAGGCGCTCAGGAAGAGGAAACTGAAGACCTTTGCGCGGAAGCTGCTTGGCAGGAGCTGAGTTATGGTTTCGATCATCGTTCCCGTTTACAATATTGAACGCTATCTGCCGCAGTGCATGAGCAGCCTCTTTGCGCAGACGGCTCCGGATTTTGAGGTCATTCTTGTTGACGATGGCTCCACAGACGGAAGCGCAGCGCTCTGCGACCAGTATGCGAAGCAGGACGCACGGGTACAGGTCATACACAAGAAAAACGGCGGCCTGTCGTCGGCACGGAATGCCGGTCTGGACGCCGCGACGCGACCGTATCTTCTGTTTCTGGATGGAGACGATTATCTCGCGCCAAGCGCGATACAGAGTCTGCTGGAAATTGCTTCCGCAAATGCCGATTTTGATTTTATTCAGTTCCAATACGCCGAGACGGACGGCAGCTGGCAGGCAGACCCCGCACAGGCAGTAGAGCCCCGGGTCTGTACGGACTTATATGAAATGTTCCGGTACCTGTATCAGCGCGGCGGCGTTGCAGCCTCGGCCTGTACGAAGCTTTACCGCGCGTCACTGTTTGAAAAAATGCGCTTCCGGGAAGGGATCGCGCATGAGGATGAAGAATTGATCACGCGGCTGCTTCCACAATGTCACCGTGTGATCTATACCGGGCTTGTCCTGTACGGCTACGTCATGCGCAGCGGGAGCATCATCCACGATCAATTTAACCCGCACAAGCTTGACGCGCTGGATATCATGGATGCGCGTGCGGATGTCCTGCGTAAATTGGGCTGCGGGGAATTTGTTCAGGAAACGCGCAGCAGGCAGTTCTGCACGGCGGCGCAGCTATACTGTCAGGCGCGCCGTTCCGGAGCGGCTGACATGGCCAAACGGCTGCGGGCAAAGCTGCGCGCACTCGCAAGAGAGCCGAAGCTGCGGCTTTCCGGCCAGTATCGGCTGCTTTACCGCCTGACGCGCCTGACAGGATACGCGCCGGAGCTTTACTACTGCGTCCGCCGGTTTTGCGGAAAATCATAAGCAAAGGGAGAACCCCATGGAAAAGTTTCAGACCGTCATCACCCCGAAAAACAAGCTGTTTGATCTGCATCTGGGTGAGCTCTGGCGTTACCGCGATCTCGTGGTGCTGCTCGTGCGGCGGACGTTTGTTTCCCAGTACAAGCAGACGATTCTTGGCCCGGCATGGGCAATTATTCAGCCGCTTCTGACAACCGTCGTTTTTACATTGGTGTTCGGCAACATTGCCGGGCTTGCTGCCGATGGGGTCCCGTCGTTTGTGTTTTACCTGTCGGCGACGATCCTGTGGACGTATTTTTCCAACTGCCTGTCGCAGACGGCGAATACCTTTGTCTCAAACAGCAATGTGATGGGAAAGGTCTATTTTCCGCGTCTGGTCATGCCGGTTTCAACCGTATTATCGGGCCTGATCATGCTGGCTGTGCAGTTCGCGTTTTTTCTGATTTTCGTGATCTGGTATCACGTCCATGGGCAGCTTGCGCCCAACGCGCTCGTCCTTATGACGCCGCTGCTGATTTTGCAGCTTGCCATGCTCTCGCTTGGCTGCGGCATTATCATCTCGGCGCTGACTACAAAGTACAGGGATCTTGCCATGCTGGTCGGCTTCGGCCTGCAGCTCTGGATGTACGCAACGCCCGTCGCATATGATATGTTCAAGCTCACGCCATTTGCGCCCGGCGGGAAATGGCATACGCTGTATATGCTGAATCCTGTCACGCCGATCGTAAACGTGTTTCGCTATGGCTATCTGGGTATCGGGGCAATCGAATGGGCCTATTACGCCATTGGCTGGTGCGTGACCGCGCTGCTGCTGTTTCTCGGCCTGATCCTGTTCAGCAGAGTAGAAAAGACTTTTATGGATACGGTGTGATCTCTATGGGTGAAACAATCATTAAAGTGGAGCATATATCAAAGGAATATCGTCTGGGGACGATCGGCGGCGGGACGCTGAAGGGCGATCTTCAGTCCGTCTGGGCACGCCTGCGCGGAAAGGAAGATCCGAACGGAAAAATCGGAACTGCCGCGCGCAGCGGGAACGACCGCTTCCTTGCGCTGGACGACATTTCCTTTGAAGTCAGGAAGGGCGAAGCCCTCGGCATTATCGGGCACAACGGCGCCGGGAAGTCCACGCTTCTCAAGCTGCTTTCCCGCGTCACCGCGCCGACCAGCGGAACGATCTGCTATAACGGCCGGATCGCCTCGATGCTCGAGGTCGGAACAGGCTTTCATCCGGAGCTGACCGGACGCGAAAACGTCTATCTGAACGGCGCGATCCTCGGCATGACGAAGGCGGAAATCGACCGGAAGTTCGATCAGATCGTGGAATTTGCGGAAATGGAGAAGTTCATCGACACCCCGGTCAAGCGCTATTCCAGCGGTATGTACGTCAAGCTGGCCTTTGCCGTGGCAGCGCATCTTGACAGCGAGATCATGGTGATGGACGAGGTGCTGGCCGTCGGCGACATGAAGTTCCAGCAAAAATGTCTCGGCAAAATGGGAGACGCCGCCAACCACGAGGGCCGCACAGTCCTTTACGTCAGCCACAACATGAATACGATCCGCCAGCTCTGCACACGCTGCATCGTCCTTGATCACGGAAAGGTGATCTACGACGGCGATGTGGAGGAGGCGATTCAAGTATACATAAATCATAAGGTCGGGCAAAAGACCAAACTAAACTTTTTACAGACACCTCGTCATGCTTATTTGCCTCAAAATCCATCGATTCGAATGACAGAGTGTGAACTTCTCAATGCTTCAGGTAGTTCAATCAAACAGGGAGGTAAACTTAGGTTCCGAGTATCGTTTGAATACCGGGAATTATTAAAAAGCAACGAGTATCTTCGTATCGAAATCAGAAATGGATCAAATGGTGTGTGTGCTGCATTTTCGGCGTGCCCACTGTGTGCAAATAAGAATTCTGTTGAATATGAACTTGATACATCTAATGTCGTTCCCGGCCAATACAGTACGAGCCTAGTCGTGTTTAGATATTTGAATAATGGAGTGATCGATATTGATGCGGTTAAGGCGTTTGATTTTGATATCGAATCCGGAGCTAGTAGTTTATGTAACTGGAATTATGCTCTATGGGGAAATATTCTTCTTCCAAACTTTGAGGAGGTATAGCAATGGAGATAGGAATTCTCTCCATGCAACGGGTTGTTAATTACGGCTCATTTCTGCAAGCATATGCGTTGAAACAAACTATTTCTGCTCTCGGACACACAGTTGAGTTTGTTGATATCGAGAATTGCGAACATCTTTACGCAAATTTGTGGCCGCGCCAACAAAGATTCGTGTTAAACTGCTGTAAAGCTGAGATTCATAGGATACTTGGACAAAAGAGTATATACCACCAGATGTCTGCAGAATTAAAAGAGAATCATTTTTACTATCGGCTTTACCGACTGTATCCGTTTTTATGGAAACGATATCTTGGGTTGTCTGAGAAGAGCAATACTCGTTTGGACTACGATGCCCTTGTTATTGGCAGTGATGAGGTCTTCAACTGTGCACAGAAGTCTGAATGGGGGCAAACAATGAAGCTGTTCGGCGAAGGATTCTACGGAAAATGTCTCGCTTCATATGCCGCATCATTTGCACAAACCTCTTTAACAGATTTGGAACAGTTGTCCGTTCGTGAACAGGTTGCACTCAACCTCAGTCGATTTTCCGCGCTTTCCGTGCGTGATGAACATTCCAAGCAACTTATCAAAGAGCTTATAGGAATAGAGCCTTCGGTGCATTTAGACCCCGTTTTCATTTATGATTATCCGGAAGCATCTGTAACAAGAAAGCAGTTAAACACTCTTATCGTATATGCCTATCCAAACAGAATCTGTGAACCTGCGCTCATTCAAGAGATATGTTCATTTGCACATAAGCACAGTCTAAGAATCGTGTCGATAGGCGCTTATTATAATTGGGCAGAAAACCCCGTGCTAACGCCATTTGAAGTTTTAAAAGCATTTCAAGAAGCAGCCTATATTGTGACGGATACGTTCCACGGAACAGTATTCTCCTTGAAATACCAAAAACAATTTGCTACGATCATTCGGGACGCTAATTCCAACAAATTATCAGATCTCCTCATGCGGTTTGAGGCATCTAGTCGTGCAATAGATTCTTTTGACCAACTAGGTACAGTATTAGAGACGCTCTATAATAAAGACAATGTAAAACGCCGGATAGATGAAGGTCGATACCGTGCAATATGTTTTTTGCGGGAGGCTTTGCGGTGATGCATTTACAGAAACGCAATAAATGTAGTTGCTGTGGTTGCGGAGCGTGCGAATATGTGTGCCCAACTGCGGCGATAACCATGCGTGAGGATTCGGAAGGCTTTTTATACCCTAAAGTAGATCTGAACAGGTGCATCTCATGCGATAGATGTAAGAAAATATGCCCATTTCAAAATGAATTTCCAAAGATAGACGCAAAAACAACGTTTTTGCTCATAGATAAAAATGAGGAACGACGACGTACTGCTTCTTCTGGAGGTGCATTCGAGTTGCTCTGCCGTGCATTTCTTGCAGACAGTGACAATTTTGCTGTTTGGGGATGCACTTTGGACCATAACTTTAAGGCAGTTCACATATGTGTCCATACGTTTGGTGATCTTGGAAAACTAAAGAAATCAAAGTATATCCAAAGCAACTTGCGCGATGCTTTTCCACATATTCGTCAGCAGCTATCCACAGGGACGACAAAGGTTGTTTTCTCAGGAACACCTTGTCAAACAGCCGCTCTTCGGTTGTTTCTTCAACGTGAATATGATAATCTGCTACTGATTGATTTTGTTTGTCATGGCGTCCCAAGCCAAAAAGCTTTTGATCGCTACTTACTTGAATTCGAGGAAAATGCTAATGAAAAAGTCAAGCGTTTTATTTTCAGAAATAAAGATGGGGGCGGAGATTCCCTTGGGGTAAAAGTGACATTACTCAGCGGGAAATCTTATATTGAGACACCTTCTGATAATGCATATATGTTTGGATACCTGAACGGTTTTTTATACCGTCCATCATGCTACAGATGCCCATACGCAAATATAGCACGATCCTCAGATATTACAGTTGCGGACTATTGGGGTATCGAGGAATATTCAAAAGTCCCCACAGTCTCATGTTCTCAAGGTGCATCAATGTTGCTTCTTAACACATCTAAGGGAAATATGCTTTATCAGAAGATTCAATCGCGAGACGATGTATATACTTGTGAGATTCCTATTTCGATAGCTCTGAAGAACAACCAAAACCTTTCGCATAGTGCAGAAAAGCCATTGTATAGAGATAAATTTTATCGTCTTTTGCGTCGATATCCTTTTTCGGAAGCACTCAAACGTTCACAATACGCACCGCTCTATAAAAGAGCTTATGGCTATTTAAAGCGAAAATTGATGTGGAGAAAACAATGACGGCAAATGATTTCAAAGATATAGTTAACTATGAGTTCAAT
>OJAM01000324.1_pt1 | contig 22785 bp, 7 predicted proteins | sample 1589071 | NCBI WGS metagenome assembly OJAM01 (sample SAMN03283243) | human gut metagenome | biome: human-associated habitat; material: feces | host: Homo sapiens | place: Peru | collected 2012
AGAAAGGGCGTAGGTATAGGCGATAGTTGCGCCCTTTCTATGGATTTTTGTGTAGAAAGGGCGTGGGTATAAGCGATAGTTGCGCCCTTTTGATGTGGTGCTTGATTTTTGTGGGGTGGGGGGGGATTGGTGTGGGGTGTGGGAAAAGGGGATGCAAACGATTGCATAAATAAATTTGCTATATTTAATGTGGGGAGGTGGTGATGAAAGTTTGATTTAGTAATTTTACGCAGAGAAAAAAGCTTAAATACACAGGGCTTAACAATACTTGTAAGATATTAACAATACTTGTAAGATACTTGAAAATCAAATAAAAAACCTCATATAAAATGAAATTGACATTCGTAATTGAATATCAAACGATTTTTGGTGAAGAAATCGTGCTCAATGTGCTCTCCGACGGCACTGCGAAGCGATATTCCATGGGCACCGTAGATGGTCGTAACTGGAGGTGCGAAATCACTACCGCCACCGATTCGACTAATGCGCTCGACTACTACTACAGCGTGGAGCGTGCTGGCGATGTGGTGCGTCGTGAGTGGCTCGTACAGCCACACCGCCTCGACCTCTCTGCCACTAAGTCGGCTAAAATCACCACTTTCGACCACTGGATCGACAATCCCGAAAACAGTTATCTCTACAGTTCGGCGTTCACAGAATGTTGTGCGCACCGTGAGTTGCTTGTGGCTCCTGCCACCACTTATGGCTACACCGTGATGCTGAAGGTGCGTGCGCCCCAACTCGGCTCCAACCAAAGGCTTGCCGTGGTGGGCAATGGCGATGCGCTCGGCAACTGGGCTGTGAACAAAGCCACCCCGATGGTGGAACACGCCCACAACGAGTGGGTGGCTTCAATCGATGCCGCCATGCTCAGTTCACGCGTGCTGGAGTTTAAGTTTGTGGCAGTAGATAAGTCCGACACCACCAAAGTGGTGTGGGAAGAAGGCGACAACCGCACCGTGGTGTTGCCAGAGTTGAAGAAAGGCGACGCTGTGGTTTACGAGCTCAACGAAGCGAAATTCGACCTGCCCGACTGGCGTGTGGCTGGCACCGTAATACCTGTTTTCTCGCTCCGCAGCGAAGGCAGTTTTGGTGTGGGCGACTTCGGCGACCTCAAAGAGATGGTCGACTGGGTGGTTTCCACCGGTCAGCGTGCGCTTCAAGTGCTCCCGATCAATGATACAACCATCACCAACACATGGTTGGACTCCTATCCCTACAAGAGCATCAGCATCTATGCGCTGCACCCAATGTTCGCCGACATTCGCCAGTTGCCACAACTTGAGGACAAAGAGCGTGCGCGCTATTACGCCGCACTCCAACACGAACTCAACGCACTTCCTCAAATCGACTACGAGCGTGTGAATGCCGCCAAGCGAGGCTATCTGCGTGAACTCTTTGAGCAAGACGGCGCAAAGATGATGCGCACCAAGGCGTTTAAGACATTCTTCGACGACAATAAAGACTGGCTCGTGCCTTATGCGGCATTCTGCCACTACCGCGACCTTTACGGCACAGCCACATTCGGCGACTGGCCCGACCACCACACCTTCGATGAAAGCGAGCGTGAGGCGATGGCAAACAGCCGCACAAGCGAACACAAGAAAGTGGCGTTCTGGTATTTCGTGCAGTTTATCCTCGACCAGCAAATGCGAGGCGCGCACGAATATGCACGCAAGAAAGGCGTAATCCTCAAAGGCGACATTCCAATCGGCGTCAGCCGCGACGGTGTGGAGGCATGGGTAGAGCCACGCTATTTCAACCTCAATGGCCAGGCTGGCGCACCACCCGATGCGTTCTCCGCTAATGGTCAGAACTGGGGATTCCCCACCTACAACTGGGAAGAGATGATAGCCGACGGCTGCTTGTGGTGGGAAAAGCGCTTCAGCAAGATGGCGCAGTATTTCGACGCTTATCGCATCGACCACGTGTTGGGCTTCTTCCGCATTTGGGAAATTCCGATTGATGCCGTGTATGGCATACTCGGCCAGTTCTCGCCAGCCCTTGGTATGACACGCGAGGAAATTGCAGGCTACGGCTTCAACTTCCAAGACTACATGCTCGAACCTTTCATCACCGACTGGGTGCTCGAACGCACATTCGGTGAGCGCGCATCGGAAATCCGCGAGAAATACCTGCTCCCCACCCACGACGACATGTATCGCCTCAAACCTGAATACGACACCCAACGCAAGATTGAGGCGGCATTTAAAGATGCCGACCAAGACGGCAAGAACGTGGCAGAGGCACTGATGTCGCTGGTGAGCAATGTGCTCTTCCTGCGCGACCGCAAAGACGCCAACAAGTTCCACCCACGCATCTCCGTGCAGCACGACTTCATTTACGAAGCCCTCTGGCAATCAGATAAGGAAGCCTTCAACCGTCTCTACAACGACTACTTCTATCGTCGCAACAACGACTTCTGGTATGGTGAGGCAATGAAGAAACTTCCACGCCTTGTGGAAGCCACCCGTATGCTCGTGTGTGCCGAAGACCTCGGCATGGTGCCCGATTGTGTGCCATGGGTCATCAACCAACTCCGCATTCTCAGTCTCGAAATCCAGACGATGCCTAAAGATGTGAACGTGAAGTTTGGCGTGCTTGCCAAGAACCCATATCGCTCCGTAAGCACCATATTCACCCACGATATGCCCACCCTTCGCCAATGGTGGGACGAAGACCGCGACCTCACGCAGGAATACTACAACGCCGTGCTCTGGAAGCAGGGACCCGCTCCACACCCACTGCCCGGCGACGTGGCAGAGCAAGTGGTAGTGAACCACCTCAACTGCCCATCTATGCTGTGCCTGCTCTCGCTCCAAGACTGGCTCTCCATCGACGAGACCATACGCTTGGCCGACCCTGATGCCGAGCGCATCAACATTCCTGCCAATCCACGCCACTACTGGCGCTACCGTATGCACATGACCATTAGCCAACTCATGGCATGCAAGGAATTCAACGAGAAAATGACCAAATTAATTACTAATAGCGGACGAAAATGAAAAAAATTGCATCATTAATGCTTCTGCTGGCTGTGGCACTGGCTCCATTCGGTGCTGTGGCTCAGGAAGTGAAATCGCCTGACGGCAATGTGGTGGTGAAGTTTTACCTCGACAACAGCAAACCCACCTACACCCTCACCTACAAGGGCAAGACTGTGTGCAAGCCCAGCCACTTGGGTCTCACATTGGCAAAAGACAAGCATGCGAGCAATGGCAAGAAAGAGCAAGACCTGCTCGACGGCTTCACCATTGCCGACACCCAAACCTCCACTTTCGACGAAACGTGGACACCAGTTTGGGGACAATACAAGACCGTGCGTAACCACTACAACGAAATGGCGGTTACACTCGACCAGGCCAAGATGAATCGCAAAATGGTGATTCGATTCCGTGTGTATGACGAAGGTATGGGCTTCCGCTATGAATTTCCACAGCAAGAAAAACTCAACTACTTCATCATCAAGCAGGAAAACAGCCAGTTTGCCATGACGGGCGACCACATGGCATGGTGGATTGCGGGCGACTACGACACACAGGAGAATCCTGGACAGACTACCCGCCTCTCTGAAATTCGCGGCACCATGAGCAAGTGCCTCAACCGCCCCAAAGGCGTGAAGAGCAATGGTATGCTCGATGCTGTGACCGGCAACTCGTCAACATCCGTATTCTCGGAAACAGGCGTTCAGACCTCGCTCCAGATGAAGACCGACGACGGACTCTATATCAATATCCACGAGGCAGCATGTATCAACTACGCTACCATGCACCTCAATCTCGACGACAAGAACATGGTGTTTGAATCATGGCTCACCCCCGATGCTGTGGGCAACATGTGCTATATGCAAACCCCATGCAACACCCCTTGGCGCACTGTGATGGTGAGCGACGACGCGCGCACCATGCTCTCGTCGTACCTCATCTACAACCTCAACGAGCCTTGCAAAATTGAAGATACCTCATGGATTCACCCCACCAAGTACAATGGCGTGTGGTGGGAAATGATTGTGGGCCGCAGCAGTTGGAACTACACCGACGAGTTGCCATCAGTGCGCTTGGGCGAAACCGACTTCACCAAGTGCAAACCTAACGGTCGCCACTTGGCAAACACCAAAGACGTGATGCGCTACATCGACTTCGCCGCTGCCAACAACCTCGACGAGGTGCTGGTGGAAGGATGGAACATCGGTTGGGAAGACTGGGCAAACCGTTGGAAATACGACGTGTTCGACTTCCAGACCCCTTACCCCGACTTCGACATCAAGGCACTCAACGAATATGCGCACAGCAAGGGCGTGCGACTGATGATGCACCACGAAACCAGTTCATCGGTCACCAACTACGAGCGCTACATGGAAGACGCCTACTCGCTGATGAATAAATATGGCTACGATGCAGTGAAGAGCGGCTATGTGGGCGACATTATTCCACGTGGCGAGCACCACTACGGCCAATATATGAACAACCACTACTTGCGCTGCGTGACCGAGGCTGCCAAGCACCGCATCATGGTGAATGCGCACGAAGCCACACGCCCTACCGGCTTGGCTCGCACCTATCCTAACCTCGTGGGCAACGAAAGCGCACGCGGCACCGAATATGAGGCATTCAGCGGCAGCAAGCCCGACCACACCGTGGTATTGCCATTCACACGCTTGCAAGGTGGTCCAATGGACTACACCCCTGGTATCTTCGAGACCGACCTCAGCACATGGAGCCAGAATACCCACAAGGTTCACACCACACTCGTGGGCCAGCTCGCAGTGTATATGGTGATGTGGGGACCACTGCAAATGGCTGCCGACCTCCCAGAAAACTACGCCAAGTACGACGATGCCATGCAGTTTATCCGCGACATGGCCATCGACTGGGACGACTCTCGCTACATCGATGCAGAGCCGGGCGCATACATCACCGTGGCTCGTAAGGCAAAAGGCACCGACAACTGGTTTGTGGGTGGCAAGTGCAACGAAAACGGCCACAAGCTGACCGTGAACTTCGACTTCCTTGATAAAGGCCGTAAATATGAATGTACTATTTACGCCGATGCCAAGGACGCTCATTACGAAACCAATCCAAAGGCATACGTCATCACAAAGAAAACCGTGAAACAAGGCGACAAAATCAAGATGGTTGAGGCTCCTGGTGGCGGTTTCGTGATGTCGGTAATTGCAAAATAATCAGTTTATAATCACTCTTGGGCGAAATCGGACTATTCCGATTCGCCCTTTTTTATCTATAAGACACAAGTATGAAAAGATTCTTAATCTTGACAATAATGGCAGCGATTGCGGCACTTGGAATGAACGCAGGGCAATTTAACAATGAAGTCACCTACACCAAGCGTGGCACCACCTTTGCCCTGGTGGCGCAGAAAGCGCAGTCGGTGAACCTCAATATCTATGCTGAAGGCACAGGCGGCAAGCCGGTGAAGACCGTGGCAATGCGCAAAGGCGAGAAAGGCGTGTGGAAATCCGAGGTGAAGGGCGATTTGAAAGGTCGCTTCTACACCTTCAATGTGAAGCAGGACGGTAAGATGCTGGGCGAGACTCCCGGACTCTTTGCCAAGGCAGTGGGTGTGAACGGCAAGCGTGGTGCCATCATCGACATGGCTGCCACCAATCCTGAAGGCTGGGAGAGCGACCGCGCTCTCGGCTATGCCCCCACCGACTTTATCGTGTATGAATCGCATAACCGCGATTTCTCGGTCAGCCGTAAGGAAGCACGCTATCCCGGCAAGTTTATGGCGCTCACCGAGCCTTGGGCTATCGAGCACCTGAAGAGTTTGGGCGTTACAGCCATTCACCTGCTCCCTTCGTTCGACTATGCCTCGGTAGATGAGGAACACCTCGACCGTCCACAATTCAACTGGGGCTACGACCCACTGAACTACAACGTGCCAGAAGGCTCTTACTCCACCAATCCATTCAAGCCAGAAGTGCGTGTGAAAGAGTTTAAGCAAATGGTGAAGGCACTGCACGACGCCGGTATCGCCGTGATTCTCGACGTGGTGTATAACCACACCATGGATATTCAGAGCAGCAATTTCCAGCGCACCAACCCCGATGTGTTCTACCGCAAAAACGACAAGGGCGAATACAGCGACGGCTCAGGCTGCGGCAACGAAACAGCCAGCGAAAACCCATTGATGCGCCAATACATGATTGAGAGCTTCAAATATTGGGCAGATGAATACCACCTCGACGGTTTCCGTGTAGATTTGATGGGCGTTCATGATATTGCCACCATGAATCTCATTCGTGAGGCACTTCCCAAGAATGTGCTCATCTACGGTGAAGGCTGGAGTGCAGGCTCATGCGCTTATCCTGTGGAAAAACTGGCGATGAAAGCCAACGTCTATCAGATGCCTGGTATCGCAGCATTCAGCGACGAGATGCGCGACGCTATCCGTGGCCCGTTCAGCGACGACCACCAGAGCGCATTCCTTGCCGCCAAGCCCGGACATCAGGAAAGCATCAAGGCGGGCATTGTGGGCTGCATCGAGCACCCACAAGTTGACTACTCAAAGGTGAATTACAGCAAAAAGCCTTGGGCTATCGAACCTACACAAATGATGGCGTATGTGAGTTGTCACGACGACCTGTGCTTGGTCGACCGTCTGAAAGCCAGTATTCCAGGCATCGGCACCGATGAACTGATTCGCCTCGATTTGCTTGCGCAAACCGCTGTGTTCACCTCGCAGGGCGTGCCATTCATGCTCAGCGGCGAGGAAATGCTGCGCGACAAGAAGGGAGTGCACAACAGTTACAAATCACCCGACAGCATCAACCAACTCCCATGGGACAACATGCAGAAATATCCACAGGTGTTTGCCTATTATCAAGGCTTGATTGCCTTGCGCAAGGCTCACCCAGCATTCCGCTTAGGCAGCGCCGAGCTTGTGCGCAAGCACCTCGAATTTTTGCCAGTGGGAGAGGGTTTGGTGGCATTCCGCCTGAAAGACAATGCCGGTGGCGACGCTTGGCGCGACATCTATGTGGTGCTCAACGCCAATAAGTATGCCTGTATGGTAGATGTGCCAGAAGATGCCTACACCTCTGTGGTGGCAGCCGGAAAGGTGAACCTCGACGGTATTCGCAGCACCACCACATCGAAACTCGAAGTGCCAGCACAATCGGCACTGATTGTACACAACTAATCAAGGAAAAAAGCGATATGAAACTGAAAACTTTAGCATTATCACTGCTTGCGACATTCGCAGCAAATGCGGCGGTGAACATCGACCGTGTGGAACCCACCAACTGGTATGCCGGTATGAAAAATCCATCGCTCCAGTTGATGGTGTATGGCAAGGGCATCAAGCAAGCCAACGTAAGCACCGACTATGCCGGTGTGAAGGTGGATAGCGTGGTGCGCCTCGACAGTCCCGACTATCTGCTCGTGTACTTGAATCTGCAAGGTGCTCAACCAGGCACCATGAAACTCAATTTCGAGCAAGGAGGCAAGAAAAAACAGGTAAACTACGAAATCAAGCGCCGCGACATGCCAGGTGAGGCACGACAGGGATTCACCAATGCCGATGTGCTGTATATGCTCATGCCCGACCGCTTTGCCGATGGCAATGTGAAAAACAATGTGGTGAAGGGTATGCTCGACCAACGTTGCGTGCGCACGGAGCCATCGCTTCGCCACGGTGGCGACTTGGAGGGCATTCGCCAGCACCTCGACTACTTCAACGAACTGGGCGTGACCACACTGTGGTTTACCCCTGTGCTTGAAAATGATATGCCAGGCGGAGGCGGCCACAGTAGTTACCACGGCTATGCCACCACCGACTATTACAACGTGGATCCACGCTTCGGCACCAACGAAGATTACCGCCGTTTGGTTGACGAGGCACACCAGAAGGGCTTGAAAGTGGTGATGGATATGATTTTCAACCACTGCGGTTCGAGCCACCCATGGCAAATCAATCCACCGGCATCCGACTGGTTTAACCAACCCAACTACGGTTTGCAGACCAGTTTCAAACTCACCCCATGCGTTGACCCCTACGCCAGCGAAATCGACAAGCGTGAAACGGAGGAAGGGTGGTTTGCGTCATCAATGCCCGACCTTAACCAAAACAATCCGCACGTTGCCACTTATCTGATTCAAAACAGCATCTGGTGGGTGGAAACCGTGGGCATCAACGGCATTCGTATGGACACCTATCCTTACGCCTACGCCACCCCTATGGCGCACTGGATGAAGGAACTGAACGAGGAATATCCCAACTTCAACACCGTGGGCGAAACTTGGGTTACACAGCCAGCCTACACCGCCACTTGGCAAAAGGATTCGCGCTTGGCGAAGCAAAACAGTAACCTGAAAACGGTGATGGACTTCGCTTTCTATGAGGCAATGGATTCGTGCAAACACGAAACCACCGACGACTGGTGGCGTGGCTTCAACCGTGTGTACAACACGTTTGTGTACGACTACCTCTACACCGATGTAAACCATGTGATGGCATTCATCGAAAACCACGATACCGACCGCTTTTTGGGCGAGGGCAAGGATGTGAACCGTCTGAAACAAGGACTTGCGCTGCTGCTCACCATCAAGCGTATTCCACAACTCTACTACGGCACCGAGGTGCTGATGAACGGTGTGAAGAAGGTGACCGACGGCAATGTGCGCAAAGACTTCATGGGCGGCTTCCCAGGCGATGAGCGCAACTGTTTCACCGCCGACGGACGCACCGCTGAGGAAAACGAGATGTTCGGCTGGCTCAGCCGTCTGCTGCATTGGCGCAAGGGCAACGACGTGATAGTGAAGGGCACTCAAACACAATTCTGCCCTCACAAAGGCGTGTATGTGATTGCTCGCCGCTACGAAGGCAAAACCGTGATGCTCATGCTCAACGGACTGGATAAAGAAAACAAAGTGGACGTGAAGCGCTACGCCGAACTGATTGGCACCACCGCCGAGGCAAGCAATGTGCTCACAGGCGAGAAAATCAACCTCACCACCGACATTCCAATCCCCACCCACGGCACCCTCCTTATCGAATTCTAAATCCGAAATCCATCCATAAAAAAATGGCTAAAAGGATATTTCCTTTTAGCCATTTTTTTCACTCATTAGTGGGGAGTGGATATACGAAAGGGCCGAACCCAGTAGTTGAAGTAAACAGCCCTTTCGTAGATGATAAGTGCGTTTATTTTTTCAAAATCACTTTGGCAGTCGTGACGTTGCCTTCAGAAACCACGCGCACGATGTATACACCCTCTGGATTTCCTGTGATGTCGGCAGTGGTGCCATTGTCAAAGCGTGCCACTAAGGTTCCTGCCAGATTGTACACGTCGACACGGTCGTATGTTCCGTCGATATTGAGAATACCCATTGTTGGGTTAGGATACACTCGGTTGGTAGCATTTGCCACATCGCTAATTCCTGTGGCGTCGGTCACTTCGAATTCCGTTTCAACCAATGGGGAAGGATCCGTGTGGAATAGAGCCTTCACACCAGCGCGGTGTCTGCCATTTTGTAAATTTTTGAAGACAAACGAATGTTCTGCCTGTTCTGCCACCTTGTTGCCATCGAGGAAAACCTCAAACTTAAGGTCGCCACGAATGTTGTCGGGGTCGACTCCATCGGGAAGTTCATAGCCTATGAACACATCATCTACCATCATAAAGAGCAGATAGTCGGAAACGCAGTTGATAGCCAAATATTTAGCATTAGCTGGCACGGTGTAGCGATATTCGGTCCATTTGCCCATGGGGAGTTCCACAGGGTTTTCGCCATTAAGCCATGTGAAATTGCCGGCCTCTTTGCCAGTTGTTGAGTAGCCCACGTTCATTTTTTCGCGACCATAGTCCTCGTTGAAGCTTTTCGCGAAGAATTTGAAAGTGAAATCGTTTGCAAACGACAGTTCTGGAGAAATGATAAAGTCGTTGTTGTAGATGCTGCTGTTTTCCTTTGCAAATGAAGCGATGAACTGCTTTCCGCTGTGCGGACGTAAGCCCTCGTTGGTTATGGCGAGTACAGGGTCGGTCTCATAAGGATTGAACACCTGGAATGCCATTTTTGCGCCGGAATTTGGATAATTCACGCCATCGATAGGGATTGTAGCAGTGTTGCTGTTGTCGATATAGGACCATCCAATTGATCCAGGCGAGTTGATAGCAAATGCCTCATGATCTTCAAAGTCGTCGAACAGATAGTTTGGCGTGTTCCACACAAACTTACGCTCCCCTGCCGTGTTTGTAGTCGACACTTCGAGACCGAACGGGTCTACGCGATATTCGTTGAGTACGGCGTTGATGGTGGCTGTCTCGCCTGTAGTAGCGTCGTAGTTGGTGGAAGATGTCACAAATCCAGCCTTGCTGACCATAACGCTGTACACGTCGCGCCAAATCTCGCTAATCGACAATTTGCCGTCGGCATCAACAGTTCCGTTATATTCATTTCCAAACATCTGACCCTTCAAAGCCACAGTTGCTCCGTCGGCCTCGTTGACAGGGGTGGAAGTGCTTATGGCAACTTCAAGTGGTAACGTCATGTTGCAGTACGCCACATCCGAAAGGCGTGCGTCGGAAGCGTCGTTTTGGGCATACAGAGCTTTCACCCCATAGCGATAGCCACCATACGGGAGTGTGGCCCATTGTGTGTCGGCAATGGTGCGCTCTTGCTGTGGCGCAGCGGTGAGTTTAACCCATTTAGTCGGGTCGTCGGTATCCGCTTCAGCACAGCGGAACACCTCATATTTTGGGGTGGTCACCAGTGGCAACTTGGCGTCGGCAACATCCACACCTGTGGCGCGGATCATCAGTGGACGGTTGATGTTGTGTTCCTCGATATATGTGAAATTGCCCGACTTATAGTCGTCGCTATAGCAGTTTTCCCTTTCAGCGAACGGATATTCGTCGGAGGCTTTAGCTATACCAAGTCCGGCATGTCCATCTGCACTAATTGCAAGCATATATCCGCGTGGAGCTGTCAGTTCGGTTGGAAACTCAAACGTGTTCCACTCATTGTCGATGTTGGCAACATTCTCTCGGCTGAACAGCACAGAGGAAGTGGGATTACCATTGGAGTCGAGGTCGAACACGAAGATGTTTACAGTTTTGTGCTCCTGCAGGTATTTGTCGGTAAACCATGACATAGCCGACAGGATAGCCGGAGTGCGGTAGACGGCTCCATAAACGCTGTTGTTTGTGCCGTTGATGTTGCCGAGGCGTCCGTCGTAGATGCCACTGTCGTGGCGATATTCCGTGAAATCGGCAGGTGTTTCCCAAGCCACGTTAGCCACATCGTTGGTCGACGTCACGGTTACTTTAGCCGGCGACAGACGTTTTGCTTTCATCTCAACATCGCCCAGAGCGATAGTGTTTGCTTCGGTCAAGGTTATTTTTTTCACCACGTCGTCGGTCATATAGCGGTGGATGTTGACAGACACTTTGTCGATAACAGGCAGTTGCTGTAATGAGAATGTGCCGTCGGTGGCTGATGTAGTCTTAGTGGTGGTGTAACCCTCGGCTGTGACAACGCCTCCTTCAATCGGGGAGCCATCCTCGCTCACGAGGCGTCCGCTGATGTCGATATGGCGCAATTTCTGAATATTAATTGACACGTTGTTCATCTTGCCGGCTTCAATATTAACCTTTATGGTTTTTGAGGCATAGCCTTCGGCTTGAATGCGAACTTCGTATTCGCCAGCCTCAATGTCTCCGAAGTCGAATGTGCCGTCGGCCTTGGTTGTGGTAGAGCGTTGCAACTTGTCGATGTATATCTTTGCATTCTCTATGGGGGTGATGCCGTCGGTCACCGTGCCTTTGAAGTTTCCTGTTGTCATCATCGAGAGTTCCACATCAGTGATATAGAGAATAAATCCGTTGGGAGCCTGCGAGTGGCAGTGGAAACCGATGTTGTAGTTGCCATCGTTGGCAATTAAAGGTAACGTTACCTCATATTGCTGCATCTCGTAGGTTTCCACCTTGAAATCGTTGAGCTTGGTTGTCATGGCTTCGACTGTTTTACCCTCTCCGAGATGCACCGCCACATATTCGGGGTATGACTCGTCGTAGGATTTAGCTTTGAAGCGCAGGCGATATTGCACACCGGCGTTCAAGGCGATAGGCGAAGAAATCAGCCAGTCGTCGGCAGAAGTCTCATAGTCCTCGTTGGCATAATACTTGGCGGCTGCAAGAGTGGTTTCGCGCGTCCAGGTATAGTCGTCGTTGTTGGCGTCGATTACTGTCCACAGTCCGAAATCGCCATCAGTCGCAAACGAGCAGGTGTATGGGACTGTGATGGCTGGTCCGGCAGCCACTTGGTTGGTTGTCGCCTTTCCTCCATTTCCGTCGGCAGTGTAAGCCTCAATTTCGTAGGAATAAGTGTTCAGTTTGTCGACGATGTCGGTATATGTTGTCGAGGCCAGGTTTTCGGCAACCATAGTGTTGTCGGTCAGACGCTTCACGCGGTAGCGCAGCGAAGCCTGGTCAACCCAACCGCCGTTTTGTCCGTCAGTTGGTGCTGTCCAGTCCACTTTAAGTGTGGTTTCGTTGATTTTCGACACGATAGCCCCAGTTGGAGCCTTAGGTGTGTCGTGTCCGATATATGCCGTCTGTTCGGAGGGTTCACCATCACCTTCGTCGTTTACGGCGAGCACTTTGTATTCGTGTCGTCCACTTGTTGGAACATTTGCGTCGGTCCATGTGGATTGTGCTCCTGGAGTGGGGCTGTTAACAGATTCCACCAATGCATTGTCGCGAAAGATGTCGACGCGGGTTATTGTTGTGTTGTTTTTCTTATCGTAGGTGAGTGAGGGGTTTGTCCACGAAAGTGTTGCGCTCAGCGCACCCTCTGCAGCTGGAGTGACAGTCAGCCCTTCGACAGCGGCGGGGGCTTTGTCGGCAATGCGTGCAAATGGGATGTGTAAGCCTACCACCTGCGCGTTCTCGCTGATAGTGCCAGTGCGTTCGGAGTTGCCGCTGGTTGTGTTCACAATCGTCAGGAAGCCTTCCTCGTAAATAGTGTTGGCAGCCCAATACAGCGTTTCGGTGCTGTGGTCGAACTCCATTGACTGGAAGTATTCCGCAGGTTCCTCAAAAGTATAGCCAATAGATTCAATCTCTCCGTTTTTCTTGTTAATCTTGTATAGGTAGCCGTCGTCGCCCTTTATGGCATAAAGCTGTCCGTCGTAGGAGCAGGCAAGTGTCACAAATTTCTCCTTTAGCGTAGCCACATTGTGCACATCGCCGTTGGCAAGGTCGACGGTGATAAGCGTTGATACCTTCGACGACCCCACGTTGGCGATTGCATACATAGTCTGTGTAGAGTAGTCGAACGTCATGTCTGCGAATAATGCATTCAGCTTGCTGTAGTCGGCGATTTTGGAAAACGCCCCGGTGGTTAGGTTTACTGTGCCGAAATCCACGGGGGTGGCATTGTCGCCGGGAGTGTAGCGATAAACGTAGTAAATACCGTTGGCGAAGGCCCCGGCACACGCTTGATGCTCTGCGTCGAACGGAAACAGCACATCAACTGTGGCGGGATTGCCGGCATTGAAACGGCACACACCATACTGCTGGTCGCTCGGTGCGTGTTCCACATAACGCAGCCAGCCGTAAACTGTCGGCAACTTTTCGGCGTCCACTTTCGCAGTTGGACGATTCGGCGAAGTGCGTTCTTTCTTAACACTCTTTCTTGTGCGCTCTGCCACAGATGAGGCGGTAGTCATCGCTCCCACTGAAAGCGTAAGTACGGCAAAAAGTGCGAGTAAGATTTTACTTTTCATTAAAAAATATTTGGTTGTTGTTATGGGAGGTTCTGCTATTGTCTCTTATGACTTGGGATAGACGACCGAACCTCTTTTTTCGTCTTACCCATCGGGTTTTCTGGAGGGCAAAGATATAACTTACTGGCGTATTCTCCAAATAAATTCATATAGGTGTGTGATAATAGTGTGTTGCGTTAGTATTGTTTGATATTCAACTTTGTGTTGTGAGGTATGCTTTTTGTGGCACAGTTGTAGTAGAAAGAAAATGGCTAAGGGGGGACTTATTCCTCTTAGCCATTTTCTGCTTGAGATGTATAAATTTGTTATGATAGGGGATGACCAGGCGGGGATTATTTGAAGGTGGGGAGATCGTAGGTGGCTTGGAGGATTTTGCCGTTTTCGTTGTCGACGAGGCTTGCTTGCCACCAACTGTCCACCACGCGTTGGGTGTTCCAGTCGAGTCCGTATTCGTTTTGCTCTGCGCACCACCAGAAAAGTCCGTTCACGCTCTCGCTGTATTTGTTGAGCATGGTCACGAGGTCGGCGACGAATTTCGCCTGTCCGGCTTCGGTGTAAGGGTATTTTTTGCTGATGTTGGTGTCTTTTGTGCCACTCATTTCCCAGCGGTAGGAGTAGCCTGTTTCCATAATCATGATTTTACGGTCGGGCACTTGCACTTTCAGTTGCTTGATTACGCCCTCCAACGCCGAAATCACGGTGCTTGCGGTGGCGTGGTAGGCAGGGTAGTAGCTCAGGCCCATAATGTCGTAGTCGAGTCCGAATTTCTTTGCGCCCATACCGAAGAACTTGCCCGGATTGTCGTTGTTTGACATTTCGATGTGGCAAATCACCTTCGCGTTTGGCAGCACTTCGCGCACGGCGCGTGCTCCAGCGTTGAAATAGGCAGAGAAATTAGCCCAAGTGCCTTTGTTGGAGGAGCCTTCGGGCCACACGCTGCCAGTGGGCCAAAGCATACCGTAGGTGATTTCGTTGCCCACCTGCACATAGTCGGGGCGTGCGCCAGCAGCCACCATGGCCTCCAGCGACGCTTTCGTGTAACTATATACCGAGTCGGTCATCGCCTCCACCGATAGTCCTGCCCATCGGCTTGGCACGGTTTGCTTGCCGGGGTCAGCCCATGAGTCGCTATAATGGAAATCGAGAATGAATTTCAATCCGTGGTCTTTGATGCGTTTGCCCAATGCCTTCACATAGGCGATGTCTTGAAACACGCCTTGCCCCTTGTCGGCATCAGAAGCCTTCGAAGGGTCAACAAAGAGGCGCACACGCATAGCGTTGAGTCCGATTTGCTTGTAGAAAGCGAGCATATCGGTCACTTTCGTGCCGTTTTTATCGTAGTAGATGGCTCCACGCTGTTCGTAGCGGTCGAGTAGAGAGATGTCGGCACCCGCCAACTTTTGGTTCGGGTCTTCGTAAGTGCCGAGAATGATATTCACAAGTGTAGTCACGTCGCTCACATCAATATTGCCGTCGGCATTCACATCGCAAGTGGCGCTGTCGAACTGTGCTGTGCCGAGAATCTGATTGACGAGGGCAGTCACATCGCTCACGTTCACTTCGCCGTTGCCGTCGATGTCGCCCAACGTGGCTGCACTGCCCTGGGTCGGCATTAGACCCAGGAGTGCAAGCACGATAACGCTAACTAACTTATATAATTTCATTATTCAAGAATCAGGTTGATGAGAGCAGTCACATCGCTCACGTTCACCACACCGTCTTCGTTCACATCGCACACGCTGTCGCTGAAGTCGGCTGCGGAGAGAATCTTGTTGATGAGGGCGGTCACGTCGCTCACGTTCAATTCGCCATTGCCGTCGATGTCGCCCTTGATTGGGGTGTCGCCACCGCCAGTGTATTGGAGCGTAACATCGTCAACGAGCATCTTGCCGTTTATCGAACCTCTGATTTCGTAGTAAACATCGTTGCGGATAGGGCCGATGTCCACAGTTTGTTCTTCTTCTGATCCCTTATCGAAAATCACGTTGAAATAGTAGTCCTTAGAAGGCACATTCACTGTCTTGTAGTAGAATTTCGCTCCCTTTACCATCTTGGTGTCGGTGACTTCGGAACCAGGCCATGTGCCGTTGAGTTCATCGCCTTTTTTGTCCCACATATAGAAGTAAACCGATGGCCAACTTGGGTCCTTCACATGCACGGTGGCGGTGTGAGGGGTGAAAGGCACAATCTTGTAGTCGCGTGTAAGCACGCTGCTCACTGCGCCATTCTTCAGCAATCCCACTTTCAGGGTGCAACTGCCGCTGATGGTGATTTTTGCGCCATTTGCCACTTGTGGGCTTGAGGCGGTAGGTTCGGAACCGTCGAGCGTGTAAACGAGTTTTGCGCCGCTGGTGGCACTTACAGCCACGAGTTTCACATCAAACGCCTTCTCATATTCGCCCGATGCCACATCAGCCCAAGCCACCTCGCAGCTGGGCGAGAGGTAGTATTTGTAGTGATGGCCAGCAATCACTTCCACCCACGAAGCAGCCGAAGGCTTCACCAATTCGGTTTTGCCCACCACCACCATGAGTTTGCCCTTGGTGCCGGTCACTTGGTTAGCGAAATATTTCACATTGCTGCGGTATTTTGAGTAAGAACTCATATTGTGAATGCCAGCGATTTGGCGCAGCTCAATCATATTCTTGATTTCGCTCTTGTAGTCCTGCCAGTGCTTGTAGAACACGCAAGGGGTGCCAGGCATGGCGATGAGGAACGCGTTGGCAGCGATAGTGTCCTTGCGGATTGGGTCTTGCTGCTCTGCGCTTGAGCGATATTCGGTGTCGTGGTTCTCAATAAAGGTGACAGCGTAACGCTTGTAACTGGCGTTGCTCATCACGCTGGCGTTGCCGAGTTTCGACCAGTCGCTACCGTTCACAGCGTCGCGCACGTTGTAGCGGAATGGGAAGTCGAAGGCGGCAGATTGAATCACATTGTTCACCTTAGTGCCGTTGATCCAGTTGATTACCGTAGATGCGTTGCCGTCCCAGTATTCACCCACGCTGTATTGCACGCCGGCTTTAGTGTTGTATTGACCGGTGAACGAAGCACTGTAGCCCTTCACCATATCGTAGCGGAAACCGGCATAACCGAGGTCGTTGAGCAAGTAAGGCAGATAGGCGTTGATGATATTCTGCACATTAGCGCTCTTGTGGTCGAGGTCGCGGCAGCCGTCCCAGCCCTCGCCTGTGTCGTTGTTGGCGCTGAGGCTGAAGCCGTTTTCGCTTGCCCATTTTTTGGTTTTGCCACCGTCGTCGTTGGCGCAGATGTCGGTAGATTGGAATTGATAGGTCACGCCGTTGTAGGTTTCGGCAGGGAAATCCACCCAACTGCCGTTCACACCCAGATTGTTGTGGTGGTTGATCACCACATCTTGAATGATGCCAGTGCCTTTAGCCTTGAAAGTGCTGATCATGCTGCGAAGCTGCTTTTCAGTGCCAAAGCTGCTGTTGTGGTCGAAGAAATAAACAGGGGTGTAGCCCATTTGGTTGTAACTGGAGTTGCAGTTGCCAGACTGTGGCACCCAGATGAGCTTGAAGCAACTCAACTCGTCGGCTTGCGATTCGAGGTTCGACCATTGCGAATCCACAAACGAATCCCAGTAGAAGCCTTGGAGCATAACGCCGCCATAATTCGCTGGCCAGCCTTGTGCAAGCGCCACTACGGGCATTGCCAGTGCGAGAAGTGCTAATTTGATTTTGTTCATATCGAAGGATTAAATAGTTTGGCTATTGTTAATAATTAGAATACCACAAAGTTACATACCTTTTCCCTCAATTCCACCCATTATTAAAACCACGAAGCCGAAAATATTATGCAATCGTTTGCATCATCGCCGTGGGGTAGGGAGGAAAATATGAAAGTCAGACTAATCAGATAGTTGGTGATGATTGGAAGAGAATCCCGTAGGGATTAGATGTGTGTAGGCAGGTATGCAGCGAAGGTTATGCGAAATGAGCGAAGCGAAATGGAGCATAACCGAAGCGAAATGCCTGCAAATGTCGCATAACAAATATGCATCCCAGCGGGATGCGATTTCGCCATTATACGGCAATTTGATGTTGTCGCATTCCGCTGGAATGCAACATCCTGATATATCTATTGCAGGCATTTCGAAAAGATTCCATTTCGCTTCGCTCCATTACATCTTTTCTGCATACCTGCCTACACACATCAAATTCCTAACGGAATTTCATCGCTCGTCTTTTTTGGGGACAACTTGTTTATCTATTCAAATAATAAAACCCTATAAGGTCGGGAAATACCTTATAGGGTTTCATCTTCAACTTTTATACATCCGTTATCTTATGACAACTTGATAGAGTGGAGGTGGGAAATCTCCTTTGTTCTATCTGGGTGCAAATTTCGTATAAATTCCATAAACGAGGAAATATTTTACATTTTTTTTGCTGATATTTTTCTGCAACCGATTGCATAGATTTTATTATCAACTCATTAAACCCTATTGACCGATTTGGACTAAAAAAAGCAAGCCCAGCACTTTATGCGCTGGACTTGCCCAAAATGTTAGAGCTATTTTTTAAATTGGGAATTCTTTTTGTTATCGGATTTCTGCACCCATCACGTTGTACTTGCGGTCGCCACAGATGATGTGGATTTCGCCGTTTTCAATCACCTTGCGAGCGCGTGGTGCGAGGGTGTTGATGTCGGTTACGCCAGTTTGAATACTACCTTCCTTGATGTAGTCGGCTGAGTTGCCGTAGAGGGCAACGTAGGTGCCTTCAGCAGTTGCAGGAGTTTCTCCAGAGATGATTTGGAGATTTTCGGTGCTGGCTTGATTGGTGACGTGAGCCACATACATAGGAGTCACTTCAGCTCTGAACTTCATATTGTCCTTGCCAGTCTCGAACCAGTGGAACTTGCTCCAAATCTTGTAATCGCCCTTGTCTTCAAGCACGCCTGTGAAGTTGATGTCGTCTTTTGTGAGAATTTGGCTGAAATCTGGAATTGTGTGGTCGTCAATAGCAAATTCCACATTGTAGTATTCGTCATCAAGGGCGGTTTCGCCAATCTTGTCGGGGTCACCTTCCATAGTGGTGCTCATTCCAATGACGGCAACTACATTCTTGCCCAGCATTTTGCTGGTGATGGGATCAACCAATGTGATTCGTGGGTGTGCGAGCACTTGGAATTTTGCATCGTCGGCTTTCAGCACAGCAGCCTCGCCGATAGTGGCAGGGAGGGTGTAGCCGGTGCCGTCGTAATACACAGCGTCAACGGTGATGTCGGCAGCGTTGGCAAAATCAAGAGGATTCACGCAAGCGATTTTGATGCTGCGGGTGCCAGCGTTCATGCCCTCATATACCTTGTCACCAATCTTGAAGCGTGGCGCCTTGGCGGTAATCACGTTAGGATCGTCGAAGTTGAGTGCGAGAGTCACTTCATAGTAGTTGCAAGCCTTTTTCTTGGTGGCGTCGCCGTCGATGATGTTGAGCTCCTCGCTGTTTGTAATCTTGGTTACCTTCACAGTCGAGCCTTGAGCCTTCACGTTAGGCATTTGCATCATAGTGATGTTTTCCTTGCCGAGAGTGGATTTGTCGGTCTTTACATCTGGGTGGTTAGGATCAGTTTCCTTATAGTTCATCACAGCCTTGTAGGTGCGCTGTGCGAAGTTGCCCGTATTGTCGAGTATCACCAGTTCCTTGGCTTTGAATGGAGGCACAGTGGTTGTGCCGAGGGTGTAGCCAGTGATGTCTTCGAGATAGATGGTTGAATTATCCTTTTCAGCGTCAATCTTGAATGAAGATGGCACAGGAGCATACACAAACACCTTGTCGGTCCACTTGATGCCTTTGTTGCTGCTCAGGAGAGGCTTCACTTCGTCGCGCTTGTCGGTGGGGAGCACTTCGTATGCCGTAACGGCATCGTCGGCGATGTTCACGAGATACATTTCGCCTTTTTCCTTGCTGTTGTAGGTCACATATTCGTAGCCATTCACAGGATTGTCGAGCTTCACGAGCTGGTAGCCGTTGGCATCGAGGGTGTATTCGCCTGGGTAGTAAATGATGAATGGGTTGGAGCGCACTTTAGATGAGCGACCGTTGCTAAAGTCAACCTTGAGCACATAGTAGTAGCGACCGTCAGCCAAGCCTTCGTTGTCGAAAGTAAATTCTGTAGAATTTGGGTCGGTGGTGCCTTCTGCCACCTTACCGCCGTCTTCGCCGATAGGAGCGAGTTGGTTGGTAGTGGCATCGTAGCGGTAGATGGTGTAGCCAGTCACCTTCACGCCTTCAGGCACGCTCACTGATGGTTGGTAGCTACCTTTTTTATAAGCACCATCTTCCTTGTTGCTCTGTGCAGCGATGCTTGCAGAGCCGTAGGCGAGGGTGGTGTAGATTTTCGACGCTTTTTCAGGGTCGTTGTTGTCGTAGAAAAACTCGATAGTCTTGAAGAAGGTAGGTTGCTCGAAAAGGAAGTTACCATTCTTGTTGTCTTCGGTGCTCACACCGTAGGTGGTCTCTGGGTCGATGGAAGTGCCATCAGTGTCGTTTGCTCTCTTGTTGCCATAGCCCCAGTTGCGGTGGTTGCTCCATTGGGCGATTTGTTTTCCGTCTTTGTTGACGGTTTGACCTGCCCAACCGGTCCAAATCTTACCTGCGCCCACATACCAGATGTCGTCCACCACATAGCGGTAGTAGGTGGCTTTGTCGTCGAGGTCGAGTCCCTTGTAAGCATCGGCATTGTCGCCGTGTTTGAGTTCATCTTCCCATTCTTTACCAGTTTTAGCCACATATTTTCCTTCGGCTTTCACAGGGTCGAAAGTCATCTGGTCGCTTGAGTAATGGCGTTCGCCACCGGCGTTGGCGGTGAAATATACAGGATTTTTTGGAGGCCACATGGTGCTGTACATCACATTGCCCTTGCGGTCCTTCAGGAGATTGCCATTGGCATCGTATTGCAACCAAGCTTCTTGCCAGCCTTTGGCAGTGGTCACACCAGCAGGTTTGCCTTCCACGCCGCGTGGGGTGGGGTATGCCGCATCTTGCTGCATCATATAGCCCACCAGCGAGATGAATGGCATCTTCTGGTTGGCTGAGGGGTCTTCTTCAAAAGTGAGTTTGCCTGTTACGGGGTCGAAAGTGGCGTTGAACAAGCGGCCTTCGCTCAATGGATTTTCGGGGAGGTTGTTCAGTGTTTGCTCGTCTAAATCAATATAGCTGTTAGCGGATGTGTATTGGCACACTGCCACGCCGTCCTCACGGTTGTTGTTGCCGATGCAATTAGTGTTGCGCATAGCGAAACCGTTGATGTGGTATTTGCCGTCGGCACCCTTTTCCATTTGCCATTCTGGCGTTGGGCGATTGTCGTTGAGCACTTGTGCCACCAGATAATATACAGGATTAGCCTTGAAATCGTAGGCTTTGAGCTCGCTTTCAGTGCTCACGCCATTAGGATATACAGGAATTTCGCTTCTGGTTACGTTTTTTACGATAGAAACCACATTGTCGTTGCAGTTGAGCTTAATGGTGTAGTTGCGACCGGCTCTCAGTCTGCTGTAGCTGAAAACCTTGCCGTTTCTGTTGTCCATTTCTTTAAATTCTTGTGGAGTAGAAGGGGTAACTTCCGCATTCTGCACTTCCGCATCCTGCACGAGGTAGGTCGCTGTGCCGTTTTTTCTTCGCGCATAGAATGCCCATAAATTGTTCTTGCCGTCGTAAGTGAAATTGTAGGTGTAAACGCCTTCGTTGCACTCCATTTTCACATAATTTTTTGTGTTATTCCATTCGTTCACATTCACGCCACCAAAGATGTAGACTTCTTTGTATGGCAGCGGTTCTCCTTTTGTTACAGTGAGGGATTTGTCGGCGGGATTGTAAGTGAACGTACATTCATCGCCCTTTTGTGGGTTGTTCTCCAATGTGATGTTTTTCTTTTCAATGCTATATGGTTTTCCCACAGAAGAACCATTAATGTAACAATACAAATCACATCCAGCGTCGCCCCATTTTCCTCTCAAACTATAGAAGCCATCGCCATCGTCGGTAAGTGGTTTAAAATACCATTTGTCTACGTTCTCCCAAGGGTGATAGAGCTTGTAGGTCACGGTTTCCCATTTGCCATCGACGTAAGCGGCGGCTGACACATTTTGGGGAATCTGTAAATCTGGGGTTTTTTCTTTGTCTGAACCGTTGTTGAAAAGGATGTTCTTGTTGCTGCCAGCATCGATGCTGTACCAACCGTCGCCCAGATTGGTCATTGCCTTACCTGGGAAATTGGTGCCTTCACCACCATTCCACATGTGGGCTGTGGGCGTTTGCCAGTTGTTCGTGTTTTTGTAATACACGACTGTGGCATTTGCTTGACTGATGGAGAATGTTACCATCAGCAAGAGCATGAATTTAATAAAATAACTTGTCATTTTGTTGTTGTTAGTTCTTTAGTCTTTTTTTGCTTCGTTAATTGGTCTTTTAAGGAAATCTATTTTTTCCCAAAATCTCTATGCAAATTTACTATGCTTATTACTGTAATTGTTCATTTGTATGCTCATTTTTAACAAAATATAAGTGCAAACGATTGCATTATCGCGTGGGGGGGTAGGGGATAAATAAAAGCACAGGTGAAGGCATCGGAGATGCCAAATGATGCGAAACACCATGCAAGTGTTCTTGCTTGCAAGGACGCGCAGCTTGGTGATAGCAATGTGCTCACAACAGGAGCCTCGGAGAGGGTCGGTTGTGGTATCAATATCTTTTCTTCATAATCATAACCGACCCTCTCCGAGGCTCGACGCCATACAATGTTCTTGTCACCAAGCTGCGCTCAATCGCTTTGCGATTTTCGCTTGCATGGTGTTTCGCATGATGCGGCATCTCCGATGCCTGTCCTTGCTATTGTTTCATTTTTATTGCTGTCCGGTAAAACTTAAACGAGCATAATAACCCTGTCCGAAGCCCTGTGAAATAAGGCTTCGGACTTCTTTTTTCCAAAAGTAAGCCCTCCCTAATCGAAAAGAGAAGGTTCTGGTGGTGCTTTTTGCCCCTCCTTGGCCAGAATATTGTTCCATGTTTTGTCAGG
>OJAM01000334.1_pt1 | contig 22184 bp, 27 predicted proteins | sample 1589071 | NCBI WGS metagenome assembly OJAM01 (sample SAMN03283243) | human gut metagenome | biome: human-associated habitat; material: feces | host: Homo sapiens | place: Peru | collected 2012
GCAAGCAACTCCATGCCTGGTATGCTCGGCGCATGGGTGGCAGTGTCGCGCCAGCAGGGCTTCGGCAAGACCATTCCGAGTACGATGGCGGCCATGGAGCGTATGTTCGGCTTCACGCAGGGCATTCACTTCGGTTGGGGACGACCGCCGAAGCATGCTCGCGAGAGTATCTTCAAGCCAAAGAACTACGACAATTACATTTGGCTGGCCAATGGTGCCGGATGGGTGCTTATCTCGCTCTCGCAGACCGCCTCTGCCAACTCTTACACCTTCTCGGCCATGGTGGGCGACGAGGCAAGGTTCTTTCCCTATAAGAAAGTGACCGACGAGTTGATGCCGGCTCTTTCGGGCCAGACGCACCCCTTGGGCGACATCAACTTCTCCGATTACAACCCGATGTATAAAAGTACGCGCTTCCTCTCGGATGCTTCGCTCACTGCCAAAGGGTCGTGGTTGGAGAAGGAGGAGGAGAAACTGGACTTGCAAATTGAGGCAGGGCCGTTCAAAGGCAAGACCTATCGGTGGGTGCAGGAGCAGTTGGAGGAATACGCCAATAAGGTGATACGCTACAACGACCTACTTTATAATGCCAAAAAGAATGGGCACTTAGTCCACGTCGTGCCAAAAGAAACTCGCACCATTATGCGTGCCGTGGCTCTGAAGATGATGAAGCACGAGGGACAATTCCGCATCATGCCCAACCATGGCCAACACGTCACGAAGGGCATGGTGGAGATGGCTGTCAACTATAAGCTCATTCCGCAGGAGGATGCCGAACTGGTTTATGATTACGAGTATCTCATCACGCCCAAAGAGGATTTCGAGATGCAGATGATTTATCGCAAGCAGAAATATTACAACCTCGATTTGCGCGAGCTGCGCCGTGTGGCTTTCTGCGTGCGCCGTGCATCGTCGCTCGACAATGTGGACATTTTGGGTGAGGACTATATTCGTCAGATGAAACGAGATTTGCCTCCGATGACCTTCGCCATTTCAATTCTCAACGTCAAAGTTAAGAAGTCAAACGACGGCTTTTACTCCAACCTCGACATAGATCATGTTCACGGATATATACCAGATGAAATAGACCCTTTATCGTCTGCCAAATTTTCCACGCAAAAGGTGTCGGGCATCATCGGTGGAAGGAAAGTCACGAGCGAGAGCTACCAACCCGACTTCAAAGAGCTTGCCGAACGAAACGACTGCCGGATGGACTCCGACTGCATCAACTCCCTCCCTTTGTATATAGCCCTCGACTACAACGCCAACATCAACACATTGGTGGTAGGACAGGGGTACCCCCGTGACGGGATGGAATGTTTGAATGTCATCAAGAGCTTTTATGCGAAGAATGAGCGAAAGTTACGTGATGTGATAGCCGATTTCTCCGACTATTACGCACCCAAGCGAGCCATCAACCGCGACGTAACCTATTTCTATGATTCCACAGCCAAGCAAGGCGCTTCCTATGCGTCAACCAACGAGCGGTTCTACATGACCGTGATTGAAGAGTTGGAAAAACGAGGGTGGAACGTTACCGCCATTGACATGGGCGCTCCCGAAAAGCACGAGGTGAAACATAAGATCATCAACGATGGTTTGGCACACCTCTCCTCCCCTGCCATTCGCATCAACCAAATCAACAATCCTGACCTTATCATCGCTATGCAACTCTGTGAGGTGCAAATATCTTATAAGGGTTTCCACAAGGATAAATCAGGCGAGAAAAAACCTGAGAGCGAAGACACGCTCCCACTCCAGCAACGAACCGACTTTACGGATGCCTTCGACACCTTATATCTCGGCTACAAGCTATTCAGATGTAGTGGTGGATGGATGGTTATGCCGAGCGGAAGATAAACGGGAGAGAGCAAAAGTGCCCCACCCTACCCCAATAATAAAAAAAGTTCCATCCGTCTTGTCGGAAAAGACGGATGGGGCCCACACCGAAACGCATTCTTAGATGACTTCAAATTTGCTGTCCTCTCGCGAATACAAAAAGCATTCTTCAATATCTCCAACCATAGCTTCAAGAATTGTCATTCCAAAGTATTTACTAAAATGCTGAGCGATTTCTGGCGTAGCACAGCCAATAAGTTTAGAGAAAAGATAAGAAGAACTCGCCGTCTCTAAATCCAAAAGATTACTCAATCCATTATACTCAACCAAGCGCGACCAACCCCCAAAAACCAAATAGGTTTTCCCACGAAAAACCAACTTACCAATCACTCCTTCACGATCCCATTCAGCAAGAGCGCTATACCCTTGTTTTCTAAGATGCAAAATCGGGTAATAGATAACTGTTTCGTCCCTATCCTCAAAAGAGGGCAAATCATACTCAACATGAAGAGATCTTCTAATTAAAGATAGTTCACAAATTTTAGAAGCCGAATGAGAAACGAACCATAGGTCTTCAAGTCCATCAAGAATACTCTCAGGACCGCCAATATTAAGAACACTCACCGCATCTGCAATATCCTTTACTTCTTGAAAGCCTGGGTATTCAAGTTCAAATTTACGAAAAAGCAATATAGCCTTTTTCCTTAATGCCGAATCATCACTCTTGTACCAGCGCTGGGCTTCCTCAAGAGTAACGCCATCTCTTATTATTTTCATGTTTCAAAAACATTTTAGTGTTCAGGAGTAAGATCCGTGTTCTCTTCAATCTCAACGAATTTGCCTCTGAAAAGCGTGTACCATGTGTCACCCTTAATCTTCACTCCATCCACAAGCTCCGTCTTAACACACGTAATTATATCGCAATATTCATCATCTGTCTCATCCCATTCGGTCAGAGTTATCCAAGAGCCAACAGAAGCGCACACTTTCACTCTATTGCCAGAGCTAACGAGTACAGATCGTCTGCCTGTGCTGCGAATTTTAGTGTCATTTCCAGTCGAGAAAATGGTAGAAAAATAACCACTCGAAAAGATGTCCGCAAAATTCCCCGAAGAAGTAATTCTTGCAAACTGCCCAGAAGAAACAATACTATCAAAATCTCCCAAAGATGTTATCAACGCCCGAAAACCTGACGAAGAAATCGTCGTTCCTGAACCGATTGAAACGATTCTATCGCAAAAGCCTTTTGATTCAACGTGACACAATTCGCCCATCGCCACTATCTCATCGACTGTTCCCGATGCGCCAACCTTTTTTTTAGTAAACACAGACGGAAAAGATGGCATGACAAAACCATCGTCATAAAAAGCTTGTTCTTCCATAATCTATAAAGGTTTTAGTCCTCTCCGCCTGTCACATGGAGAGGAAGGTTAATCACTCATCCGCATCATCGTGTGTTAAATCAACGATGTTAAGGTTACACGCCTCGATGATGTCCTGATATAATTTCTGATCCTCCTCGCGAGCCTTAGCCTTCATTTTGGTAGCCATCGGACTTATACTTTTTGTATGTAGCCATTATATCACCTCCTCTCCTTTGTACGAGAAATGTGTGTAATCCTTCGCATGAAGGGCGAAGGATTTGTTGTACCCAAGCGCCTTCATCAAGTCCGTGGCGTAGCACCATGCGACGGGCATGGCGTTCTCCTTGTCGTAGTCGATGTCGCCAACGATCACGTCGGCAGTTGGAAATCTATACATGTCAACGGTAAGGGTGTCGTGTCCCTTATGCTTAAAGAACACGTAGATGTAACGCCCCTTTGGGCACTCGTCGACCCTGTGCAACAGGTGTCGCAATGATAGATCCTGCATCATAGTACCTCCTCCATGCCAAACGGCGTGCCGTCAGCAAAAATATAACACTCAGTTAATTTATTATAGCTGAAATCGGAACTTGTGCAGATATTTGCTGCATTATTTTCCAAACTATCAATAAACATAAATTTATTTATAGTTGAATCATCTTTACTCTTTATCCATCCAAATGGTTGATGCTTCTGCATTTCATTCCAACACTCTTCTGCATTCTTGAATGGGCGATAAGTGGGCTCGGGCTTGATGCGGTAATCAAGATGGTGTGATAGGAAATAATCAACAGTAATTTCGTCGATGTCCTCCCAGTCTCCCTCATTAACATCTAATGCTTGGATTTGTCTACCCTCAGCAAGTGCTGTCACGAAGGGCAAAATTAGTTTCGCTTCTTCTCGATTCATAGTTATGATCGTTTATTGGTTATTGTTTCAAAATAAAATCGGACAGGCCTGTCAAAATGTTCCTCTATAAGGCCATAAGCTAACGACATGTTCACCTGAAACTTAGCAGATCCCCTTACGAGTCCTCTTGCTTGCTCAACGATCGCCTGGCGGAATTGTTCTAAGTTCATACTCCCTTTACGAAAATTGCAAGCTCGGCATGACGGCATGTAGTTGTCAAGGGCATCCGCTCCCTGCTCTACAACAAACCGGCCTTGCGAAGCATCAAAATGAGGATAAAGACCACGGTTCTTAGCGACAACATGGTCTACTTGCATTTCGTCATATCTGATAGGCTTTCCGCAATAAGCACAATGCCCATCAAACATTTGGTAAACCTTTTGTCTTTCAGACTTGTTCATATCTATCTTTTTACAGACTGTTGTTGTTACTCAACCTCAACTGGCTTCCCGTCAACGAGACGATAAAAAGTGTTCTCCTTAATGTTTACTCCATCTACCTTAAAAGCCCTAACCTCCTTGATAGAGCAAATTACTCCATCAAAACCACCTCTCTCAGTTAAGACGATCCAACAACCAAGCGCGCCACGAGCTCTGCCGTCTCTACCTGTGACGATGGCGACACTATCCTTCCCCACGACAGTGGCCGCTGAACGGTAGCCTGTGTTGATGGCCGCTGAAAGGTCGCCTGTGTTGGTGGCCGCTGAACAGTCGCCTGTATTGGTGGCCGCTGAACGGTCGCCTGTATTGGTGGCCGCTGAACGGTCGCCTGTATTGGTGGCCGCTGAACAGTTGCCTGTGTTGGTGGCCACTGAACAGTTGCCTGTGTTGGTGGCCGCTGAACGGTAGCCTGTGTTGGTGGCCGCTGAACAGTCGCCTGTGTTGGTGGCCGCTGAACGGTAGCTTGTGTTGGTGTCCGCTGAACGGTAGCCTGTGTTGGTGGATTTCGCATCCATAAAATTCACTTTATCCAATATGAATTTTACTCCAGCCTTAATCAATCCATTAAGACCTATTTCTGCCGATATATGTATATGCGATGTGGCGACTTTACTGTCATCATCATTCGCTTTGTTGGCATTTCCATCACCTTCAACCTCACAATATCTGGAATCGCTTGGCGAATAATATCTAAACACGTCAAAAGGGTCCTCGCAGAAATGGAAACCTCTCACGCAACACTTAACTTCTCCTTCTTGTTCGTAATCCTTCCCAACCTCGTATTGGAAGCCATTGCATTTCAGGTCTTTATCAAAACCTTTGAAACCACGAATTGTCTTATCGTTCTTACTCATAACTTTTTTTATAAAAACGTCCACTATTTCTTATTTGTTATCATTCATATTTTTGCGAATTTGTTCCTCAATATCATCAAGGATGCTATACAAAAACATTAAAATCCGCATTAAAAAGAGTGACGCAAAAAAAACGACACCAAGCCACATTGTTATGTAGCCTAACCACCAAATTGCATCATGTTCCATACATCAAACTGATTTTTCAGAATCCGGTCCACTTCAACATATCATGCCGTAGACCCATGAGCCACGACTTGATATTGATGTAACGGTTGTGAATTTTTCATGAAAGCCATCCATATAGTGGTGTTTTTTGAGGTTGTGCGATGTCCGAAAATAGGTTTATAATCTTTTATTGCGTCAAGAATTTCGCTAACCTTAATCTGTTGTTCGTTCCACTTGAATATCAAGACACCGTAATCAGCCAACACTCTCATACACTCGTGTATAGAGTCGTTAATAAACTCTTGCCAATTATCTGGTAAAATTCCATATTTCTTACAGAGCCAAGAATTTAATCCGACATTCTTTAGATGAGGAGGGTCGAATACAACCAAATGAAAGGCCCCATCAGGGAACGGCATATTAGTACAGTCAGCAAAAACATCAGGATCCACATCGAGTAGTCTGCCATCGCAAAGCTCTTCATGCACTTCTCTAATGTCCGCAAACAACACGTTCGGGTCTTTCTTGTCGAAATAAAACATACGAGAACCACAACAGCAATCAAGGATTGGCTTCATATTCTCCTTAACTTCTTCCTTCAACATATCATGCCGTAGACCCATGAGCCACGATTTGAGATTGATGTAACGACCATAATCGAGATTGGCCTCCCGCCACTCGGCATATTCACCATAGGTCATACCATTCTCGATGATGCGCACCATGTCTTCCGGATTCAGCACGTCGGCTTCCTCAAAGTCACACGCACCGCCTACTTCATCACCTATCCAATACCACTTGCGACAACCATCGAAGAGCTGTTCGTTGACGAGTTCTGCCAAATTATCACAAGCCTTCTTAAACTTGCGAACAACTGAGGGAGCCTTACAGGTTTCCTTATTTCTATTCATATTAGGGAAAATTAGATTTTTATCCAACAACAATCATCCGATGTTCTCAGGATGGTCATACAGGGCAAGATCGTCGGCCCACCAATTCTGATGTATATCCGGCACATAACGGTTCTCAACCTTACCGAGCTTAACAACCAACAAAATGTCCTTTTCGTCAATATAACTATAAAAAGATTGCTGGTTCTTACGGCAAAGACGACCCACACTTAATGGACGATATTTCTCATTATACTTATAGCAAAGAGCCTTGTGGCGTTTCCGATCGGAAGCCCCCAGGAAGGTGACAACATAACGATTTCCACGATGCAAGGCTGCCAAGGCATGCAGATAATCGTCCCATCCGCATTGCTTCGACGTCCCATTCATGTGCTTGGTGAAACCAAAATAGCGCTCCCATAAGTCACGACGCATTATGTACCAAAAAAAGTCTTGCTCATCCTCACTCATCTGGTAGATGTTCTTAAACACAACTTCTTTCCATACATGCTGACGAAGATGGCTACCACGTGCGAAGCCCTCAACAGCACTAAGAAAATCGAAACGGTCAAACGTTAATTTAATCATCGTTAGGTATTTTTTAAGTTCAACGAATGTTCAAGGTTCCATTAGGCACCTTTTATATAGCCAAACTGTTCAGTTCATGCCGAAGGCCAATAAGGTCGATGCGCGACAGCCATAAGTCCTTATCGCCCACAAACACATGATACTGGACAGAATCTTCTATCACTCTGATCTTCATGCTTCGTCCTCCTTGTCTTCGTTACCAAACATCATGCAAGCGCAAGCCATGATGGCCACAAGCAAAATGAAGCCAAAAGCTACACAGAAAAATACATTCAATGTACTCATATCATTCTTGTTTCAACAAATTATACTTAATGTCATCATACAACGCCATCTCCACCTTCTTCCCATCGAAATGGCCAAGAGCAATAAGCTGGCCATTATCCTCGCTGGCTTCTTCAGAAGATTGCGCTTTTGCGCTCACCACGAAGATGTCAAACTCCTTGATGACATCAAACTGTTCTAATGGGATAGGGGGCATTTCCTCTCGGGCGCTTTGGCGAATACGACGGATGTCAGCATTCGTCAACACAGCAAACTGCTTCCTCGCCTTACGCACGGCCTCCACCTCTATCTTCATGCAATAGGACTGATACGCCTCACGAATGAGCCGGTCGTTCTGCCAAAGAGCCACCTTGTTAAGAAAATCGAAGAACTGTTTCTGGCCTTTTTTCATGATCACCAAGGCAAAAAATTCCTCGACAAGAAGAATCTTACGCTTTGGCTGCCAATAGACCACTTCACGCTTCTCAAACTCATCGAGAATAGAAAACGTAGCGGTCAAGTTCTTCAACTCTAACAGAGCTCGGTTCTTCTTCTTAAAAGGATTTAGTTTATTCCACATATTGCTTATATTTTAGTTTGCCGACATCAGGCATAACGCCATCCGTCGAACGTGAATATTCTTCTTAAAACCTTCTATTCTCACGAACAGAAGGGTAAAAAAAAAAGATTATTAAAAACCCATAGAAATTTCAACAAAGGGCACCTATCCTCACGGACCAGTACCGTTACATTTAGTCACAATAAAATCTGTCTTTTGCTACCGATTCTCACGAACCAAGAAGCACAACTGAAATTAGAAAAACATTAAATCTACTAAAAATGACAGTATAACGTATTATCTTTTTTAATGGGTTATAAATCTCGTGCCATCTACTTCGAGCACAAGAATGTCGTTCACCACACGTATCTCACCACTCTCCACAAACTTCACCTTACGTTGGTGGCGCATGGTATCTACGGATAGGCAGACGCACGTGCCCTCATCTACATGCCCGGTCTTGGTGAGAAACTTGATGTAGAATGGCATGCGAGAAGCATTCCTCGCCGTCTGTGGTGGGTTGAAACCTGTTACACGATGACCTGTACGAGGATCATCCCATTGCCATTTCTCGGTGTAACGGCGAAGCTCGGTATAACTCTGGGTTGGCTTTTTCATGATGATTACATTTCATACGGTGGAAATTCCAGATGCAAGAAGCTATCAAAGCGTTTGTCCTCAATGCGTTTCACACCATGGGCAAACTGCTGCTGACGGTGGCGCATCACGTCGGGAAAGAGCGCGTTGCGTAACGGATTACCCCAATCCTGCTTGGATGATGATATGCTATGCGAGGGATAGAATGTGAGCGAATAGCACACCAAGCGAGCGTCGAGCTTAGGACGGTCATACATCGGGCCGTTGAGCACCAACGCCCTGTCCCTGTTGTAAAGCACCATATGAGAAGACAAAGACGTTACATCATGACTTTCCACATAAAGGATCATGTGACGATAATCCGACAAATACTTGTCGAGCACCTTCGTGGCATCGGTCTGAACCGATAGCACAAGGCGAGAGATCCACGCACGCTCAAAACACAAGCTAAGGAACGAAGCCACCTCATTCGTAACCAACGGCATAGAGAGCACCATGATGTGCTTGTCGATGAGCAAATGGGATATGGCACGATAGAATTTCTCCATCGTTACGTCACCGTGCGTATAGAAGGTGAGCATCCTTTGAGGGGCTTGCATGACCGCCTTGGGTAATTTCTTATCCACGCAGCAAGGTGGAATGAAAAGAAGAGTGTCGTCCATGGTCAAACGTTTTTAGTCTTTATGCAACGAATATATATATTCTTAATCGTTAAGGATCAAGGGCATGCAGAGCGACAACACCTGTGGTGCCGGGTCGTTGGGAGTGAGCACCACAGCACAATTGGGCGCTGACATCTGCATGCGAATGGTTCCCGAAGGAATGGCATTGAGACAGGTCTGGAAGGACGACGCATTCAAGCCGATGTAGAAATGCTCCTCACATTGTGCGTCAGCTATGCACACATGATCCTCACCCGACAAGGCAAAGTCCGCGTCGCTTGCCGATATGGTAAGGAACATCCCATTCTTCTCAACCCTAACAAGGTCGCTCGACATACTTGCAAACAGGCTGACACGCTTCAAGACCTCAAGCATTTCCTTCTTGTTAAACACCACATAATAGGGGTTCGACTTCGGTATAACCGAGTTATATCCAGGGAAGATTCTCTCCACGTGCTTACAGATAAACTCGGTGTCGCCAGATGAGAAACGTATGGTATGGTCATCGTCCTCAATATTGATGTCTTCATCACCATCGAAGGCCGACAACGCACGGAAAAAGTTACGGTGGATGAGCGTCTTACGTGGCTCCCCACTACGGAAGAAATCGCTACCTCCCCTCTGAGGGTCATTGCTATGCAAGACCTTACTTAGGGTATGTCCGTTGGTGGCCACAAGCGCCACTTCCGAACGATCCTCGGCCACGTCAATACACAAACAAGAAAGCGCTCCACGAAACTCTTCACGAGAAACAAAGTTAGCTGCTGCGTCAACACATGAGCGGAACAACGGAAGGGGAAGGGTGATCATCATATTGCCGCCAGCCTTGGGCAACACCATCTTCGGAAACTCATCACCAGGATGACAGATCATACTTACCTTTCCCGGCTTTACATTGTCGCCATCGCCGGTGCAATACTCTACGGTGAGCACACCATTATCGGCCACGTCCATCGTCACCACACAATCAGGCAACGTACCCAACAATGAGCTAAGCCTTTTGACAGGCAACACGATGGGCGCGCTAAAGCTGCCACCACAAAGAATGAGCGGAACAGGAATGGTGAGTTGTGCGTCACCATTTGAAGATGTTAAAAAGAAACGTCCCTCGTCGTCACAGGTAAGTAAAGCGTCAGAGAGAATGGCCATCGCCGCCTGAGCATCAACACACTTAGACGACTTGTTGAGTGCCGCATGAAAGGCACGTGAGGATTGGGCTTGTATTTTCATGTTGCGTAATTTTTTATTATTAGTTACTCATGTAAAAGCATCTTAGAACGGCAAGTCGTTGCCAAAAGAGTTTCCTTCAAACGGGTCCTCGCTCTTCTCTGCCGGTGCCACATAGTTGGTGGCTGCACCTGCGATGCCCACATTCGGTGTGGCATAAGGAGAAGGCTGCTGCGTGGGCTGGGGTTGATAAAGCATAGCCAAGCGTTTGTTCAAGCGCTGGCGAATGGCCTTGAAAAGGTGCGTGTTCTCATCGGTGGGGTCTTGGTTCACGATATCTTGGTCACGTTCCTTGTTTGCCTCCTTCACCTGCTCTACGAGCTTCGGGAACTTTTGCACCACAAACTTGATGTATTCAGTAGAGAAAGACATCTGCATTTCGTGAGTAGGAACCACAAAATTAGTGTTGCCTCGCTCAAGGGCCGATCGGCGTGCTGCATTCTTGTAGTTCTCGTTGAGCGGCCAAATGTTGATGCGCAACTTCGCCAACGTTCGGTCGGGCTTCTGCGGATGCTGTTCTATCTTAATATCGTTCACGTCTACTGGAATGCAGACATACACTCTCTCAGGGCTCTGTTGTTCGATGCCCTTTAGAACCTGTGCTCCATTGAAGGAGAGAAGGTCGATGTTGCCATTGTAACTTGCCATTGCTAAAAATTTTATTTAATTGTTGGTATTCTTACGAAGATCATGTCTCTGCCATCCTGCCACCCAGTCTACGGGAGCGACATTACAGCAACGGAAGGATGTGTTCACGCTATATAAGGCTGCACGAAAGGCATCCAACTCTTCTATGCTGAAAGGACAATCCTTGTTTGTTCTTTTCTTCATCGTTCGTTTCCACTTTTCTATCAGCAAGAGGATGTGCTTCGATGTGTCTTAGAAGGGCAAATCCTTCGCATTAACAGTTGGCACATTGGTCGTTGCTATTTGGTTGATCGTTTTTATCCTACCCTGCTTTCGTGTTCGGTAGTTCTCCCATCGCTCCTTCTCTTCTTCGGTAAGAACTATGGGATTTCCTTCATCATCCTTGTAGGGCAACGGGTCTGGCATCTCAGCAAAAGTCCTCGCTATACGTTTCAATTCGCGATAGCTCTTCGGTATCTCGTCCTTGCCGGGGCGATAGAAGAAGAACACATGCTTGGAGGTCTGCAAATATCGGATGTACTTCGGCTCGATGGTGTTGTCGTTCTCCCATTCGCGGCCTGTAAAGTATTCCTGCGTCACCCATGCCTGGAGTTTAAAGCACTTGCGTTGCTTATCGCTCTCATTCTCGAAGAGGTGCTTGGGGTTGCACGTGATCGACATATTCTCGCAATAATCGTATATTTTTTTCTTGAACGTGGCTCGGCTATATTCCTTCGACTTACCCTCAGAGGCATCTGCCCAATCGCGCATAAACTCGTTGAACATTTCGTCGGTGCATATCGGCACGCCATAGACCTCCTCACGGGAGAAGAACCACTCGAAGTAGCGGACAATGCTCTCGGTGAGCTTCTGAACCATCTGACGACGGCGGACATTCTCCTGCGGTGCGATAACAAACGTGTGGTAACGCATCAAGAATTGTACGGCCAAAGCACAAATATATATCGTTTGGTTGCGATCGGTATCTGTTAAACTTTCGGGATCCATACTGAAATTCTTCATTACATCGCTCGGCGAGCGTGCCGGTTGCCTCTTTTGCGGATTTTCACGCGCGAAGCGATTGGAGAAACTTACCAATGGGAAACGTCCAATGGTTGATGAAGCATCATCAGACAATGGGTAGTTTGACGTGACGACGTTCGTCGGCGAGTCTTTCATCTTGAACGAGACCACATCACCATGCTTCTTTTCCGCATTGGCTCCGCGGGTAATCTGAACATAGAAATAATCCAACGGAAAACTCCGTGGTTTGTCCTCCCAATGGATCACGCGAAACTTGCCTGGGTATTTCAACATGTCGGCAAGGCAGAAACGGGCATCCCCAATTTCCCTGAAATGGCGCATGTCAACGCTAAACACGTTAACTGCTGAACCCACAACAAGATTGATCATGACCGACTTACCAGAGCCACCCGACGCTTGTTTCTCATCCGGAATCTCGTCCTCCAACAAGTAAGGGCAGATGGGCTGCATTTTGTCCCATGAGCGGTAACACAAACGCCCCAAGCACGAAATCATATTCACGAAATGGCTGTTGATAACGGCAATATCGTCGGCAGATAGCTTTTGCTTGTTGCGAATGGCATCCTGCTCCACCTCCCAAAGGGTGTTTGAGCAACCTCTTATCACCCGCAGGATAGGCCACAGGTTCTGCTCATGCTGCCCCTTCCAGTCTACATTCCATCGGTAGGTCTGCGCCCACTCTGCAAGGTCGGCTCTCATCTGGCCTATCTCCGTAATGGAGAACACCGGCGAGCCATCCTCGTTGCGCATCGCATCCTTAGCGTCAATGGCTGCAAGTCGTTCTTTATATCCCTCACTTTCTGAGATCGTGAACGGTGGATTAAACACCCTCATCGTAAAGTCGTAAGGCTTCTTGGCGAGTGAGGGGATAAAGAAATTGATGTTGTCATAGCTAACAGTCGTAATGCTCTCTGGTGTGATCTTCAACGCAACGTTGCGGAAATAGAAATACTCGGTCTTAGCGTCAAACGCATCCGAAAAGTCTATGACCATCGAGAGCAAGCCTCCTGCTGATTTCTCCGTAAAAGTCTTATCCACCATATTGGCGCAATTAGACATAAGGCATTGCTCTATGTCGGAATATCGCCAGCTTTGTTCGATAAACTTGAGTAGCAAGTTCTTTACGGCCTGAATGATGCTCGTCGATTCGATATACTCCACAAAGCATTTGTCAAGATGGATGAATTGCCCCACAAGGTCGGTGCTCTCAGGGTCTATCATGCGATAATAACCGTGAGCGCTCATAAAGAGCCAAACCTTCGTAGGGCTCACCTTGCATGTAGGAGGCTTCGGCTTTCCGCTACGTGGGTCACGTGGACACTCTATCTCGAACGGGTCGGTATTCTGCGCTGAGCGCAAACGGGAATAGATGGGAATACGAATATCGTGGTCAAACTTAAAGTTGTCTTCTTCGCTCATCTTAAAGGCCACCATATAGTCGCGCACCGACCTTGGCGAGCAACCATATATCCATTGCCAACGCTGATTATAGCGTGAGCGGAATGTGTCGGGCAACATGGCATAGCACAGGTCGCTATACTTGGTGGCGATGGCTCCACAATCGCGCTGAGAGGCGATGTCGTTAGGATAAAGAATGATCACACGGTCCGCAAAACGCACCATCTTCTGATATTGCACGGCGCTAAAGTCCAACTTTTCAAGTTTCCACTCGCCACGCTCGATGTACCAGAAGTTTCTCCGACCAATGGAAAATGCCACATGGTACCAGCAGAAATTAGCGAAATGCTGATCGGCATTCTGCTTATCAAGCCGAAGCGAACGCATGGCGTAATAAACGCTCAACGCATCCTCGGGCGTGCGACAAAAAACGATGTTACGAGCTTTTATCTCTGCGGTTGGAATGGGCACTTCTACCTTCTTGAAGGTACCTTTCGGCATTCCGTCTTTTGTCTCGTTCTCCTCCCAATCTTCACGGGCCTCCGTATATTTCTCGTCGGGATCAAACTTCTGCATAGCTGCATGAACGGCGGTGTTGTCGCTCTTGCGATGGTCCATGGCATAAACAAAAACGTTGTCGCCCATGAGCCACTTGCTAACCTTTCTAACGCTATGTTCCTCCGAGGTGGAGAACACGATGGGCTCACTCCCTGCCATTGCTGGACGAAAGAAACAGCCATAGGAATTTTGTGGGCCGCATTCCTGAGAGGCAAAGCAAACAAAGAGCGGATTCCAAGGTGTGCCGTGGATAATCTCGCTCACATGTTGGCCATCACGGATAACGTCGGGGAGCGTTACGCTCAACAGAGAATAGATGCGGAAATCCTTGTTGAGCATATCGGGCGAGAAAGTCTTGCCAAAGCCGAAGCAAGGCAATCCTTTTTCTAAGGTCACCTCACAACCCAAAGCCGTGAGCTCTTGCGGTGAGAAATCGGTCTTTGGCATGAAAGAGAAGGTGTCGATGGTCTGCATGGCGATAGTGCGATAGTCCATGCGCGCAAACACCTCGGGGAAAGCCTGGTGAACCTCTTCGGTATCGCCATACACATCCTTCACCAACCGCTGGCAGATACGCTGAAGGCTATATCCGTGCATAGGAAGGTTCATCTTCGCCGCATAGAGCTCAATGGTTCCATACCCAGTCTTGCCCGTGCGGGTGCATTTCCACTTAACGGCTCCATGTTCGGCCAAGCGATTATCATCCACGCCAACACCATCATACAAGCCACCACGCTCATTGTCATAAATAATGAAATGTGGTGTCTGCTTGGCATCTGCGGACGCATCCTGTCCCCTCTTGCAGAGAGGGCAAAAACATGCCGTCTGACCCTCTATGCGCTGCTCATTGGCAGCCTTCACAAGAAGGTGCAAGTCGATGTTGGCAAGTCGGTTTATAATCGGATGGAAGAGCATGTTTACTATATCTATATATTAAAAGGGCAGACGACGATGCGCCAAACTTTTTTCAGAAATACCAGCCCAAGCCGGCCCTCCTACTTATATAGGAGGACGTTACCGTTGCCTCCATCGTCATACTGCCCTTTGTTCTTCGTTTCTAAAAAAAAGACCGGCGGTGACATCCTACACTACTCACCAGAAGCGCCCATATATTCCGAGGCTATCACATCCGTTTCTGACAGGCGATTTCCGGCTCTCGTGCAACCTAACCGCAATCCACGTCACCGCCAAAGTCTTCTTTTCTATATTTTACATATCGCTTAGAGATTTAGAAACGTGGCCAGTCGATAATGCCTGACCTTACAGTTGCTAACCGTCTGAAGGCGAGCGATGAACAAAAGGATAAACTCTTTGAGCGATATAAAATGCTCGTTGAGCCCTACAATGTTCACCGCAACACGCCAATAGCATTTACCATTGCGCCACCGACAGGAGTGTTCCCACCTGATGATGAGATTTTCCACCTTGCCTGCCATAACGCGAAAGATGTGCTTGCATGCGTCTCCAACCAATGCGAACGGTGCGCCATAGAAGAGCAAGGTGGGTATCTCATCATGCAAACCGCGTTCGGTTTCCGTATAGGCGATTCGATGAAGATACTTATAAGGTGTGGGTCGCCCCAACTTCTTCTTGTGTTGGCGATTGGGGAAATATGGGGCAAAAAGATAACTTACGTATGACATAGCCTTTTACTTCTGAGGTTTCAAACATGCAAGATGTTTCATCATCTGCCAGGTGGAATAGATGCTGCGCTGACAATCGAAGATAGGATCATGCGCCACTCCTTCGCCCTCGTAGGGATCTACGAGCTGGTAAGCCTTCTGAGGGTCGAAGTCTACGCCCGACGCTTTGCAGATAATCCGGGCTCCCTCCAAGAAAAACGTGCGATGGTCGCGGAACTGGGTGTACTTCACAGGAATCTCTAAACCATACTTATAACAGATGTTACGCAAGATGGCGGTGTCGAAATCAGAGCCCTGCGCCCACAGGCAAACGTCATCATGGTTCTCGTCTTTCACCTCCTCAATCAGATCAAACAAACCTTTAACAACATCTTGAATGGGCGAACAATTCACACCAAATTCATCAGAAGCAAGCACGGCAGCACGTGCCTCCTCACTACACGTTGACCACCAATTGGATGTTGCCTTTTCAAAAGCAAAACCATCAACAAACATACCTCGAAGGTCTACGTGGGCGAGATATGTGGTGGATGGATCGATGACGTTCTTATCCTTTAGCATAATGAAAGGTGTAGTTGGATGAGAGCGATCCCAAACGACGGCACCAACGGACATCACCGCTGCATTGGGGCATAGAGCACAGGTCTCTAAATCAAAAGAAATGTCAAGCATGATAGACGTGTGGTTTTTAGATAGGTTGATAATTAAGCGAGAAACGACTCCAACAGGGCTTTTACACCTTCACGCTCCCAAGGTTTCCAACAGTCGTTAGTGAAACGCTTGATAACGGTTCCTGAGCTCATGCCTCTTTCTCCCATAAACTCGATAAACTTGTTGCACAATCCCATGTTGGCGTTCTTCAGGCAAGCGTAAAACTCGCCCGGCTTTTCACTCATGGCCAAAGTGTAAAAATAGCCCTTGTCGCCAGGCAACGACTGATCGGATCCCTCATAATTCAAGAGAGCCTTGGCCACTTCAGGCAATTTTAGGAATTGCTGTTTACACTCTTTAACACCATCAATTTCCCATTTAGAGAATCCCTTTTGAAAGAAGCGAAGATAAAAAGTGGAAGCCGTAAAGCCTCGTTTGGCAAATGAGTCTGCCAAATCTTTCTTCTCCTCGGGAGTAAGGTCGTTTACGTTCAAAGGCGTAAAAGGAACTGAGATTTTTTTTAGGATTTCTTTGGTCATTCGAGTTTTAATTCTTAAATTTAGTGCAAAAATAATTCTTAAAATTGTAACAAGCAAATTTCAAAGTAGATTTTTCTTGCTTTTAACATATTTTCAAATATTAAAATTTATAGTAACAATGAAATACCAATTCAATTTCGGCTTCCTCTCCCAATGGTTAGAAGCCAATCCAGACATCCAAAAGGGCGCTATCCTTTACGCGCTCGGCACCAAAGCCAACAACAGTTTTAAGGCGTGGACACAAGGCGAAGGCGCTATGCCTATCATTACTATCCTTCGATTTTGCAACAGCTTTCAAATTCCAATATCGGCCTTCATCAAAGACCTTGATGCTGGCAAAGAAGATTTTACCATGCCGGCGCTCCCGTCTGAAAACGACATGATGGAGCCTGTTGGAGGATTCCTGAGCGTCGATGATAAAAGAGGACGGGGCGAACGCTCACTCCTCAACCCACTCGACGTAGAGGTTATACCATCGGTCGTGCCCGGCGCTGTGAAGAAAGACGAGGGCACAACAACGCAAGAGAATGGAAGCATCATCAAAGAAGTGGTGGTGGGAAACATCAGCGACGAGAACATGAAGCGCATCTTGGAGATAGAGGCGAAACACACCGCACAACAGAACCGCTTGCTCGACATTATCGCCGACCAGCAAAATCAGATCAACAACCTCATTTCGCTGCTCCATAAAACGCAGGATGGCAACAAACACATGCCCTACGACATGGCGGCAGACGGCGTAATTATGCGTTGAGAACAAAAACATCCGCCAATCCTCACGGACTGGCGGATGCCCCTGATTTAGGGCGAAAAGAAACGTCACTAAATCTAAATCAAACAAATATAACTTAAACCTATAACCACTAAAACGGACTATCAACGTTTTTGGGCCGCTGCCCTCAAACGCTTTTGAAATTTGGTCTCTGAAATCTTTTGCATATCGGCGGAACCGCTCTCATAGGGCACATCCATGTACCAATGATCATGGTACTTAAACACGCATGGAGTCATATTCCCGAAAGTCATGGGAAGGAAGCTACCATCCTTCATCACAAGGGGCTGAAGCATAAGAATGGTAATCAGCTCCATCTCGCTCACGACAGGCAAGGCTGCCATCTCCTTTTCCAAATCGCTGCCAGCCGTAGGGACAAACAACGAGGGAATATCGAGATCCTGCGTGTCAACTCGCTCCCACCCTTCCTTCGCAAGGGTGTTGTCGAACCCTACGACAACAATGCCTCCGGCCATACCGTTGGGCGACTCGTAATAAAAGCTCGCACCTTGCGCCAACGCCCACCGACGGGCCTGCTCGGATGCGTCTGTGCATTTATCCATAAACACGCTCAGGGAACGCCCCACTTCGGTATCGGAACTTACCTGATAATAGTTTCTTGATCTCATAACTCTATATTATATGGTTTTACTTAAAAATGATTGTGCGGCATAGCGTAAATAACAGGCTCGCCACATACGTCGTTCTGCATAATGAAACCGTGCGTGGAGAGCATCTGCAAATAAACGACAAGCGGATCTCCCAATGGGGTCACTACGGCCTTGAAATAGGCGCGAAGCTGATAATCGGCAAACACATCACACCCCTCACTCCATTTCTGGGCGGGCTTATATTGCCGACAAAAGGCTTCCACCTTCTCGGGTATGACGTAATCGTTCAGGGTCACCTCCGGCTTCTCGGTCGTCTCAAAGTCTTGTTTCTTTTTCATGGCTCACACGATGATGAAGGAAATACCAAAGAACGGGCCCCACGAACGCGGCAGTAAGCAACCACGACCTAGCAAAGATCTTCACTTGGCTCCATACGTCCAGAGTGGGCCACAGGCTCTTGTCGCTATTCTCGGAAAGGCTATCATGGTTGGCATTATGAACGGCCTCCACATTCGCCAAAGCCTGATTGATGCTATCCAATCGCTCCCATATCATGCGACTGTCTCGCTCCACATGGCGCTGCCACTCATCGGTAACGCTCTGGTGGTCGTAGCTGCCACGGCGATTGGTGGTGCGGTCGGTTGTGGTTGTTTTACGTCCCTCCTTGTCGAGGGTCTCCGTAATACGCTCGGCGATGGTCTCATCATACGTTCCCCGCTCAGCAACGGCCTGTCTTACATGAGTGGTGTCAACGGAAACGAAGGTGAAGCTGTCAACGCTCTCTGTCACGGCATGGGCGCTATCATGCTTCGTTATGGTGGCGTGCTCATACAGGCTACCGGACACGCCCACCACCGCTTTGCGCGATGTGCCACAAGCAGCAAGCAAACAGACAAGGGCAAACATTAAAAACAATTTCTTTTTCTCCATAAGTGTTCTCGAAGGTTCATGGCACAAAGTTAACGACTTCGAGAAAAATGGAACGGACAAAAAACAAAAGATGCCGCCCTACCCCATCTGGGATAAAGCGACATCTTACGAAAAAGAATAAAATGGGTGATTATTTATCGGTAAGATAATAACTAATCCGAACAGGCCGCCCAAACGCTTTTTTCAAAGCCTGCTTAAAAGCAACCATTTCTCGTTCCACATCATCAGGCGTATAAGATTCAAAAGCCTCACGTTGCGCAATCGTGGCCCGAAGCACAAGGTTCGTGCCATCAAAACTATGCAATCGGAACGGCTGCACGTAGAGCAGGAACGCCCCCGTGTAAGAGGAGAGGAAAGCATTCCATTCCTTTTCACCGAGTTTAGCAACTTCCGCGTTTGCAAAAAGAGGTAACTCCTGTTCTATTTCAACCTTATGCTGCCGCTGCTTTATCCACTGATCCATGATGTAGAAGATAAAATCTTCCGCCGTTCCATTCCACCTATGTGGCTGCTCCACTGCCTTCGGCACGCCATTATAGGCGTACATCTTAAAGTCGTTCCAAAGGTCTTCGGGAACATCGGCAACAAACGCCTTGAGCCGTTCTTCCTCGAGTGTGGGATATAGTGAAATCAGCTTAGCGCATAAACGCTTTTCTGACGAACCACGATGCAGCTCCAAATCTCGCGCCACACCCAACGGCGTGCGCTTGATGTGAAACTTTATTTTTTCAGGATTTCCTCGTTTTACGCTACCTCTATAAATAGGCTCATAGCCTTTTTTATCTGGGTCGATACACGATAGCATTATCTCTATCTTATTTTCCTCGCACAGCCGTTCCATATCGCCACGCGCTACATCCAACACCTGTTTGCGGAACTGTGAGAATTTCTGATATTTCTCAGTAGTCACAACCTTTGCAGGTTGCATGTCGTCGCTTTTCTCAACGTCTACCTTAAACATGCCCAACGCATCTTTCAACTCATGATAGTCTATAACTGGGTGCATCTGTCCCTTGCTCGCATACTTCATCAACAGGAGATAAAGGCGTGACGTGTAAGCCGAATTACAGAAATAGGCTATACGTTCAAGATGGTTGAAATATCCGTCTGCCATGTCAAACACGGCTTTTGCCACCTCGATATTTATCGTAACCTCGATATATCCGTCACGGCGAAACTTGCGCACTTCCTGTCCATCCTCGTCAATCTTAGTTTCACCGTCTCCCGAATAGTTAAAATCTTCGCCTTCCCGTGACGTGAAGTTCTTCGGAATAAAAATCTTACTGAAGATAGGCATGTAGTCCTCACCTTTTCTAAGTCCTGTCTCAGGATCGAAACGAGGCAGATGAAACTCAATTTTCTTCATTTGGTTTATCACCTTCACCGACTCGTCATAATGACTGCTGTCTATACCAAAGTCAGCCAGACGCAAGCGTATCGGTCCCATCTTCAACAGGTCTTCTTTCGTAATGCCTCCATTGGGACGTTCTTTGCTCAAATATCGGTGCTCATTCAAGAACTTGGCAAAATGATCTTGCAGTCGTCCGCTTACCAACAACATAACATCCTGTTGTATGAGGGAATAGCTTTTAGCGTATGATGTATAGTTGACAGGCGTGTTTATCCAGCGCAGTTCGTTCAAGGCTATTTGGAGTTTGCCTTCTTTATCTTCTTTTTTCGATTTCGTTGCCATACCTACGTCTTTATTTACTTAAACCTACGTCTTTATTTACTTAAACCTACGTTTTTGTTTACCAACTCCTACGGATTTATTTACTTCGTATGCTCTAACTCGTTGATTTTCAACTCCTCAAAATCTCCTTAATATAACATAACCTAAACTATTATTTTATTCCTCTTAAAAAAACGATAAATCTATATCTTATAATTATATTATATTAAGAAGTTTTGGACGCATTGATTATCAGTTAATTATCTACGGCGAGGTAAACAAAAACGTAGGTTTTGGTAAACAAATCCGTAGGTTTAAGTAAACAAATCCGTAGGTTTTGGTAAACAAATCCGTAGATGATACAAATCAAAAACAGCTCACTTTGTAGTGACTTGGTAAAACACTTTAGTAGGATTTTACCTCGGCTTTATAAATCCTCGTTGTTAATCACCTCGCTCTTCTGAAAATTCTCTACGTCGGTGTACATCAGATTTATATTGCAATCGTCGTCCAAAAGCGATTTTGAAGGGCACAGGGTCTGAATGATAAGGCCCATTCGTTTTGTCTCAGTTTCATTCGGTATTGAAAACGACAAGCCATCCATATTACCCTTACTGTTCTTGTTTGCTTGATACACGGCTTTAGGATATTTCTTTAGTAACTGTTCGGCTATATTCTTAAACGGAGTATATGCCAACTCTGTAGAAGAGAACGGCATGTCAACCATTACGCCGAACACTACCTTACTTTTTGTATTGAAGTACACAACAAATGTTGCCTTCTCGCCCATGAATGTGCCATTGTATAACTTGCTACCAGGAGGTAGCATCTTTGATTTCGCTGCATCGTATGTGACGCCCTTTGCTTTCAGCTTCAAGGTAAAATTATCAATAGAGCCATCCAAGGGTATTCCCATGAACTTCATGTGCTGCTGTGCGCTCGCTGCCATACACAGGCAGAGGGCAAACAATACTGATATAATCTTCTTCATAATAGATTAGGTTATTACATTTTATTCCTATCCAAGAACTCTATCACGGCCTGTAGCGCCAAGTCCTTGATGGGTATGCCCGTGCGCATTTTCATCAGGGCAATGCGCTCGTAATACTCCATCGGCACGTATATAGTGATGCCGTTCTCGGTCTTCTTGCCTTTCGGCTTGCGAACGTTCTGCATGATGTCGGAGCTATAAGTTGAAACAGACTGTTCTACAATCGGGGTGGATGGCACATTAGTGCTTATCGTAGGCTTGCTCTCGCCCGACGCAGGCACCTGATCCGTCTTCTCCTTGTTGTTCTCCCTGTTCTCCCTGTTCTCCTTACGCTGCTGACTGCCGGATTCCAATATGCGCTCGTTCTCCTCGATAGCGTCAGACTCC
>OJAM01000349.1_pt1 | contig 21562 bp, 9 predicted proteins | sample 1589071 | NCBI WGS metagenome assembly OJAM01 (sample SAMN03283243) | human gut metagenome | biome: human-associated habitat; material: feces | host: Homo sapiens | place: Peru | collected 2012
AGGTCACCTGCATTAAAAGCTCCGGCGCGTCCATGTGCGATGCCGGATTATCCACGCCGAGGAATCCATGCAGCTTGCCGCCCACGAATATGGGAACGGTGATCAGGCTGCTGATCCCTTGCGGATGCAGGCAGTCGTATTCGATGCGGCGGGCAGGATCATCCTTGAGGGCGTCCACATCCTCGATAATGTTGATCTTTTTCTGCTGGTGCTGGAACACATCCACCCACACCGCAACGACATCAATGGGAACGTTTTGAAGGTTTCCGATCTGCGGCGTGATACCGTCCTTGCAGATCTCATAGGTGTTGTTGGTCACGCCATGCTCCCAATCGAACTCAAATATGTATGCTCTATCTGCAGCGTAGTGCTCGTTGATCATTTTCAGCATGACGTTGACAGCTACATCAAAATCCGTTGCCATAATAAGATTTTCAATACAGGCAACGAGTTTTTTCTCTGCACTCAGGTCGTCCCGCGTCGAGCGAAGTTCGCTGATGTAGTGATTGACATCGAAGGCAAGCTCCATGCGGCAGGTTTTGCCGTTGTAGTCAATAAGGCAGTCGTGTAATGTGAAGTTACCGATCTGCGGATGCTTTCGATTCCATGTGTAGCGACCGTCCGGGCTGTTGCGCAGCAGGTCATTCGTGCAAAATTCGCAAGGCGTATCTTTCCCCTGCAAGTGCTTATAGCACATCGTACCAGGCGTTGGAGCACCAAAAAATTCGCAGCCGTATCGGTTCAGGTATAGTAGTTCATAGGTGTCGAGATCGCTGATATAAACGATCTCGTCCACCTGATCTAAAACTTTTTGAATATCCACACCGGTTTTCTCCTTGTTTTGTCTTTCTGCATGATCCACCAAGGTTCACTTCTGGCGGATATTATTCTGGAGAGGATTTCACTGCACCACAGGGATTCAGTGTTTTTGCACGTGATGATTATGCGCCTTTTTTATCTCTTTCATTGCCATCATCTGTGGTCTCTGGGGGAGTGATGCCAAGCTGCTGATAAGTCAGCCGAATCAACCGAGCGTAGCGCTTGATCCTGCTCGTATCACCTTCACAGATCGGGCAGCGTGGCTGTTGGCCCTGCTCGACGCGCTCTCGAATCTTGCTGCGCCAGACATGTCCTTTCGGACATTGCCACCAGACCGGCTTTTCACTTATAGCCAAAACATTCTTCGGCTTGAGCAAGTCATTCAGCAAAGGATGCCACTGTTTCGCAATTTGAGGGGCTATCGTGGCAAGATCATTGAATCCGGGTAAAACCGTCCTATTGCTGCAATATGGGCATTCTTCTCCATGGAGGGTGCGCTGAACGACAGTTGTTTTCCATATATGTCCTAATTTGCACTGCCACCAGACAGCCCGTGTGCTGCTGGCACTTACGTCCTGCGGTGTCAGAATGCCGTTTTTCTCTGCATCCCACTGCGCTGCGAGAGCAGGGTGGGTGGTAGATAGATCGTTGTAACCAGAAAGCGTTTTTGCGCCGCTGCAATACGGGCAGCCACGATCCCGCGCGGCGCGGACACAGATCCGCTCCTTCCATTGATGGTGCAATGCACACCGCCATGCCGCAATGCGGAGGTCTTTCGCCGTCACTATCTGCGGTGTCAGGCTCCCGTTGGCTATTGGGTCCCACTGCGCCGCAAGTTCAGGATGTGTAACGGAGAGATTATTCATCTTCTTGATGCTTGGGGAACGGCCTGCGCATATCGGACATGCTGTTTTGTACCGGACTCGGTTATACGGCGAAGTCTGCCATGTATGTCCCTGCGGGCATTTCCACCACACTTTTCGCTGGGCCTGCTCAAATACGGCCTGTGGGGAGAGACACCCGTTTTTCTTATCATCCCACTCTGCTGCAAGGTCAGGACGGCATGATGCGAGATCATTGATCCCAGCGACAATGGTTTTATTGGCGCAGACGGGGCAGGAGGTGCCTCTATTATAGCGTGCTGCAATGACCGCCTGCCATTCATGCCCTTTTGCACAGCGCCACCAAACCTTTTTATTGGAGCCGTACATGACCTGATTCGGCGTCAATGGGAGGTTCTTCTGTAGATCCCATTCAGCCGCGAGCATTGGCGCTTTTGTGGCAAGGTCGTTGTAGCCGGGAAGGATACGTTCATTGCTGCAATAGGGACAGGCAGAGCCACGACTGCGCCGGTAAACAGGAGCCTGCCACGTATGGCCAGCGCAGCAGCGCCACCAAATATGCTTATCCGACCCGGAGGTTACCTGCTGTGGAGTCAGGGGCAGGTTTTTTTCGGTATCCCACTCCTTCAAAAGGTCAGGGTGATCTTCCTGTATGCAGAAGTCATAAAAGGATCGTTTCTCTTTTTTCATGGGTATCGGGTCCTTTCATTGGAGAAGAGCTGAAAGCTGAGGACTACTGATCTCCTTTGCCTCGGTCAATGCCGAGCTGTAAGTACGTTTCATCCATCAACTTCTGATAATAAGCAAGTCGTTTCTCACCGACATTTCCGGCGCATACCGGGCATCCGGAACGGCTCCGCGGAGAAGTGCGGTTGGCGATGATCGTCCGCCATACATGGCCTTCGTGGCAGATCCACCACGCATAACGGTTACTGCCAGCTAAAACTGTATGTGCAGTAAGGGAACCATTGAGCGCGGGATGCCACTGTGCGGCGATCTCAGGTTCCAGTGTTGCCAAGTCATTGAAACCGGGCCAGACACGCCTGTTTACACAATAGGGGCATTTATCCTGACGCAGTACCCGTTTACTGATCACTGATTCCCACTCGTGACCGAGAGGACATTGCCACCAGACCTTTCGACTTGATCCGGCGACCACATCCTGCGGCGTGAGGGAACCGTTACGGCTGGGGTGCCATTGTGCTGCGACACCCGGGGCAATCGTTGCAAGGTCATTGAAACCGGCCAGAACTTTTCGATTCGAGCAGTATGGGCATCCGTCGCCTCTCCGCGTTCGGTTCATGACGCTGGCTTTCCACTCGTGTCCTTTTTCGCAGATCCACCAGACTTCCTTGTCACTGCCAGCCGTTACCTGCTGAGGCGTGAGCGTTCCATTTTTCTTCTGACCCCATTGCGCTGCGAGGTTTGGATATGTTGTTGCGAGATCGTTGAAGCCCGTCAGAATTACATTGTTGGCGCAGATGGGACAACCGACCTTTCCTCGCACTCGGAATGCCGGAGATGCTTGCCATTCATGCCCGAGCTGACAGTGCCACCACACTTTTTTATCTGTCTTTTCAGATAGCTGCTGTGGCGATACGTCATCGTTTTTAGCGAAGTCCCATTCTTTCATAAGATCCGGACGCAATGTTGCAAAGTCATTGAGGCCGGGAATGATTTTCATATTTGCACAGACTGGGCATCCTGTTCCAGTACTGCGGCCCGAAATGGGAGCCTTCCAGTGATGGCCTTTTTCGCAGATCCAGAAAACGGACTTGTCGGTATGAGGCATAACCTGATCCGGGGTCAACGGTGCATTTGCATCGTAGTCCCACTGCGCCGCAAGCTCAGGATTGCGGGTTGCAAGGTCGTTATACCCAGGCAGCGTTCGCCGATTGTTGCAATAGGGACAACTGTAGCCATTGCTTCGCGACGAGATAGCAGCCATCCACTCGTGCCCTTTCTCACAGCGCCACCAGGCCTTTTTATTGCTGTGAGGCATTACCTGCTGGGGCGTCAGATCTCCGTTTTTTTCAGCGTTCCATTGAGCAGCAAGCCCTGGGTTTCGGGTGGCGAGGTCATTGAAACCGGGCAGGAGCTTTTGACTGGAGCAATACGGGCAGCCTCTGTCTTTCCTGACCTGATCCCCGATCACGCGCTGCCAGCTATGTCCGCAGGGGCCGCTCCACCACGCTTTTTTCCCGGTCTTTGCTGTTACCATCTGAGGAGTCAGCGGGAGGTTCTTTTTCTCATCCCACTTTTCCAAAAGGTCCTGACGGCCATTTTGTATGCAATAATCGTAAAGAGATTGATTCATGCTTTTTCACCCGCTGCCTTGAGATGACCTCCGCACCGAGTGCTTGAAACAAAAAACGGAGCATTTGCAGAGGCTTTGCGACGCCATGTCATATTTTTGGAGTTCTTTTTAGCCTGCCAGTGTAGTGTTCATATCGTCGGGGCTTTCCTTGTTTGCACGTTCCTTGCACATCGGACATTCGCAGCCCAGAGCTGTCCGTGCGTAGATCTGGGCTTTCCATTCATGCCCAGCTGGGCAAAGCCACCACACTGTTTTCTTGGCGCTGTATATGACCTGATCCGGTGTGAGCGATCCATTTTTTTGAGGATGCCACTGCGCGGCAATATTCGGAACGGTCGAGGCAAGGTCATTAAAACCAGCGAGCACTTTTCGACCTGTGCAATAAGGGCAGTCAAAGCGTCTCAGCGTTCGATAGAAAATCAGCATCTGGTAAGAATGCCCCTTTGCACAGCGCCACCATGCGCTGCACCGGCTTCCGCGCGTCACATCGGTTGGAGTAAACGGAGCGTTCTTTTCGGCGTCCCATTCATCGACCAGTTCGAGACGGCCTGTTCGCTGACAATATTCGTACAATGTTTCTTTCATAGCCGGTCTCACCATGTTTCTGCTTGATGTGATTAAAGAAGAGGGGTATTTCGTGTGCTGCTATGGATTATCCTGCTTTGCGATCTTCTGGTAGCCCAGAAGCGGGATGAACGCAATACTGCTGTTGCAGACCTCGATCAGACCACACACCAGATCGCTGATGAGGAAGCAGTAATAGATGTCAAGCAGTAAGCTGATCGCAAAGGCTGTTAGAAAAGCTCGCAGGACCTGCGGACGGATTTCTGTTGTCACTTCGCAGCTTTTTACCTGGCGCATGATCCGTGCGCCCAGGTATATCTTCAGCAGTGCGACTACTGCTTTATAGACCATGAGGGTGATTACTAAAGTGCCGTTCGTTTCAGCGATCGTAGAATACAGGATGCCAATTATAATGTGGAACACATCGATAAGAGACAGGAGCCAAAATACGATGCCGAAAAGTCTCATTTCCTTTTTCCATTCGGTATTGCTATTTCCCATTCTTACATGTCCTTTTTATCTTTATTTTAAGATCGCATTTCTTCTCCAAGCGTTCGGACACTCTTTGCTCGAGCGCTTGGAGAAGAAGGGAGCATTCCGTTTCCGGCCTTCTCATAGAGAATATAGGAAGTAAGCAAGAATAAACTTGATTATTCTACATAGGGGAGGGAGGTTGCTTGCGCGTCGGTGCAGTCTGTTGGGCAGAGGTATCACTGACCCGCGAATTTGCAATGCATTCCCCAGACTCGTCCATATAACGCTTGTATCGCTTGAGCTTTTTCTCGTCGACACGCCCCATGCACACAGGACAGTTGCAGTAACCTCGAGACCGCTGACCGATCTTAGCTTTCCATACATGGCCTTCCGGGCATTGCCACCAGATATTTCGGTTGGAATGCTCCGTCACCATCTGCGGCGTCATCGGTCCATTGAGGCTTGGATGCCACTGTGCCGCGATCTCCGGCCTTTTGGATCCCAAATCATTGAAACCTACGAGAACTTTTCGTCCCGTGCAATATGGGCAGTCACAGTTGCGTGATGTTCTGTCCCACGGCGACATTTGATAGGAGTGGCCCAATGGACATCTCCACCACACTTTTTTCTCTGCGCCGGCACCGACCTGATCCGGTGTCAACGGTGCGTTTTTCTCCGTATCCCATTCAGCTGCCAGGGCAGGATAAAGCGTTTGCAAGTCATTGTAGCCTGCTTGTATCACGCGGTTTGAGCACACTGGGCAGCCGCTTCCCATATAAGTTCGTGCAGTGATTATGGTCTTCCATTCATGTCCACGCGGGCAAAGCCACCAAACACGTTTGGTGGAGCCGTATGTCACCTGTTCGGGGGTGAGAGATCCATTTTTGCTTGGGTGCCACTGTGCGGCAATGTCCGGATTATGCGAGGCCAGATCATTAAAACCGGGAAGCACTTTTACTCCCGCACAGTAAGGACAGCCAGAATGCCTTTGCACCCGAGACGCAATTTGCATCCGATAGGAATGCCCTTTTTCACATTGCCACCAGACCTTACGGTTAGAGGATGGAGTGACCTGATCTGGCTGCAGTGACCCGTTCTTTTTGCCATCCCATTGCGCAGCGATCTCAGGAAAGGCTGTCTGCAAATCATTATCGCCGCTTATAACAGCTTTTCCCGTGCAGAATGGGCAGCCAGTGCCGCCTAAGACGCGTGAGGATATCATGGAGCACCAGCTGTGGCCCTGATCACAGCGCCACCACACCTTTTTCATCGACCCGCCGACAACCTGTGTTGGCTTAAGATCTCCGTTGCGCACAAAGTCCCACTGTGCCGCGAGCTCAGGGTTTGTTGCTGCAAGCGAGTTTTCTTCTGCAATGATTTTCCTGCCAACACAGTATGGACACTTGCTTCCCGCTGTTCGAACTTGGATACTTGTCAGATAACTGTGCCCCTTTTTGCATTTCCACCACACTTTTTTGTGGGTACCTCGCGTCACGTCGTTTGGCGTGAGCGGGTCATTCTTTTGTTGATCCCATTCATCCAGCAGATACCGCATATCGGTTCTGCAGCAATAATCATGCAGCGTTTCTCTCATGGCCCTCACCTCGCTTTTCCGGATGCCTTCAAATTTGCCGCTATTTAGTTGCAGTTGAGTAAGCCTCCGGAGAGATGTTCAGATTACCCTTGAATGAATCCCTTCTCCAAACGCTCCACTAAGTGTCGAGCGCTTGGAGAAGGCGGGGAGCAAAAGCTCCCCGAGCCTTCCCATAGTGAAAATAGGAGGCAGACTAAGACAGTGTCTTAGTTGTCTGTGCGATAAAGGAGCGTCACGATCTGGCCGCGGGTGCAGTCCGCATTGGGGCTGAACTTGTTGCTGCCGGTGCCGCTGGTGATGCCGTTCTCATTTGCCCAAGCGACAGCCTTGGCATAGTAGGCGTTAGCCGAAACATCATTAAAGCTATCGTTGCCTGCTGCGGGAGAACCCGCCGCCCGGTGCAGGAAGGTGACAGTCTGCCCACGGGTCACAGTCGCATCCGGGGAGAAGGTATCCGTACTCGTTCCCTGTGTGATCCCGTTCTCGACGGCCCACAGGACCGCCTTGTAGTAATAGGCGTTAGGGGAGAGATCGGAGAACGGATTGACGGTGCCGGTCGGTTCAGGCGAGCCTGCGGCACGCCAGAGGAAGGTCACCGTCTGAGCACGGGTGCAGCTTGCATGGGGACTGAAAGTCTCTGCGCTGGTACCCTCGGTGATGCCCTTTTCGACCGCCCACTTGACCGCATCGTAGTAATAATCGCTCTGCTTCACATCGCGGAAGCTGATGGTCGTTGCGATCTTGGAGAAGGCCGCGTCCACATTCACCTTGCCGGAGGGCATGGTAAAGGTGTACTTGCCGTTACCCTGATCGTTCAGGGACAGGCGATTACCGCTCTGGTCGGTGACGGTAAGCTTGTCCAGCTTATAACCGTTGTCAGGCTTGGCCGTGATGGTCACCGTTGTGCCTTTAGGAGCCGCAGCCGGCGTTACGGACACGGCTCCGCCGTTAATGTGGCTTGGCGCAGAGACGGAATGATTCTGATCCCGGTCGCTCGATCCGTCGAAGCTGGGCCGCCCAGGGCGTACCGGCGTTTCCGTAAATGTCCATTTACCGCTGAACTTCACAACGGTGCCCTCGGCCGTTGCCGTCCAGCCGGAGAACGTCCAAGTGCCGTCCTTTCCGTCCTTCCGGGCAGTCGAGGTCGAGTTGGCTGTATAGGTAGTATCCATCGCCGCTCGTGCCTGTTCCTCGGTATCATAGGTGTGATCGTCCTGCGGGAGCTTTGCGTCCGAGGGAGCTTCGCCATCCCATTCGTAGCGAACGGTGAACATCTCTACAGGAGCAGGCTCTTGTACTGTGATCTGCACCGTATTGCTGCGGGTCTCAGCAGTCTGTTTGCCGGTCGCATTTGCATTGGTATTGGTCGCCACGACATAGTAGAAGTGCGTCCCTGCCGCTGCCGTATCCGGCGTAAAGGTCGGAGTTGTTTTGCCCTCAAGCAGCGTGCCGTTCTGGTCGTCCTTGGAGGATGCCTCATACCACTGGTAGGTGATCTCGCCACCGTCAGCAGCAGTCGTTGTACCGTTCAGCGCGGTCGCGTTGTCTCCAACTGTGTAGGAGGCATCCGCCAACGTGATTGCCGCAGGCTTGGCAGCGTCTACCTTGAGTGTTTCCGTAAATGCCCATTTGCCACTGAACTTCACAACGGTGTTCTCAACCGTTGCCGTCCAGCCGGAGAAGGTCCATGTGCCGTCCTTTCCATCCTTCTGGGCGGTGGAGGTTGAGCCAACAGCATAGGTAGTATCCATCGCCGCTCGTGCCTGTTCCTCGGTGCCATAGGAGCGATCATCCTGCGGAAGTTTTGCGTCCGAGGGAGCTTCGCCATCCCATTCGTAGCGAACGGTGAACATCTCTACAGGAGCAGGCTCCTGTACTGTGATCTGCACCGTATTGCTGCGGGTCTCAGCGGTCTTTTCGCCAGTCGCAGTTGCGTTGGTGTTTGTAGCGATTACATAGTAGAAGTGCGTCCCTGCCGCAGCCGTATCCGGCGTGAAGATCGAAGTTGTTTTGCCCTCAAGCAGCGTACCGTTCTGGTCGTCCTTGGAGGATGCCTCATACCACTGATAGGTGATCTCGCCACCGTCAGCAGCAGTCGTTGTACCGTTCAGCGCGGTCGCGGTGTCTCCAACTGTGTAGGAGGCATCCGCCAACGTGATCGCCGCAGGCTTGGCAGCGTCTACCTTGAGTGTTTCCGTAAATGCCCATTTGCCGGTGAACTTCACGACAGTGCCCTCAACCGTTGCCGTCCAGCCGGAGAAGGTCCATGTGCCGTCCTTTCCGTCCTTCTGGGCGTTGGAGGTCGAGCTGGCGGTGTAGGTCTTATCCATCGCCGCCTCCGCGTCCTGCATACGATGGTATGCTCCGGTATCTGTCGGAAGGGTCACTCCCTCTGGGAACTCCATTCCCCACTCATAGGAAACAGTGTAGGTTACAGCCTTCTCCGTTACCGTGATCGTCGCCATGTTGCTTCGGGTGGTCGCGATTTTTTCGCCGGTCGCATCCGTCTTCGTGTTGGTCGCGATCACATAGTAGTACTGTGTTCCAACTGCGTCCGTAGGCGGCGTGAAACTGTCTCCGATCTCACCATCAAGAAGTGTTCCATTGAAGTCATCTACGGCATTGGTCCGATACCACTGGTATGTAATCGTTCCGTTGTCCGTGACCGTCGTTTTGCCGTTTAACGGCTCAGCGGTTTTGCCCACCTCATAGGAGGCATCCGCCAGCGTGATCGCCGCCGGAGCTTCAGCATCTACCAGAGGCTCGTCCTTTTCCCATTTGGCATAGAAAGTTTTATTCCCGTTAGCATCGGTCCCGATCACCGTCACCGCCTCGCCGGAGAAGTTCTCCGTCGGATACCATCCTCGGAACAGGAAACCTTCCTTCGTGGGAATGGGCAGCGTCAGCCCCACGCCCACGCGATAGGATTCGTAGTTGCTCTGATTCTGAATGATGCCGCCATCCGTATGATAGGTGACCGTGCAGACCTGCGCGGCCTGATCCACTTTTAAGAACCAGCCCGCCGTTCCGTCCTGTACGGCCAACACAGTGTTTCCATTCAAGGTAGTCACTGCGCCGTACTCCTGGGGACGCGCCACCATCAGGGTCGCGACCGTCATGCCGTCCGTCACCGCGCTCTCTGTTTGCAGCGGCAGGCGCTTGCCCTTCAGTTCATTTTGAATCGTGATCTTCCCAAGGGTCTTGAGATAGATCTCCTGCATTTCCTCGAAGCCGGTGATCGTTACCTCCTTGCCGCCCTCCTGATAGATCGCCGCGCCCGTCTGCGCGGTATTGTCGCGGAAGCTGCCGCCGGAGATGGAAAGCGATCCATTGGTCCAGACAGCGCCGCCGTTTCCGCCGGAGGTGTTGCCCTCATAGCTGCCGCCGGAGATGGACAGGCCGTTGGGCGTGTAGAGCACACCGCCGTCGCCCTTGGCGCGGTTATTGCGGAACACGCCGCCTTTCAGGGATACGCTGGCGCTCGCCTTATCCTGATAGGCAACGCCGCCCTTTCCAGCCGTGCTGTTGTTCTCAAACACACCGCCGGTGATGGAGAGCATTCCGTCCTTCAGCCAGAATACGCCGCCGTTATTTCCGCTTTTGTTATTTGAGAACTCACCGCCCTCCACGATGGAGCGTGCGGTATTGTCCAGACAGATCGCAGCATACCCGCCTGCGTTGTTCCCGGACACCGTACCAGCCTTCGCGGTGAAGGTAGAGCTGCCGCGGATATGCGCCGCGCCGCCAAAGGCCGCGGAATTGCAGTTTCTGATCTCGCCGCCGTTGAGGGCAAGGATTCCGTCACCGATCTGGACTGCACCGCCCAAAGGAGCCGTACCATCCACCTTTCCGCCATACCCATTCTCCCGATTGTCGTTATTTTGCAGGACTGCGCCGCTGCCAAGGGTCAGCTGTGCCTGTGTCCGGGTCAGGATCAAGGGTCTGCCGGCCCTCATTCCGCTGTTCGTCGTGCCTCTTTGCAGGATGTCGTCCACATCGCCGGTCCATTTTGCGCCGCCGTCCAGCGTGATATTCTTTACCGTCAGATCGGCGCTGCTCCGCAGGGCGATGAACTCGTTACTGTATCCACTCCCGCGGTCCATGCGGTGTCCGCTGCCGTCCAGTGTTAGCTTTTTGCCGGAGATCTCGATCGCCTGCGTGACGGTCACATCCTTACAAAGCTGTACGGTGCTTCCATCCGGCGCGTTCTCAATGGCCTCCGCCAGGCTGCTGTAGCCGGAACCGTTTACAATGGCCACAAAGCTGCCCACCTCGATCTTTGCGGTGGCAGACAGGACCTCGTTGCTCGTTTGCCCCTTGCCGTCCATCAGATAGGCCGCTGCGGCGTAGCTGCCCGCCTCCGTGGGCAGATAGCTTGCACCGTCCGCGCCGGGAATCACGGTCTTTTCACCGTTTTCGCCCAGCTTGTACCAGCGGTATCGGACAGTATGCGCCCCTGCTGCCGCCTTAACGGTCAGCGGCTGGATCGTGTCGTTCTCCCCGTAGGCTGCGCCCTTGGGAGAGATGAGCATGGTAATGGCCGGGAAACGCACCTCCACTTGGAAGGTGGCTGTCAGGTTCGTTCCTCCTACTGCGGCAGTCACAGTCTGCTGCCCGGTCACAGACGGATCATATCCGCTGAGCGTCACATTCTGTGCCTCCAAGCAGCTGCCGTCCTTCATGATCAAGTTGACCTGCAAGCCGGTATCGTCCAGTTCTTCGCCCATGAGATAGCTCGTCTTCTCCGGCGGTGTCAGGCGCACCTTCTGCACCTGCGCCTCCAGTCCGGCCACCGTATACCCCGGAATGGGCGTATCTACCTTGCCGACCAGTTCAGCTGCCAGATAGACCAGTCCGCCGGAGACCGTGGGGAACGCCCCGGCCTCCACATTTAGGCCGTCCAGAGAGGAATAGCCTGTCATATACACATTTTTCAAGTTCGAGCAGGCGGTGAACGCGTCCTTTCGGATGCTCGTCACCGTTTTGGGGATGGAAACGCTGTCCACACTGCCGCCTGCTCCCGCAAACGCATTGGATGCAATGCCCGTTACGGTATAGGTCACGCCGCCCACCGTCACCGTCTCCGGGATCTCTGCCAGAGAGCCGCCCGTTCCCAGCGTGGGGTCATAGGAGGAGAGGACGCACTGCGTCGTGCCCTCCACCGCCTCAAAGCGGAAGGGGCCATCCGTGATATACTGCAAAACGGTGATGTCCAGCTCGGTGTAAACCGTCGGCTTGTCCTTCAGCGCGAAGCGCAGCTTTTTGCTGCCCGCCGTTTTGCTCAGCGTCTCGATGCCGCCGACGGAAGCTCCGTCGATCACCGAGAGCGTATATTCGTCCGCCGTCAGCAGCTGTTCGGTGCCATCCGCCAGTACCTGCTTGGCGGTCAGGTCGGTCAGATCCAGCGCGTCGCCAAGGAAATACTGCGTTTTTGCATTCGCGCCCTGCTCCAGCTTCAAGGATGTGACCGCCTTCTCCGCCGTCACCGAGAAGGATTTGTTCAGGGAGTTATGCTTCACCGTCAGGCTTGTCGCTCCCTCCGCAAGTGTGCCGGAAATGGTAAACTCGCCGGGCAGCAGATACCACTGCTCCTTACCATCCGTCACAAGGACCTGAAGGTCTGCCGGAGCCACAGTGTCGCCAGCATAGTATTTCTTCTGTGCGGCAGTCACCTGAACGATCTCGGTGGCAGTCCGATCATTGGCCTTCACTGTGACCGGATAACTTGCGGTGAGCCCCGCATAGTGCAGGGTGACCTCCTTCGTTGCCGCAGAGGTAAACACATCCACGCTCCGCTCCAGCGCGCTGGCGGGAATGAGGGCGGTGCTGCCATCTGTATAAGTGATCACAGCCTCGATTCCGTTCAGGTCCAGCTTATCTCCCACCTGATACTGCTTTTTGGCGCTGTCGGTGCTTACGCTCCAGCCTTCGATCTCCTTGCTCTTGACTGCGTAATTCTCATAGAATCGGAACTCCTTCGCCGTCGCGTAGCCAACCATAAATCCCATGAATTCCTTTGTTCCGACCTTGGTGGTCTTGAGCTTTACATAGCCTGCAAGGGCGGGGCGCTCAAATTCCAGACTTTTCTCCTGTGTGTTGGCGTCCCAATCCTTTGTGGCGGCGGCAAGCTGCCAGTTTTCTCCGTCCGTGCTGGTATAGATCTCGATGCCGCGGATCGCGCCCTCCATATCGTAGGGCAGATAGGTCATGGCGGACAGATAATGCGGCTGATCAAACTGCAAGACGAACTCATAGGTGTGCTTCGTCACCCACTTGCCGCTGCTGTCCTGCTCATAGCCCCGCGCATAGTTATTTTCCCAATATGTATTGATATTGCCGTCAAAGGCTTTGTCCGCGGGATTGGCATCCGGATGGCTGACGATCGTGGAGCTGCCCTTCAGCTTGAGGTAGCTGCGCTCCGGCGTGCCCTCGTTGGCGGTGAACTTCACCTCAATATGGGGGCTTGCCAATGTAGTGCCGGTTGCCTTTTTCCGCAGCCACACCGTCGTATCGCCGGGGAAGGTGCTCTTGGCAGTCAGTGCCGACCATGTAACGCCGCTGTCCGTGGAATATTCCAAGCCGGACTGGATATTCAGGAATACATCCTCGTTATCGTCCGGGGTGTTGGTCTTTGCATTGCTGACCGGCGCGGTGCCTGTTGTGATGTCGATGGTATGAATGTTTTTTGCGCCCAGAAAACGGAACTGGATGTCATGCTCCTCGGTGATGGCGGCAAGCTCCTGCGCCGTAAGCTGGCGGGAAACATCCCCCGGCAGGCGCGTCCATGTTGCCCAGTTTGCACCGCCGTCCAGCGAGTACTGAAGAGCTGTCTCGCTGTCCTTATAGCTGGAGTTTAACGTCAGCGCGCCGCTGTCAAAAGAAAAGCTGGCAGCCTTGAGGATGCGGCCTTTCAGATAGGCCGCAACATTCTTCACCTGATCCGGCTGATCCAGCCCGCTGGTCTGGTAATTCGCAATGGCGTCATCCAGTGTTTTACCCGCCAGCGCCACGATATCCGTCTTGGTGGAAACGGAAGTGCATTTCTTCTGCAGGCAGTTGACAAGATAGTCGTGCATGGGCAGCGGATACCACTTCAGCGCCGCAGCCGCTTTCTCTGCCAGCGCATAGTAATCCTCGTCTGTTTTTCCTGCCTGCTCATAGGCCCTTGCAAGTCCATCAAAGGCGGAGAGGTTGAAGCTCTGCGCCTCCAGCGCCTGCTGATACAGCGCGATGGCATCCTCGGTTCTTTTATCCGCCAACGCGATCTCCGCCATATAGGCAAGATTTTCCGCCTTGGCGTAATCCGTGCCATGCTTGCCGCGCACAGCGTCCATGCCGAGGAAGATGTACGCGCCGTTATCATAGCTGGTGTAGGGAAGATCCCCCCAGCCGCTTGGAATGTGGGTATGGCCGTCATCCTTGCTGGAGCTCTGCTGGATGTGATAGACATCATAGCCGTGCCACCACACCACTTTGCTGTTATCCTGAGAATCCTCCGTATACCGATAATAGGTCAGATGCGCCGGCTGGGTCAGCGTGGTGCATGGGATGCCGAAGGCATTGAAGGCAACGGTGCTGGTACAGGAGATGTTGACGCACACGCCGCCCACCTCCAGCCAGACCCACATGGGCGGATAATACTGCCCTTCTGCCGTTGCCCACTCATCCCCCGCCTTGCTGGGGCCGTAGGGCAGGTCGAAATTGAAGACCTCGTTATGGAGGGAGAAGGTGTATTTATCATCCCATTTTTGCCGGTTCGCCTCGGTAAAGTACGGGCTGCCGATATTATTGGTGGGTAGGAAGCTTGTGACCTTGTACGGGAACATGAGTCCGTAGGCCGGAACATCTTGGGATCTCACCTGCTTGGGAGAGTTGGTATAGGTATCCGCGGATTCCTTCCAGACCTTGGCGCGGATGTAGTAATGCGCCCATTGGAGCTGGTCGTTGTCTGTGGGCGCGCCCATCACAAGGCGCATTTCCTCTACATTCAGCTTGGGGAACTCCACTGCCAGCATCTTGTGCAGATACCAGTTCTTATAGATCTCATACCGCTCCACCGGCTCGGACTGGCGGCGCCAGTTGAAGCCCACCATGCCGGAGTTCACCCACCAGTCATAGACGGGAACGCTGTGGGTCAAGGCAAGGGCTGCCATCATCCTCTGATACAGCGCCTTATTTTCGCTCTCCGTGGTGACATCCGCCTTATGCTTTGCATAGAGCTTGCTCAGCACCGCGAAGCTGTCCAGATAGTTCTGCGCTGTGGGTGTTTTATTGGTGTCATACCGTCCGTTTGCCTCCGGCTCGCCGCCGTAGACATAGCAGCGCAGCATCTCGGCATCGCTGAACAGCCACTCCATGCACGCGGCAAAGTCCTCATCCTGCTCCATTTTCGCGGTCAGTGCGTCATAGCCTGCCTTTTCCACCAGTCTGCGCTGGAGCAGCAGTGTTTCATAGGCCGGGTTTGCTGCTTTTTCCGACGCGGTCCCGCTGAATTGCGCAAGCTTTGTGTCATACTCCGCGAGGGGCAGGATATTCTGACTGCTATATAACACCGCCAGCTTCGGCTGAGTGGTTTCCGGTACGCTGCCGTGAACAGCGACCGGTGCTTTCGTGCTCTGCTCATATTCCAAAGCGAGGCTCAGCGGCGTTACTGCGCTTGTCAATACAAGTGCAGTCAGCGCACCGGAAATAGGCTTTTTCAAGTCCATTTTCTCGATCCTCCGTTTTGTTTCATTCTATATTTGTAGGATCCCAAAGGTATGGGACACCATAGATCTGTTTGGTAAATGTTTTTTAGGAGAGCCTGCTTCTCTCACTCCACACATTCTTGATCTTCTTCGTCGCTTTCCCTCCGGAGCCATCTGCGTTCTCTTTCAACGAGAACGCAGATGGCTGCAATGCAGCAGGTCAGCAGCACATCGTCTGTCAGCAACGCCGCAAACGCAATGATGACGATCCCCACCTGGTAGATAAAGATAGATGCGCGTCTCTTTTTCTTCAGGAGTCGGCATACAAGAAACACCGCGCTCAGCAGGAGAAGCGCCGAAACAAGAATGGTCCTCATTTTCATAAAATTTTTCCTTTGCTCATGGTCTTACTTCTTCTCCAGGTACCCCACAAAGTCGGATATCTGGAGAAGAAGGGGACGTTACCGTCCCTTTCCTCAAAAAAGCTGAAAAAGAGTTAGAAAAAGTCAACCAAACGATTGAAGTAGAAAGTTCACCTAATGCAACCTGATTCAATTTGAATTACGGATGCTATGAACACTCCCCGCAGCTTACTTGCTGCTGCGGTATAGGAAGGTGACGATCTGGCCGCGGGTGCAGTCCGCATTGGGACTGAACTTGCCGTTGCCGGTGCCGGTCGTGATGCCATTTTGTACCGCCCATGCGACGGCGTTGGCGTAATACTCGTCTGCCGCCACGTCGCTGAAGCTCGCGCCGTTTGCAGCGGGAGAGCCATTTGCGCGATACAGGAACGTCACGGTCTGAGCACGGCTCACCGTAGCACCCGGCGCGAAACGATCCGCGCTGACGCCGGTGGTGATGCCGTTTTCAATGGCCCAGAGAACTGCGTTGTAGTAATAGTCCGAACTGCTGACGTCCTTGAAGGGATTCACCGTGGACTTGGGCGCGGGACTGCCCGCAGCGCGATAGAGGAAGGTCACCATCTGTGCGCGAGTGCAGGAAGCGTCGGGGCTGAAGGTCGTTGCGCTGGTACCCTCGGTGATGCCCTTTTCAACCGCCCACTGGACCGCATCGTAGTAATAATCACTCTGATTCACATCGCGGAAGCTGACAGCGGCTGCGATCTTGGAGAACGAGGCGTCCACGCTAACCTTGCTACCCGGCATGGTGAAGGTGTACTTGCCGTCGCCCTTATCGGAGAGGGACAGGCGGTTGCCGTCCTTGTCGGTGACGGTGAGCTTGTCCAGCGCATAGCCCTCGTCAGGCTTGACGGTGAGCGTCACGGTCGTGCCCTTGGAGGCGGAGCCGGGCGTCACGGAAACACTGCCGTTATCGAAGCGAGGCACGCTCACGGGATAGCTGCTGGTGGTGCCGGAGCTGCTGGAGCCGGTATAGCGCCAAACAGCGGTCAGGGTCGCTTCTTTTGTGACAGTGTATTCGCTGCCTGCGGCATAGGTGTTCGTGCCGTCCGTCCAGTAGCGGAACGCGTATCTGCCGCTGCGGGTAGGCGTGGGCAGGATCACGATGCCGTTTTCGGCAACGGTGAGCACCTGATCCGCAGTCTCGCCGTCATTGGCGAACTTCAGCGTCACGGTATAAGTCTTTGCGGTCTGGGAAGTCAGATCGGTGACGGTGCCGCCGCCAGCCTTCTTTGCCGCTTCCTTGGCCTCGTTGACCGTGGGGTAATAGCTGTAGGGCACATCGCCCTTGCCGGTGTTCAGCTCGGCTTTCAGGGTGCTGTCCAGATAATCCTTATTGACCGTCTGAGAGAAGGAGCCGCCAGAGACGGTAAGTTTGGAACCGTCGTCGTTGTTCTTATCTGTAAACTTACCGCCATCGTAGTTGCAGGTCTTCAGGCTGCCGATGATCTCAGCGTCGCCGGTGATCTTTACATCAGGCTTCGCAGTCTGGCCGTCATAGTTTACGGCAGCTACATCGCCGGTGACTTTGCCGCCGGAGATGGTGGTTTCACCGGCATACTCCTGGCCTTTCTCCACATAGCCCCAAGTGTAAATGCGGCCTTCGATCTCACCGCCCTTGACCTCTGCGGTCTTCCAGTTCTGGATGGCCTGATCTTCAGAAATGATCTTGCCTCCGGTCACCGTGAGAACGCCGGTATCATCATTCTTGAAGGCGATCATCTTGTCCTGGCGGATGGTGCCGCCAGACACAGTGGCATTGCCGAGATTGCGGACGCAGGAGGAATAGGTGCTGTTGCCGATGATCTCGCCGCCGTCAATGGTCATGGTTGCACCCTTGGCATTGTTCACAACGTACCAGCTATTGGTCTTGGGAACATCCACGCTGCGGGTCAGCGTGCCGCCGCTGATGGTCAGGGTGCCGTTGTTATTCACAGCGCCTCTGGCGTGGGTGGTGCAGTCAATGGTACCGTCGCCCTGGATGGTCAGGGTGCCGTTATTGGTGATGGTGTGATCCTTGCTATTGGAAAGCGTCTGGCCGTTCAGATCCAGCACGATATTCTTCCCAGCAGGGATCACCACATCCTCCTGGCAGGCGTTGCGCAGGGTGATCGTCGTTTGCTGACCATCCGGAGCGTTGCTGATTTGATCCTGCAGCGTACTGGCCTGCGGTGCAGTCGTACCCTCCTCTTGGGAGAGCAGGGAAATCCCCACATCCTCCAGCGCCTGTGCTGACATGACGGCGTAAGGCACCTGAGTGTCCGTCTGCGCCGCAAATGCCGCAGGAGTGGTGCCTACGACCGTCAGGGCCGCAAGCGCTCCCGCCATGAGTTGCTTTTTGTCCATGTTAAGACTCCTTTTAGATGTATTACCTGCTGCTCGTAAAAAGCAGTAGGCGCGAGGTCATGCGAGATCGGTTTCCCGTGAATCTCTCTTTCCCAAATCTGATTTCCATTAGGGTAAATCGATCCTTCTCTGAGCGCCCCTCCGAAATAGAGGGGCGCTCAGAGAAGAACGGGACGAAGGTCGTCCCGCGCCTTCTGGAGAGGAGAAAAAAGTTATAATCTCTGTTGATAGATCACTTTTGCTGTGTTTTGGAATCATCGGGGGAGGAAGCTGCGGTGGTAATGACAGGTGCCTCCGCATTCGTATCCTGTAGCAACTGCTGCTCCAACAATTCGATTTCCAGAGGATAGACAAGTAGAATCTTTTTCCTCATATAGATATTTCTTGCCCGCTGTATGACGAAGCTGCCCAAAGCATACGTTAATAATCCTCCGGCAACCATCAATAAAAGCCCTTTGAGCAGCACCGACTCTTCGATATACTTCACCGCAGAAGCGACAAATACTGAGGTAAACACACTCACATACATACTGAGCCCGATAGGGCAAGATTGCTCGAGCTGATATTTGAGCTCTCTGTATCGCTCAAAGAGCGTATCTTCATCCGCTGTAAATTTCGAATAAAACTCAGCCACAGCCCGTCGCAGTTCTGCGACAGGCTTCTCTGCGGAGTTCGCGTATAGTTCCTTTATTTTCGAGTTGAATTCTTCTTTAGTGCATAACTGCTTGTTTTTCTTTGCGTCCATATTGGATAAGTTCCTATTTTAATGAAAGGGGATGGATGTGTTTCCTTCTCTAAGCGCCCCTCCCGCGTCCCTGATGAGAGAGAGCAGGACGGACTATGGACAGGAGAGACGCTTAGAGAAGGAAAGGGGCCTTGCGGCCCCTTCCTCCTTTAGCTTGGGTACTGCTCGATCACATCAGACGGCCCCAGCTCTCCACGCCATCGTTGTCGATGGTGTGGGTGTGAGCGGTAGTCGCTTCCGCGATGTTGTAGTAAGCCCAATAGGTTGCGGGGACATCGTCAAAGCGGGTCACGGCGCTGCTGTCCACAAAGTTGCGGTCAGCGGTGCGGGCGAGCATGCGGTTGACGATGGTAGCTACCTCAGCTCTCGTGATCGTTGCCATGGGCTTGAAGGTGCCGTCGCTGTAACCGGTGATCCAGCCGTAGCTGACTGCACTGGTCACGGCGGTGTAGTACCAATCGCTCGAGGCGATATCCGAGAACGGGTTGGTAACCGTTGCGGAGACATTGGCGAACCGCATGGCGATCACGGTGAATTCCGCTCTCGTGATGGTACGGTTCGGGGCGAACTGGTCGTTGCCAATGCCCTTGATGATGCCGAGGGATGCGAGGGTGTTGACGGCCTTGGCGTACCAGGCGTCAGCCGGGACATCGGAGAAGCTGGTGGTCACGAGGATGTCCTTCTCCAGCAGGAGGTTATAGAACATCTGAGCGACCTGCGCTCTCGTCATGTTGTCGTTGGGACCAAACAGACCGTTGCCATAACCGCCCAGGTAGGCGATGTGCTCACGGGTCTGGAGCCAACCGGCAACGCCGGTCACTTCGGGGTCGGCCACGATGCTGTTGTACTTCACGAACTTGACCTGGATGGTGTGGTTTGCCTTCACGCTGTCGAAGGTGTAGGTGCTGACAGCACCCACGCTCTTGCCATCGACGATCACATCAGAGATGCGATAGCCGTTGATGGGGTTGATGTGGAAGCTCTGGTCCTCGCCGCGCTTCACGGAGACATTGCCGCTCGGGGAGATGATGCCGCCGTTGCCAGCGCTGGCCTTGATGGTGTAGCTGCTGACCGTAGAGCTGTTGCCGCCACCGGAGGAGCTGCCGCCGTCAGTGCTGTTCTTGGTGTAGATGAAGGTTACGGTGTAGGTATCGCCAGCCTTCGCTTCCACAGTCTTAGTGGCGCTGCCGCTTACCGTGTAGCCGGTAATCTCCGGTGCAGTCACATTGCCGGTATCGCCAGCCTTGAGCTTGAGGAAGGTCGGTGCCCGCAGCGCATTGTTGCTGCTGTCCAGATAAACGACGGTGTAGCGATAGGTCACAACGCCGTCCGGGTCGATTTCAGAACCGCCGGGGATCGTGCCGCCATTCTCGTCCTTACCGTTCTTATCGTCCGGCAGGATGATAGTGCCATCCGGCTTGATGACCGTGCCCTGCGGCAGCTTGATGTCTGCGCGGGTGTCGGGCGGGTTCTTGCCGGGAACAGACACATCTGCGCCGTCCGGTGCCGTGATGGTCGTATCGCCGGTGCTGTTGTCGATAGAGCCGGTCTGATTGCCGTTGCCGTCAGGCTTAACGATCAGGTTGTCCTTATCGTGCGGCGAATCAATGAAGCCATCTTTACCGGGGATAATGATGCTGTTGTCAGTATCATCCTTCTTGGGATCGTCCTTCTTTCCGGGTTCCACATTGCCGTCCGGGTCGATGGTTGCAGGACCGGTCACTTCGTTGCCGTCCTTATCCGTTACCTTGCTGCCAGCGGGGACGAACACGGTGCCATCCGGGTAAACCTTAACGGGACCGTCAATGACGGTGATCGTACCGGCAGGCTGCTGAACGGTGTTGCCGCCATTCGCCTCGATATAACCCTCGTTGCTGTCATTCTTGACAGTGGGGGCAGTACCGGTGCCGGGGTTCACGGTAACATTGTTGTCCGCCGTGGTGGGGTCGTTGTCCTTACCGGGCAGGGTGATCGTGCCGGTTGTGTCGTCCTTGTGATACCAGACCGCATAGAGGTCGGGATCAGGATTGGTCACATCCAGCGCAATCGTGCCGCCGTCCTTGTAGAAGGTGCCGTTCTTGCCGCCGTTGGCATCGGTAGTCCAGCCCATGAAGGTCCAGTCCGCAGCAGGCGCCGTAAAGCTGTTGGCGTTCAGCGTTGCAGAGAACTGCTTGCTATTGCCGGTTTCGCGCTGAGTCTTGGTGTCGTTGCCGCTGTGATAAGTGATCGTAACGGTGTAGACAGACGGGTCGGGATTCTTTTCCTTCCACTCCGCCTTGAGCGTCAGATTGGCAGTCGGCGTGATCGCGCCGTTTTCCGCATAGGTTTCGGTTGCATCGTCTGCGTTGATCCACTGCTTAAAGAGGTGGTTCAACGGAGCGGTGAAGGTGTCGCCGGCAAGCACATTGGTCTGCTCGTTGGTCTTAACGACCTGCTTGACCGCATCGCCGGTGCCTCCGTTGGGCTCATAGGTGATGACAACATAATTCTGCGGCTGCGTGTTCTGATCGGGGAACTTCTGGTCAGGACCGATCTCAGTGCCATCCGGCAGCTTGATCGTGCCGTCCGGCTTAACTACGGTGCCGTTGGGGACCTTGATGTCCTCCTTGGCATCCGGGTTTTCGGGATCGGGACGAGTGACCGTACCATCCTTATCCTCGACCTTGACACTGCCGTCCGGCTGCGGCGTGATCTTGCCACCATCATCAGGGGTGACGGTCACGTTATCCTTGTCCTCCGGTGCTTCCAGAACGCC
>OJAM01000351.1_pt1 | contig 21472 bp, 16 predicted proteins | sample 1589071 | NCBI WGS metagenome assembly OJAM01 (sample SAMN03283243) | human gut metagenome | biome: human-associated habitat; material: feces | host: Homo sapiens | place: Peru | collected 2012
TGGCGCCCTTCAGCACCAGCCGCACCGCCCGCAGAATGTTTTCGTAGTTATAGCTGTTGCCCTCGCCGATGATGACGTAATCCGGGTCCACGTCGTTCATGGTGATGCCCTCGTCGTGGAGGGCCATGATCAGCCCCGCCCCGCCGATGACATAGGCGCTGCACCCGGGGGCCTGACTGCTGACGAACCGTGCCGTGGCCAGGGCGCTGGTATAGAAGCGGCTCTCGTCCACGTCCAGCCCCATGCGGCGCAGCTTCTGCTGCAGCTCCTTGGGGCTGCGCTCGGAGGAGTTGGTCAGAAACAGGAAGTTCTTCTCCTCCCGGTAAAGCCAGTCCACAAATTCCTTCACCCCCGGCAGCAGCCGGTTGCCGTGATAGATCACGCCGTCCATGTCGCAGATAAAGCCTTTTTTCTTTCGCAACTGGTCCATAAGGTCCCTCCTATAGGATAAAATTTACCGATTTCCGCAGTTTTTCCGCCAGATCAGCGCCAGCCCCCGCAGAAGCAGGCTGTCGTCCCGGCGGATGTCCCGGCGGCAGTAGGGGGTAATGATCCCGGACAGGCCCCCGGTGGCCACGGCGGTACAGGGCTGCCCCAACTCCTCCTCCATGCGCTCCAGCAGGCCGTCGGCCATGGCGGCGGCGCCGTAAATGGCCCCGGCCTGAAGGCTGTCCTCCGTAACGGAGCAGATGACCTTTCCCGGCGGCTCCAGGGCAATGTCCGGCAGCTGGGCCGTGCCGGAGAACAGGGCGTGCAGGCTCAGCTTCACCCCGGCCAGAATCACGCCGCCCCGATAGCGTCGCTGCCGGTCCACCACCGTCACGGTGGTGGCGGTGCCGAAGTCGAACACCACCACCGGCAGAGGATATTCCGCCGCTGCCGCGGCGTCCGCCGCCAGCAGGTCCACCCCCAGGGTCTCCGGCTCCTCAATGGCGATCTCCAGCCCCGCCGGGGTAGTGGGACCCACCACCAGGGCCTCCAGCCCCGTAACGCTTCGGATGGCCCGGGCCGTTTCCTCCGTCAGCCGGGGCACCACCGAGCCGATGACGGCCCCCTCCGGGGCGTCATGGCCCGCCAGCACCTGCCTCACGGCGTCCTCGTAGGCCGCAAGGGGCAGCACCTCTCCCGAGGGGATGCGGCGCTGGGATACCACCCGGTCCCCGTGGTCCAGCAGGGCAAGAACAATGTTGGTGTTTCCGATATCGGCGGTCAGCAGCATAAAATTTCCTCACTTATACAGCGTTTTTAGCTTGGCCGGAAAGTTTGCGCTTTCCGGCCAGGCTGTGGTTATTTCAGGGTTTTTTCTTGGGAATGGTAACGGTAATGGTGGTGCCCTTGCCGGGCTGGCTCTCCAGGTCCAGGGTGCCGTGGTGATAGGCCACGGCATGCTTCACGATAGACAGGCCCAGGCCCGTGCCGCCGGAGGCCTTGGAGTGGCTCTTATCCACCCGGTAAAACCGCTCAAACACCCGGCTCTGGTGCTCCGGCGCAATGCCGATGCCGGTATCCGCCACGGAAATGGCGGCGCTGTCTCCCCGGTCGGTGACGGTGACCCGGACGCTGCCGCCGGGGACGTTATACTGAATGGCATTGTCGCAGAGGTTATACACCGTCTCATACAGCAGACGGCGCACGCCCTCCACCGGGATCTCCGGGCCCTCCACGGTGATGGCCGTCCCGCTTTTTTCCGATTTGTCCCGCAGATCGGCGGCGATATCCCGGCACAGCGCCGAGACGTCCACGCGCTCCCAGGGCAGGGGGTCTCCCTCATCCAACTGGGACAGGCGGATGATGTCGCCGATCAGGGCCACCAGCCGCTGTGCCTCCCGGCGGATGTGCCCCACGAACCGGGGCAGGTCCTCCTGCTTGACCAGGCCGTTCTCAATGAGCTCTGCGCTGCCGATGATGCCCTGAAGGGGCGTTTTCAGCTCATGGGATACGTTGGCGGTAAACTCCCGGCGGCTCTGCTCCGCCGTCTCCTGCTGGGTGATGTCAAAGGCCAGCAGCACCGCCCCCAGAGTGTCGGGGCCGGACTGGATGCGGGAGATGTCAAACTGATAAATGCGGCCCAGCCGCTGGACACGGACCTCGCTGTGACCGGCGTCCATGGCGGACGCCAGCGCGTCGCTGACGTCGCGGCCGCGGTCCACCGTCAGGAAATCCTGGCCCAGGCAGCTCTCGCCGGTGCCGAACACCCGGCAGGCGGCGGCGTTGATGCTGAGCACCGCGCCGCTTTCGTTCAGCAGCACCAGCCCCTCCTGCATGTGGGAGGTGATCTGGCGGAACTCGTCGGACCGGCGGCGCAGGTCCGTCAGCTGCCGGTCGATCTGCTGGCGCTGCACATTGATGCGGCACAGCAAAGGCGACAGCTCCTCATAGGTGTCGTTTTCCAGAGGGTGCTCCAGATCCAGGGCATTCAGAGGGGCGGTGATCCGGCGGGACAGACGGCCCGCCAGAAGGCCCGACAGCACCAGGGCTGCGGCGGCGGCCAGCAGAATGGCCGGCAGCATTCCCAGCACCAGCATGCCCACGGTAGCCCGGCTGACGGAAATGCGCAGCACCGAGCCGTCCGGCATACGCTGAGCATAGTAGCTGGTCTTTTCCAGCAGGGTGCTGGAATAGCGGGTGGAGCTGCCGGAGCCGGTGCGCAGGGCCTCCCGGACCTCCAGGCGGTCGCCGTGGTTCTCCAGGCTTTCGGCGTCGCGCTTGGTGTCGCACAGCACCGAGCCGTCGGCGGCGATCCAGGTCAGGCGGTAGCGGTCCGCCTTCAGCTTATTCAGGTAATCCGTGCCCTCCGTCTCCACGGCGGCGGCTGCCAATTGCAGCTGATCCTGGAGCTGGGACTCCTGCACGGAGGCAAAATAGCTGTACAGGCAGGTCATGACGATGACCACCCCCGCCAGCAGCACGGCCACGGCGGACAGCATAAACGAACGGAAAATTTTCTTGGTCATCCTTGTTCCTCCAGCCGGTAGCCCACATTGCGGACGGTCTGGATCAGACCGCCGTAGGGGCCCAGCTTCTGGCGCAGCGTGCGGATGTGCATGTCCACGGTGCGGGTCTCGCCGTAATAGTCGGTGCCCCACACCTGGGCCATCAGCTGGTCCCGGGTGAAGGCCATGCCGGGATGGGACAAAAACAGCCGCAGCAGCTCGTATTCCTTATAGGTCAGGGGCACCCGCTGTCCGTCGCAGGAGACGGTGTGGGCGTCCTGGTCCAGGGTCAGGCCGGACAGGTGCAGCACGTGGCTGGGCCGGGCGCACCGGCGCAGCACGGCCTTGACGCAGGACACCAGCTCCATGACCCCGAAGGGCTTGGTGAGATAGTAGTCCGCGCCCAGGTCCAGGGCCTGGATCTTGTCATATTCCGCCCCCCGGGCCGTGGCCATGACCACGGGGATGGAGCGGGTAGCCGGGGCGGCCCGCAGGCGGCGCAGCAGCTCCACCCCGTCCACGCCCGGAAGCATTACGTCCAGCACCACCAGCTCCGGCAGCTCCTGGGCCGTCCCGATGGCGGACCAGAAGGCCGTCCCGTCGGCAAAGCCCCGGGCCTCGAAGCCGGTGGAACGCAGTGTATATACCTCAACATCGCGGATGCTGGAGTCATCCTCCACGCACCAGATCATGGTCTATCCCTCCTTATGCAGGCCGGTGATGGAAAAGATCACCCACTCGGCAATGTTGGTGGCGTGGTCGCCGATGCGCTCGAAATACTTGGCGATCATCAGCAGGTCCAGGGCATACTCCCCGTCTGCGGGGTCGGCGGCGATGCGGCCGATGAGGGCGTGCTTCACCTGCTCGAAATAGGCGTCCACGGTGTCGTCGGCGGCAAGCACCGCCTCTGCTTTTATTGTATCATGTTTTATGTATGCGTCAACACTTTCTGTCACCATAGAGATGGTTGCCCGGGCCATCTGGCACAGAATATCGTCGTGCTCGGCGGTGCGGCCCCGGAGGAAGGTGACGATCTCGGCGATGTCCTCGGCCTGGTCGCCGATGCGCTCCATATCCGTGATCATCTTCAGGGCGGCGGAGATCTGGCGCAGATCCCGGGCCACCGGCTGCTGCTGCAAAAGCAGCTTCAGGCACAGCGACTCGATGGTGCGCTCCTTCTGGTCGATCTCCGTGTCCAGGGGGCCCACCTGGGCGGCCAGGGCGGGGTCTCCCTCCGTCAGGGCCTTGGCGGCCAGGGCGATGACCTCCTCGCACAGGGCGCCCATCTCGATGAGCTCCCGGTTCAGCAGCGCCAGCTGCTGGTCAAACTGTCTTCTCATTATCCGAACCTCCCGGTGATGTAGTCCTCGGTGCGCTTGTCGGTGGGGTCGGAGAACAGCTGCTCCGTTTTGCCGAACTCCACCAGCTCACCCAGCAGGAAAAAGGCTGTATTGTCGGAAATGCGGGCCGCCTGCTGCATGTTGTGGGTGACCATGACCACGGTGTAATGCTCCTTCAGCTCCAGGGCCAGGTCCTCGATCTTGGAGGTGGAGATGGGGTCCAGGGCGCTGGTGGCCTCGTCCATCAGCAGCACCTCCGGCTCCACGGCCAGGGCCCGGGCGATGCACAGGCGCTGCTGCTGGCCGCCGGACAGGCCCATGGCGCTTTTCTTCAGCCGGTCCTTCACCTCGTCCCAGATGGCGGCGGAGCGCAGGGAACGCTCCACAATGTCGTCCAGCTTGGCGTGGCTGCGGACGCCGTGGGTCCGGGGCCCATAGGCCACGTTGTCATAAATGCTCATGGGGAAGGGATTGGCCTTCTGAAACACCATGCCTATGCGCTTGCGCAGCAGGGTGGGGTCCACCCCGGCGTCATAGATGTTCTTTCCGTGGAAGTCCACCTGTCCCTGGATCTTCACGGAGGGGATCAGGTCGTTCATGCGGTTCAGAGTCCGCAGGAACGTGGATTTGCCGCAGCCGGAGGGACCGATAAAGGCGGTGATCTGCCGCTCCGGGATGGCCACGGATACGTCGTGGAGGGCGTGGTTCTGCCCGTACCACAGATTCAGGCTCTTGGCCTCAAGAATGGGTTCCATAGCAATGCCTCATTTCTTTCGCAGCTTCCGCCCCACCAGGGAGGCGGACAGGTTGATCAGCAGGGTCAGCACCATCAGAATGGCGGCGATGGAGAAGGCCAGGGCCGTCTCGCCGCCCTCGGTGGCATAAACGTACAGGGCCACGGTCAGGGTGGCGGAGGAGGTGTGCAGAGCCTTGACAAAGCCCACCAGCTCCAGGCCGAAGCCCGCCGTATACAGCAGGGCGGCGCTTTCGCCCACAATGCGGCCCACAGCCAGGATGCAGCCGGTGACGATGCCGTCCACGGCTCCGGGCAGCACCACCGTGCGGATCATGTGCCATTTCCCGGCTCCCAGGCCCAGGGCCCCCTCCCGATAGGACTGGGGCACGGTTTTCAGGCTCTCCTGGGTGGTGCGGACGATGGTGGGCAGGATCATCACCACCAGGGTCAGGCCGCCGGCCAGGATGCCTGCCTGAAGGTTCATCCGCTGGACGAACAGCAGCATGCCCACCAGGCCGAAGATGATGGAGGGGATGCCCGTCAGGGTCTCGGTGGCGAACTCGATAACGGACACCAGGCGGCGGTTGGACGCGTATTCCGTCAGGTAAATGGCGGCCCCCACTCCCAGGGGCAGGACGATGACCATGGCCACCACGATGATATACAGGGTATCCAGAATATTGGGCAGGATGCCCACGGTGTTCTGGATATAGCTGGTCTGGCTGGTCAGCAGGGACCAGGTGATGCCCGGCACTCCGCGATAGAAGATATAGCCGATGAGAAACAGCAGCAGGGCGCAGGTCAGCCCCGCGCACAGCCACACCAGAAACCGCAGCCCTCTGTCATACAGGCGGCGGCGGGGCGGCAGCTTTTCCTCCATGGGTCAGTCCTCCTTCCTTTTTTTGATGAACACGTTGAGAAATACGTTGATGAGCATAATGAACAGAAACAGCACCAGGCCGATGGAGAACAGGGCCTGCTGATACAGGCTGCCCACCGGGGCATAGGACATGCCGGAGATGATGCCGGTGGTGAGAAACCGGACGGACCGGAACAGCCCCGGCATATTGGCCACATTGCCTGCCACCATGATGATGGCCATGGCCTCGCCGATGGCCCGGCCCACGCCCAGCACCACGGCGGTGGCCACGCCGCTGCGGGCGGCGTGAAGGCTGACGCGGAAATACGTTTCGGCGGCGGTGGCTCCCAGGGCCAGGCTGGCCTCCTCATACTCCCGGGGCACCGCCCGCAGGGCCGTCTCCGACACGTTGATGATGGAGGGCAGTACCATAATGGACAGCACCAGGATGGCCGCCAGCAGACAGGCGCCGGACCCCAGGGAGAAGGTGGTGCGGATCAGCGGCACCAGCACGATCATGCCCACCAGGCCGTATACCACCGACGGGATACCCGCCAGCAGCTGCACGGCGGTGCGGATCACGGCGGCCACCGGGGCCGGGGCCAGCTTGGAGAGGAAGATGGCCGTCATCAGGCCGATGGGCACGCCGATGACCATGGCCCCGGCGGTGCCGTAAACAGAGGTGAGGATAAAGGGCAGAATGCCGTATTCCGCGCCGGTGGTGGTGTTGGTGGGGTCCCAGACCTGGCCGAACAGAAACCTGAACAGGCCGATCTGGCGGATGGCGGGCAGGCCCGAGAGGATCAGGTACACGCTGATGACCAGCACAAAGCCCACGGCCACGATGCCGCACAGCAGGAACACCAGGTGGATCACATTTTCCAGGGCCTTACGGGCCCCTGTATTCTTTGAACGCATAGTCGGTTCCTTTCTTGTCCGGAACGGGAAATGCCCCTGGCCCGGGATTCGGGTCAGGGGAGGTTTCCCGGGGTGGTTACTTGGCCACGGGCACCGCACCGGCGTTCTTGATGAGGTCGGAAGCGGCGGCAGAGGTGGCGAAGTCAAAGAAAGCCTGGGCAGCGGCGGAGAGAGTAACGCCTTCCTTGGTCACCAGCACGAAGGGGCGCTGGATCTGGTAGCTGCCATCCAGGACGGTGGCTTCGGTGCAGGCCACACCGTTGACGGTCAGAGCCTTGACGGCGGCCTTGCCTTCCACGGCAGACAGGGAGGCATAGCCAATGGCATTGGGGTTGCCGGCAACAGCCTCAATGACGCCGCCGGTGGAGGTCAGCTCCTGGTCCAGCTTGCAGGAGTCCTTGGTGTCGGTGATGGACTCAAAGCCGTCCCGGGTGCCGCTGCCGGACTCACGGCCGATGCAGGAGATGGCGCCGGGATCGCCGCCCACTTCGCTCCAGTCGGTGATCTTGCCGGTGAAGATGCCGGCGATCTGCTGAGCGGTCAGGTCCGCGACCTTGCTGTCGGCGTTGACGATGATGGCGATGCCGTCCAGGGCCACGGTGGTCTCCTTCAGGCCGGCGGACTTCTCCTGGTCCTTCAGGGCCCGGGAGGCCAGGCCGATGTCGGTGGAGCCGTTCTTCACGGCCTCGATGCCTGCGCCGGAGCCGGTGGGGTCATAGGTGACGGTGACGCCGGGATTGTCGGTGGTGAACTGCTCCTTCAGCGCGCCGATGACCTTGTCCATAGAGGTGGAACCGTTGGTGGACACGGTGCCGGAGAGAGCGGTGCTGTTGTCGTTGTTCTCAGGGGTGTCATTGCCCTTCCGGCCGCAGCCGGCCAGGATGCCCAGCACCATAACGGCGCACAGGGCCATGGAAAGAAACTTTTTCATTTTTTCAGAATCTCCTTTCGATTCGCGTTTTGGGATTTCCTTGGTACAGCTCATAGCATACGGAGCGGATGTAAAGGGGAAAAGACGCGTTTTGTAAAGTCTGCGTAAAATGCGGCGGATCGGTGCCGGAGAGGACGGCATAGCGGTGATTTTTTCTTCTCGTGAAAATATTTCCCCCGCGAACCAATTCGGACCGGAAAACTGCTGGTCATTTTATATAAACGCCTTGCCGCGCCGTATGAATGTCCATAGGTCCGACGGAATGCGGCTTTCTTTTGTGACATAATTCACAAAAAGCCGCATAAAATGGGACTGTAAAATTGCCTGCTGCGAAACAAAACGACCCGGAGAGGAGGGGGGAGGCGTAAGAAATCGATTAAAGAAAGCGTGATGCGTGACAATACGGCGTTAAGGAGAGACTGTATCGCTTTACAGGGGAAAACACACATGGTAAAGTGACCATAGTCCCCTTTACCGGACATAAGGGGGACATCCATATGAGTAAGGAGAGAAAACAATGGAAGAAAGAAAAGGCTTTGGATCCAATTTCGGATTCCTCATGGCGGCCATCGGCTCAGCCGTCGGCCTGGGCAACATCTGGGGCTTTCCCAACAAGATGGGCGCCAACGGCGGCTTCACGTTCCTGATCATCTATCTGATCCTGGCTGCCTGCTGCGGCTTCATCGTCATGATGGGCGAGCTGGCCCTGGGCCGCAAGACCGGCCGGGGCGCCATCGGCGCATACAAAATTCTGTCCAAGAAGTTCAAGTGGCTGGGCTGGCTGGGCGTGCTGTCTGCCTTCCTGATTCTGGGCTTCTACTGCGCCCTGGGCGGCTACTGTCTGAAGTATGTCACCCTGAACGTGGGCAATCTGTTCCATGCCGGCTTCGGCACCGGCACCCTGGACGGCGCAGGCGTGTTTGACGCCCTGATGGCCAACCAGGGCGAGTGCGTGATCTACGGTCTGATCTTCGTGGCCATCACCATGGTCATCGTTATGGGCGGCGTCGGCGGCGGCATTGAAAAGGTCTGCTCCGTGGGTATGCCCGCTCTGTTCGTGATGCTGGTGATCTGCATCATCCGCTCCTGCACCCTGGAGGGCGCGTCAGAGGGTCTGAAGTATATGTTTGTCCCCGGCTGGGCTCTGGCCAACGGCGTCATCAAGGAAGCGCCTAACTTCTTCTCTGTAGTATCCACAGCAGGCGGCCAGATGTTCTTCTCCCTGTCCCTGGGCATGGCGGCTATGATCACCTACGGCTCCTATCTGGATAAGAAGGAGAACCTGCAGAAAAACGCCATCATCATCGTGGTCATGGATACCCTGGTGGCCCTGATGGCCGGTCTGTGCGTGATCCCCGGCCGTTTCGCCCTGGACCCCACCGGCACGCTGGGCGGCCCCTCCCTGCTGTTCGTCACCATGCAGAACGTGTTCGACCGCATGGGCGGCGCAGGTCCCGTTTTCGGCATTCTGTTTTATCTGCTGGTGGTATTTGCCGCCGTCTCCTCCTCCATTTCCCTGCTGGAGGCCGTGGTGGCCCACTATGTGGACCGTGCCCGGGACCGGGGCAAGGGCGACAAGCGGAAGCCTTACTCCGTGCTGGCCGGTATTGCCGCCGGTATCCTGTGCGTCATCGTGTGCCTGGACTCCCTGGGCAACGCCGGCATCTCTCCCGCTGATATCCTGGGCATGCGCGGCACCATGGAAAAGCTCCCCACCTGGAGTGCCGACTGGCTGGACTTCTTCGACTGCATCGCCGAGGGCATCCTGATGCCTCTGGGCGCGCTGCTGATGAGCATCATGTACGGCTGGGAGGTCGGCCCGGAGGTGGTCCATGCCGAGGCTACCCGGGAGGGGCAGTCCTTCGGGGCCTACGGCTGGTTCAAAATCTGTATCAAATACATCACGCCTCTTTGCATGCTGCTGGTGCTGTACGGCCAGATCAAGGAGTTCTTCTTCGTATAAACGGTACTTGTTCCTGATATAAACGGTATATCCCGAGCCGGGGCAGACGCTCCGGCCCGGGATTTTTTTGCTCCTCAAGGACTTCCGGCAAATTACGCCAAATCTTTGTGAAAAAGGTAAAAAGACGAGTTCACAATTTGTTAAAATAATGGAAAGTATCGCTAAGAACTTGACAAAATGCGCTATTGGCGAGTAATATAAGAGAACCAAAACTTGAGGAGGTAAATCACTCTAATGGAAAAGAAAGGTACCAAGATAGCGTATTTCATTGCGCTGGCGGTCGTTGTGATCGCACTGGTCATCGCGAAGGTCACCAATGACGGCAGCGGCTTCGTCGCTACCGGTTGGGCCCTGTTCCCCCCGGTCGTGGCCATTGCCCTGGCTCTGATCAGCAAGGAAGTGTATTCTTCCCTGTTCCTGGGCTGCCTGGCCGGCGCTCTGCTGCTGGCTAATTTCCAGCCCTGGCAGATGGTGGTGAATTTTGTCGGCGCCGGCGAGGGCGTGGGCATGATCAATGCCATCGACATCTCCATCCTGATCTTCCTGGTGATGCTGGGCATCATGGTGGACCTGATGAACAAGGCCGGCGGCTCCGCCGCCTTCGGCCGCTGGGCCTCCAAGCGCGTCAAGACCCGCTCCGGCGCGCAGCTGCTGACCATGCTGCTGGGCGTGCTGATCTTCATCGACGACTATTTCAACTGCCTGACCGTGGGCGCCGTTATGCGTCCCGTCACCGAGTCCCACAAGATCTCCCGCGCGAAGCTGGCCTACGTCATCGACTCCACGGCCGCTCCCGTCTGCATGATCGCTCCCGTGTCCTCCTGGGCCGCTGCCGTTTCCGGCTACGTCCAGTCCGACAACGTGAACGGCATCCGGCTGTTCGTGGCGCAGATCCCCTGGAACTACTACTGCCTGCTGACCCTGCTGATGATCGTGGTCATCTCCATCCTGAACATTGACTACGGTCCCATGCTGACCCACGAGTACAATGCCCAGGTCAAGGACGACCTGTTCACCACTCCCGAGCGTCCCTTCGCCGGCGCTGACGACTACGAGACCGGCTCCAAGGGCAAGTCCTCCGTGCTGGATCTGATCCTGCCCGTTATCGTGCTCGACCGCCACCTGTTCCACAAGTTTTACGACTTCAAAAACGATTCCTAATTCGTGCATACTTTATTCCTTCGGCGAAATGGGTTTGGTGATGATTTTGCCGACGCGTTTGATGGCGTGTTTTGCCATTTCGAGGGGCAGTTTTTCGTATACTTTTGCCACGACGGTCTTATCGTTTCTGACAAGTTTGATTGCGTCGAACTTACATTTCGTCGTGCACTGTCCGCAACCTACGCACATATAGGTATCGACTTTCGCCGCGCCGCATCCGAGGCATCTTGCCGTTTCGGCTTTCATTTGTTCTTCGGTGAAGGTCGCGCGGTTGTCTTTGAACGTGCCGTCGTTTTCTTTTATGTGCAGCGGGCGTTGACGTTTGACGTTGTCGTAGCCTTTGAGTTCCAGATTGTCTTTATCGAGTTCGATGAAAACTCTTCTGTCTCTGCCGTATTTCTGGGTTTGTCCCGGCCATACCGCCCTGTGCAGGGAGATTGCGCCTTCTTTGCCGCTTGCGATTGCGTCGATTGCGAATTTCGGTCCCGTCACGCAGTCGCCGCCGGCGATGATGTTTTTATCGCCCGTAACGTAGAATTCGTCAACCGCAACGGTGTTGTTTTTGTTGAGTTTGACGTTGGTGCCGTCCAGCAGGTTACCCCACTCGATTTTCTGACCGATTGAGACAAGCACAAAGTCCGCGGGAACGATAACGGTGTCGTTTTCGTCGTACTTGGGCGCGAATTTGCCTTCCGCGTTGAATACGGACACGCATTTCTTGAACTCTACGCCGACGACTTTGCCGTTTTCAACGACGATGCGTTTCGGTCCGTATCCGTTGTTAATGACGACGTTTTCGCTTTCCGCTTCTTCGATTTCTTCTTCGAGGGCGGGCATTTCCGCTCTTTGTTCCAACGAATACATATTGACGGTTTGCGCGCCGCATCTGACAGCCGTCCTTGCGACGTCGATTGCAACGTTTCCGCCGCCGATAACGATGACGTTTCCGTGCAAAGGTTCGCTTCTTTCAAGCGCGACGTCTTTCAGGAAATCAACGCCAAGGATTACGCCTTTCGCGTCTTCGCCTTCTACGCCGAGTTTTCTGCCCGCGCTTGCGCCGATTGCAAGATAGAATCCGTCAAAGCCTTCTTTTTTCAGTTCGTCCAGCGTTTTGTCCTTGCCGACTTCCACGCCGGTTACGAATTTTACGCCCAGCTCGCGCAGAATGTCGATTTCCGCCTCGACGACGTCTTTTTCAAGTCTGAACGCGGGGATACCGAGCGTCATCATTCCGCCGAGTTTGTTTTCCTTTTCAAACACTGTCACGTTGTATCCGTCGACGGCAAGGTAGTATGCGCAGGAAAGTCCCGCGGGGCCCGAGCCGATGACTGCCATATTCTTCATCGAATAATCGTGTTTTTTGTTGGGAATAAATCTGTGGTTGCTGTTTTTATCCTTGTCTGCGATAAACTTTTTGATTTCGTCGATTGCGACGCCCTTGTCGATTTGTCCGCGTGTGCAAGCGTCTTCGCACTTATGCGGGCAGATACGTCCGCAGATTGCGGGGAACGGGTTTTCTTTCTTGATAAGTTCCAACGCTTCGGTGTATTTGCCCAAAGACGCAAGCCTTATATAGCCCTGAACCGCAATGTGCGCGGGGCAAGCGGTCTTACAGGGAGCGGTGCCGCTTTCAAGGGTATCTTGTCTGTTTTCGCGATAATCGACGTTCCATTTGTCTTTGCCCCAGACAGTGTTGCGAACTTTGTCGTATTTGGGGGTTTCGATGGGCGTTACCGTGCAAAGTTTTTGGCCGAGTCTTACCGCGTTTGTGGGGCAGTTCTCAACGCACTGACCGCACGCGACGCAGTTTTCCTGATCGATTTCGGCGTGGTAGTTGCTGCGTTCCGCGTCGGGACAATTGAACATCGTGGAAATACGGATTGCAAAGCACGAGCACGCGCAGCAGTTGCAGATTGCCGCCGATTCGCCCGGTCCTTCGAGGTTTGGCATCTGGTGCATAAGTCCGTTTTCTTCGGCTTTTTTGAAAATCGCCTCGGCTTCTTCCCTTGTAATTTGTCTTGCCTTGCCGGTTTTGATGAAGTATTCCGCACCCGTTCCCATCTGGACGCACATATCGTCTTCAAGGTGTCCGCAGCCTTCGTCCAGCATACGCCTTGAACGCCTGCACGAGCAGGGAGACACAGAGAAAGTGTCGTATTTGTCAAGATAATAAGAAATCTTTTCGTAAGGGATCGCCTGGCTGTCGCCCGCAATCGCGGATTCGATGGGGATAACCCTCATCATACTTGCGCCGTACGGCAACATCGTGCCCATGGACTCCATAAGTCCGCGGGTGTACGCTTCGAACGCCTTTGCGATTTCCGGGTGCTCTTTGACGTTTTCGGTGCAACCCACCATCATTTCAAGCGTGCCCGGCGCAAAAATCTGCATGAAATACAGGGTTTGCCCGTCTTCGGTGTAAATTTTGATTACTCCGAGATGGCCGAGTCTGTCCAGAATCTTCTTGGTTTCTTCCGTCGATTTTCCGCACTTGTCAGCGACGTATTCGAGCGTTCTGGGTTTTCTCAGTCCGAGACTTGCGGCAACGTCCGCTTCTTCGTCGGTCAAACAATTAAGCGCATAATACTCGGGGGAGTCTTCTGTGATTTTGGTCATCATTCCGGCGAGACCGCCCATAACTTTGACCAGATGAAGAATGCTTTTTCTCATAGCCATAATGTACCTCTTCTGATTTGTTTATATTCTTTTATTGATTTCTTTTTATGCGCGTTTTTATGTGCGCGACCTTATAATAACGCCTTGTATTCTTCGGGGATTGCGTTGTCGATCTGGCGCGCAAGTTCCTGCCGCGACACCCGCTTATCGCCGAAAACCCAGTCTTTTACGGCGTATACGCAACCGTAGATTATGAGTTTTGCCGTGAATATCTCGTCTTCTCTCAGCTCGCTTCCGCGTTTTTCGACGCACTTCTCGTTCATACGTTTGAACGAATACTCGAAAACGTACTGCTCGTAAGAGTTCGTCCCGAGATATAAAAAGGCGTGCCTTATCCTGTTGATGTCCTTCTCGATAAACGAAAGTATGCTTAAAAACAACTCGTTCCAGCTCTTGCAGGCGTTGAACGAAAAAATCTCGTCCAGCACCCTTTTGTAGTTGTAATTCATGACGTCGTATTTGTCCAGAAAATGCCGATAAAACGTCGACTTCGAAACGCCCGCCGCCTCGGCAATCATATTGACGGTTATCTGGTCAAGCGTGTACTTTCTCGACAATCCGTTGAAACAATCCGTGATGTGTTGTTTGGTCGTATCCTTGGACATTTTCCCACCCGAAAAAAGACTTCTCGTTTTGTCGTTTTTTGTCTTTCTTCTTTAATCATAATATCATATTGTTAATTATTTATCAATATTTTCAGGTCTTTTCTTTATTTTGGTTCTATTTTGGGACGATTTTGGCGTTTAGTCCCAAAATCTTCGTTTACAAATACACTTTTGGCGGGTATGCTTTGATTAGAAATCAAAAAACATTCAGGAGCAAAATTATGGACAGCGAAAAAAAAGCAGCGCGAGTCGAAAGACTCAAAAAAATGTTTGCACCCGGCCCCGAAGCGATTGACTACAAGGTCACGCCGGGACTCGACACCATTCTCAAATGGTTTATGTTTACGGCGACGATTCTCGGTGTTTCCGTCATCACGTCGAAATTCCAGGCGTACGGCAATATCCCCTTCAACCTTGTGCTCGGTATCCTTGTACTGATCGCGATGAAGCCCGTGTTCTTCGAAACGCTGAAACTTACCACGTTGCTCGTCGGAAGAACAATCGTCTTGTTTGCTTGCTTCGGTCTCCTTCCCGGCGATATCTTCGTTGTCGTCGTGCTGGGACTTTATATCATTAACGTTCTGGAAGCAACGATGACCGACTTCTTCAAAAACAAGCAATACTTCAACGGCGTTTCGGGACTCTTTATGGCAATCGGCGCGTCGGCACTCTTCCTGGGCTCGACCTGGGGCACTACCACAACCGCCAACTCCCCCATTTACTTCATCGACGGTTTCTCGAAACTCGGCACGGAAGTTGCCTTTACTTCCTCGTATTTCACCGGACAGTCCAACCTTTTCAACGGCGCGGTCTCCGGCACGACAAGCGTCGGCCTTGGCATCACCATCGCCACGATGATCGCTTACACAATCTGGAACTGGCTTTTCGTTACCGGCGAGTTTTCTTCGTCAGTTGCGCTTATGCACGTCGGATTCCTGCTTGCACCTATCCTTGCCGTTTTCGTCGGACCTCTTGTCGGAATGGGCAGATTCGGCATGGCTCCCGACCCCGGTCTCTGGCTCCTGTTCAGAGCAAGCACCTTAACATTCGGCGGTATTTTGCAGATCGGCGGCAAAAACTGGTTTGAACAAAACTTCTACTTTGAAAAATTCGACAAGTTTGTCAATCGCGTCAAGAACAGCAAACCCGTGCAGATTGTCTGCATGCTCATCTGCTGCTCGCTTATGATCTTCGCGGTTGTCGCAGGCTTCGTCCCCGCAAAATAACAATCCTAAATCCCCCAAAACCTGACGGGACGCCCTTTGCGGCGTCTCGTTTCCTTTTGCCTGTTTTTTCATTTCACCACCTTTATCCCCTATTTTTCCATCCGTAAACTTATTGTTTTTCATTTATCAAAACTTATTTCCGAAAACCCTTTGTGCGTTCTGAATCGTCAGCCCTTCCTCTTCATCATATAAAAACGACTGTCTTCACAGTCGTTTTGTACTCCCGTGCATCAGCGAGCCTGTCGAGCGTACGGGAATCGGGCTGTGTTAACAGCCGTTCGATTCCGAGTCGGGATAGCAAAAACAGACACAAAAGTGTCTGTTTTTTGGTACTCCCGTATAGCAGCGAGCCTGCCGAGCGTACGGGAATCGGGCTGTGTCAACAGCCGTTCGATTCCAAGTCGGGGTTAAAAAAACGACTGTCTTCACAGTCGTTTTGGTACTCCCGACGGGAATCGAACCCATAACTAACCCTTAGGAGGGGTTTATTATATCCATTTAACTACGGAAGCGTTTTATAAGTTGCAAAAAAGATTTTATCGTTTTGCAACTTGTTTGTCAAGGAATCGACGGGCGAAAAGTCTTTGTCGGATTTCTTATTTCAGATAAATGGACGCGTTGGTTGCGGCAATCGCGCCGTCCGCCGCCGCCGTTGCGAGTTGGCGGATACGTTTGGTACGGCAGTCGCCCGCGACGAACAACCCGTCGGTTCTGGTCGTGCCGTCTTCTCCCGCGACGATATATCCGTTTTTGTCGATGTCGACGAAGTCTTTGAAAGCGGAGTTGTCGGGGATTTGCCCTATCGCGATAAACACGGCTTTTACGGGCAGACGGAATTCCGATTTGTCGACGGTATTTTCAAAAACAAGCCCCGAAAGTTCGCCGCCGTCACTTAAAAACTCTTTCAGCGAAAGGTTGTGATAAATCGCGACGTTATCTTTTGTCATAAGGTTGTCGACGTGGGCTTTGTCCGCAAAGAATCTGTCGAAAAGCGTGCAAACGTGGACTTTTTTGCAATAATTCGTCAAAAACAGCGCGTATTGCAAAGCGGTATTGGCGTCGCCGATGAGCGCGACTTCTTCATCCTTGTAAAACGCTCCGTCGCACAGCGCGCAATAAGACACGCCGTGACCGATAAGTTCGTCTTCGCCGGGGACGCCGATATGTCTTGCGCTTGCGCCGGTTGCGATGATGACGGATTTCCCTTCGTGCGCGCCGTAGTCGGTAAGAACGGTAAAGACGTCGCCGTCCTTTTTAAGTCCGGTAACCTTTTCCAGCTCGAAATCCGCGCCGTGGTGCATAATCTGTTCAAACAGTCTGTCGGAGAGTTCCGCCCCCGAGATTGCGGTAATCGTGGGGAAGTTTTCGACGCGCGGCGAAAGCGAAATCTGACCGCCGACGGTTTCTTTTTCCAGCACAAGGACTGTTTTGCCGTTTCTTAAAGCGTTGAGGGCGGCAGTCATGCCTGCCGTCCCCGCGCCTATGATAATTACATCGTAAATCATAAATTATTTTGCGTTTTCAACGAATTTTTTAATGAAGCTCGCGTTTTCGTAGCGGTCGTAGCCCTGTCCGTTTGCGACGAGCATAGTGGGGGCTTTTTTGACGCCGTATTTTTGGGTAAGGTCTTTCTGATCTTCCGCGTCGATGACGGTGTATTTGATACCTGCTTTATCGAGCATCATTTTTGCCATTTTGCAGTTGGGGCAGGTTTTCGTTGTGAACAGCAGGATTTCGCCGTCGTTCTTTTTGAAGTTGGGATCGGCCTGCACTCTCACGTCCTGTTCGCCGCAGCAGGTATCGCTGACGATATGCTGGTTTACGCCGTGATACGAAGAGTTTGCGATGTCGTAAGTTTTCCTTTGCGAGAACTCTTGCAGTTTGCCGTCGTTCCAGTTCTGTACGGGGCGATAGTAGCCGGTGATACGGCTGTAAACTTCGGCGGGTTGTCCGCATTTGGGGCACTTGAAGTGTTCGCCCGAGATATAGCCGTGCTCTTTGCAGATGCTGTACGTCGGCGAGATGGTGTAATACGGCAATTTGTAGTTTTCCGCGATGGTTCTGACAAGTTTTGCCGTGGATTTCCAGTCGGGAAGTTTTTCGCCGAGGAACGCGTGGAATACCGTGCCCGAAGTATACAGCGTTTGGAGTTCGTCCTGCACGTCGAGTGCCGAGAAGATATCCGCGGTGTATCCGACGGGAAGATGCGAGCTGTTGGTGTAATACGGGATATTGTCGTTTTCGGAAGCGGTGATGATGTCGGGGAATTGCGCCTTATCGTGTTTTGCAAGACGATAGGAAGTGGATTCCGCCGGGGTTGCTTCGAGGTTGTACAAATCGCCGTACTGTTCCTGATAATCGGAAAGTCTTTCGCGCATATGGTTGAGGACTTCTTTTGCGAATTCCTGCGTTTCGACGTTCGTCAGGTCTTTTCTGAGCCATTTTGCGTTGAGCCCTGCCTCGTTCATACCGACAAGACCGATTGTCGAGAAGTGGTTGCTGAACGTGCCGAGATAACGTTTGGTGTAAGGATAAAGCCCTTCTTCGAGGAGTTTGGTGATGACGTCGCGTTTGACTTTCAGACTGCGCGCGGAGATGTCCATCATCTTGTCAAGGCGGCGATAGAAGTCCGCCTTATCGGTTGCGAGATACGCGATTCTGGGAAGGTTGATGGTCACGACGCCGATAGAGCCCGTGCTTTCGCCGCTGCCGAAGAAGCCGCCCGATTTCTTGCGAAGTTCGCGAAGATCCAGGCGAAGTCTGCAACACATACTTCTGACGTCCGAAGGCTCCATATCGCTGTTGATGTAATTCGAGAAGTACGGGGTGCCGTATTTCGAGGTCATTTCAAACAGGAGTTTGTTGTTTTCGGTTTCCGACCAGTCGAAGTCGCGAGTGATGGAATACGTGGGGATAGGATATTGGAAACCGCGGCCGTTGGCGTCGCCCTCGATCATGATTTCGATAAAGGCCTTATTGACCATATCCATTTCTTTTTTGCAATCCTTGTATTTGAAGTCGCACTCTTTGCCGCCGACGATTGCGTTGAGTTCCGCCAGATCGTTAGGAACCGTCCAGTCAAGCGTGATGTTGGTGAACGGAGCCTGCGTACCCCAACGGCTGGGCGTGTTGACGCCGTAAATGAAGGATTGTATGCACTGCTTTACTTCTTTATAAGAAAGGTTATCGACTTTGACAAACGGCGCAAGATACGTGTCGAATGAGGAAAAAGCCTGTGCGCCCGCCCATTCGTTTTGCATAATGCCCAAAAAGTTTACCATCTGGTTGCAAAGCGTGGAAAGATGCGCCGCGGGGCTTGACGTGATTTTGCCGCGGATTCCGCCAAGACCTTCCTGAATAAGTTGTTTCAGCGACCAACCGGCGCAGTAACCGGTGAGCATCGACAAATCGTGAATGTGAATATCGGCGTTTTTGTGAGCGCGTGCGATTTCTTCGTCGTAAACTTCCGAAAGCCAGTAGTTTGCGGTGATTGCGCCGCTGTTGCTCAAGATAAGTCCGCCGACGGAATAAGTGACCGTGGAGTTTTCTTTCACGCGCCAGTCTTCAAGATGGACGTAATTGTTGACGACTTCCTTATAGTCAAGTATCGTCGACTTCATATTACGGATCTTTTCACGTTGTTTTCTGTAAAGAATGTATGCCTTCGCAACGTCGGTGTAGCCCGATTGTTCAAGGACGTGCTCGACGCTGTCCTGGATGTCCTCGACGTGGACGAGATTGTTTTCAATCTTGTTTTCGAAATCGGCGGTAACGCGGAGCGTCAACATGTCGATGATTGCGGGAACGTACTGCTTGTTCTGCGCCTCAAACGCTTTGGTAATGGCGACAGAGACTTTGTTAAGATCAAAATCGGTTATTTTACCGTCTCTTTTAATTACCTGATACATTTTCCTCATTTCCTTTATATTTTCTTTTGTTGATTATTTTATGCTTAACGACGTCGTCGTTTTGTTTTTTATTTGGTGAAACTCTTTGCAATCCGTTGCGTCTTAAAAAGGCGCAAAATTTTGCCTTTTTATCGTTTTTGGGCACAAAAAGGGGAGTTTCCCGTGAAGATTCTTTGAAAAATCCAAGCGGATAACACCCTGACATATCGCTCTATTGCGAGTACATTCATAATAACACGCATAAGTGCACGTGTCAATTGTTTTATATCAATATATTGATTTGTTTTTTTAACCTCACCACAAGATATTGTGGTATCAGTCTATGCCGCGAATTTCAATTTTATCGACTTTTCCGTCGAAAATCGGCAATATTTCTTCCATTTCCTCTCTTGTCAGCCCGTGAAGTGTCTCGTCAATCAGATCGCCACTGTCCTTAAATGCTTGAAGATAATATTTTTTCGCGCCCGAGATAAGGTCGGCGACGCCGTAAAACGAGTTTTTGTCGTTAAATTCGCGGACGACGGTCGTGCGGAATTCGTAATCGACGTGGTCTTCAAGAAGGTATTTTACGCTGCGTTTTATTTTTGCGGTGTCGTAGTTTTTTATGCCGACGGACATGCCGTATTTTTCAGGGCTGTTTTTAATGTCCATCGCGACGTAGTCCACCGCCCCTTCTTCGACCGCGCGGATCAGCATATCGGGGTTCGTGCCGTTGGTGTCGAGCTTCACTTTGTACGAAAGCGACTTTACCTTTTTCATAAAGTCGATAAGGTCGGGGTTGAGCGTAGGCTCGCCGCCGGTGATACAAACGCCTTCCAGTATGCCCTGTCGCTTTTTAAGATACGCGAATATTTCGTCCTCGGGAATGACGGGTTGTCCCATCGGATTTTCGACAAGGCTCGCGTTGTGACAAAACGGACAACGGAAATTGCACCCGCCCGTAAAAAGCGTGCATGCGGTAAGCCCCGGATAGTCCAGGAGCGTCAGTTTGTTAAGCCCGTGAATAATCATTCTTCTTCGCCCTTTTTTGTTTGTGATCGGATTACCGATATTTATTATAAGTATACCCCGAGCGCGCGCTTTTTCAAAGCGAAATACAACAAAAACAAACGGGCGCGGTCAATGAAAATTCGTTGACATATTTTTCTTGCACGCGTATAATATGCTTATCTAAATATATTTGGAGGATTTATTGTTTATGAAAAAGAACATTGGCAAAATTCTTGCCGTTATCCTTGTAGTTTCTGTTCTTGCAACCGTACTTTGCGCTTGCGTACCTTCTAAATTCACGAAAGCCGAAGCAAACCTTAAAGAGAATATTGGCATCAATATGCCGCTGCTGCGTTTCATTATAGCTTGTAGTCCTTTTAGAGATTCAGTTTATTTTATCCCTTTACAGCGCCTGCCGCAACGCCCTTTATTATGTACTTCTGGCAAGTCAGGTAGAACACTATTACAGGCACTATGCTCAGCATTATAAGGGCCATGGTTGCTCCAAGATCCACAGTACCATAGCTACCCTTGAGGTACTGTATATGTATTGGAATGGTGCGGTATTTATTTATATCCAGCACAAGATACGGCAGGAGGTAATCGTTCCATACCCACATTATCTCCAGCACACCGACGGAAATCATTGTAGGCTTGAGCATGGGGAACACCACCCTGAAGAAAGTACGCAGGGGGCCGCAGCCGTCTATGGCCGCAGCCTCTTCTATTTCCAGCGGCAGCGCCTTTACAAATCCCGTAAACATGAATACCGCCAGTCCCGCGCCGAAGCCCAGGTACACGATAGGTATTGTCCACGGTGTGTTCAATCCGATCTTGGCAAAAGCCATAGAGGTGAAGCTAAAGTAGGGAAGCTTGACCTGCTCGGCGGTACGGGACAGGGTAAACATCACCATCTGGAACGGCACTACCATGGAGAACACGCACAGGTAGTAGATGATCTTGCTGACCAGACTGCCCACGCGAGAGACGTACCACGCCGCCATAGACGTACACAGCAGGATCAGCGCTGAGGACGCGAGGGTGATAAACAGACTGTACAGCACCGCCTTGATAAACGGGTAGTTGCCGAAGGTCATGCCCTTGATATAGTTTTGCAGCCCCACGAAGGAGTCCTCGTTGGGGAGGGCGAAGGTCTCCGTGTTCACGGCGGCGTTGCTCTTGAAGGAGTTCATCAGTACGATGAGGATGGGCAGCACGTAGACGAT
>OJAM01000352.1_pt1 | contig 21440 bp, 19 predicted proteins | sample 1589071 | NCBI WGS metagenome assembly OJAM01 (sample SAMN03283243) | human gut metagenome | biome: human-associated habitat; material: feces | host: Homo sapiens | place: Peru | collected 2012
AATCTTATCGATTAAAGGATAAATTAAAAATAGATTCGGAGACATCCGAAACTATACAAAACTGATTACAAAAAAACCACATTTTTATTTTCAACTTTTTCGACATTTTTATATTGACTTTTACATCTGCATCTAATAATAATTTGCCAACGTTATAGTAAGAATTCAAATCATTTCTGTTGATTGAATAATTTTTAACAGTTCTATATATTTTTGATTTACTTAAGTTCTCTAATACCTCTTTATTTGGATGGCCATACCTATTATTCTTTCCAACAGGTGCTAAGTAGTTAGTACTTCAATATGAAAATCGTTAATTAGAAATACAAAAAAGATAGCATAAATTACTATCTTCTATTTTCAATTGCATTTTCCTTTTCTATTTCATATTTTCCTACTACATACATTCTCTTTGTACCAGCCTTTTCATACTGCCTACCGTTCATATAATAGTCATCAAATGATTTAATCACACCGTTATTTACAAAATCTAAGAATTCCTCATTTGTTAAAGTTCCTACAAACGGATAATATGTTCGAACACTTCCGTCTTCTTTATATGATACAATTGGAACGCTGTAATCTAGCAAAGCATAGTCATTTTTTCTCTTAACTATATTAAAACAATGTCCCTCTTGTCTATCACCTAAATCAACGCATCCCATACAGTAATATGATTCTGTGCCAAAAATACTTAATACCTGTTGAACCAAGGCTCCTCTTTCCGTACATTGAGCTGCTCCTTTACCTTTTAAATCACCAAGTTTATTATTTTCTAATGCTTTAAAATACTCTTCATCTGTAGTGGTTGTTTGCCATGCAATGTCATTAAATATTGTCTCTCTATCTATTTTACCTGGGAATCCAAAATAACTATTAACAAAATATTCTAGATTATGAATTAATGAAGCTTTGTTATTAATATTATACATTTTAATAAAGTGTGCAAATTCATAAATAAAATCTGTACTTTCCATTCCGTAATCTTCTATATTTAAATTTGCATATTTTATTCTCGTATTAAGAGGTATAAATCCTTTAAACACACTACAAGATTTTCCATAATCTAGAAAGCCTAATTTTTCAACTTTTTCTGCATTTGCATTTGCTTCATTTATAGCTGTTTCAATAATTGAATCAACATCTTCTTCTTTACACTCTAATATTTTTTGAAATAAGTCCATATTATATCACCAATTATATTATATCATAGATTTTATTTATGGACTACAAGTCTCTATTTTCAATTCGTTATTTTTTATCTTGAACATAATACTGCCATCTAAATCTGTTCTATATATTTTTGAATTTTCTAAGTTTTCTAATACTTCTTTATTTGGATGCCCATACCTATTATTCTTTCCAACACTAATAATGCTGTATTTAGGATTAATCACATTTATAAATTCTTTACTACTACTTATTTTAGATCCATGATGTCCAACTTTTAATACATCTATATCTGGTAAATTATATTTATTCATTATTTCTTTTTCAGTAGTTACACTTGCATCTCCCATAAACATAAATTTATAAACATTAAGTTTACTGTAAATAACATTACTATTATCATTTTCGTTGTCATATTCTTTTGTTTGTAAGAAATACAATTTATTATTATCTATATTTAACTCTTTAATACATGAATAGTATTTTATTTTCTTTTTATCTAATACTTTTATTAATTCCTGTTCTAAATCATTATAGGGGCCACAATTAAAGATTACTTTCTCTACCTTGAAGTTATTTACTAAGTTAATAGCTTCTCCCATATGATCTAAGTCTCCATGTGGTAACATAGGTTTATGCATACACATAAAAAAAAACATCAAAAAAAAGAATAATTAATTTGCAAATTATTCTTCTTAATATTTTTTTTTAGATCTGTAAATAGGTCCTTTTTGGTATACAAATTTTGATTGATAATTAATATTATCAATATCCTCTTCAGAGATAACTCCATCATCATAAATAAATATTGATTGGGGATCATGATGTCCAATAGCATTAGCAGTCTTCTGACCAAACAATAAATATTTTCTTGTGAAGGATAATCCTATTAACCCTTCTTCACTCATATTTTCATTTCTTGTAATTGACCATGTGTTATCAAAATAATAATACTTCCCATCAATTAATACTTTATTCCAAACATGACTGCATCCATATACTGATTCAACTTCTACATCAACTTGAGGGTTATTCAATAATAAGGTCGATGCATTAGCTATTCCCATACATACTCCATTATTATCATTTATTACTGTTTCAACAAGTCCACTTTTACTTCTATAATCATTATATTCAGGAAAATCTGGTGTAATAAAAGTTCCTTTTGAGGATACAGATTCATATCCATCTATATATTGTGTATGACTTTGTATATAATCAGAAATAAGTGCAACCTTTTCTTTCTCGTTTTTACAATTAAATTTTGATAATTCTTCAATTTTTCTGGAAATACTAACATAATCATCATAAGATAACTTTTCATTTCCATTAATACTTGTAGGATTAAGATAATTTGATTGAGTATTGTTTATAAGAAAACAATATGTTTCTATTGAATCATTAAATTTGACACCCCACATCAAATAATTCAGAGGAATAGTTAAATTAATATTCCTCAAAATAGTTAAATCAATATATTCTCTATCTTTTCTTAATGAATCATCCATTAAAAAAGTTTTATTTATTATTCTTCTTTTTAAGATTTTATCAATAAATATGACACTTTCAAAATCCTTAAATTTTAATTGAATTTCCTTATCATGATCCAAAAGTTCAATTAATTTATCCATACTAGCCGATAAATCATCTATACTAATTACTATTGCATTTATTTGATTTGTATCAATATTATTTCCTGCAATATCACTATAACTATAATCCTTTTTAATTAATCTAATACCTGGCCTTCTTCTAGGTAATTCAACCATACTTGCACCTCCTTTTTTAATGGCTAATATATTATCACATTATTAAATAAAAGTCAAGATTACACTAATTCATATTCTCTAACAATGATCCTCTCATCTGAGCAATATTCTATAACAAATTTGTTTTCCCTCTTACAAATTAAAATACCCATAGTATTATTGTTACTTATTTCTTTTATATTTTTATCTATGTAATTCATATACTTTTGAACCTGTGAAATATATTCAACTTTAAATTGGGTAACTTTTAATTCAATTACTACATAACAATTAAACTTCATATTAAATAATAACAAATCTATATAATGATTTCTATCACCTATTTTTATTTTATATTCACTACCTATAAAACTAAATGAATTACCAAGTTCTCTCATAAATGATTCTATATCTTCCAATATTAAATTATGTAATACTTTCTCAGTAACTATTTCAATATTATTTTTATTTCTAATTATTATAGAATTAGGGACTAAATCTTTCACTTCAATTTCATCAGCAAGCATTAATTTGTTTTTAGTTTCATTAGGTAATCTTTCATATTCCTTGTTTCTAATTATTTCTCTTAATTCTCTTTTAGATAAATTTCTTTCATATGCAATATTAATATAATATATCAATTCATTTTCATCTTTAATAGATAATAATTCAGAATAATGGCTTCAAGACAATTTGGTCGCCAGTAGCGACCGTTTTTCATCTTTAAATATTCTATAATATTGTCTAATACGTCTCAATGTTCTCTCATTATACTTTTTTTCAAACTCAACAGCCAGTCTAATTGAATAATCATTTAAAATATTCTCTCCATACTTACTACCAGCTTCATCCAAAATTTACCAACCTCAAAATATGTAATAACTTTATGCCTTTCCTTTGAATAATCTTTTACTTTTGAATATATTTCATTATCAATTAATTTGTTTTTTATCTCATTGTAATAATTCATATTACTCCTTCCTACGGACTACAAGTTTCTTTTTTTAACTTATTACTTTTGATTTTAAACATAATACTACCATCTTCATCTGTTCTATATATTTTTGTGTTTGCTAAATTATTTAATACTTCTCTATTTGGATGACCATATCTATTATTCTTACCAACACTAATAATAGAATATTTAGGATTAATCACATTTATAAATTCTTTACTACTACTTGTTTTAGATCCATGATGTCCAACTTTTAATACATCTATATCTGGTAAATTATATTTATTCATTATTTCTTTTTCAGTAGTTACACTTGCATCTCCCATAAACATAAACTTATAACCATCAAGTTTAGTATAAATAACATTACTATTATCATTTTCATTATCATAATATTTAGTTTGTAAGAAATGGAACTTGTTATTATCTATATTTAATTCTTTAATACATGAATAATATTTAATTTTCTTTTTGTCTAATACTTTAATTAATTCTTTTTCAAAATCGTTAAACTCACCACAGTTAAATATGACTTTTTTTACTTTAAAATTATTAACTAAGTTAATTGCTTCTCCCATATGATCGTAATCACCATGTGGTAACTATCGTTTATGCATACTGAATAAAAACCTTATTTTCAAAAAAAAGATTGAAAATTACAATCTTTTAATGCTATTACTAATTATATCAATGTCTTTATATGTATTTTCTTTAAATACACCATAAGTTTGAGTAATTTGTTTTTTAACTTCTTCAATCTTTTGAACAACATCTGGATTCAATTCAAAATCGCTATTTTTTATTAATGATAAATTTTTATAGATATCACTATAATCTATATTAACATTATTCTGCAATTTTTCTATTAATGAATTTAATAATAAATTCATTACTCTATTAAAATCGTATGTTTTTTTTCTAAACTGAGGCAATCTATTATCAAACTCTAAAATAAATTCATCCAATTGATTTTGTATAGATGATGAAAATCTAAAATTCATTTCATCAGTTATCCATTGCTCTTCTTGAAAATATGTACTAATAAATCCGGTTTTAATATCTAATATATCCAAAAACAATTCAAATATATATTTCATATCATCAGGATATCCGATAAAACCATCACCACTAATAATTGCCGTTAAATACTCTGTTGCGGCTTCATTTATTGCTCCACCAGCAGATATCTTATGATTTAATTCATCAAAGCCAGTACACTCAAGACCCGCTTTACCATAATAAAAGTAATTATCTGAATAAGCATGAAGCATCTCATGAATCAAATTATGTAGATCGTGATCATTGTAGGTTTCTTTTTTAGAGAAGTAAATAGTTTTATAGTTTCGAGAATATCCCCCACCCTTAATATTTGATCCACCTAACTTGGAAAACTCTTCATTTGATAAAAAACTAATAGTAAATGATTTTCCTAACTTAAATACATCTATTCCATATTCTAAAAGAATACTCGATATTTTCTGGAGTGCATGTTCCTTTAATTGCTCATCATTCATTTATATCACCTATATCAATTATATCACACTAATTCGTATTCTCTAGCAATTATTCTATCATCTGAACAATATTCTATAACATACTTGTTATTTTTTTTGCAAATAATTATTCCAATGGTTTTATCTTGATTTATTTTTTTTAAATTCTTATCTATATAATTCATATAAACTTGTATTTGACCAATATGTTCTTTTTTTAATTCCGTTACTTTTAGTTCTATTACTACATAACAATTAAACTCAATATTATATAAAAGCAGGTCTATATAATTATATCTACCATCCAATTTTATTTTATATTCATTTGTTATATAAGAAAAATTATTACCAAGTTCTAATAAAAAATTATCTATATCTTCTAAAATTGATTTTTTTAGTATTTTTTCAGATATTTCTTCATTACTATATTTACTTCTTATCAATATGGGATTTTTAACATAATCTTGAACTAACAGTTTATCATCATTTTCTATTTTATTTTTTGTCGAGCAAATTAATCTATTATATTCTTTTTGTTTTATTCTAGTAATTAATTCACGTTTACTATAATTGTTTTTAATACAAATTTTTATATAATAAAATATTTCATTTATGTCATTTAATCGTAATAATTCACTATAATGGCTCCATGATAATATTGCAGCCACTGGTTGCAATTTTTTATCACAACATATTTTTTCATAATATAAGCGCATATTATATAAATTTCTCTGACTATATCCTTTTCCTAGTTCTTTAGTTAATCTTGTGGAATATTCTTTAATTATTCCATCCCCATATTTATTTCCTGCTTCTAGCAATAATCTCCCAACATTATAATACTTTTCTAATTCATATTTATTTTTACTATAATCCTTTACCTTTTTGTTTATTTCATTACTTAATAATTCATTTTTTATCTCATTATAATAATTCATTTATAACCTCCTCTATGGACTATATGTAATTATTTTGTATTTACCTTTGTTTATTTTGATTTCTATACTTCCATCTATATCAGTTCTATATATTTTAGAATTAGATAGTGTATCTAATACGCTCTTCTTTGGGTGTCCATATCTATTATTCTTACCAACACTTATTATTGAAGTTTCTGGACTTATCTCATTAATAAATTCAATACTACTAGATGTATCAGATCCATGATGTCCTACTTTAAGAATATCTATATCCGGTAAATTGTATTTATTTATTATTTCTTTTTCGGTAATTACTCCAGCATCCCCCATAAACATCATCTTTACTCCATCAATATTTGTGTATATCACATTAGAGTTATCATTCTCATTATCATATTCTTTTGTTTGCAAAAAATTAAGTTTACATTTATCAATATTTAATTCTTTGATACATGAATAATACTTAATCTTTTTCTTATCTAAAACTTTAATTAATTCTTTTTCTAAATTGTTATATTCTCCACAATTGAAGATTACTTTGTCTACATTAAAATTATTAACTAAGTTAATTGCTTCTCCCATATGATCGTAATCACCATGTGTTGTAATTAAATAATCTACTTTTGTTATCCCTAAACTCATCAAATAAGGAATTGTTTTATTTTTAACAAATTCATAATTATATAATCCTCCAGTATCTATTAATATATTTCCCTTATTATATGGTAAAGTAATCAAAGAACTATCTCCATTACCAACACTAAGATAAACTACATTAAAAGAAGGATTAAAATACATATAATATTTATGCAATAAAATAAAAACAAATATATATACATTTTTATAATTATATAAAAACATATAAATAAATATATAATATAACATAATTAAATAAATATTAGGTTTAGAAAAACATATAATTCCAAGTTTACTAATTTCAATCATCTTAGAAACATACTCCAAAACATTAACAAAAAAAGATAAAATATAGCTCATAAAAGGAAATATAAAACTAACTATAGATAAAGGAAAAATAATTACACTAACAAAAGGAATAAAAATTATATTTAAAAATATTCCTAAAATATTAACTTTGTAATAATTATATATTGTTATTGGAAATGCAACAAAAAAAGATAATACAGATATATACAAACTTTTTCCAATTTTATTCTTATGTCTTTGTATATTTTTATTAAAAAGTATTAATGAAAATGAAATAATATACGAATATTGAAATGAAACATTATATACATACATAGGATTAATTAAAAGCATAATTATAAGCAAAATACACATTATATCTATACTCTTTATCTTTAAATTAAAAACTTTATTTAAAGCAAATAATATATACATAATAGTACTTCTCACCACAGAAGGAAGAGTTCCCACCAATAACATGTAAAAAACAAGAAAATTTATTACTATAAAATAATTATAAAAATTATTATATGAAATCCTTTTTAAAATATAAAGAATACATGAAGCAAACAAACTTATATGCATACCAGATATAGAAAATAAATGCGATATACCATTACTTCTAAAACTATTTAATATTTGACCATCAATTAACGAAGTATCACCAAGTAAAAATGTTTTAACATACTCTTTTGCCTTAGGCAATTTATTAATTCTACTTATAAACTTATTCTTAATATAATACAATACATTAGAATTATTACCAATTTTTACTACACTATTTGCCACAACTTGATAGTGTATTTTATTATAATAAAGATATTTTTTATAATTAAACAAATTAAAAACATCATTATTATTTGGTTCTTCTAAAACTCCTTCTACCTCTATTTTATCACCTATACTAATATTTTCTAATATATCAAAATAATTTATAACCAATCGTTCTGAAGACTTTTCTTTTATATATAAAATTGTTTTATCACTAGAACACTTTATTTTATATACTACCCCAACAAAAGAAGTTTCAGTTCCATCAAATTTACTATCAACTCTAAAAATATTAGTAAAAATAATAACCAAAATTAAACAAACAATAGCACTAACTTTAAACAAATATCTATGTTGTAATATATTCTTTAATTTTCTCAAACAACGCTTCTCCTATACCAGAAACATTAAGCAAATCATCAATAATTTTAAAATAACCATTTTCTTCTCGATATTTTATAATAGCTTTAGCCTTTGCTTCACCAAGTCCATTTATACTCATAAGTTCTTCTAAAGTTGCCGTATTTATATTAATAGTCTTATTAACATTCGTAATCGAATCATTAATTTCCGTATTAATACAACCATCATTTTGAATATTTGGACAAACACATTCTTTATCTACAACTTTTATTACCGTATCAACAATATTAGAATTCTTAACCTCTTCATTAGTATATATAATAATAACCATCTCATCAGTAACTTTCCTTGATAAATTTATATTATCAGTATTAGCGTTTTCCATTAACCCACCAGCCATAGTTATAACATCAATTATTTTTTTATCAGAATTTATCTTATATACCCCAGGTTTCTTTACAGCTCCTTTAATATCTACATATACCAGATCATCTTTTAAATCAACTTCTACCTTCTCCACTTCATTAATAACAACTTGATTATCAACTAAATTCTTTTCTTTACTCTTTAAATTAACTTTAACAAAAATTATATAAAAAATAATCAACATAAATAAAAAAATAGTTATTACATATTTATATTTTTTTAAAAATCTTAACATCATATCCTTTCTTTTGGTCCTTCAATAATATTATTATAAATTTTTTTTCAAATTACTTCTTTTTTTATTATTTTTTTCTAATTTTAACAAACATTAAATAATTAAAAAATACTAGAAATTTGTCGACTTCTTATCATATCTAAACAATGCCTTTAGTAGCATAATATAATTAAGTACATATAATAATTATGGTTGGCTAATGTACTAACTTTTTGAATAAAATAGGCAAACACACATAAAACAACTAAAAAAAACTTGACAAGGCAAAGACAAATATTTATAATATTCAGTCAACCGAAAGGATATGGACCAAGGGGGAATTTCTATGAAAAAGGCTAAATACATAGTACTTATTGTTTTAACCTTTATATTAGTAATATTACCAATCACACTAAAAGAAAAAGACACTAATAATGATTACTCATATATAGAAAACAACAATATAAGTACTAAAACAGAAACTATCATAAGCTACGATTATAGCAAAGATATTAATGATTATAAAACAAAATATAATAATAATGAAGTCGTAGGTATTATTAATTTTGAAAATACTGATTATTCTAAGCCAATAATGCAACACAATGATAATGATTATTACTTAAATCATGATGAATATATGAAATCAAATTATCGAGGAGCTGTTTTTGCTGACTACAGAATAGATATCATTAATAGTAGAAAAATACTTATCTTTGCACATAATGCTAAATATATTGATGCTAATTTCAAAATACTAGATAATTACTACAATTATGATTATTTTAAAAATCATCAATTTATAAGCATTACTACTAATGAAGGAAAAAAAGTATATCAAATATTTTCTGTTTATGTTGAAACTAGTGATTTCAGTTACATGAATGTAAATTTTCCAGATGAAGAAAGTTGGGTAAATCATCTAAACAAATTAAAGAGTAAATCTTTATATGATACTTCCGTTGAAGTAAAAGAAGATGATGAAATTTTAATACTACAAACTTGTAGTACACATGATGACTATAAAGACTATAGTCAAAAATATCTATTAATAATAACAAGGAGGGTTAAAAATGAAGAAAAAATTTATTAAAAATAGTAAAAAAACTTTCTATACTTTATTTGTATTTATTTATACTATAATGCAAATAATTTCACCTGTAATGGTTAGTGCAAGCACTAGCATAGATTTAGATAATTTACCAACTAATCCTGAGATTGGAGATATTTACAATAGTACTGTAACAGCCGGTTCATTAGAAAATGAAGGTGATATTTTAGTTACAAAAACTGTTACTAAAACAAATACGCTAGGAGAATACACAGTAACATTTAATATTAAAGGTAAAAAAGTTACTACTTCAGAAGAAATTAAAAAGCCTTTATATGCTGTTGTGGTATTTGACCGTTCTGGTAGCATGGAAAGTACTTGTATTGAATATTATTTCAATAGATGTATAAAAACAGACCAAAAATGGGAAAGTGCAGTTAATGGTGCTAAAACATTTGCTGAAACTTTACTTAACAAAGTAAATAATGCACAAATTGCTTTAGTAGGTTTTTCTGGAAATAATCGCGGAGATACTACTCCATATAACGATGCCAAAACCCTAAGAGAATTTGCTAATAAAAATTTAGATGATGCTAATTTTGGCAGTGCTAATGGAGGAACAAACTTACAAGCTGGATTATTAAAAGCTAATGAATTACTTAGTGACACAAGAATTCCTGAAAACGCCGTTAAATATGTTGTTGTAATAAGCGATGGCAAGCCTACATTTTATTATGACAATAAAGGTTATACAAGTGGAAATGGTAATTCAACAACAAAAGAAACATATGAAGCTACAATAGGTGCTGCTACAACATTAAAGAATCAAGCAGAAGTATTCTCTATCGGATACATGTTACCAAGTGGTACGGTATACGGAAATAAAACAGCAGCAGATATTTTAACCGAAGTATCTTCTCCAAATAAAGAAGGTTCAATTATTAAACATTATGTAGATGGTAAACCTGAAGATGTGGCAAATGCATTTACTAATATAGCAGAGGAAATAAGTACAGCTAATGCTGGAACAAATGCTCAATTAACAGATAAATTAGGAAATGCCTTCTCTTTTGTAGATGGTAATGGAAACACTTATACATCTAGTACTATAGGAGAAATAACTGAAGAAGGAACTTCATTTAGTTTTAATATTAAAATAGATGAAGATTCTAGTAACGGATGGCATCCTACTAATAACGGATTCATTTTAAAATACACTAACTATAAAGGAGAAGAAGTAACTTTAAATAGTGAATCTGACCCATTAGTATACTGGGAAGCAAAACAATATAACTATGTTATAAAATACTACTTAGATGATACTAATGGTAATCCAATTGCTACTGAAAACGGAACTGCTCCATTAAGCGAAGAAATTAAAGTAAATGAAGAAAAACATTTAAGTAGTCATATTGGATATGAATATACTGGTGGTGATAAAGACTTCAACATTTCTAAAAATGAAGAAGAAAATATTGCTATAGTTGTATATACTAAAGTTGATTATAACTATGTAATTAATTACTATAAAGATTCTATATCAGAAGATAACTTTATTAATAGAGTAACTGGAACTGCTAACTATAAAGATACTATTAATGTAGAAGAAGAAAAATTCTTATCAGGTTTGACCGGATATGAATATACTGATGGTGAAAAAACTATTACTATATCAACAAATAATAATGAAAACATAGTAAACATTGTTTATACTAAGAAAAATTATAACTATGAAGTTAGATACTATTTAGATAGTCTAGAGGGTACTCATTTAGGTACTGTTGCTGGCACTGGAGTTATCAATGAACAAATTATAGTTAATGAAGAGTTAAAATTATCTGATGATAAAGCTATCGGTTATGCATACAATGGTATAAATCTAGACTTTACTATTGAAGACACTACTGGATTAATTATTGTTAATGTTATTTACGATAAAGTAAAATACAATTGGCAAGTTAATTACTATAAAGATAGTATAGCTAATGATACATATTTAGGTAGTGATAATGGAACTGCATACTATAATGATGTTATTAATGTAGAAGAAGAAAAATTCTTATCAAGTTTAACCGGATATGAATATACTGATGGTGAAAAAACTATTACTATATCAACAAATAATAACGAAAACATAATAAACATTGTTTATACTAAAAAAGATTATGAATATACTGTAAAATATTACTTTGATGGAGTTGAATCTATACCTACTTTAAGTAAAGGTGGTTATTCTGTATATGGTTCTGTATTATATGCAAGTGCATATAACTTAACAGAAAAAGAAATTGAAGATAATAATTTAGAAAATTATATTCTTTCACCCGTTAATCCATATAATCCTGAATCAATAGTAATCAATACTGAAAATAATCTAATAAATATCTACTATGTATCAAAACCTAATATTACAAATCAAAAAGTAATAAAAAATACTAATGATATTATAAATAGCACATCTGATATCGTTAATTACAATATCAATTATACAGCTAATATTAAAAATGCTATTGGAGAAGTAAAAGTTATAATTAAAGACACATTACCACTAGAAATAGATACTACAAAGAGTAACTTAAATGGTGGAAGTTATAATGCAAGTAACAATACTATTACTTGGACAAAAATATATAATGTTGAAGAATTTACAACAAATTATGACATTGAATTAAATATATCTTATTCTGTAGCATACAAAAGTATTGATGCTAATAAAAGTTATGATGAAACAGTATATACTAATAAAGTTAATGTATGCACAGACATAACTTATAACAACAATATAATTAATGGTAATTGTGTAGAAGATAGTGAAGATATTCCAGTAGAAATCTATGGTGATCTTGTTGTTAAATATGTTACATATGAAAACAATAAAGAAATAACATTGTTACCTACTATAAATGAAAATAATAAAGTTGGTACTCCATACAATACAAAAAAAGAAGACATATATGGATATGAATTCGTAGAAGTTAAAGGTAATCCAAATGGAAAAATAACAGAAAGAACTACCACAGTTATATATATTTATAAATTAAGTAATGGTAACTATACAGAAGAAGAAATAGAAAAAACAAGTTCTGAAACAATAGATAGTATAGATTCACAATTTAATTACACAATTAAATATAATGTAACTATTAATGATTTTATCGGAGAAGCTACTACTACTATTACAGATAACTTACCTTATGAAATTGATGAAACTAATTCTAACTTAAATGGTGGAGTTTATGATAAAGAAAACAAAATAATTACTTGGATAATTAAATCTAATATTACCGAAAACAATAGAACCGTTACATTTAACAAAGAAATTAGTGTAGTATATCTTAATATTAATGATGCTACGGTTACTAATGAAGTAACAGGTCAAACTGTATTTGGTAACACTACTACTAACGGTAATGAAGATAAAACAACAACAATTGTTGATGCAGGAAAAGTTATTGCTCGTTATATAGAAAAAGATACAAACAAAGAATTACAACCAAGTATTGAACAAAATGGTTTAGTAGGAACATCTTACGAAACAAAAGCTGGCGATACCTCTACAGGTAATTTATATGGATATAAACTTGTTAAAATAGAAGGTAACGAAACTGGCAAAATTGTTAAAGAAACCACTTATGTTACTTACATTTATGAGAAAAATAGCGGAAGTTATGAAGAAGAAATAGTTAATAAAACAGGTGATGAATTTATTTCAAGTATTAATTCTCCATTTGAATATGAAATAAACTACAACGTAACAATTAACGATTACATTGGAGAAGCTACTACTACTATTGTTGATTCATTACCTTATGAAATAGATGAAACAAAATCTAACTTAGATGGTGGAATCTATAATAAAGAAAATAATACTATTACTTGGATAATTAAAACAAATATTGATGAAAATAATAACACTATTGAATTTAATAAAACAATAGAAGTTATATATATTAATATTGATAATCCTATTGTTTCAAATAATGTAACAGGTCAAACTGTATTTGGTAACACTACTACTAATGGTAATGAAGATGAAACAAAAACAATTGTTGATACAGGAAAAGTTATTGCTCATTATATAGAAAAAGATACAAATGTTAAAATAGCTAATGATACTACTTATAATGGACTTGTTGGTTCTACTTATGTTACTGAAGAAAAAGATATTGAAGGATATTTCTTAAGTACAATTGAAGGCGAAACAACTGGTGTATATGATGGTGAAAAAGTTATTGAAGTTACTTATATATATGAGAAAAAAGGTCAAGGTGGTGACATTAACCCTCCACATACTGGACTTGATATCGTGTTACATTCATCTAACCTATTTAATATATTAGGTATTATAACTTTAACGGTTATGCAAATTATTAAAAAGAAAAAAGAAACTAACATATAAAAAAAAAGAACACTCATCAGAAAGTGTTCTTTTTTCAGAACAAAAATAGTAAATATCTTTAAATATTAACTATTTTTTATCAATTAATTTAGCCATTTCCCTTGAAAATAAAGTAGCACATGTCTTCCTAGAAGGATTCTTATACGTATCACTATATACTAAAGCTTCACCAAGTAATTCCTTATTATATTCCCCTTCTTCAATCATACTATGATAATTTTTAAGTATCTCTAAAGCTTCATTGCGACTCTTTCCAATCAACATATTAGATAATATTGATGTACTAGAAATAGCAATAACACAAGCTTCTCCATGAAACTTAATATCATCTATAATATCACCATTAAACTTAACATATATATCAATATTATCTATACAAGAAACATTATTAGAATTAACCTTAATATAGCCATCATCACCTATTCCCATATTTCTAGGATTTTGATAATTATCCAAAATAATAGTTCTCTTAATCTCTGGATCCATTACAATATCTCCTTCCATATATTACTACTATTCTTAAGAACATTTATAAGTAAATCTATTTCCTCATAAGTATTATAAAAACTAAGCGTAATACGACAAGTATTATTAATATTAAAAACATTATTAAGTATTTTAGCACAATGATTACCAGCTCTTACACATATATGATATTTATCCAAATAAAGTGCAGTATCCTGACTAAATACTCCCTTAATATTAAATGCCACTGAAGTAGAATAATTATCTCTATTATATAATTCTATAAAATCTAATTCACTAAGTTTTTTTATCAAATAATCACGTAACTCATGTTCATACTTATTTATTTTATCTAAACCTACATTATTAATATATTCAATAGAAGCATTTAAACCAATTACTCCTTCAATATTAGGAGTACCAGCTTCTAATCTATCAGGTAAATCTTTTAATTCAATATATCCATCCTTATTAAATATAGCATTCATACCACCACCATATTCAATAGGAACTAAATCTTTCAACAAATCAAATTTACCATACAAAACACCAATACCAGTAGGTCCATACATTTTATGACCAGAAAAAGCCATAAAATCAATATCCATATCAACAACATCAACTCTACAATGTGCTATACTTTGTGCAGCATCTACCACCATTAAACAATTATGTTTATGAGCAATTTTAGATATTTCTTTTATATCTCTAACATCACCAATAACATTAGTAACATGAGCAATAGATATAACTTTAGTTTTCTTAGTTATTACACTTTCTATCTTTGACATATCTATCTCATTTTTTTCATCTAAAGGAATATATTTAACTTTTATACCTATTTCTTTTTCTAAAACAAACCATGGCAAAATATTTGAAGCATGTTCAGATAAAGTAATCAATACCTCATCATTCTTACTTAACTTATGTTTAAAATAACCAAATACAATATCATTTAATCCTTCTGTAGTTCCTTTAGTAAATATAATTTCACTAGAATGATTAGCCCCTATAAAATTTTTAACATTTAAACGAGCCTTATCATACATATCACTAACTTTATGACTAAGTGCATAATCACCACGATGTATATTAGCAGTATAATTATTATAATAATCCATTATAGCCAAAGAAACAGCATTAGACTTAAGTGTTGTAGCACCATTATCAAAATATATAATATTATTTTTTAATATTTCAAAATCTTCTCTATTCAATTTTATCACCCCCAGTATCTATTAATTATATCTAAAACAATTTTTCTCTTTATAATATTATTATCCAAATTAGATAAAAGAAAACCTTTTATAAGTAACTTAATACTATCAGAATAACTTATTCCTCTTGACATAAGATAAAATATAAGCGAATTATCAAATTGCCCAATATTAGAAGAATGAAAGGCCTCCACATCATCTAAATCAATATACATATTAGGTTTAACCATAGCATTATTATCACCCATTGTAACAATTCTCGTATCCTGATTTAACTTACATTTAATATTATCTTTATAAACATAACTATTAATTATAAAATTAATATTACCACTATCAATAGAAATACATTTATTATATACATTACTAATCGTTTTCTTTGCATTATGAAATATATCAATATTATATTTTTCATTAACCTTACATATTGAAGAAAAATAATAATCTACACGAGCTCCTTCTTTATCAAGATTAACCAAAATATTCTCAACTACAGAATTATTATTATAAAAACTATACACTTTTAAATAACCTGTAATATTATATATAATTTTACTATTAAAATTATTATCTAAAGAAATAATATTCAAAGACGCATCATTAGCAACAATTTCTATACTAATATCAGTACAATTAACAAACTCTAAATAATAATTTTCACCATTCTTTAAAACAATTTTATTGTCATCAACAGTTGCATTACCAATTTCAACAATAATATTATTATTCATTAATATTCTATTCATAATACTATTCCTTTGTATCCACATTTGTTGTATATTTTTTATAACCTTTTTCTTCAATTTCTAAAGATAATTTATAATCACCACTATCAACAATCTTACCATTATATAATACCTTAACATAATCAGGTTTAATATATTCTAAAACCTTTTGATGATGTGTAATAATTAATAATGTTGTATCTTTATTTTCACTAATATAATCTTTTATATTTGAAGAAACTATTTTTAAACTATCAACATCTAAACCAGAATCAAGTTCATCTAATATAACTAAAGAAGGCTTCAAAAGTTTCATTTGTAATACTTCATTTTTTTTCTTTTCACCACCAGAAAAACCAACATTCAAAGGTCTATGTATTAAATTTTTATCCATCTTTAACTCTTCACTAGCTTTTTCACATTTCATAATAAAATCATAAAGCCCTACTTGTTTACCCTCCTTGCTAGACATAGCTGTTCTCAAAAAATCCTGATTACTAACTCCCTCTATTTCCATAGGATATTGCATAGCTAAAAATATACCCATTCTGCTTCTCTCATCAACAGATTTATCTAGTATACTATTACCATTAAATAAAATATCACCAGACATAACTTTATAATTACTATCACCCATAATAACTCTAGACAAAGTGCTTTTTCCAGTACCATTAGGTCCCATCAAAACATATATTTTTCCATTATCTAAACTTAAATTAAAATCCTTTAATACAAGCTTATTATCTACCATAACCGATAAATTAATAATATCTAATTTCATTTTTATCACCACACAAATATTATATACTAAAAAGAACTTTTTTTAAAGTAAAATAAAACAATATCCTAAGATATCGTTTATTCTACATACCAAGTATTATCAATATTACAGCTTTGACTAAGTGGCTCCGGATTAGGTTTATCAACTATTGTTAAAATAGGCATTGGAAATGCTGTACCAAACATCATACAACTACCAGGATGTAATACTTTTATTCTACTAAGAACCGTTTCACTAATATTAGGAATAATATCACTTACAAACTTTAAATCCTTAGGGTGAAACATCTTAAACATAATAAAATTAGAACATTGACTAATTGCAGTTTCACTAATTTCTGATGGTCTTTGTGATATAAGTCCTAAAATTATTCCATATTTACGACCTTCCTTAGTAATTCTTTCAAATATATTATAGCCAAGTATTTCAACATCTGTATCATTTTGAACATATCTATGTGCTTCTTCAAGAATAATATGAAAAGAAATAGAACCTCTATTTGGCAATTTAACAATATAGTCAAATAATAATTTAGAATGTATTTTTACTATAACTTTAGCAAATCTATCATCTACATAATTAATATTAAAATTAATTATTTGTGCTTTTCCATTATCTTTAGCTAATATAGTATTAATATATTGTTCTTTAGTAATAAATCTATCATAAATAAAATAATTAACATAATCACTATTCATCAAAGAATTAAGCCTAATCTTTAATATATTAGCATAGTCAAATACTTTATTACTATTAAATATACCCTCGCTAATTAATGCAAACTCCAAAGAAGTATAAAAATCATTTATTGTATAAGCATAAGAACCGTCAGGAAAAGAAAGCTCAAAATCATCCATACAAAATCCTTCTAAATAACTTATAACAAGTTCAATATCAGCAAAATTACCTGACTCCTCAACATATATACATTGACGTAAAGATCTAGCCCATCCCCCTTTAACAAGTTTAATCTCTAAATTAATTTCATTTGTTGAAAACTTTGATAAAATAGACACTATCTTATTTCTAGTTTCACTATGATTCTTACCCGAAAAAATAACATCCAACAAACTTCTTGCTATAATATCATTCTTCTGTTTAATAACACTTTCATCATTCTTACAAAAATAACATACAAGTTTTAATGCTTTCTCAATAATAGGAATCTGCCTAGTATCATTAACGTTAAGAAGTAAACAAATATCATCTACGCCAAGTAACCAAAAAGGTATTCTTAACAATTCAAAATCTTGACTTTTTAAATCTGTTGTATATACTTTATAATTTAAATTAGGATTTACCTGATTTATATTAACAAATGCTCTTTGATACTCACCATAAGCATCAAATAAGAAAATATTAGTATTATATGGTAACCTCTTAGCATCATAAAAAATACCTTGCAATAATCTCGATACTGAATAACTTTTACCACTACCTGTATTACCTAATATAGCAAAATGATTGGCAAAAAAAGAATTAATATTTAAATATACATCATAAGAATTATACAAAAAAGATTTACCAATCTTAACAACATTCTTGGTTTTATCAACATTATAAATAATATCCAACTCGGGACCACTAATAATTCTACATTCACTTTTAAATGAAGGTTTTGTTAAGTTTCCATAAATAAATTTATTATCTTTAATTTCTCCAATCAAAGATACCTCCATAACAGAATTAGACATATTACTAACTTCACCAATAATATGATTATCAAAAACTACATTTTTACCTATAATATTATCCATATCATATACATTAACATTTAAAGCAACATAAACATTATTATCTTTTATACTAGTAATCTTTCCTAACATTATAACCACCTTTATTATCTAATATCATTATATAATAAACAAGTATAAAAAACAAGAAAAAAAGAACTATTCTAATAATAGTTCTAATACTTCATAATGGCGCCTGATGTAGGACTCGAACCTACGACCTATCGGTTAACAGCCGAGTGCTCTACCGGCTGAGCTAATCAGGCATCTCTTGCAAAGTACTAGTTAATTATATACTATTTTTTCTTGTTTTGCAATACTTTTTTTATATTATTTTCATTTTTTTATCAAAAATAATACTCACAATTAATATATGCCAATATAGAATAATTATTCTATCTATTTATAAACAACAGTACCAATATTTTTATCTTCTATAATATCATCTAATGCATTAACATTATCTATATTAGTAACAACAATTTTTATATTATTATCTCTACATATCTCAATTGCTTCCATATCCATAACACCAAGGTTTTTATCAATAACTTCTTTATAACTAACTGTATGATACATTACCGCATCACTATACTTATTAGGATCTTTATCATATACACCATCAACATTTGTCAATTTAATAATAATATTTGCACCAATATCTTTTGCTCTAAGTGCAGCCCCAGTATCCGTTGAAAAGAATGGTTTTCCCGTTCCTCCACCAAATATTACAATATTACCATCAAGAAGAGCCCTCTTAGCCTTATCACTATCAACATCATCAATAATTTTAACAGAAAGACCACTCTGATTATAAGCATTACATCCTAACTGTAAAAACATATCTTTAAGAACTAAACTATTCATAACCGTTGCTAACATACCAACATAATCAGCTGTTTCTCTGTTCATTGCATGAGTATCTCTACCTCTAAGAAAATTACCACCACCACAAACTATTCCAATATAAACACCTTTATCATGAATTCTTTTTATTCTTAAACATACTTCCTTAATATAATCAAAATCAAGTCCATGACCATTTCTACCAGATAACGATTCTCCAGATAATTTAATTAAAATTGTTTTATTCATTTTTCCTCCAAAAAAGATATATAATTATATCTTTAAATATTTTTTAACAGCACTATAACTACCAAACATACCTACTACAATACCAATACCAAGTAAAAGTAATGAAGATAAGTAAATAAATGGATATGGTTCTATTAACATTGCTAAAGAAGAACCAAATAATTTACCATCAAAATAATTATATAAAGATGTATAACCATATATCATTAAAATAATTGGAATAATAGAACCAAGAATACCAATAAATGAACCTTCAATTATAAAAGGTATTTTAATTGAAATATTAGAAGCTCCTACTAAACGCATAATCTCAATTTCCGTTTTTCTAGAAAATATTGCCAATTTAATTGTATTAGCAATTAAGAAAGCCGTAACTAATATTAAAGCTACTACAGCCCCAATACTAACTTTTCTAATAACATCAAAAACAGTAATCAACTGATCAACCATATCTTCTCCATAATTAACCAATTCTACCTTGTCTATTTTCTTAATACTAGAAGCAGTATTTTTAATTTCTTCGACTTCTTTAACTTTAATTAAAAAACTATCTAATAAAGGATTAGTTTCATCAGTCCAATTATCAACTATAAAACTAAAGACCTTATCTCTTTCTGTTGTTTCTATATTACTTTTCTCTTATATCTGTTGAAATCGGCTGCAAAAATACACATTATTTGTTAAATATGCTAGCTTTCATGCGGATAATTTTCAAAATCGTGTGCTTTTTACCCGAAAATTTGTATCTTTGCAGCTAATATTTTATAATAAAAAGACATTAAACTATGAATCTGAAAGTACGCTTAGCGATCATGAACTTCCTTGAATTTGCAGTTTGGGGAGCTTACCTTACATCTATGGGAAACTTTCTCGGCAAGGCTGGGATGGGTGCAGAGATTTCCTGGTTCTATACCATCCAGGGTATAGTTTCTATCTTCATGCCTACATTGATGGGTATTGTTGCTGACAAGTATGTGCAGCCGCAACGCC
>OJAM01000353.1_pt1 | contig 21435 bp, 25 predicted proteins | sample 1589071 | NCBI WGS metagenome assembly OJAM01 (sample SAMN03283243) | human gut metagenome | biome: human-associated habitat; material: feces | host: Homo sapiens | place: Peru | collected 2012
ATATTACGGCATTCGTCCTGGTATTTCCGCCGTTGGACGAGAGCGACAAATACAGCATCCTGCCGTACTTCTGGATTCCGGAAGACAACCTCGATCTGCGCGTCCGGCGTGACCATGTGCCATACGATGTGTGGGAACGGCAGGGCTTTTTGCAGACCACCGAGGGCAATGTCGTTCACTACGGCTACATCGAGAAGTTCATTGAAAGTCTGGGTGAGCGTTTCAATATTCGGGAGATCGCCTTTGACCGCTGGGGTGCTGTACAGATGGTGCAGAACCTTGAGGGTATGGGCTTCACCGTGGTGCCCTTCGGACAGGGCTTCAAGGATATGTCCCCACCCACCAAGGAGCTGATGAAGCTGGTGCTGGAGCAGCGCATCGCTCACGGCGGGCATCCCGTCCTCCGCTGGATGATGGACAACATCTTCATCCGCACCGACCCAGCCGGGAACATCAAGCCGGACAAGGAGAAATCCACAGAGAAAATCGACGGTGCCGTCGCCACCATTATGGCGCTCGACCGCGCTATCCGTTGCGGGAACGACACCGCCGAGTCCGTGTATGACAGCCGAGGGTTGTTATTTATTTAGCTTGCTTCAAGCATTGCTGATGTTGCTCCTTTGGCAGCTGCTTCAATCGCATTGCACACGAGTTGCCTAATTACCGCCAGATTTTTCTCGCTATATGTATCACTTTTCAGAGTGGAATCGTAGTACACGATTCCATCCTCTATACGTTTGGTAATTAGGCCAGCTTTTTCAAGATCGCAAATGTAGCAATCGAATTCACCTTGGCTGGCAAAACATATATCTTTGGTTATATGCTTTCGCTGAATACACGCTTTGACGATATGGGCACGGATTTTGTCAGCTGGGAGTCCGGGTTTCAAAGAGCCTTCACAATAAGGACGACGCGCTGAATCGGGGAATTTTGTATCGACGAGCGATTCTCCCTTTTCTATGCCAGGAATCAAATCCTGCTCTATCCATCGTTCCACATACTTGGCTTTTGTTACTCCGACTTTCTTCATATAGTTGTGTAAATTCATCATAGTCTACTGCCCCTTTCTTTATAGTTCTATTATATCACACTTGATGTCCGATAAAGCGGACAAAAGGAGGATCTGTGAAGCTATTTTCAGAACTGTTCAAATCCAGGGACAAGCCGCAAAACCGCACGGCAGGCAGCAACTACGCCTTTTTCTTCGGCGGCACGACCTCCGGCAAGACGGTGACGGAACGATCCGCCATGCAGATGACCGCCGTGTATTCCTGCGTCCGCATCTTGTCGGAAGCGGTGGCAGGACTGCCGCTGCATCTCTACAAATACACGGACAGCGGCAGTAAAGCAATGGCGCTTGACCATCCACTCTACCACTTACTCCACGATGAGCCGAACCCGGAGATGAGTTCCTTTGTGTTCCGGGAAACCCTTATGACCCACCTGCTCCTTTGGGGTAATGCCTATGCGCAGATCATCCGAAACGGCAAAAATGAGATCGTTGCTCTGTATCCCTTGATGCCGAACAAGATGACCGTGGACAGAGACGAAGCTGGGCGATTGTACTACACCTACTATCGCGGTTCGGACGAAGCCATCAAGGATAAGGACTTCGCTGTGACGCTTCATCCCTCGGATGTGTTGCACATTCCTGGCCTGGGCTTTGACGGTCTGGTCGGTTACAGTCCCATCGCCATGGCGAAGAACGCCATCGGCATGGCTATCGCCTGTGAGGAATACGGCGCAAAGTTTTTTGCTAACGGTGCCGCTCCAGGCGGTGTGCTGGAACATCCCGGCACGATCAAAGACCCGCAGCGTGTGCGGGAGAGCTGGCAGTCCACCTTCGGCGGCAGCGGCAATGCAAACAAGATCGCCGTGCTGGAAGAGGGCATGAAATACACGCCCATCGGCATCTCGCCGGAGCAGGCGCAGTTCCTTGAAACACGAAAATTTCAAATCAATGAGATCGCTCGAATTTTCCGAGTCCCGCCCCACATGGTCGGCGACCTGGAAAAGTCGAGCTTTTCTAATATTGAGCAGCAGTCCCTTGAGTTCGTGAAATACACCCTTGACCCCTGGGTTATCCGCTGGGAGCAGTCCATCCAGCGGTCGCTTCTGTCGAAGGACGAAAAAGCGGCGTATTTCGTAAAGTTCAATCTGGAAGGTCTGCTTCGCGGCGATTACCAGAGCCGCATGAACGGGTACGCCATCGGCCGCCAGAACGGTTGGATGTCTGCAAATGACATTCGAGAGCTTGAAAACCTCGACCGCATTCCGGCAGAGGACGGCGGCGACCTGTACCTCATCAACGGCAATATGCTCCCGCTGAAAAATGCCGGAGCTTTTGCAGATACACCTACCGATGACGGAAAGGAGGAAGAACCCAATGAAGAAATTCTGGAATTGGAAGAACCAGACGGAGACATCGGAACGGACGCTGTTTCTGAACGGAACCATCGCCGAGGAAAGCTGGTTTGACGATAATGTCACCCCACAGCTTTTCAAGGACGAGCTCATGTCCGGCAGCGGCAACATCACCGTGTGGATCAACAGCCCCGGCGGCGACTGCGTGGCGGCGGCGCAAATCTACAATATGCTGATGGACTACAAGGGCGATGTGACGGTCAAGATCGACGGCATTGCCGCATCCGCAGCGTCCGTCATCGCTATGGCAGGCACGAAGGTGCTGGTATCTCCCGTGTCCATGCTCATGATCCACAACCCCATGACGGCTGCGTTCGGCAATTCGGACGAGATGCAAAGAGCCATTGAGATGCTCAGCAGCGTGAAGGATTCCATCATCAACGCCTATGAGATCAAGACCGGGCTTTCCCGTGCGAAGCTCTCGCACCTCATGGATGCGGAGACCTGGATGGATGCCAACAAGGCTATCGAGCTCGGCTTTGCGGACGAGATCATGACGCGCTCCAGGGAAACCGAGGATGTGGCTGTGCCTGCTGTTTCCATGCTGTACTCCAAGGCGAACGTGGTGAACTCTCTCATGGAGAAGATCGCCGCAAAATGCGCCATTGACCCCAAGCCCACCTCTTCTGAACGCACAGGGCGTTCCGTGGACGAGCTCAGGGCAAAGCTGAACACCATTAAAAATTACATCTGACATGGAGGTATTTCAATATGACGATCGTTGAACTGCGCGAAAAGCGCGCCAAGCTGTGGGCTACGATGGAGGGTTTCCTCGACACCCACCGCAATGATAAGGGCGTTCTGTCCGCCGAGGACGATGCCGTTTACGCCAATATGGAGAAGGAACTGAACGACCTCACCAATGAGGTCAGACGCATGGAGCGCCGCGACGCCATTGCCGCAGAGCTTGCAAAGCCCGTATCCTCTCCCATCACCGAGCAGCCCCAGAAAGCGGTCGGTGAAGCCAAGACCGGCAGAGCGTCTAACGCCTACCGTGAGGATTTCGGTCTGCACCTGCGCGGCAAGCGGATGCTCCACAATGTGCTCTCCGAAGGCGTGGATGCCAACGGCGGCTATCTCGTCCCTACGGAGTTTGAGAAGTTCATTGTGGACACGCTCAAGGAGGAAAATGTGATGCGCCGTCTGTGCAAGGTCATCACTACCGATAACGAGCGCAAGATCCCCGTTGCGGCGACCCATTCCACCGCTGCATGGACGGCTGAAAATGCAGCCTACACCGAGAGCAATCCCACCTTCGAACAGAAGACCATCGATGCCTACAAGCTGACGGATCTTGTGAAGGTGAGCATTGAGCTTCTGGACGACAGTGCCTTCGATCTGGAAGAGTACATCGCCCGTGAGTTTGCCTATGCCTTCGGTGCTGCCGAGGAGCAGGCATTCTGCGTCGGCACCGGCACGGGTCAGCCCACCGGCCTGTTCACCGCAGACGGCGGCACGGTCGGTGTTACCGCAGCCAGTGCGACCGCTGTTACCACCGACGAAGTGATTTCCCTCATCTATGCACTGAAAGCGCCGTACCGCAAGAACGCCAAGTTCCTGATGAACGACGCCACCGTTTCCGCGCTGCGCAAGCTGAAGGATTCCAACGGTCAGTATCTGTGGCAGCCCTCTTTGCAGGCGGGTCAGCCCGACCGGCTGCTCGGCTACGAGATCTACACCAGCCCGTATGCCCCCACGCTGGCGGCGGGGGCGCTCTCCATTGCCTTCGGCGACTTCCAGAGCTACTGGATCGCTGACCGCACCGGCAGAACTGTTCAGCGTTTGAACGAGCTGTATTCCACCAACGGTCAGGTCGGCTTTGTCGCCACCGAGCGTGTGGACGGCAAGATCATTCTGCCGGAGGGCATCCAGCTTCTGAAAATGAAGGCAGCCTGATAAGAGGAGGCGGCGGTGATGGATGAACTGCTCACCAAAGTGAAAGCCAACCTGATCCTGGAACACGCGGCGGATGATGCGCTCATTCAGAGTTACATCACCGCCGCTGTTTCATACGCGGAGAGCTATCAGCACATCCCGGAGGGGACGTATCAGAATGCACCCATGCCGCCGACCACGGAGCAGGCTGTTATCATGCTGGCGTCCCACTTCTACGAGAGCCGGGACGGCAGCACGGGCGGCTTCTTCGCGGATCATACCGGGGCGGCGCAACAGGTGTGGAATACGGTCAACCTGCTGCTTCGGCTGGATCGGCGGTGGCAGGTATGAGCTTTGGAAAGATGAACGGCTTTGCCGACATTGTAAAAACAAAACAGGTCAAGGACAGCGAGGGCTTCACCCACTCCGAGGATGAAGTCCTCGCCTCCATTCGGGTGTATCAGGAAGGACGGCACGGCAGCCAGCGATGGGCAAACCTTGCTGCGTTCAGTGAAGCCACCGACCTGTTCCGTTTCCGGTGTATTCCGGGGCTGACGGTCACCACCGATCACATCCTCGTTACGGAGAACGGGCGCTATGACATTGTTTCCGTGGAGAACGTGAAAGGGCGCGGAATGTATATCGAGGTTTTAGCGAAAAGGAGTGGACCCACTGTTGGCAAAGGCTGATTTCAAGCTGCCGGACGAGTTTCTGACAAAGCTGTCCCGGCTGGGTAAGGACACCGACAGCGTTGCAGAAAAGGTGCTGGAAGCGGGCGGCAAGGTCGTTCTGGCAAAGGTGCAGAGCAATCTTGCCGCCGTCATCGGCAGCGGGACAAAGTACGACTCGCGCTCCACCGGTGAGCTGGCGCAGTCGCTCGGCTTATCTCCCGTCAAGCTGAACCGTGAGGGCAACCACGACATCAAAATAGGCTTTTCTGAACCGCGCTCGGATGGCGGCAGCAATGCAAAAATCGCCAACATCCTCGAATACGGAAAATCCGGCCAGCCGCCCAAGCCCTTTCTGAAACCTGCAAAGTCTGCCGCCAAAGCAGAGTGTATCCGCGTCATGGAGCAGACGCTCAAGGAGGAGGTCGAAAAGCTGTGAGCTTGCTGTCGGAACTGAACACCATCGCGGGCAGCTGCGCCATCCCGGTGGAGACCGGCGTGTTCACCGATCCAGCGCCGGATACCTACCTCGTGCTGACGCCGCTCTCGGACAGCTTTGACCTCCATGCGGACGACCGTCCGGGCATCGACATTCAGGAGGTTCGGCTGTCCCTCTTTACAAAGGGCAGCTATACCAAGCTGAAAAACAGACTTGTCCGCACACTTTTAGGTGCGGATTTCTATATTACGGACCGCCGGTACATTGGCTTCGAAACCGACACCGGCTATTACCACTATGCCATTGATGTGGCAAAATCTTATGTTTGGGAGGAATGACAATGGCGACCATTGGTCTGGATAAACTTTATTACGCAAAAATCACCGAAGGCGACAACGGTGAAGAAACCTACGGCACCCCGACGCAGCTTGCCAAGGCCATGACAGCGGAGCTTTCCGTGGAACTGGCCGAGGCGACGCTCTACGCCGACGACGGCGCGGCGGAGGTCGTGAAGGAGTTCCAGAGCGGCACCCTGACGCTTGGTATCGATGATATTGGTGTGCAGGTGGCGCAGGACCTGACCGGTGCAAAAATCGACGACAACAAGGTACTCATTTCCGCATCCGAGGACGGCGGCGAACCCGTGGCCATCGGATTCCGGGCGAAGAAGTCCAACGGTAAGTACCGCTATTTCTGGCTGTACAAGGTCAAGTTCGGCATCCCCGCGACGAACCTCACCACTAAGGGTGAAAGCATTGAGTTCTCCACACCCACCATTGAGGGCACCGTCCTGCGCCGCAACAAGCTGGACGGTCAGGGCAAGCACCCGTGGAAGGCGGAGGTGTCCGAGGATTCCACCGGAGTTTCGGCATCGGTTATCAGCGGCTGGTACACAGAGGTGTATGAGCCGACATTCGCACAGGTTTAAGGAGGCGTTTTTATGGACGACAGAAGTGCAAAAATCAGCATCGGCGGTCGGGAGTTTGAACTGATTCTCACCACCCGCGCCACCAAGGAGATCGCAGGCCGCTACGGTGGTCTGGAAAATCTGGGCGAGAAGCTGATGCGGTCAGAAAACTTTGAGATGGCGCTGGACGAGCTGGTGTGGCTCATTACGCTGCTGGCAAACCAGTCCGTGCTCATCCACAATCTCCGCATCCCGGAGGACAAGCAGGAGATTCTCACGCAGGAGACGGTGGAGCTGCTCACCAGTCCTCTGGAACTGGCAGAGTACAAATCCGCCATCATGGAGGCCATGTTTAAGGGAACGAAGCGGAATGTGGAAAGCGAGAACAATTCAAAAAACGCGCAGGTCGGGTAACAGACGAGGAACTGTTCACCCGGCTTTTTTATTACGGAACGGCGCAGCTGCATCTTCCATCCGAGGAGGTCTGGCTGACGCCGTTCGGTTTTCTCCTCGACCTGTGGGAATGCCACAGGCAGTTCCTCGGCATGGCAAAGCCGAAACGGGAGCTTTCCATCGACGATATTATCCCGCCCGGACTGTAAGGAGGCGAAGCACATGAGCATCATCCCCGGCACAACGCCGACCCTGACGCTGTCTCTTGACAGGAGCATCACCGGCTGTGCGGCTGCGGAGTTCTGCCTCGCCTGCGGAACGGTCCGGCTTTTGCGTCCGCTCTCAGAGCTTTCTCTGTCCGCAGACGGTACGGAGGTCAGCCTACGCCTGACGCAGACCGAGACGCTGATGCTGCCAGACAACCAGATCGCAAAGGTACAGCTTCGGGTCATGCTCGGCGGCGCTGTATTTGCAACGGACAGTATTCCGGTCCCAACAAAAGAACTGTTACATCGAGAGGAGTTGATCGCCGATGCGCATTAGCGCAAAGCTGCATACCGAGGATGAACGGCTCCATGCCGACTTTCACGCAACCGTTCAGGTCGGCGGCGGCCTTTCGCTGGGGCACGCGCTCATGTGGGACAAGCAGGGACGGCTTGCCGTGCAGGTGGCGGAGGAAGCCGAAGCGGACAATACGCTCCCCATCACCGCAGCGGCGGTGTATGCAGAGCTGGGCAACATTGAAGTGCTGCTCGGCACGATATAGGAGGTTTTATGAGCATTGCAACTGAACTCGCCAAACTCCAGACGGCGAGAAACAAGATCCGTACAAAGCTGGTGGCGCTGGGGCTTGTGGCCGCTGCGGCAAAGCTGGACGACTGCGCCACGGCGGTGGACGGCATTTCCAATCAGGGCGCAGTCTCCGCGACTGTGCAGGAGGGCGATACATACACCATCCCCGCAGGCTACCACAACGGCAGCGGTACGGTCTCCGGCGTGGCGGGCGGAGGCAACTACAAGCTGCAAAGCAAGACGGTCGCGCCCACGAAAGCACAGCAGGCGATCACTCCGGACAGCGGCTATTACGGCCTGTCCGACGTTACCGTCTCGCAGATCCCCGATGCGTATCAGGATGTATCCTCCGTTACGGCGGGCGCGGCGGATACGCTGACCGGCAAGGTGATCGTCACGGCGGATGGTAAGGTCACGACTGGCACCATGCCGAATAACGGTGCGGTATCCAAGGCGCTGGACGCGGGTACGCCGTCCTATACCATCCCCAAGGGCTACCACAGCGGCACGGGCAAGGTGTCCGTCGCAGTGGAGACAAAAACGGTCACGCCGACCAAAGCGGTGCAGGACATTGTGCCGTCCACGGGCAAAGTTCTCACCAAGGTCAGCGTGGCGGCAATTCCGGAGGAGTTCGTGGACACCTCCGGCGCGGATGCGCTGGCCGCGAACATCCTCGACGGCAAGACAGCCTTTGTGAACGGCGTAAAGGTCACCGGCTCCATGCCGGACAACGGCAGCGCGACCGCCACGATGGACGGTCTGACCACGACCAGCGTGACCATTCCGGCAGGCTATACCGCAGGCGGTACGGTGTCGCTGACCTCGGATATTGAAGAAGCCCTGGCGGCGATCTGAGGCGGCTGCGGATGAGCATTAAAAGTGAGATCACGCGGCTGAAAGATGCGAAGAGCGTGCTCCGGTACTGGCTGATGACCAAAAATGTCACCGTACCGGGGTATGCCACATTGTCGGAGCTCACGGACCTTTTGAGCGAGGTGCCGATCGTAGACACCGAGGTCGTGAAGGTGACAGTCTCCAATCATACGAAAGCATCCGTGACCGCCTACGGCTTGGACGGCCCCGTCGAGATCCCAAGCCAGACAGACGGGACCGTGTCCACCCTCCTTGGCGCGATGATCCATATCGAGGTCACGACACAGACAAATTACTTCTACTCGCCTACAGACGGCGAGGTTATCGACAGCAGCGAGAATGGCGCACACGTTAAGATCACAGACCACTATTGTACGGTCTATGTGACAATCAGCCCCATCGTATGATCTGCGCGGAAAGGAGGCGGCAGTATGGCAGACAATTTCGGATTAAAAATCGGTCTTGAGGGCGAAAAGGAGTTCAAAAAGGCCATCGCGGACATCAACCAGTCCTTCAAGGTCCTCGGCTCGGAGATGAAGCTGGTGTCCTCTGAGTTCGGCAAAAACGATACCTCCATGCAGGCCGTCGCCGCCCGGTCGGAGGCTTTGAACAAGCAGATCGATGCGCAGAAGCAGAAGATCGAGGTGTTGCAGCAGGCGCTGAAAAACGCATCGGAGTCCTTTGAGGAAAACGACCGCCGCACCCAAAGCTGGCAGATCCAGCTGAACAATGCGGAAGCTGCCCTCAACGACATGGAGCGCGAACTGAAAGCCAACAACGACGCGCTCTCCGAAGCCAGCGACGGTTATACGGACGCAGAAAAATCTGTGTCCAGGATGGCAGATGAGATGGACGACGCTGCAAAAAATGCCGGAGACATGGGCGGCAAAATCGACGATGCCGGAGAAAAAGCGGAGAAATCCGGCGGCAAGTTTGAAAAGCTGGGCAGCGTCCTCAAGGGCATCGGCACGGCCATGGGCGCAGTCGCCGCCGCTGCCGGGGCTGCCGCCGTCAAGCTGGGCAAGGAAGTCATTTCTGCCTATGCCGACTATGAGCAGCTGGTGGGCGGCGTGGATACGCTGTTCAAGGACAACTCCAAGGAACTGCAAAGTTACGCCGCCAACGCCTACAAAACGGCTGGCTTGTCTGCAAACGAGTACATGGAGACGGTCACTTCGTTCTCCGCAAGTCTGATCCAGTCTCTCGGCGGCGACACCGAAAAAGCGGTCAAGTATGCCGACATGGCAATTACAGATATGTCCGACAACGCCAACAAAATGGGCACGGATATGTCCATGATCCAGTCGGCGTATCAGGGCTTTGCCAAGCAGAACTACACGATGCTGGACAATCTGAAGCTCGGCTACGGCGGCACGAAATCCGAAATGGAGCGGCTGCTGGCCGACGCGGAGGCAATCTCCGGCATCCACTATGACCTCGAATCCTATGCCGACATCGTGGACGCAATCCATGTCATTCAGACGAGTATGGACATCACCGGCACGACCGCAAAGGAAGCGGAGCACACCATTTCCGGCTCCATCAATGCTTTGCAGGCGGCGGGAAGAAATCTGCTCGTCGGTTTCGGCAATGCGGACGCCGATATGGAGCAGCTGTGCGGGAACATGGCAGAGGCGCTGAAAAACGTCATCGCCAACATCACACCTGTCATTGAGAATATCGTAAAGGCGCTGCCCACGGCGACAAAAGCGTTATTGGAAGCCATTGCGGAACTGCTTCCCACGCTGCTGGATACCGTGACGCAGCTTTTTTCACAGCTTCTGACCACCATTCTGGAGCTGCTGCCACAGCTGATTCCCGCAGCGGTGCAGGCGGTCATGACCATCACGCAGGCAATTATCGACAATCTTCCGCTGCTCATTGACGCTGCGACGCAGATGATCGTGTCGCTGGTGCAGGGGTTTGCGGACGCACTGCCGCAGCTCATCCCCGCTGCTGTAGAAGCCGTCACGACCATTGTGCAGGGTCTCATCGACAACCTTCCGCTCCTGCTGGATGCGGCGCTACAACTCATTCTCGGTCTGGCACAGGGACTTCTGGATGCCCTGCCGCAGCTGATTGAATCCCTCCCTGCCATCATCACGGGCATTGTGGATTTCCTCATTTCTGGGATTCCGCAGATCATAGAGACGGGTATTCAGCTTTTGACCGCTCTGGTGGATGCGCTGCCGGACATCATTGCGGCAATTGTGGAGGTCCTGCCGCAGATCATTGACGGCATTGTCAATGCACTGTTGGAAGGCTTGCCGCTGATCGTGCAGGCGGGTGTCGACCTGTTGGTATCTCTGGTGCAGAATCTACCGGAGATTATCCAGACCATTGTCGCGGCGCTGCCGCAGATCGTCTCTGCCGTTGTGGATGCGCTGCTGGCATCCATCCCGCAGCTGGTGGAAACGGGCGTAACGCTGTTTATCTCCCTCATTGAAAATCTCCCCACCATCATTCTGGAGATCGTCAAAGCTGTCCCGCAGATCATCGACGGCATTGTGGATGCTTTTACGGAGTCCATTCCCCGAATTGTAGAGGTCGGCGCGAACCTTGTGCGCGGGCTGTGGGAGGGCATTCAGTCCCTCGCTTCGTGGCTCTGGGATAAGGTCAGCGGATGGATCTCGTCTATCTGGGACGGCATCTGCGACTTCTTTGGTATTCATTCGCCCTCGAAAGAAATGGGCTGGATTGGTGAGATGCTGGTTGAAGGTCTTGCCGGATCTCTCGATAAAAACGGCAAAACGGCGGTGCGCTCGGCGGAACATCTGGCGGACGGCATTTCCTCTGTCATGCAGGGCATGACGGCAGATATGCAGACTGCTATCCCGTCTCACATCAATATGGATACGACGCTTTCCGGGCTTTCCGATGTCGGGCGGACGTTCAGTGGACAGGCGTTCAACGTCACCATTCCGCTCACCATCGACGGCACGACGCTGGCCCGGATTCTGGCTGAAATCCAGTGGACGCAGAATGCGGCCTATGTGCGCAATCTTGGAATGGCTTAAGGAGTGACACAACATGATTGAAATTTATAACAGTGCCGGGGTGCGGCAATGCAGCTTCCCGCGCGTACTCTCCGCGTCCCTCTGCGACAAGCTGACCGGAGAGCGGACGCTTTCGTTCTCCGTCCTCGCTTCCCGGTCGCAGCCGCTGTCTGTCGGAATGACCGCGAAGCTGGACGGTCAATTTTACAACATCGTCCGTGTATCCAAGAAAATCACGGGCGGCTTCCCGGTCACGACGGCGCAGTGTGAACACATCACCTACCTGTTGAACGAGGAGCAATACAACCTCATGACCTTCGTGTTTGAAGGAACTCCGGCAGACGGTATGACGCAGCTGTTGTCCGGTACGCCGTTTTCTGCTGGCGTGATTGAAGCAACCGGGCGCGTAGAATGTGCGTTCACCGACCAAAGCCCACTCAGCCGCCGCAGTGCGCTTATGCGTTTCATTGATGCCTGCGGCTGCGAGGTGGAGTACGATGGGTACAAAATCAACCTGCGTAAGCATCGCGGGAGCGCCGTTCGCAAATCTTTGATGGACGGCGAGAATGTGACAAATCTGGCTGTGACCATTGACAGCCGGGAGAACACGCAGTCTTACGAAATATCTCTCTTCAAAATGGCGGACCTGCAGGCAGGAGACGAAGTAAACATCACCTATACGCCGATGGGCGTGAATGTGGACACGCGCATCATCAGCATCGAGTACGACCCCTTCTATCGCTACACCGTGCGGGTGGAGGTCGGCGATTATGTGCCGAACCTGCTTGCATCCACCGCAACACAGTTAGATCGGGTGCGGCAGGAGTTTAAGGCTGCGGACGGGAAGCTGCTTTCCAGCATCCAGACCGTGGACGGAAATCTCTCCACACTTTCGCAGACCGTGAGCGGTTTTAATACACGCATTGAAAACGCCGAAGGCGCAGTATCCACGCTGTCCCAGACAGTCAGCGGCTTCAATACGCGAATCGAAAATGCGGAAGGGTCCGTTTCCACCCTGACACAGACAGTAAACAGCTTTAAGACCCGCATCGAGACGGTGGAGGGCAACATCACCTCGGTCACGCAGACGGCGAACAAGATCAACTGGCTGGTGAAGTCCGGCACATCCGCTTCCGATTTCACCATGACCGACCGGGCCGTCAGGCTGGTAGCAGACACCATTGACCTCTCCGGCTATGTGACGATCTCTGCCCTCGGCACGGCGGGCAAGACCACCATCAACGGCGCGAATATCACGACGGGGACCATTAAGGCCGACCGCATCGACACCTCCACGCTGAAGGTCAAGACCATTTACGCCGAGTCCGGTAAGGTCAGTCTGAAAGAGAGCACCACCACGACCATGTACATCGGCGGCGACGGCAGCTGGAACTATGACTACACCTACATTTTCGCGGGCTCCCAGATCAAGCTGGCCAGATGGGACGGTGTCGGCACCCACGCTCTCATTGTGGACACGGCCAATGTCGTGGTCCATCCGGCCACCAGCGTGGACTGGGACCTCGGAACGATTGCCCGGCCTTTCGGCAACCTCTGGTGTGAAAATATCCAGCTGCGCTCCGGCTCCGATACCGTGGCCCGGTTCGGCTTCAACGGCGGCACCTTTGAGTGCCTGTTCTCCGGTGCTGCGGTCAACCGTCTCGGCTCGTCCGTCTATTACTGGGACACGGGCTACATTGAAAAGCTGTATCTCAGTTCCAACTGCTATCTCACGGCCAGCGCGGGAAAGCTCTGCGTCAACGGCACGGCCATTGGCGGCAGTTCGGACATCACGACCAGCTTTGCGGGCAAGGAACTGAAAATGGGCGGCTCGACCTCGTATTACATCATCGCCAGCACGGCCCGTGAATTGAAGCCGTCTGCCTCCGGTACGACCTACCCGTTCTATCTCGGCACGTCCAGCCTCTACTGGCACTATGCCTATCTCGGCTCGAATACCGCGAAGATCGGGTCCAGCGCCAGTTCCAAGATCGGTTTCTTTGCGGGAAGCCCCATTGCGCGGCAGACGCTCAGCTCTACTTCGCAGAACATGGGCTATTCCACAGCGACGGCATCCAACTATCTGAAAATCTTAAACAATCTGGTCGGTATCCTTTCCAAATACGGCCTGATTGGAGCATGAGGAGGAAAACGCACATGAAAGTACAACTGAAGGACATCGTTCTGGCGGTTCCAGCGCTGTCCAAACTTTCCGCAGAGAACCTGAGTCTACGCCTTGCCTATGCGCTGAAGAAGAACATTTCCGCTCTCCAGAAGGAGGCGGATTTTTTTGCGGAGCAGCGGCAGAAGATCTTTGAAAAATACGGAAAAGCAAACGCGGACGGCACGTTCTGCTTTGAAGACGAGGGAGAGCAGAAAGCCTCTGCCGAGCTGGAGGAGCTTCTGGAATTGGAGGTCGAGCCGTCCTGCCAGCGGTTGGATATTCCCCTTTCGGAAGAACTGCGTCTGTCCGTCAACGATCTCGGTGCGCTTGCACCGTTCGTTCAATTTACAGAGGAATAAAGGAGGAAAAGAATATGAAACAGATTTGGAATGGCATTCAGGTCGCGTTCACTGCCCTGGGCGGCTTTCTCGGCTGGTTTCTCGGCGGTGCGGACGGATTCCTGTATGCCCTCATCGCCTTTGTGGTCATTGACTACATTACCGGCGTGATGTGCGCGATTGCTGACCATGACCTTTCCAGCGCGGTGGGTTTCAAGGGCATCTGCCGCAAGGTGCTGATCTTCACCCTGGTCGGTATTGCCAACATTTTGGACATCAACGTCATTGGCGAGGCTGGCGTTCTTCGGATGGCAGTGATCTTCTTCTACCTTTCCAACGAAGGCGTGAGCCTGCTGGAAAACGCCGCGCACCTGGGACTGCCGATCCCCGAAAAGCTGAAAGCAGTCCTGGAGCAGCTGCATGACCGTGACGGCGGGAAGGAGGACACCTGATGGCCTATACGAACAGCCCAATGGTGTCCTACACCAAATTAAGCCCGAACCACTCCGGGCAGCGCACCCACAGCATTGACCGCATCACGCCCCACTGCGTGGTGGGTCAGTGCAGCGTGGAGACGCTTGGAAATGTATTTCTGCCGAAGTCCCGTCAGGCAAGCTCCAACTACGGCATTGGCGTGGACGGCAGAGTCGGAATGTATGTGGAGGAAAAGGACCGCTCCTGGTGCTCGTCCTCCGCTGCCAACGACCAGAGAGCCGTCACCATCGAGTGCGCTTCGGACAGCAAAGCGCCGTATGCGTTCAAGGATGTCGTCTACGAAAAACTCATTCAGCTTTGTACCGACATCTGCAAGCGCAACGGCAAGACCAGGCTGTTATGGCTGGGCGATAAGGACAAGACTCTCGGCTATACGCCCGCACCGGATGAGATGGTGCTGACCGTCCATCGGTGGTTTGCAAACAAGTCCTGCCCCGGCGATTGGATGTATGCCCGCATGGGCGACCTGGCAGAGAAGGTCACGGCAGCTCTGGGCGGTCAGACTCAAGCACCCCTGGACAATGCCCCGGCCGCGTGGTCGAAGGACGCTGTGAACTGGGCGCTGGAAAACCGACTCCTGCTGGGGGATGCAAACGGCGACCTCAAGCTGCGAGAAAATCTCACCCGCGAACAGTTTTGTGTGATGCTTAAACGGTATCACGATCTGCTCCAGAAGTAAACATACTGAGAGTCAAGTTCTTCACTCTCAGTTAAGGCCCTTCACGGATTTTTCCGTGGAGGGCTTATTTTTTTATAGAACCTCAGTTTTTGCCCTCTGCGTGGCTCTATTATGAAAGACTATTTGGAGGGCAGATAGATGACACAGATACAACAGGAGCGGATATTGGAGCTTCAGGATGCCGGGCTTGGATATAAGAAGATCGCCGCAGAACTCGGAATTTCGGTCAATACCGTGAAATCCTTTTGCCGGAGGCAGCGGCAGAAGCAGTACGACGCTTTTTGCCTGCAATGCGGCAGACCGATCCAGCAGCCGCCACGGGTGCGGAAAAAGAAATTTTGTTCGGACAAATGCCGGTCCATGTGGTGGAATCGGCATCCGGAGCAGCTCCAGCGTCGAACGATGCAGCATCTGACCTGTGTATGGTGCGGCAGAGCGTTTGAGCGGTACGGAAAGCCCAAACAACAATATTGCAGCCGTGCCTGCTACGCGGATGCCAGAAGGAAGGAGGCCCACGATGCCTGATTTTGAACAGCGTCAGATGGCTTACCAGGCGGCGATGGCGCTTGCCCGGCGAATGCTCTCAAAGGGCTTGATCTCCGAAGAACAGTACGCTGAAATTGATACGATCATCGCCAAAAAGTACGGCATATCTTCGTGCAGTATATTCCGCTGAAATAGCTGGATATATCGTGCTTTCAGAGGTAATATGTCACACACCACAAGGAGGTGAACGACATGGAGAGAGTCATAGAACGGGTCGATTTCCAGATCCCCATGCAGCCGAAGGCGCTGCGCGTCTGCGCCTATGCCCGCGTTTCTTCTGGGAAGGACGCAATGCTCCACTCGCTTTCCGCGCAGGTGAGCTATTACAACAGCCTGATCCAGACCCACGCCGGTTGGCTTTACTGCGGCGTGTACAGTGACGAGGCTATCACCGGCACCAAGAGCCAGCGGGACGGCTTTCAGCGAATGCTGGCAAGCTGCCGCGCCGGGGAAATCGACCTCATCATTACAAAAAGTATCTCCCGCTTTGCCAGAAATACGGTCACGCTGCTGGAAACCGTTCGGGAACTGAAAAGCCTGGGTGTCGATGTGTTCTTTGAAGAGCAGAACATCCACACCATGAGCGCGGACGGAGAACTGATGCTGACCATCCTGGCGTCCTATGCCCAAGAGGAAAGCCTGTCGGCCAGCGAAAACCAGAAATGGCGCATCCGCAAAGCCTTTGAGAACGGAGAGCTTGTCAACCTGCGTTTCCTGTTCGGCTACAACATTACTGCAAGCGGTATCCAGGTGAATGAGCGAGAAGCCGCCATTGTCCGTGAGATATTCACACGCTTCAACGGCGGCGAAAGTCTAAGCGCCATCAGCCGCGACCTGAACGACAGAGGGTGCGAACGGACCTTTGGTGGAACGTGGTGCGCGGACCGCATTCGGAACCTCTTGTCCAACGAAAAGTACACCGGCAATGCGCTGCTCCAGAAGCAGTACCGGAACAATCATATTGACAAAAAGCTGGTCCCGAACAGGGGCAGGCTTCCGATGTATTATGTCGCAGGCTCCCATGAGCCGATCATTGACCAGGCGGCATTTGATAAGGCGCAGGTTCGGCTGAACGAACTGGCGCGTCAGGCGGAAAAACGGGAAAAGCCTACACGGTCAACATTTTCCGGGCTCGTGCGCTGCGGACTCTGCGGCAGCACCTACAAGCGCGTCACCTGCCGGGGAAAGCACTTCTGGAACTGCACCACATTTCAGACCAAGGGGAAAGCGGAATGCCCGGCGAAGAAAATACCGGCAGAAACGTTGGAAGCGCTTGCCTGTGAGGTGCTTGGGACAGAGGTTCTTGACCCTGATATGGTCCGAAGCAAAATAACGATGATCCGAGCAGAGAAAAACAATGTTGTTGTGTTCTGCATGGACGACGGTTTGGAAATCGTTAAACGGTGGACAGACCGCTCCAGGGCAGAAAGCTGGTCGCCGGAAATGAAAGAGCAGGCCAGACAGCGGGCATTGCAGACAAGGAGGGGACAAGAATGAACACCGCGACAGTTCGGTCGGTCACAGTCATTCCACCGACCATCAATCCTTTGACGCATATTTCTATGGCGGCCACCCGAAAACGAAGGGTCGCCGGATACGCCAGAGTATCCACAGACAGCGATGAGCAATTCACCAGCTATGAAGCCCAAATCGACTACTACACGCAGTACATCCAGCGCAATCCCGAATGGAAGTTTGTAAAGGTCTATACCGACGAGGGCATTTCCGGTACAAGCACCAAGCACCGCACGGGCTTCAATGAGATGATCGACGATGCCATGTCCGGCAAGATAGACCTCATCGTCACGAAATCGGTCAGCCGATTTGCCCGAAATACGGTCGACAGCCTGGTCACCATCCGCAAGCTGAAGGAAAAAGGCGTAGAGGTCTATTTTGAAAAAGAAAACATCTACACCTTTGACAGCAAAGGCGAACTGCTGCTGACCATCATGTCGAGCCTTGCGCAGGAAGAAAGCCGTTCCATTTCGGAGAATGTGACCTGGGGTCAGCGAAAGCGGTTCGCCGACGGCAAGGTCAACCTTCCGTACAAGCAGTTCCTCGGTTACCGAAAGGGTGCGGACGGTCTTCCGGAGATCGTGCCGGAAGAAGCGGCCATTGTCCGCAGAATATACGCCCGTTTCATGGAGGGCTTGACCCCACACACCATTGCAAAGGAATTGACGGCAGATGGGATTCTGACTCCATCGGGAAAACAATGCTGGCAGACCAGTACAGTAGAAAGCATCCTCCAAAATGAAAAGTATAAGGGCGCTGCACTCCTTCAGAAATGCTTTACGGTCGATTTTCTCACAAAAAAGCAAAAGGTGAATGAGGGCGAGGTACCGCAGTACTATGTGGAGCACAGCCACGAGCCGATCATTGTGCCGGAAGAGTTCGATAAGGTGCAGGCCGAATTTGTACGCAGAAAGCAGTTCGGTCTACAGTACAGCGGGAAAAGCATTTTTGCCTCCCGTATCGTCTGCGGCGACTGCGGTTCCTTTTATGGGGCCAAGGTGTGGAACTCCAACAACAAATACCGCCGGGTCGTCTGGCAGTGCAACAACAAATTCAAGGGCGGTCACAGGTGCGAAACGCCCCACCTGGACGAAAAAACCATCAAGGCACGGTTCGTGGATGCCTTCAATGCCGTCCTCGACGGCAAGGACGGCATCCTTGCCGACTGCCGCCTGATGCAGACCATGCTGACGGATTGCACGGGCATCGACGCGGAGATCGAGCGCCTGCTTACGGAGATCGATGTGGTGACCGAACTGACCAGGCGCTGCATTTCTGAAAACGCGCAGTCGTCGCAAAACCAGCAGGAATATACCGCTCGGTACAACAGCCTTGTGGAGCGGTACGAAAAAGCAAAAGTGCAGCTTGAGCAGCTCCGCGCCACGAAGACCGCACGGGAAGCCCAGGCAGAAGCCATTGGTGCGTTCATGTTCGAGGTGCAGGAAATGGATGCTCTCACCGAGTTTGACGAGAAGCTCTGGCTGGCCGTCATTGATAAGGTGACTGTTCACACCAATGGGCGGATGACCTTCCGCTTCCGCAGCGGAACAGAGATCGACGCATAAACCCCCTAGAACAAAAAGCCCGCAGGTTTGACAGCCTGCGGGCTTTTCTCTATACAAAACTGGATTTTCGTGGTATAGTATTTATGTAAAACAATGGCGTAGGGGAACTGTATCAAAAAAACGATATCTTATATAAGGAGACGAGAAAGTGAGAATCGAGAAAATCAGAATTAAGCGGTATCGCTCAATAGACGATATTATGATTTCGTTTCCCGAAAATAAGCCATTAGTACTCTTTGGCCCCAACAATGCTGGTAAGTCGAACATTCTATCTGCAATGGATCGTTTGCTTGGCGAGAGATATCCTACATATATAGAAATGCTTGAAAGCGACTACTATATGCGAGATAGAGAATCCTATCCCACTGCAACTATCTTTGCGCAGTTTTCAGATGCATACTATACTGATCGTCGAGGGGTACCGTATAAAACAATCACATTGACCTATGGTTATAATGGCAATGTCAACGATAATCGTATTCACGATGGCGGTGACACACGTTTCTTTATCACCAATGAGCAAAGAGCTTCATGTCAGTCGTATTTAATTGATGCAGAACGTAATATCCAAAGCGCATTTAACTACGGAAGCAAGTATTCTCTGTTAAGCAAGTTCTCTCATCAAATACACAAGGCGTTAAGTGCCACGCATAAGGAAGAACTATCTACAGCATTCGAGCAGATAAAACGCTCTTTTGAGGCGACCCCAGAATTTAGATCTTTCTTTGGTCAGTTTTCTGCATCTCTGCAAGGTGCTGTTAAAGGATTTGTTCATTCATTGGCTGTGGATTTTTCTGCCTACGACCCTAACAACTACGCAAAATCGCTGCGTATCTATGCAAAGGAAGGCGATAATGTCCGTAGCTTTGAAGAATTTGGAACTGGTGAACAGCAAGTTCTGTTGATGGCATTTGTGAAAGCTTATATGGAGGTATTCACCTCAGAGAGTTTTGTCTTGATAATTGAAGAGCCAGAAGCCCATCTGCACCCATTAGCTCAAAAGTGGCTTAAAGAATACATTGTTGAAATGTGCGCGTCTGGCATACAGGTCGTTATTTCCACTCATTCCACGGATTTCATAGATGCTGAATACCTCGACGGACTCGTAAGAGTATACAAAGAGGCAGGAACAACAAAGGCAATACAGCTATCAAAGGAGACTTTGTATAAATTCTGTGTTGACTCTGGTGTTCCAGCAGATAAAACCTCACCGGAGAATATTATCGATTTTTATAACACGAGATTATTTGCAGACCAGCTAAAAGGTATGTTTGCTGAAACGATAGTTCTTGTTGAGGGAGCCACTGAGTTTTTTGCGTTACCTGTGTATTTGAAACGAATCGGCTTTTCGCTGGCCGAGCACGGCATAGAAATTGTCAACTGCAGGGGCAAGGAGACAATACCACTATTCTGGCGATTGTTCAGAGCCTATAGATATAATTGCTATTTCATTTTTGACGGTGATGCTAAAACTGATTCCAACACTAAAGCTTTCAATGGGATTATTACTACAGATGCTTGGGAAACTGCTGCGGACAAATATGTTATGACAGATTATTATGCATATTTCGGTGTCGATTTTGAAAAGTATTTTCGCGCAGAAATGACCGAATACAGCTCTATGGAACAGCAAATTGCAGAAACCTACCACATTACATCGAAGCCAGGAAAAGCTAAAGCTATCGCGCAGCACTGCCAGGAAATTCCTTCATTCATTACAGACCTAAAAATGAACCTTCAAATCCTAGAAATGCTTGGACAATAAAACCATAAGCCTGCACGACAATGGATGAGGGGGTGCAAATGAGCCGTAGGGGGTGCAGTTTTCTCTAAGGGGTGCATCTTTTATTAAAATTAGGGTCATTTGCCATCAAGCTGCACCAAAAAAGATGCCGCTGCGAAAAGCCTAGAAGTTTCAACGACTTCCGGGCTTTTTTGCGCCCATTTTTAGAGGCGTGACAAAAAGATGCCAAAATGGACTTTGGCAAATTCGATGGACCTGTACCTTTACCCAAGGCATTTTGAGCCGCTTTTCCGAGAGTTTTTCAGAAAAGCGGCTCGTTTTTGCTCTCGGCAAAACGTAGAATTTCGACCGGCGTTTTTGTTGGTATTGTCGGATAGATGTTCCAAGTACAGATACCAGCGCGTTAGCCGGCTGTGCGACGTTTCAGACGTTAAAACCGCAGGCAAGCCCCATCCCACTCCAGGACGAAAACACGGCGTATTGGCGATGCTGGGACGCGAGAAAGCAAAGCACCCGCTGCCAGTTCAGCGGGTGGTCGTTTATCTGCTGGCTCTCAGCAGAGCATCGGTTTTTAATGTCACACCCATCATGTCCTTGTGGGCTTCGCGGGTGTCCCGGCAGAGCGGCGAGAGAAACGTCAGCGCGTTCTGAATGCGGCTCAGATCAGATGCGGAGAGGGTGTCCTCGTGCAAATGGCACAGCACCCGGCGATAGGACTCGCGGAGCTTTGCGTCCACGGACGGCTGGAAGAAATAGTTTGAAATAAGGCCGCCGATCAATGCGGCTTCGTTATCGGTGTACTGCATGGTGATTGCCCTCCTCTACGATGTTCACACAACAAACGCGGCAATCATACCACAAGATGCAGTACCGGTCTATGCGCATTGTGCCGAAATATTGAATCACAAATCAATACACAAAATGAAGCGGCGTTTCGCTCTCTTATGAAAAGAGGGTTGAAACGCCGCTTTTTTCTTTTCTTAAATTTGAAACCTGAGACGAAGGAGGTCACAAAAATGTCT
>OJAM01000355.1_pt1 | contig 21367 bp, 21 predicted proteins | sample 1589071 | NCBI WGS metagenome assembly OJAM01 (sample SAMN03283243) | human gut metagenome | biome: human-associated habitat; material: feces | host: Homo sapiens | place: Peru | collected 2012
AGCCACAGCAGGGTCGTGTCCGGCAGTATCGGAGCTATCCTGGTAGCCTCCTGTATGAGTTTGATGAGCGGATGCCCGTTGACCGAAATCACGGAGCCGCCACTCGTACTGATAGGGTGGAGCGAAAACCTGTCTGAGAGGCGGAACTTAGGGTTTACCCCGTTTATCGACCTGGTATCCAAGGTGTTGCGGACTTCCAGTCCTCCGATTACGCGACATCCGTTCCTGTCCGTCAATGATTTCACAAGATACCATTTAGGGCCGATGCTCAGGTATTTTACTGTCGTGTCTGCCTCCACGAGAGGTGACACGAAGTTGTATCGGAGATTGCCGAACCGCTGGACCACAAGTTTATGGCTGATATCATCATTGTCCAGAGAAAACTGATTTACCCAAGACTGGAGCGAATCGCTGTAATAGCGGTAAATCACCATATCTTCAGGCACGTCTTCAAGCTTCAGCCATCCGCCCGGGCTCTGGTCCAATGCTCCCTGCATATAGTCCTCAAGCTGGGCAAAACGCTTGTTCAGCACTTTGTCGAAGTGTCTGGTGGCATAATCCGAAAAATCTCCACGCCTGTCCACGAACAGGTTCGCCAACATGAGCAGGAACGCTATGCCGACCAATATCGCCCACACGTTCTTGCCGAAAAGGCTTTTCCAGCATTTTACCAGTTTCTCTTTCAATGCTGCCATATTACTTGTTATTCGTGATGATATGGCTCACCGCGCATTATGGTGAAGGCGCGATAGAGCTGCTCAGTGAAAATCACTCTGACCATCTGATGGGAAAACGTCATCTCGGAAAGCGAAATCTTGGAATCGGCACGCGAATACACTTCGCGAGAGAATCCGTATGCCCCGCCGATCACGAAGACGATGTCCCTTCCGCTACAGGCCATCTTGTTCTGGAGCATTGACGCGAATTCCACCGAACGGAACTGCCTGCCGTGCTCGTCCATAAGAATCACATCGTCTCCCGGACGGATCTGCGCGAGCAGGAGTTCGCTTTCGCGGGTCTTTATCTGTTCCCGGGTCAATGAGGACACATTCTTCAGTTCAGGTATTTCCACGACATTGAACTGTATATAATGCGTCAGTCTGGATTTGTACAGGTCCAGACCTTCCCTAACCCATTTCACGTCAGTCTTTCCGACTGTAATCAAAGTCATCTTCATACGGGTACAAAAATAACTTCTTTTGGGATGATTTCCAATTGGCTCGGTATTTGCTGTTATGAAGGGCCGAAAAAAGCAAGTTATACACTTATGGGCATAAGACATTTCATCGTTTTATTCACGACTGCGGCAGCAATGTGCTGCGGCATAGATTCTTATGCTCAGGATGAGGGATATGATGTATTCATCCCTATCGCGAAGTACATCAGGCAGGGAGATGCAGAGAAACTGGCCGCATGGTTCGACGACAACCTGGAGATATCCGTCATCTCGAACACGAGCGATTCGAGCAAGAACCAGGCACGGCAGATCCTGAAAGCCTTCTTCGACAGCTACACGCCCAGAGGTTTCGAAATTACACATACTGCAGGCCGTTCCAATATGAAATACGCAGTGGGACGTCTCAATGCAGGGGGCGAGACGTTCGAAGTCACGATCTTCGTCAGTTACAAGCAAGTCACCTACAAGATTCAGCAGTTGAAGATTCTCAGAGAAAAATAAAAAAATCAGCGGTCCGTAAAATGAGCCGCTGATTTTTTATTTGTCGGAAGTTTCTTATTTCTGCCTCATGAACAGCTGTACCGGACAGCCTGTTAGATCGAAATGCTCTCTCAACTTGTTTTCCAGGAAACGCTTGTACGGTTCCTTGATGTACTGCGGGAGATTACAGAAGAACGCAAATGCCGGGAACTTGGTAGGAAGCTGTGTCATATACTTGATTTTCACGAGCTTGCCCTTCAACATCGGCGGAGGATAGTTCTCGATTTCCGGCAGCATGGCATCCATGAGCTTGGATGTGGAAATCTTGTTGGAGTAGTTGGCCCACACGTGGCCGATTTCATTGAGCACATCCAGGATTCTCTGCTTCTTGAGCACTGACGTGAAAATGATAGGAACATCGCTGAACGGTGCTATCCTTGCCCTGAGCGACTTGGTGTACTCTGCGAGAGTATTGCTTTCCTTCTCGAAAAGGTCCCATTTGTTCACTACCAGGACGCAGCCCTTCCTGTTCTTCTTGATAAGATTGAAGATATTCATGTCCTGCGCCTCCATACCGGTAGTGGCATCTATCATCATAATGCAGACGTCACTGTGCTCGATGGCCCTGATGGAACGCATCACAGAATAGAACTCCAGATCCTCGCTGACTCTGTTCTTCTTACGTATTCCGGCAGTGTCCACGAACATGAACTCGTGGCCAAACTTGTTGTAATACGATGATATTGAATCTCTTGTGGTTCCGGCAACGGAAGTCACGATATTTCTCTCCTCGCCGAGAAGCGCATTTGTAAGAGAGGATTTGCCGACATTCGGCTTGCCTACGATGGTGATACGCGGAACGCCAGGATGCTCGTCCTCCGCTTCCGTATCCTCCGGCAGTTTCTTGAGCACCTCGTCCAGGAGGTCACCTGTTCCGCCGCCATTGGCTGCCGATATGCTGAAAATTTCACCGAGACCGAGACCATAGAACTGATATGTATCGAACATCTTTTCACCGGAGTCCACCTTGTTCACGGCCACGACTACCGGTTTGCCGCTCCTTCTGAGCAGGTCGGCGATTTCCGAATCGTAATCGGTGATGCCCGTGGCGGCCTCCACCATGAACAATATCAGATCCGCTTCCTCAATAGCGATTACTACCTGTTTTCTGATTTCTTCTTCGAAAACGTCATCCGAACCGGAAGTATATCCACCGGTATCCACCACTGAAAACTCCTTGCCGCACCATTCGCATTTTCCATAATGCCTGTCGCGTGTCACGCCTGCGGTTTCATCTACAATGGCCTGCCTCATACCTACGAGGCGGTTGAAAAGTGTGGACTTGCCCACATTAGGGCGTCCTACGATTGCTACTAAACTCATCTTTTTAATACTTGATATCTGCTCTCACGAGAAGATTGTTTTTCCCGTATCCCGGGCTTCGTATATAATCGGGCCTCAGCCCTTTTTGTCAGCTTTTTTCTCTGACGGATACAAGCCGCAGCCGATGCACGACTCGCTGTACGTACCGGAACATGTCGCTCCGTTCTTCTTTCCGCCTTCCGTTTTCGAAAAACGTTCGTCGTCTTCCTCGCGCATACATCTGATGCCCATTTTCTTCATGTTTTCATTGGACCCGACATCGGTCTGCGGAAACGCCTTGTTGCGGAAGATGATGTTGAAACACATTCCGGCGACTCCGATTCCGATAAGTATCAATGCTGCAAGAAAAACTTTCATAATATAATGTTACCCTCTCCTCCGCAAAGGAGAGGGATTTGTCAATGTCTTAAAAAATAAACTCAGGGCTGATAGGCTCGTTGTCGCAGACCTTGCGGATAATTCTCGCAAATGTCTCGGTCATTGAAACCACCTTGATCTTGCTCTTGTCCACTGCAGGATCTGACGTAAGAGGAATCGTGTCAGTCACATACACCTCAGAGAGCTTGGAAGCATTGATCCTGTCATAAGCCGGTCCTGAAAGGATGGCGTGGGTCGCGCAGGCTCTCACGCTCTTGGCACCTTTTTCAATGAGGATGTCAGCGGCCTTGGTCAATGTTCCTGCCGTATCGATCATGTCATCCACGATAACCACGTTCTTGCCATCAACTTCTCCGATAGCGGTAATGGAAGCCACTACATTGGCCCTCTCTCTGGACTTGTGGCAGATGATCACAGGGCAGGCGAGATCCTTGGCATAAGCGTTGGCTCTCTTGGCGCCGCCCATATCAGGGGCTGCAATGGCCATATTCTCGAGGTTGAGCGACTTGAGGTAAGGTATGAACACCTTGCTTGCATAAATATGGTCCACAGGAATATCGAAGAAACCCTGGATCTGGTCAGCGTGAAGGTCGCAGGTCATTATCCTGTCCACCCCTGCTGCGCAAAGAAGGTTTGCCACGAGTTTGGCTCCGATAGACACTCTCGGCTTGTCTTTTCTGTCCTGGCGTGCCCAGCCGAAGTAAGGCATCACGGCAATCACTTTGTAAGCTGAAGCTCTCTTGGCTGCATCGATGGTGAGGAGCAGTTCCATCAGATTCTCTGCAGGCGGGAATGTGGACTGGAGCACAAATACGGTGGCTCCACGTACGCTTTCAGTAAATGAAGGCTGGAACTCTCCGTCACTGAAGACAGTGACTTCTGAATCTCCAAGATGAATTTCACCTTCTCCTTCCGGCTGAAGTTTGTTAAGTTCAGCAACGACTTTTGCGGCAAAGTCCTTTGAGGCCCTGCAGGCAAACAATTCCATTTTATGTTGGCAGTTCATATAAAAGTTATTGGTTTGTTTCTTTCTGTTCAGCAAGGACGGTTCCTATGTAATCGAGGATTTCATCCCGGCCAAGTCCGGTTTCTGACGAACTGACGAAGCTCAGAGGCAACTCCTCCCAAAACTCGGACAGCTGTCTTTTGTCTTTTTCTATCTGTGTCGCTCTGGCCACCGGGCCCATCTTGTCACCTTTCGTGAAGATGATCGCAAATGGTATGTCGCTGTTTCCCAGCTCGTTGAGGAAGTCCATATCCACTTTGCCGATATCGTGCCTTACGTCTATCAGCACGAACAGCATGACCATTTCCTGAGAATGGTTCAGATAATCCCTTATGACATTCTTGAGTTTTTCGCGTTCAGAATCAGGAAGTTTTGCATAACCGTATCCGGGCAGATCCACCAAGTACCAGCTGTCATTGATAAGAAAATGATTCACCAGCTTGGTCTTGCCGGGAGTTCCGGAGGTCATCGCCAGTTTGCCGTTTCCGGTCAGCATGTTTATCAGTGAGGATTTTCCGACATTGGACCTTCCGATGAAGGCGAACTCGGGCAACTTGCGCGACGGTTTCTGTTCAACCTTCGTACTGCTGCCTGCAAATTTTGCACTTGTTATCTTCATACCGGGTTTCATTCTCGATTATTGTCAAGCACTTCCAAAGCCGTTTTCAGGTGGTTTCGAGTCATTTTCCGGAAATCTTGGACGTTTCCGCAGAAATCAGCCTCTGAAAAGCGGTGCAAAGATAGCAAAATTTTGCAGTTATCCGGCAATTTTATAAATTTGCGGCGTAAAAATCTGACTGAAACAATTTTATACTAAGAATATGGCAACAACAGCTGATTTCAAAAACGGAATGTACCTTAATTTCAACGGCAAACCTTGTATGCTGGTTTACTTCCAGCACGTGAAGCCGGGTAAAGGTCCAGCATTCGTAAAAACCAAACTCCGCAACCTCGAGAACGGACGTATCCTCGAAAACACTTTCACCGCAGGTGCAAAAGTAGAGACCATCAATGTGGAGAGACGTCCTTACCAGTTCCTTTATGAAGATGAGGACGGATTCAACTTCATGCATGAAGAGACATACGAGCAGATTCACCTTCCTAAGGATGTCGTAGAGAACGCAGACCTCATGAAAGAAGGACAGCACGTGGAGATGATGTTCGTAGTGGATGATGAGAGATGCCTCACCTGCGAGCTCCCTACATACGTAACTCTCAAGGTTACTTATACAGAGCCTGCCGTAAAGGGCAACACCGCTTCTACCAGCGCCCTCAAGGAGTGCACACTCGAGACAGGCGCCAAGATCATGGTTCCGCTCTTCATCAACCAGGATGACGTCATCACCGTCAACACCACAGACCGTTCATACGGCCAGCGTGTATAAGGTATTGGGACAAAACCAGATACAGGAGTGACTAAAACACTTTTAGTCACTCTTTTTTTTCACTTTTTCCAACAGAACAAATGGAAAACAACCGAAAATTCGGGACAATCTTCGAGATTGGCGATTGCCTTGTGTCAGAAGAAGTCATCACAGAATACTTCGCCTGCGACTATGAAAAGTGCAAAGGCTGCTGCTGCATAATAGGTGACAGCGGCGCTCCGCTGAAAGAAGAGGAAATCGACAAGATAGAAGAGTCGTACGGGAGTTTCTCCGACTTGATGCAGGAGTCCGGCAGACAAGTCATTGACAAAAAAGGATTCTTCGAGATAGATGTCGATGGGGATATAGTGACTCCGCTCTGTCCGGGGACCGAGGAATGCGCCTATACGCTCTTCGACGAACACAAGAACTGCTTCTGCGCCATGGAACGCAGTTATTTCGCCGGAAAATGCAAATTCCGCAAACCGATATCCTGCTGGCTCTATCCTATAAGGGTAACCAGACTGTCCAACGGCAAAGACGCGCTGAACCTGCACAGATGGGAAATCTGCAAGGATGCTTTCGAAAAAGGCCGGAGAGAGAATGTCCGCGTATATGAATTTTTACGCGAACCTCTCATAGCGGCTTACGGAGAAGAATTCTGGGAAGCATTGTCCTTCGCCGCAAAGAATTTCCTGGGATAGAGGCTATTCCGCCTCACTCTTGGCCGCCAGAAGTTTGACGGCATCATCGTAGTTGTCAGCATTGACCTTCACCTCAAGGCTGTCGATGGCAGCATTGATGGAAGGATAAGCAGAAGTCTGACCGAACACTTCGGCCGGGATACCGTTGGCATTGAGCAGTCCTGCCGCAAAGTCGGCGCTCATCTGGTCTGAATAGCGCGCGACGGTCTTAAGTTCCTGTTTCATAATCTTATTCCGTTTTTCGCAGTGCGTTTTCGAGTCCGTAGATAATTCTTATGGTATCTTTCCTGAGGCCTTCCACCTCAAATCCGCCAAGCGTCCTGGTCAGGGTAATCCTGTCTTCCAACATTCTGGACAGGCGGTTCAGGAAAGAACGGTTACGGAAGGTCAGGTTCTCGCCTTCTTCCTTCTCCAGGCGGTATCCCTTGTCTTCCATATACTTCACGACGCCATCGCGCACCTCTGCATATTCGCCCGGTATCAATGCCTCTTTCTTCACGAATCCGAATATCGGATAAACTGAAGAAATCGCCGCGAACATCAATGCTATCTGCCACAATGAGTCGTATCCGTTTCTGAACATCGTGCTTATATTTCCGTCCAGCACATGGGCCAGGACGAGCACGGTCATGATGATTATCAGCAATATGGTGAAATAGAAAAAGTATTTCACCGCTCTTACAATGTACTTCAATACTGATGACATAATCAAGTGATCATTTTTAATCTTCTCCACGAATATAGTCATTTTTTTCAAAACAACCTCTTTGTTTCTCCATCCGCGAGGGATGAACCTCCATATCCGCAATTGCATTTAAAATTACTTTATGTATCTTTGTGTGAAGTAGTTTAAAAAATGTCAGAAAACACTCAATACATAGTTTCAGCGCGGAAATACCGCCCGACATCTTTCGAAGGACTTATCGGGCAGGACAACATTGCGCGCACCCTGAAGAACTCCATTGTCAGAGGAAAACTTGCGCACGCATATCTTTTCTGCGGACCGAGAGGCGTGGGAAAGACCAGCGCTGCCAGAATCTTCGCCAAGACCATCAACTGCGAGCATCCGTCCGCGGACATGGAGCCTTGCGGCCAATGCGAATCATGCATTTCGTTCCAGGAAGGCAGGTCGTACTGCATCCATGAGCTGGACGCCGCTTCCAACAATGGTGTGGACGACATCAAGGCCCTGATGGATCAGGTGCAGATTCCTCCGCAGATCGGAAAATACAGCGTATATATCATCGACGAGGTGCATATGCTGTCCTCACAGGCGTTCAATGCGTTTTTGAAGACTCTTGAGGAACCGCCCGCACACGCGATTTTCATATTGGCGACGACGGAGAAACACAAGATCCTGCCGACCATATTGTCACGATGCCAGACCTATGATTTCAACAGGATCAGCATCCCGGACATCGTCAGCAACCTCCGCAGCATCGCCGTCAAGGAGAACATCACCATAGATGACGAGTCGCTGCATATCATAGCACGCAAAGCTGACGGAGCGATGCGTGACGCATTGACCATATTCGACCAGACTGTGGCGTTCTGCGGAACCGACGTCAAGTATGAGGACGTGCTGCATAATCTGAACGTTCTGGACTTCGAACACGGCTTCAAGATAACGGAGCAGATGCTTGCAAATGATTATGCTTCAGCTCTTCTGGAGTTCGACAGCATCCTGTCCAAGGGTTTCAATGCATTGTACTTCGTGTCATCTCTGAGCGACCATTTCAGAAATCTGGTAGTGGCGAAGAACGCGGCACTGGACGCATTGCTGGAGCTGCCTGATTCATTGAAAAAGAAATATAAGGAGCAGGCGGACAAGTGCTCACTCCAGTTCCTGTACAACGCTCTCGCCATTACGGCCCAGTGCGAGGCAGGATACAAGGAGAGCATAAATCCGAGGCTGCACATCGAGTTTACCCTGATGAAACTCTGCTTCCTGTCAGGTGGCGAGGTGGCGCTTAACGCTGTCCAGTCAGTTCCGGCGGCACCACGTCAGGCGGCACCGGCAAGACAGGCAGCACCGGTGGAGAAGGCAGCACCGGTGGAGAAGGCAGTTGCCGCATCCGGTCCTGTCGTGGATACACCTGAAAGCAGGACAGTAAGCCAGGCCTCAGCCGAAACACCGGCACCTCAGAAGGAGACCACTCCAAGCACAGTCGAAAGCCCCGTACAGACTGCAACAGAGCCGACTCCTGCTCAGGTCAATGACGCAGGACAGACTGAGACTCAGGCCAATGCAGAGGAACAGCCCGCCCCGGCACCTGCCGCAAGAAGACGCAAGGCGACCAAGACTGCGTCATCGCTTTCGCTTGATGCCATCAATGAAGAGGGAGAAAGGAAGGAAGTCAGCGCTTCGGGCATAACATTGTCAGACAAGATGCCTGAGGACCTGGCGATTTACGAGAGCTGGAAGAAAATACCGGAGCAATATGTGAGCAGGCCGAGACTATACACTACATTGTCCTCGACCAAAACCACTGTCAAAAACAAGGAATCCTACAAACTTCTGGAATTTTATGTGCAGAACAGCTCGCAGAAGGCCTGGGTGGAACAGGAATTGCTCAGGGAACTCGAGTCCAAGATCCAGAAGGACCTCGGCTCGTCCAGAGTGCGTCTTGCCGTCGAGGTGATTCCTCAGGAAAAAGTGGAAAAGAGAATATACATGCCGGAGGACAAGGCCAAGGCCATGATTTCCGGCAATGAAGAGATCGGCAATCTGGTGAAGGATTTCGGTCTGGATGTAAAATAGTGAATGAAATGAAACTTCGTTGCGAAAATTTGGTAAAGAAATATGGGGTCAGGACTGTGGTGAAGGGCGTGTCCATGGAGGTACAGCAGGGCGAAATCGTCGGCTTCCTCGGACCTAACGGAGCGGGAAAGACCACAAGTTTCTATATGATTACAGGACAGATTGTTCCGAACGGGGGCCGCATATATCTGGACGATGAGGATATCACGGACCTGCCTATGTACAAAAGGTCCCTCAAGGGTGTAGGCTACCTGCCTCAGGAGGCGTCCGTTTTCAGAAAGATGTCCGTGGAGGACAATATCATGTCCGTCATGGAGATGTCCAATATGACCAAGGCGGAGCGTAACGAGAGACTTGAGGCGCTGATAGACGAGTTCAATCTTTCCAAAGTCCGCAAGAGCCTCGGCATCCAGCTTTCCGGAGGCGAGCGCAGAAGATGCGAAATCGCAAGGGCATTGTCCATTGACCCGAAGTTCATCCTGCTGGACGAACCTTTCGCGGGTGTGGACCCTGTGGCCGTGGAAGATATCCAGTACATCATCGCAAAGCTCAAATACAAGAATATCGGCGTGATCATCACGGACCACAATGTCCAGGAGACTATGGCCATCATTGACAGGGCCTATCTTCTTTACGAGGGTACGATTCTCCAGTCCGGCACTCCTGAGAAGCTTGCCAATGACGAAGACGTGAGAACCAAGTACTTGAGTTCGGGATTCGTCCTCAAACATTCTCCGTCAGTAGAAAGGGCCAAGGCAGAGCATGCAGCAGCATTGGCAGCAGCCGCTGCCAAGAATGCAGATTAGCAAATCAGATTATTATGAAGATTTTAGTTGTTGATGACGAAAGAGCCATCAGAAATTCATTGAAAGAGATATTGTCCGACGAAGGATATGCCGTGGATACCGCCGAGGATGGCGCGACGGCACTGGATATGGCCGGAAAGGAGAGGTACGATGTCATTTTCTGTGATATCAAGATGCCAAATATGGAAGGTACGGAAGTGCTGGAGAAGCTGAAGAAAGAAGGCATCGACTCGGCTGTCATAATGATTTCCGGACACGGGGACATCGACACAGCTGTAGAATGCATCAAGAAAGGCGCTTTCGACTTCATACAGAAGCCTTTGGACCTCAACAGAATACTTATCACCATCAAAAACGCCACCGAGCGTTCTAAAATCATCACGGAAAACACGAACCTGAAGAAAAAGGTGTTCGGGCAGCAGATGGTGGGAGAGTCCGCTCCGATCAAGCATCTCCGCGAGATGATAGAAAAGGTGGCGCCTACCGATGCCCGTGTGTTGATAACCGGCCCGAACGGCTCAGGCAAGGAACTGGTAGCCAGAAGCCTTCATCAGCAGAGCAGCAGAAGCGCCATGCCTTACATCGAGGTAAACTGCGCCGCCATACCATCCGAACTGATTGAAAGTGAACTGTTTGGCCACGAGAAGGGAGCCTTCACTTCTGCCATCAAGCAGCATAAGGGAAAGTTCGAGCAGGCTGACGGCGGAACATTGTTCCTGGATGAAATCGGCGACATGAGTCTTGCGGCCCAGGCAAAAGTCCTGCGTGTGCTTCAGGAAAGAAAACTTTCCAGGGTAGGCAGCGACAAGGACATAGAGGTGGACGTGAGGGTTATCGCAGCTACGAACAAGGACTTGAGGGCGGAGATAGAGAAGGGCAATTTCCGTGAGGACCTTTACCACCGCTTGAGCGTAATCGTTCTCCACGTGCCTTCTCTTGATGAGAGAAAAGACGATATTCCTCTGCTGGTCAATTATTTCAATGACAAGGTAAGCACCGAGTCCGGCATGCCGAAGAAGGAATTTTCGCCTCAGGCCATAAAGATGCTTCAGGACAAGAGCTGGACCGGCAATATCCGTGAACTCAGGAACGTGGTCGAGAGGCTTCTCATTCTCGGAGGCAACCCGGTTTCCCCGCAGGATATCAAGGATTACGTCAATATCGTGTAATACCTGAAGTATCCGTAGGCACAACCGAAATACTGTCTCTCGGAACAGTCATCGTGCTGTCCACGGGAACAACCACTGTGCTGTCGGCCGGATTTATCGCCATGCTGTCGGCCGGATTCACGGTCAGCGTATCCGTCTTCACTTTCACTGGTTCGGCCGGCTGGAATTTCAGCGGCTCAGGCAGCAGCGGCAGAAGTTTCACGAACGCTGCCGAATCCTTCCAGACAGGAGTATAAGCAGCTGTGTCAATGCCTATGACCCTGAAGGCCTGCCTTGCTATTCCGAGCGTATCGGAAGCAGCCACCAGGCGCGGAATCACTCCCGTAAACACAGGAGAGCGCTGAGTATCAATGATTTGTTCACCTTCCAGTCTTGTCCTGACCGCATATTCCGCGGTACGGCCCCCAGCAAGACCTTTCAATATGTCATTGACCGTTGCGACATTGACAGCATTGATATTGTCCTTATACCTCGTGACGAGGTCCTTGCCGTAAGAATATCTGAGCGCCAGCATTGACATGATCATCTGAGGATCCGACAGCCTGGCCTCTATCGACTTGAGCAGCACGGACTTGCATACATCCAGTTCCTTCTGGTCGATGGAAGCGGTGCGGAGAGCACTGCGGACATCCGATATTATCTGTCCCACAGAGTCCACCTGGACCAATGATGCAGGAACACCGATGCGTTCCGACATTGAACAATGCATCTTGAAATTGAACCGCTCTTCAGGGAACATCGAGAAGTCCCAGGTCGCGCTGCCGTACCAGCCGGAGCGGGCCAATGTTTCCGACAACCGTGCCTGCAGTGCCATGCCGGCGATGTAGGATGCCATATAATTCGCTGACGTGTAGTTCAATGGGGCGGATGCGCCGAGGTCCATGGTCTGCCTGTCCCCTATCACTATCTTGCAGGCATTGCCCGAACCGGACTTGTACTGGCTTCTGGACCTGAACGATGTCGCCTTGTCGGTGCTGAACCCGCCCAGGTAGCGGCTGAGGTCTTTTTTCAATGTATATTCATCGAAATCGCCCACAAGGATGAGCACGCCGTCATTCATCTTGGAGAATTCACTCTTGAAGAACTTGTCGGAGCGCTTCTGGAAATCATCTGCCAATGTTATAGGCCTCTTGTATGTGGACCAGGCATTGCCCGGGAACAGCAGGCTGTCAAGTGTGGCCTGCGGTGACGCGCCTGCAAGCATCCTGACGCTCTGGCAGTCGCGGTAATAGTTGTAGGCGTCCCTGTTCATCGTGCCGTTCTGGGCAAGCGAATACAGAGAACGCAGCAGGAGCTGGAGTCGGGATGAAGGAGCGGCGCCGCTTATCCGCAAGTCGGACATCGTCACCTCACCGTCCATGGATATTCCATTGGCAGACAACATCTGCGCAAAACTGTAGCAGGACATTCCCGGGACGTCGTAAAGCCCGAGCATATCGGACACGTATGCGCCCTCACCAGGTTTGAGGCCAGGCACCATCGTATAGCCGCCCTTGAGCAGCCAGAGATAGTGGAACATCCTGGTCTTAGGCGTATATTTGAATATGACCTTGAGCCCGTTGTCGAAGGTCCAGACCTGGCCGCCGGAGAGCGTTTCCGGTGACATGGCCTTGAGTTTCAGCTTCGATGAGGATTTCTTCAGTTTCAATGTATCCGCATAACTTACTGTATATGAGCCTGTTTCCTTAGGAGTCCAAGAAGTGTTGAATTTGCGGAACGCATTTTCGCCGGCAAGGGAATCGCAGACGCACCTGAAAGTAAGATTGCCGGACTTGTCAATGAGGGCCGCGACAAAGTTGTTGAACAGCCTTGCGCTCAGGTCATCCTGAAGGTTCTTCTTGATGAAGAAATCCATGCTCGTTGCAGCGGATGCCAATGACGCCCCATACAGATAAGAGGAAATGCACTGCTCCACGTAGCCGGTGTTGCTCTTGACATCGCCGCTGTATTCGCGCATCATGTTCATGACCATCTCGGCCTGTGCATCACGATACTCTTCCGGACTCGTGCCGTAGGTTTTCAGCGAGGCCAATGTTCCGGAAAGCACGGCTGATGCCTCTTCAAGACACTTGTCCGAAGTGGTTATCGAAATCCTGACTTTTTCATTGCCGGGACCTTCCTTGCTGCTGATATATGAATATGAGATGTCTGCAACTGGGATGCCGGCCTCACGCAACGCACGGGAAAGACGCTTTTTCAGGACAATGCCGAGTTCCGACGCGAATTTCTGCGAGACAAGCGGCTGTACCGTGTTCATGTTCTTTTCCGGCGTTCTCGGATAAATGTATTCCGCAGATATCGTAGCCTGGCCCTGCACAGAAGGTTTCTCGTTCTCATACTTGGCCTCGGACGCGGACTGCCAGACATAATCCGCATTGACCTTGGCCGGACGGCCTTTCACTACCAGCATCGAAAGCATGTTCATCTTGTTGAGCACAGCTCCGGCATCGATGTCTCCTGAAACGACAATGGCCTGGTTCTGAGGAGAGTACCTTCCGCCGATATACTCTGACTGCATGCCGATGATGTCAAAGACCATCAGCAGGGTGGAGTCCACTATATCCTTTGAACGTGAAAGTTCCAAGTTCGAGAAACGGTAGATGGTAGCATCCTCATACACAGCGACATAACCGTCTTTTCCCGGCCAAATGCAGTTGTCGGAAAGGAAATTGAACGGAGTGTTCGTGCGGAAATGAGGCAGCATTGTCAATGAGCCCATCGCATGTACGGCAGACGATCCGGCAGTAAGCGGTGTCTCGCATCAGAATCCTATTCGTAACCGCCTTTCTGGACAAGGGCGACATCCGCCTTTCCCTTCTCCGTATGATTGGTTACCAGATAGAAAGCCACACCATTGTCCAGCACCCCTGTCCTGATCTGGGATGCGACAGGAAGTGTAGGCAAATCCGCCGCTGGCATCTTTATTGAAAACAACAACGCCGGCAACAATATAACGACATGTAATATATAGTTCCTCATAACTGACAACTTCTTATGCAAATTTAAGATATTTTTACTATTTTTGCCCTATTGCGAATAGACGCAGGCGGAACAGACTATTCTTACCCCAAAGGCTATGCCACAATACAACAGATTTGATAACATTTAAAAACATTGATATTATGAAAAAGTTCATTCTCGCAATGGCGGCTCTCACCTTTTCGTTCGGTGTTATGTCCGCACAGGATCTCGCTTCAGCTACAGCTACATACAACAGCGGTGCAGAAGCTCTTACAATGGGTAACAAAACCAGCGCGCTGGAGTATTTCCAGAAGGCTCTCACCATGGCTGAGTCTCTCGGCGAAGAGGGTGCTGAGGTAGCTACCAACTGCAAGAATGCAATCCCTTCAGTTATTCTTTCTATCGGAAAAGAGTTCTACAACAATAAGGATTTCTCAAATGCCAAGGCCAAATTCGTAGAGGCTGCTGAAGTTGCCAAGAAATATGGCAATGAGGAGGTTACCGCAGAGGTGGAGAGCCTTCTTCCTACAGTAGGCAAGAGAATCGCTCTCGCCAAAGTCAATGAAGCGATGAAGAACAAGGATATCGCAGGCGTGCTCGCAGGATACGAGGAGGCTATGGCCATCGATACCACAGATGCGAACACAGCTCTGAAATACGGCCAGTTCCTCGGCAACGCAGGCAAGTATGACGATGCTGTGAAATATCTTGAACTCGCAGCCCGCCACGGTCAGGAAGGCAATGCAAAGTCAGTTCTTTCCACCACTTTCCTCAAGAACGCTGCCGCTCATCTCAAGGCCGGCAAATATGCAGATGCAGTGAAACTCGCAGAGACAGCCATCAGCTACAAGGAAAACGCTCAGGCTTACCTTATCGCAGGTCAGGCATCACAGAAAGCCAACAAGAACGCTGACGCCATCACCAACTTCGAGAAATATCTCGAGGCTGCTCCTACAGCAAAGAATGCAGGCGCTATCGCTTTCACAGTAGGTGCTCTCTATCAGCAGGCAGGCAACAAGGCCAAGGCTGTAGAGTTCTACAAACAGGTGGAGAACGATCCTCAGTTCGGTTCTCAGGCAAAGACTCTTATCGCTTCACTGAGCAAGTAAGACATTTCCCGGGAGAGCAGCTACCGATAAACTCAAATCACTGGAAATGAGAACATTGGAACTTCTTGCACCGGCAAGGAACATAGAAATCGGCATCGCGGCAATCGACTGCGGTGCCGATGCCGTTTATATTGCAGGTCCGGCGTTCGGAGCCAGACAGGCGGCCGGAAACAGCATTGAAGACATTTCCGGACTATGCGATTATGCTCACAAGTTCGGCGCAAGGATTTTCCTTACACTCAACACTATCCTGTACGACGAAGAGTTGCGGGAAGCTGAAGATCTGATGCAGAAAGCGGAGCAGGCCGGAGTGGATGCCATCATTGTCCAGGACCTGGCCATAATGAAAATGGCTGACGGAGGCACGGACGGAAAAACGCTCGGAATACCGCTTCACGCATCGACTCAGTGCGCCATCCGCGACGTGGACAAGGCAATGTTCTACAGACAGGCAGGCTTTTCAAGACTGGTTCTCGAGAGGGAACTTTCGCTCGAGACGGTCAGGAAAATCAGCGAAAGCACCGGATGCGAAATCGAGTTTTTCGTACACGGTGCACTCTGCGTATGTTACAGCGGACAATGCTATATGTCCGAATATATTTCCGGAAGAAGCGCAAACAGGGGCGAATGCATCCAGGCCTGCAGGTCACTTTATGACCTTACTGACGACAGCGGGAAGGTGCTCGTCCGCAACAAGGCCCTGCTGTCCCTCAAGGACTACAACCTGCTGCACCGTCTCGAAGACCTCGCCGATGCAGGTGTGGACTCTTTCAAGATCGAGGGCCGGCTCAAGAACATTTCATACGTAAAGAACACCGTAAGAGCATATTCCCAAGCCCTCGACGAAATCATAAGAAAGCATCCTGACAAATACTGCAGAGCATCATTCGGCAAGGTGTCAGGCGGATTCACTCCGGACCTCAACAAAACATTCAACAGGGGTTACACCGAGCTGTTCCTGGACGGAAAGCGCGGACACTGGGCCAGCATGGACACTCCGAAAGGAATGGGCGAGGCTATCGGCAAAGTCGTATCAGTCAAGCCATTGAAAAGCAATGAGATACTGATCGGCCTGAATCTGAAGCGTTCATCCAGCGGAGGCAGTTCCGAAGTCCCTGTTCTGAACAACGGTGACGGATTCGCCTTCACTGACAGAAACGGTGAAATCATCGGATTCCGCGGGGACGTATGTTCCGGAAGCACCATCCGCTGCAAGAATACACCCAATATAAGACCGGGCATAAACCTGTTCAGAAACATCAGTTCCGCATTTGAAAAAGAACTGTCTGCCAGACAGTGCAAACGGGCTATCGGAGTTACTGTTTCTGCAACCATTTGCCAAGACGCTGACAATCACTATCTTATACTTACATCTGCCGTCACCGAAGACGGACGCCGTGTGGACGTCAGTTTCGATGCCGGAACAGAATCCGCCCAGAATGAAGAGCGTGCAAGGTCAATGTTTGAAAGCCAGATAGGCAAGGAGGCAGGTATCTATTCATTCCGCCTGTCATCCGTCCATACGGAAACCGGGTCAATGCCGTTCTGCAGCAGCGCCTTTCTCAATGAAATAAGACGTACTGTTGCGGAAAAACTGGACCGGATTCCGCTCATCCCGCGGCCGATGCTAAACCTCCGTCACAGTTCCGGCTCATCCACGGATACGGCAGTGGAGCATATCCCTGAAGTGATCGACTACAAGTTCAATGTATCCAATCATCTGAGCAGAAGCGCCTACCAGGCCGCAGGCGGAGAAAAAATCGATGACGCCTACGAGCTCAGCCACAGAAAAGACGCGGAACTTATGCGGACCAAGTACTGTATAAAATACGAGTTGGGCATCTGTCCCAAGTATTGCGGTACCAAAGGCTTAGGCGGCCCGCTCCATCTCCACAACAACGGCAGGTCATTCAGACTTTCATTCGACTGCAGCAGGTGCGAGATGACCGTCAGCGCTGAAGAAACGAAAAAGTAACCTCCACGTCTCCTAAACGGCTGGTAATTCCGTCGTACTTCTCCAGATATTTGGAAGAGAGCTGTCCCCGCCAGACGATATCGTCCCGTGAATTGAAAGGCAGGGCCAAGTCGAAACCATAGCTTCTGGACTTCACTTTCACCACAGCTGAACATTTCCACTCCGTTCTGGTTCCGCCGTCATCCTCCGTCATCATGAATGCGATATCGTCCAGCTGCTCTGTCCATCTGGAGACAAGCATCACATTGAGCGGGATGGTCTGCCCCACCTGGGAGCGGCGCACCACAAGCATAAAGTCCGTAATACGAGGAGAATACAGCTTCAGTTCCGCTTCCGTGCTGGCCGTAAAGTCCTCCACACTTCCGCATTTGATGAAGAACTCCGAAGCCCCTGCAAACCAGCAGTCATAGTTCCTGAGCATCTTGAAATCCTTGAGGACCAGCGACTTGACTACGCCTGGAGTTTCGAGCGCCCAAGCCTTTGGCTTCACGACAAGACTGCCGCCTCCGCTTCCCCATTCAGGGTCCTGTTCCCTTAGCTTTTCCAATGAAAGGAATCCGCTGTCATCATTCCGGTTCACCACCCAGACCGGTTCTTCCGATGCCATAGCCTCATCTACTACAACCTCTTCCAGAACACGTTCTCCGTTCTCTTTCAGTATCATACGATACCCCACATTGACCTCAGCACCGTTTCCCGGGTCGAAGGTAAGAATCGGCAGTTTTTCTCCGTCCCAAGTGTTGCATTCAGGCCAATATATCTGAATGTCAGAGTTTTCCAATGCTTCCATGTACTGGTCCGCCGACATTCCCCCGCCGGAAGACTTGGTCTTTTCCATCTTGGACAGATGTTCGGAAATCAAGTCCCTCAACGGCCTGGTGTAGGCTTTGGTTTCAGCAGGACTGTCGCCAACCCCGTTTCCCGGAGAAGCGAATATGTCCCGCATCATATACTCTTCATCGTATCCATTTGAAGATGATGAAGATACAGCGTTGTGCACTTCTTGCATCTGCACCTTTTCTATCGGCAGGGCAGACAACATCCTCGCCACCTCGTCAAGCGGCAGATGAGGACTTGATTTGGAATGAATTTCGCCTGTGTGGTCCACCCTCTCACACCCTGTCAACATTGCGGACAAGAACGCAGTCATAATCAATAACTTTTTCATACTGTTTCTGTTTGTTTTTGATTATGCAAAGTGACGAAAAATAAACCGTGTTCAGAAAATGAACACGGTTTTTCTTAAAACTCCCCATCCCACGCACGTGCAAGGCCGTTTTCCAACACGCCTAACAAAAATGTTTGCAGCAAATGCGCAGGCAAATGTCACTTGTGGTAGATGATATAGCGCTGTTTGTCATTGAAATCCCTTACAATCTCGGTATGAGAGAAGCCGGACATCCGGAAAATCGTCTCCGTTTGACGCGCGAGAACTTCATTGACCTCGGTCAGTCCTACGCCGTCAGGCTCCAAGAACCTCTGACTCCACCTTGCAACCGCCCGGTAGAACAGAAGCGGGTCATCATCCGGCACGAACAGAGCCAGTTCCGGCTCGTAATCGAGAACATTCGTCCTCATCTGAGCCTTTTCCGCCTGGGTAATATAAGGAGGATTGCTGAGTATCATGTCGTATTCCCCTTGGTTGAATTCCTGCTCGCAATCCAGGATGTCCACATTCAGGAAATCCGGTTTCAATGCTCCGGTCGCCTTTATATCCGCTGCAAAATCCTGGTTCGACGCCACCGCAAGGGCATCTTCGGAGATATCGACGCCTGTAACCTTGACGCCGGGTACTGACAATGCCAAAGTCCAAGCGATGCAGCCCGAGCCGGTGCACAAGTCCAAGATCCTGACAGGAATGGCATTCTTACCATAGGAAGTCCGCATCCTGTACACTCTGGCCGCCATCTTCACGGCATCACGACACAAAAGTTCAGTTTCCGGACGGGGAATAAGGACTGACGGATTCACATTGAACTCGCGCCCTGCAAAAGTCGCCTTGCCCAACACGTACTGGACAGGTTCTCCCTTCTCCAGCCTCTCCATTGCCGCTGTCAATGCCGGCATTTTTTTCCCGTCCACCTCGAAGGCAGGCTCTACGATATAGGTATAGCTCTCAGTACCAAGCAGTTCCTCGCACAGCATCAGAACTATCGAGCGGGCCTCCTTGGATGGATACAACGACTCCAGCACCTTGGTGCCGGATTTTACAAATTCAGAAAGAAGCATGACGACCTCTCCCCTTATTATGAATTTTCAATGACTGATGTCAGGAATGAAGTCATGTCAAGTCCCGCAGCGCGAACCATCTTAGGCACGAGCGATGCACTCGTCATGCCAGGTATCGTATTGACTTCCAAGAAGTAAAGACCATCCTCAGCAGAGATGTAATCCATTCTGACAATGCCGTTGCAGCCGAGGTGCGCATAGATTTTCTCTGTCACCTTCTGGATTTCAGAGGACATCTCTTCCGATATCTCAGCCGGGCATACTTCCCTGCTGTGGCCATTGTACTTGGCATCATAGTCGAAATACTCATTTTCGGTTATGATTTCAATGACAGGAAGCGCCTTCACCTGACCATTGTCATCCGTATAGGCCGCACATGTGAACTCGCGTCCCTTTATGGATTTTTCCACTACCACCGCCGGGCCTTCTGAAAATGCGAAATTCACTGCAGAAGGCAGAGCATCAGCTTCCTTGACCTTGGTAATGCCGAAGCTGGAGCCTCCGTCAGTAGGTTTGACGAACAGAGGCAGGCCGAGACGTAAAACGACTTTTTGAGCAAAAGCATTGACATCCATACCTTTACGCACGAAAGCATCCGGAGCCAGACGGACGTAGTCGATGTCCCTCAGATAGCTCTTGCAGGAATACTTGTCGAAAGCGACAGCAGACACGAATGCGCTGCAGCCGCTGTGAGGAATTCTGAGCATCTCAAAATAGCCCTGGAGAAGACCGTTTTCACCCGGCGTGCCGTGCTGCATTATATATACGTAGTCGAACTTGACTTTCTCTCCGTAAACGGAAACCGAAAAGTCATTCTTGTCCACTTCCGGCCTCGCTTCTTCAGGGAACGGAACTCTCATCGAATTCTTCTTGCGGTACGCCACGAGAGACCATTTGCCGAAACGCGCAAAGATCTCATATACATCATACTTGGTATCGTCAATCCTGGATGCCGTGTATTCTCCGCTTCTGCAGGCGACCTCCCATTCAGAGGAGTCACTGCCATAAATCACTGCGATAGTGTTATACTTTCCCATATCTGTTTAGTTTACTTTTAATCAAAATAATAATCCGCCTCACTGCTTGCCTTGCGGTCCGCATCTTCATCACCGCCGCTGCAGCTCAGGTCAATGTTCATTCCGGCCGGAGCTATGAACCTGTCGGTCTCGGAAATGCCCAACGTGCCGTCCTTCAACACCTTCTTCATGAAAATGCCCCAGATCGGCAATGCCATATTCGAACCGCTTCCGAGTGCAAGACTCTGGAAATGGACCTGTCTGTCCTCTGCGCCGACCCAGATGCCTGCCGTAATGGAAGGAGTGTAGCCGATGAACCAGCCGTCCGCATTGTCATTGGTCGTACCGGTCTTGCCGGCAATTTCACCTTTCAGCTGATATACCGAACGGAGACGCGCGCCGGTTCCGTTGTTGATGACGCCCTGCATAAGGTTCTCCATCAGATACGCGGTCTGCTCACTGATGGCCTCGCGTTTACGGTTGGTGAACTCGCCCAGCACATTGCCCTGATTGTCCTCAATCCTGGTCACGAACTGAGGGGCGATATAGACTCCCCTCGACGGGAAGGTATTGTAGGCGGCCACCATTTCATACAATGACAAGTCTGCAGGACCCACGCAAAGGGACGGGACCGCGTCAATGTGGCTCTGGATACCCATCGCCTTCATCATATTGGCCATCGGCTCAGGTCCGAGCTGCTTCATCAGGTAGGCTGATATATTGTTGGAGCTGTGGGTCAATCCCCATTTCAGCGTCACTGTCTTTCCTATCCATATATCCTTGTCCGTACTTCTCGGTGTCCATTCGTTTTCCCCGACAATGAACGTCTTTGGACAAGCTACTCGGCGG